>Ga0207679_10000561_pt1 | contig 24990 bp, 15 predicted proteins | sample KBSC73metaG_FD_184320 | JGI IMG/M metagenome (GOLD analysis project Ga0207679, IMG submission 184320) | Corn rhizosphere microbial communities from Kellogg Biological Station, Michigan, USA - KBS C7-3 metaG (SPAdes) (version 2) | ecosystem: Host-associated > Plants > Roots > Rhizosphere > Soil ... | reverse complement strand
AGTTTTGTTTTTTAGTCAACTACAAAGAACCTAATCTAGGTTCATAACTCAATGGTTATTTTTCCTTAACTAAACGACATTGGGAGGGAGGGCCCCGCAGGGCTTGAGAAGCGACAATCGGATCAATGGCAAGTAGCACAACGAAAGCAGAAAGATACTTAGTTTAAAAGGGCGACTTATTTCACCTCCAAGCTCGAATCTGTACGAGATCATCAACCTCCCATCACTAATCCTTGAACTGATCATCCGCCCACACTACTCAGTGTTTACAAAATGCAACTCTTGTGAACAATAAAACTTTTTTCCCGTCATAAATACCATACCTTTGCGCACTTTGAACGTCCCTGGACCTGACCCGGTGCCGTAAGACCGGATTGGATCAAACCCTTCCAAACTTACTCCGCTGGTTATGTCATACGTAACAAAAAAGCACAATCGATTTGATTCAGTAGAACGGAGCGTCGCAACGAAGCCTGCGCAGCAGGAACACCGGGCGTTGCAGCCGGTCACCAAAAAGAAAAATCATCCATGAAGCTCTCACAATTTAAGTTTGACTTACCCTTAAATCTAATTGCTCAGCACCCTACGAAAAAAAGAGAAGATGCCCGCATGATGGTGGTGCATCGTCACACAGGCCAGATCGAGAACAAACATTTCCGCGACATTCTTGATTATTTTGATGACAAAGATGTGTTTGTAGTGAATAACACAAAAGTTTTTCCCGCTCGCATGTATGGGCGCAAGGAAAAGACGGGGGCCAAGATCGAAGTGTTCCTGTTGCGCGAACTCAACAAACCAAACCGGCTTTGGGATGTGATCGTTGACCCCGCAAGAAAGATCCGTGTTGGCAACAAATTGTATTTCGGCGAAGGGGAAGAACTCGTAGCCGAGGTAATTGATAATACCACCAGCCGCGGACGTACCATTCGTTTTTTGTGGGAGAATAGTGAAGAGGAGTTTCGTGGTATGCTCGAAAAACTCGGGGAAACACCACTGCCGAAATATATTAAGCGCAAGCCCGACGAAGAGGACAAGGAACGCTACCAAACAGTATATGCAAAACACGAGGGAGCCGTTGCTGCGCCAACAGCGGGTCTTCATTTCAGCCGTGAATTGATAAAGCGCTTAGAAATAAAAGGAATTCGTTTTGCAGAAGTAACACTACATACAGGCCTCGGAACTTTCAGACCTATTGAAGTGGAAGATCTGAGCAAGCATAAAATGGATGCCGAATATTATCGCATCGATGATACCGCGTGCAAAATAGTCAACCGCGCAAAGGAATATGGTCACCGTATCTGTTCGGTAGGAACGACAACAATGCGTGCGGTTGAGTCATCATTCACCGCGCAAAAATTATTGAAACCATCAGAAGGCTGGACAAACATTTTTATTCATCCCCCGTATGATTTTAATATCGCTGATGCGTTGGTCACAAATTTTCATTTGCCCAAAACCAGTTTGCTAATCATGACATGCGCATTTGCCGGTTATGACCTGGCGATGGAAGCTTATAAAAAAGCGATCAAAGACAAATACCGGTTTTTTAGTTATGGTGATGCCATGCTGGTAGTGTAGCAGAACCAGGGTTGACAGGATTAAAAAAATAATAGGAAATAAAGAACAGGTCGTCTCAAAAGTCGCCACTCGTCATTGGGGAGAGAAACCACTGAAGCAATTTATTTGATGAACTTCCTTCTCACCCTGAATATCAACAATGAATTTTTTTAGATTGCCTGCATGCCGGTAGGCAAGCTTCACTACTCCCGATAGCTATCGGGACGCAATGACGATTTTTGGGTCAGCCTCTTCTTTATTTTATTGATAACCTACCATTGTGGAAGTTCACGAAGTGCGCGAAGAGCTACAAAGAGCACTAAGTATCTAAAGTGATATATCTGGATAGTGTAAGACTAATCAAAATTTAGAGTTTTGACGAAAAACCACTTTCATCAATAACCAAGATATTTGTAAAATCGTTGTAGTCTTTGAGCAACATCCCGGAACACCTTAACTATCTGCTAACAGAATGTTGGTGTAAATTACAATGGGAGGATACAGTCATGAAAAAGTTAGTTCTTTTGATCTCTGTCTCAGTTTTCAGTCTTACACTATTTGCCCAGCGCTACCCAGGGAATAGCTATGCTTCCCCTGAAGAAAAGTTAAACAACGAGTACTGCACAGGAGCATTCAAAACGTACGATGGAACTATTTTCGACCTTGTCAATGAAAATGAAAGTGCAAAAAGCTATTTAAATATTCTCAATTGGCTACCGGGCCGGGTGGCAGGTTTGCAAATTTATTATACAAGATATGGAACGCCCGTTCCTTTTATCCGGAATACAAGAGCAAGCATTTTTGTAGACGAAATGCCAGTGGATGCAGGTTATCTTAATGAACTGCCTGTTGCTGATATTGCAATGATAAAGATCATTAAACAACCTTTTGTTGGCGCTGTTGGTAATGGAGGTGGTGGAGTGATCGCTATTTACACCCTAAAAGGAGATGATGAAGGTGGGGATGATGATGCATCTTAAGTGCAACGCCTGAGCTGCAACGTGTCAGACGCTCCCGACAAGTGGGAACGTCAGACACCGACTCTAGAGATCAAACATTCCCTTGTTCAATTGCTGGAGAATTTGTGTTTTGTAGGCAGCCGGAACCAATAAAGAAATATTATGCGGGCTGCCCCCGTAAGAAACCATTCTCACAGGGATGTTCTGGATAGATTCAAATAATTTTTTGACGATGTTCGATGTCTGCGAGATCTCATTTCCCACAACAGAAATGATCACCTGGTTCTCGTCCAGTTCAATTGTGCCAAATGGTTCAAGTTCTTTCTGAATATCCTTAATGTGATTTGCATTATCAATGGTGAGTGATACAGCCACTTCAGAAGTTGTTACCATGTCGATGGAGGTTCTGTATTTTTCAAACACTTCAAACACTTTTCTCAAAAACCCATAGGCCAGCAACATTCGGCTGCTCTTAATGCGGATCGCAATGATATTGTCTTTTGCAGCAACTGCCTTTACACCCACCGAACCCGCTTCTTCAACTATCATCGTTCCTTTGGCCTCAGGTTGCATGGTGTTTAATAACTTGACGGGGATCTTATATTGTTGCGCTGGCCATATAGATGCCGGGTGCAGGATCTTTGCTCCAAAATATGCCAGCTCGGCCGCCTCATCAAAACTTAATTGCTCAACCGGTTTTGTTTTCTTTACGATCCTCGGATCATTGTTGTGCATGCCGTCAATATCTGTCCATATCTCACAAACGGAAGCAGTAATGGCTGCGGCGATCAATGAAGCAGAATAATCACTCCCTCCTCTTTTTAAATTGTCAACTTCGCCTCTTGCATTGCGACAGATATAACCTTGCGTCACAAATAATTTTTTCTTAGAATGTTGTTTTAGTAATTGCGTTAGTTTGACTTTAATGCTCCCAATCTGTGGCTCGTCATTGTAATCAATGGTCATAAACTCAAGAGCGGGGAGTAAAACGTGATCGATATTTTGTTCTTCGAGGTAAGTTGAAAACAATTTTGTTGAAAGCAATTCTCCCTGTGCGAGTATGTCCTTGCTTAGCGCTTCACTGAAAGATATCTTTAAAATAATATTGAGAAATTCAAAATGCTCGGCAACTATGGCCTTGGCCTTGTGAACGGCTTCCTGTTTTTTTACGAGATCATTAATGAAAGCCTGGTAATGTTGTTCCAGTTTATCGATATTTTGTTTGGCTGTAGCCCTATCCCCCTTTGCAATATTATAAATGATCTCCACCAATGCATTTGTTGTGCCTGACAAAGCAGAAAGGACAACGATCGCAGGTTCTGACTGAGATGTTACAAGGCCAACGATATGGTGCATCCGTTCAGGTTTACCAACCGATGTACCACCAAACTTCATAACCTTCATAGACTCGTAAAAATTTTGGATTGCAAAGATAAGATTGTAAGGCTAAAAAAATTGTAAGGGCAATTGCTATGGCAGTGTCTCAGCTTGAAAATTGGGTAGTGTATCAGTTTGAAGTAATTCACCACAATAGGCACATAGGACACATCAGGTAACACATAGAAGTTTATAATCGAGACATTTCAGCCGTTGGCAGTGCAGCAATTCCGAATGGCCACAGATGTTATTCTCTTATGAATTCATAGTGATAAGCCTTCACCTGCCTTGAGTATTCCCTGCTAAAACCGATGATCTCGTTTTGCCAGAAATCTGAATTTCCGAAGGCCATCAGTTCATCTGGTGTCGCCGCTCCTTTCCGTGCGGCACTCCGCAAATGAGCAGAAGCCGCAAGGATGGCCATCTCTTTTATCACAAGGGCAATATCTTTATCTCTTTTCTTTAGCAGCCTGAAATTAACCTTGTCTTCACTTGGCTGTAGCTTCGTAATCAAAAAAGGTTCCCTCTGAAAGGAAACAAAACTTAACAGTGCCGGGCAAACGTTTTGCATGTATTCCTGGACACAAACCATCCTCTCTCCTTCGTTCATCCAGCGTGGTTGGGGAACGGGCGTGAATTTTTCGAGTGACGAACGTGTGGCCTGTTTCATGTCAAGCATTAGATAATTCTTTTCCTTTTCTAAATGCTTCAGCAAAAAAACATACCGCTTCACTCCCACACTCCCCGTCCCTGCAATCCTGAAAGCAATATCCAGGCAACGATATTTCGGATGATTGTTCCTGATCCAATTATCAATAAACTCCCTCAGTTTGTCTCTTAGCTCGGTTTCAAGTTTCAAATGACGCTCACCGTCAATACAAAATCTTACTTCCTTTCCCTTCTTGGAAATCCGGCCATCCAATAATTCTCCTACGCTTCTTTCACTCACTTTTTCTAAAAAATCTCTCACAATTCCCCTGGCGATCTTTGCCTCAATATATCTTGGCTTTCCTAGCGCAAGAAATGATGAATAGGTCTTCAGGAAAAGAGAGGCCATTTCTTCCGTTTCTCTTTGGCTAATCTGCAAATCGTCAAAACCAACAAAAATACTTGTGACCATCCTTGCAAGTTCCCAGCTAACCGGCGCAAGCACAGCTTCGTTGAAATCGCTGACGTCGAAATACACGAGCCCGTTGTCTCCTTTATAGCTTCCAAAGTTTTCAAGGTGCAGATCTCCGGTAATCCAGCTGGTAGGGGACGAAGGGAGCGTATTGTTCTGACTCAGGTCTTCATAAAACAAATGACAGGTGCCGCGGAAGAACCTAAAGGCATTTTCCGACATGCGTTTATATTTGACTTTGAGGAGAAATAACGGCACGCCCTTGTTGAACTCATTTACCCTATCGCGGATATTACCCATAGACTCGATGTAGAGCAATTTCTACAGCCCTGCTAATTTAATGAGGATTAGATTATTATTTAATTAAGGCCTGTTATTTGCCACTAATTTTTTTAAATGCAAAAAGAACGGACTGTAGGCACGCTCCCTGCGAAAATCTTCCGAATTGTTTTAAAGACAATTGCGTTTATCCTGCTTTTTGTGATCCTGGTGTTTGTCCTGCTGCTTACCCCGCCGGTACAAAGGCTTTTAACGGCTAAGGTTCAACATTATCTCGAAAACAAGCTACATACAAAAGTGCTGATTGGGAGAATTTCTTTTGGCCTTTCCGGCAAGATCGGGTTAAACGACGTTTTTATAGCCGACAAAACCAACGACACATTAATCTCGGGCGGATCGATCAGGGCACACTTGAACTACATGAAGCTTTTTTCTAACGAAGTGCGGGTAAAAGACCTCGAGCTGGATAATATCACCGCAAAAATAAAAAGAGTGTTGCCGGATACAGTTTACAATTTTCAATTTATAGTGAACGCCTTTACCTCTGAAAGTTCTAAGTCGCCTGATACGGCTTCTTCACCGCCAATGAAGCTGGATATTGCAAAGGTCACGCTAAAAAATATAAACCTTACTTATACGGATGCAGTGATTGGCAGCGACATGTTCGCGCATATTGGAGAATTTGCGGCGCGTATTGATACACTTGATCCATATACGCAACATTTTGTCGTTCCTTCTTTTGTCCTGAGAAACTCAGTGGCAAAGATGAAACAGGTAAAACCACTGGTTGAACCAAAGCCACTAGAACAGCACATCAGTGAGGCCACCACTCCATCAACGATGAATGTGCAATTAGGCTCTGTTGACCTTGAGAAAGTAAACATTGATTATGGAAATGATGTCTCAGCTCTGTATGCGGTTGCTGACATTGGCCAACTGAAGAGCAAGCAGAGGTCTCTTGACCTTTCAAATAATAAGGCCGACATCGAGGATTTTGTTTTGAATGATTCAAAGTTTGTTGTAAGGTTAGGAAAAACAAAACAGGCCGAGGTTGTAAAACAGGAAGCGAAAAAAGAAGTAGTTGCACAACAACAAGCCGGCTGGGGCTTTCTGGTGGATAACCTTCAGCTCAACAATAACACCATTCAATTTGATGATGATAACAAGCCCGCTCTAAAAGAGGGAATTGATTATTCACATTTATTGGCAACCGGTTTCACCCTCGAAGCAGGTAACCTGGTAATGACGCCTGATTCAACATCGATCAGCATCAGGAAAGGTTCAGTAAAAGAAAAAAGCGGTTTGACATTAGAACAGTTTGCCGGTGATATACTGTATGCAAACAACCGATCTTCTATTCAAAACCTGTATATAAAAACGCCCGGCAGTCAAATAAAAAAAGCTCTCGTTGTTAATTATCCATCAATGGATGCATTCACAAAGCATCCGGACCAGGTGAGCTTCCAGGTAGACGTAGTTCAAACCAAGATACAGGTAAGGGATGTGCTATTATTCGTTCCCGAATTGCGTTCAAATCCAGCTCTCCGCAATCCCAATGATATATGGCGGGTAGACCTTGTTGGCAGTGGAACAATGGATCATTTCAATTTTGAAACATTACAATTCGCAGGGCTTAGCAGTACGCAGATCAGTGCGCATGGTTCTTTATCGGGGCTAACTAATCCAAAAAACGCCGGCGGCAATTTTGTGATCGATCGATTTCATACAAATCAAAATGATATCGCATTGTTTACCGGTAGCAAATTATCAAATGCCCAAATGAACCTGCCCCATGATTTTACAGCCCGGGGAACCATCAATGGAAATGCAGGAACGGTAAATACAAAAATGCGTGTTCTTACTTCGGATGGAAATATTTCAATTAACGGAACCTTCAGCAATCTTACAGATCCTGCAAAGGCCAGGTACAAAGCACAAATAACTACGACTAATCTTGAAGTTGGCAAAATACTCAGGCAAGAAAATACTATAGGTCCTCTTTCTGCAACCCTGGCTACAAATGGCCAGGGATTGACGCCGAGCTCCATCAATACAAAATTTACGGCAACGATCAGCAGCGCTTCGTATGATCAATATGAATACAAAAACATTAACCTTTCGGGTTCTCTGCAAAAAACAAATTTTGACGTACGCACGACGATCAAAGATCCCAATGCAGATGCGGATATAACAGTCAGTGGAAACTTTTCCGATCATCCTGCTTTCACTGTTCATGGAATGATCGACAGCATAAAAACTCTTCCTTTACATTTAACCACCGAACCACTGATCCTGCGTGCAAGAATCGATGGAACCGCTTCAGATCTTACCGCTGAAAATGTGAACGCGAATATTCTTGTTACGCAAGCATTGTTTGTTTCCGGAAGCAGCAGGCTTGCACTTGATACGATACAACTCACTTCAGGAAAGAATGACACAGCAAATTATATTCATTTAAACAGTTCGATCGTTAAAGCAAATATCGTCGGACATTATCGTCTTGCTGATCTTGGCGGCATCATGCAAAATTCGATACAGCCTTATTTCAGCACCGGTACTACAAAGCTGGCAACTGTACAACCCTATCACTTCTCATTTACACTTGATGTTGCCTACGATCCTGTTTTTGCTGCATTTGTTCCCGGGTTAACTGACATGCAGCCTTTTCACGCTTCTGGAAATTTTTCCAACAATGGTGGAGTGAATATGGATGCAACCACTCAGTCGGTCGTTTACCAGGGAAATACCATCAGTGATATAAAACTCACAGCTAACACCACATCAAATGGCCTGCAGATCAATGGCAGCATTGCTCATCTAAAAAGCAGCTCGTTTGATCTTTATAATTCCAGGGTGAGTGCAATAGCGTCAAATAACAAGATCAATTTTAGTGTTGGTACCGACGATGCTAAAGGAAAAAACAAATACTTCATTGCAGGGCTTGTTTCTCAGCCAACCTCTGGCACTTATGCTATTGAATTAAAACCCGACAGTTTATTGCTCAACTATCAGCGATGGTCGGTTACTCCCGACAATCGAATAACTATAGCGCCGGATGATATTGTTGCGAACAATGTTGTTTTACAAAATGGTGAACAGCGATTAAGCCTTAATAGCCCTGATAGTCGCGGTAAACAAGTTCTTGTGGTTGAACTTTCGAATTTCAGACTTGCAACGATTACAGGGTTTGCAAATGCCGATTCCCTTTTAGCCGATGGTTTAATAAATGGAAATGCAAGGCTAAGTAATTTTCTGCAGCAACCGGCCTTTACAGGTGATCTTACCATCAAAGACCTGACGGTGCAAAAAGACACTGTTGGGAACGTCTCAATTCGTGCCTCAAGCGGTGAAGCCAACCGTTACAATATTGAATCGACCATTACAGGTTATGGGAACGACGTTAGCCTTGCCGGATGGATCGCGACAGAAACAAACGATACCAAACTGAATCTCGATCTGAACGTTAAAGCGCTGCAGCTACATTCGATAGAACCTTTTACGGCTGGTGCTATCAGAGATGCATCTGGTAGTGTGCATGGAACTATCGCGATTCGTGGAAGCGTGAATCAACCTGCGTTAAATGGTGATTTGAATTTTGATAAGTCGAGCCTTGTTCTTTCTATGCTGGGAAGCAAGTTCTATCTTGACAACGAAAAAATTTCCGTAACCAATGACGGATTTACCTTCTCAAACTTTACCGTTAAGGATTCATCAGGCAATGCGCTGGCTTTAAATGGCGACATCATTACTAACAATTTCATCAATTACGAATACAATCTAAAATTAACTGCACGCAATTTTCAATTGCTTAACTCGACCAAAAAAGATAATCCACTGTATTATGGAAAGATGACCATCAATGCCGACCTGTCTGTGTCAGGAACAGAAGTAAAACCTGCTGTTGATGGAAGGGTCACTGTCGATAACGGCACCTCATTGACATTTGTTGTTCCTGAAGGAGATGTAAGCGCTGAATCAAGAGAGGGCATTGTGGAGTTTGTAGACATGAGCAATCCGGCCAGCGATACCTTATTCAAAAAATATGATTCGCTGAATACGTCCAGCATTTTAGGGATGGATGTAGCATTGAATATCGAGATAAAAAAGGAAGCTATGTTTAATATCATAGTAGACCCTGCGAATGGAGACTTCCTTAATGCACAAGGTGCAGCGCAACTAACAGCGGGCATCGATCCCAGCGGGAAAATTACACTCACCGGCAATTACACACTTGAAAAAGGATCATACCAGTTATCCTTTAATCTTCTTCAAAGAAAATTTGAAATAAGCAAAGGAAGTAGCATTACGTGGACAGGCGAACCCACGACGGCACAACTGAATGTTACAGCAGTGTATGTGGCCAACACTGCTCCTATCGATCTTGTACAGGACCAGGTAGCAAGTTCGTCGTCGGCAATCAAGAACACCTATATGCAAAAACTCCCTTTCCAGGTGCATTTGAAACTGACGGGAGAGTTGATGAAACCTGTTGTTGCATTCGACATCATCTTACCGGAAGACAAGAACTATGGCGTATCAAATGATGTGGTAACGACTGTGCAATATAAACTGACTCAACTGAGAGCTGATGAAGGTGAAACCAATAAGCAGGTTTTTTCATTGTTGCTATTAAATCGTTTCGTAGGAGAAAATCCGTTTGCATCTGAAGGTGGCGGCGGAGGCTTTAGTGCTGAAACATACGCGAGACAGAGTGCCAGCAAACTGCTTACCCAGCAACTCAATCAACTGGCGGCAGGACTGATCAACGGCGTCGATATAAATTTCGACGTTGTCAGTAGCGAAGACTATACAACCGGTTCGATGAGAAATAAAACAGACCTGAATGTGAATGTGAGCAAGAAATTACTGAATGACCGGTTGAAGATATCAGTAGGAAGTGAATTCGGATTGGAAGGGCCACAGACAACCAATCAGCAAGGAAATAATATCGCCGGCAATCTATCGGCGGAGTACCAGCTCAGCAGGGACGGACGGTATTTACTTCGCTTCTTTGAAAAAAATGATTACGAGGGAGAGTTGTATGGTTATGTCGTCGAAACGGGCGTCTCGTTCGTCATTACGGTAGACTACAATCGCTTCAAAGAAATATTCCGCAAGCGGAAACAAAGGGTGGAAAATTCGAACCAGCAAAAGGTAACGACCAAATGAGACAGGCATTATTTTTTTTACTCGTGACATCTGCCCTGGTATGGTCAGGATGCGGCAGTACAAAATCAGTACCTGCCAACGATAAATTGTATACAGGAGCTACCGTTACATTAAAAAATGTCGCAAGTTCAAGAGAAAAGAAAGCATTGAAAGAGGACCTTAACGGTTTAACAAGGCCTAAACCCAACAGTAAGTTCCTGGGCATGCGTTTGAAGTTGGGTATTTACAATATGTTTTATAAGGCAAAGCCCAAATCACTTTGGGGAAAGATCAGGGATAAGTATGGCCAACCTCCCGTGTTGCTTAGCCAGGTTGATCTGGAAAAGAACGCCCAGAACCTGCAGACATACCTGGTGAATAAAGGGTACTTCAATGCAACCGTCTCAGCTGATACAATAACGAGAAAAAAGACAGCAAGAGCAGAATACAAAGCACCGGCCGGTGAGCGATACACGATCCACAGTATAGTTTTCCCCACCGACAGCAGTGTTCTTGGACAGACCATTAAGGAAAGTATGGACAATAGTTTACTGTCCGCCGGGAAAGGTTTCGATCTGGATATAATAAAGGGTGAACGGTCACGAATAGATGCCTACCTGAAAGAACGAGGATTTTATTTCTTCAATCCGGAATACATCCTGGTAAAAACAGATAGTACCGTGGGCGATCATCTTACTGATATGTATATAACCATTAAGCCTGGCACACCGGTAGAAGCCAAACAGACCTACAGCATCAACGACGTTTATATTTATACAAACTATAGTTTAAACACAGCGCAGCTTGATACGGCAAAGAGCAACGCAGAGCTTTACAAAGGATACTATATCATTCAAAGAAGAAAACGCTACAAACCAAAGCTGCTGGCTGAATCAATGCAATTCGACCGCGGGGATATCTATAACCGAAAGCAACACAACCTGACGCTCAACAGGCTTATCAATCTCGACGTTTTTAAATTTGTTAAGAACAGGTTTGAGCTGCCGCAAACTGACTCTCCTTTTCTCAACGCTTATTATTATCTCACTCCACAGCAACAAAAATCATTACGGGCAGAATTTACATATACCACCCGGTCAAACAGTTTGAACGGATCGGATGTTACCTTTAGCTGGACACATCGCAATCTCTTTCGCAATGGATCGCACATCAAACTCAGTGCATATATTGGAACGGATATTCAATTCAGTGGTGCACTAAGTGGTTACAATACATTCAGGACTGGAGCAGAAGCCGATCTCGCCACTCCACGTTTTGAAGTGCCCTTTTTTCATATACAGAGTTATGGTGGTTATGCACCACGCACTGATATAAAACTTGGTTATGATGTTTTAAAGAGATATAGTTTGTATACCCTTAATTCTTTCAGAATACAATACGGGTACACGTGGAAAGAAAGTATTCAGAAGTTCCATGAGCTTTACCCAATCAGCATTAATTATGTGCAACCGTTGAGCGTAACAACTGCTTATGACAGCCTGGAAAATATTTATCCAGGTCTCGATAAAGCCATTGAAAAACAATTCACGCTTGGCACAACATATCGATTCAACTATAACCAGCTTGCAAACGGACTATCGCCGATCAATGCATGGTACTTTAATGGCATCGTTGATCTTTCAGGAAATATTCCCGGGTTATTGTCAGGCGCCGATGTGAAGAAAGGAGACACCGTAAAGATCTTTAATCTTCCCTTCTCGCAATACGCAAAATTTGAAGGAGAGGCCCGGTTTTATCACAAGGTGGGATTAAAATCCAGTTGGGCGAATCGAATTGATATTGGTATCGGGTTGCCTTATGGAAATTCTACTCAATTGCCTTATGTAAAACAATTTTTTGTTGGAGGTAGTAACAGCTTGCGCGGTTTCAGAAGCCGGGCTGTTGGCCCAGGTATTTACGTGCAGCAAGATTCATCGAATGTAATTCCTGATCAAACAGGTGATCTCAAGTTCGAGATCAATACGGAATTCAGGCCTCATATTACTGGTCCATTGTATGGAGCGATATTTTTAGAAGCCGGCAACATCTGGTTGCTCAACGATAGTACCTACACACACAAACCAGGCTCGCAATTCACAAGTAAATGGTTAAGTCAGTTAGCGGTTGATGCGGGGATCGGTCTCAGGTTCGACATAACTATTTTTGTAATTCGCCTTGATGTAGGTTTCCCTTTGCGTAAACCATGGTTGCAAAATCCGTGGGTCATTAATCAAATTAAATTGGGCGATACTCATTGGAGAAAAAATAATCTTGTTTATAGTCTCGCCATTGGCTATCCGTTCTAAAAATGATTAATCTTACTCGTTAAAAACCTCCGTGTTCCATCGTGTACTCCGTAGCTCCGTGGTAAAATTAACCACGGAGACATAGAGAGCACGGAGAGCACGGAGATTACTTCGATCATAAAAAAATAGCCCCGCTAAACAGCAGGGCTATATCCAAACCGTCCTCATAGAAATTCGACTTTAATTTTTTGCTACATCGAACCTTTTAAAGATGGATTTTACAGCGCTATTAATTTCTTTACTGGTAAGATTGCGGCTGTTTACTTCATCAGTTGTCCACCCCTGCCAAACGACTTTGTCCGTCTTCGCATCAGTCATTGAGATCGTAACCGTACCTTCCCTGACAGGAACCGCATAGTCGTCGTACCCCATAAACTGCGAAGGATAATAAACATTGTAGAAACGACGTGCAAATGGATTATAAAATGTACGGACAAAAGGCTGGCTATACACTGCATCACTTTGCCTGCGCGAACTTCTTTCTACCAATACATCATAGTTTATCAAAACATCAGGCCTCCGGTTGTCCATTCGCCATCCTTGTTTGTCCAGCGCAGTTGTAACTGCATCTTTAAACTTTTGCTCCATCAATTCATTGCTTTTATCCCTGTCCTTTTTCTCCAGGCCATTCTTATCAACCCACGCGAAGGTTTTGTATTTGCTGAAGTCCACTGTATCATCCTTTTCAATATGCACAGGGGCCGAGCAGCCGACGACCAATAACGCTGCTACCGCAATACTTCCAAATAAGTTCCACTTTTTGGTTTTCATAAGTGCCTCTTTTTTTAGGTGATCAATTAATATCACACTATTAAACGCCAAAAATGGTGCGAGGCTTATTAAAGCATTGTGAAAGTTTTGCCAGACGCGGGTTTCAGGCTAAAGCGAGGATAAAGAGTTTATAAAAAAATATCATCTCTTTGTTAAACAAAATGCGGAGTTCATTGTTACGGCAACCCGATCTCAAAATGTCGTTCTGGGATCTGTACATCTAAAAAACCCTTCTTTATAAGCCGCTGTTGAAAATCCTGTTGAACATTATAATCTCCATGAACAAGAAATAAAGTTTTTACTTGTTTTGGATCCTGGCAAGAAAGCCACTGGCTGAGATCTTCATAATCTCCATGCGCACTCATGCTGCGTATTGATCCAATTTCCGCATGCACTTCATGTCGCACGCCGAAGATGCCAACTTCCTTTGCACCTGCCAATAGCCTTCCGCCGAGCGAATCAGGCTCGCAATAACCTGTTAATAAGATTGAATTGTGACTGTTCTCGATGCAATTGCGTATGTGGTGTTTTACCCTTCCCGCATCTGCCATGCCGCTCGCAGAAATAATCACGCAAGGTTCACTTCTGAAATTGAGAAGTTTGGATTGCTCAACTGTTTTCAAATAATGCAAGCCTTTGAACATAAAAGGATCATTATCTGTTTCCAGGACCTTTTGAATGGTCTTGTTAAAATATTGCGGATATTTCTTCACCAGGTCAGTTGCTTCGATACTTAAAGGGCTGTCTAAGAAATAATCAAGATCAGGTAGCCGGCGTTCAATTTCCAGCTGATTCATCACATATAAAATTTCCTGTGTCCTTCCCACGCTGAATGCAGGAATGATCAGCTTGCCCTGCTTTTGGATACATGTTCTTTCGATCCATTGCAACAGCATATCGGGCGTGGTGATATTGAGATCGTGCAAACTATTTCCATATGTTGATTCGAGTAAAATATATTCGGCCTGCGAAAACACTTCGGGTGATTTCAGGATCAGGTCGCGGTAACGCCCAACATCTCCGCTGAAAGTGATCCTGCGTTCTTTGCCCTCTTCATTGATCTTTAAATGAACACATGCACTGCCAATGATATGGCCCGCATCTGTGTACATTGCTTGCACCCCATCAATCACATCGAACCATATTCCGTATTCAACGGACACAAAATGATCAAAAGCTTTTTCGGCATCTTCGTGCGTGTATAATGGTCGTAAGTATGGCTGGCCATTTGCAGCTCTTCTCTTATTTTCATATTTCACGTCGTCTTCCTGGATCTCTGCCGAATCAAGCAATAAAATTTTTGTGAGCTCATTGGTGGCAGGTGTACAAAATATTCTTCCGGAGAAACCTTCTTTGACTAGTTTAGGAATAAGTCCGCAATGATCGATATGCGCGTGCGACAACACCAACACATCAACCGAAGCGGCATCGAACCCAAACTCACGATTCAACACGTCTGTTTCTCTCCCCATCCCCTGGAACATGCCGCAGTCGAGTAAAACTCTTTTACCTGATTTCAGTGTGATCAAATGCTTAGAACCAGTTACTGTCCTTGCAGCGCCGTGAAATGCGATTTTCATAATGCCCTCCTTAGAGCTGTCTGAAAAGTCGTTATTGCGATCCGCCGTAGGCGGAGAAGCAATCTACAGATCGCCCGCCTACCGGCAGGCAGGCTTAGGTCGTCCCTCCCTCGCAATGACGTGCTCGACTTTTGAAACATCTTCTCTTTAAATTGATTAAAATATTTTGAAGTTAACTCATTTCACATTTGACATTTCACTTTTCACTTTCCACCTCTCACGTTTCACGTTTCACTTTGAAAGACCATGTGATAAAAAACTGAGCAACGATCAGCCCTTCCGTATTCTTACCAATCGATCGTGCCCTGAATGTTTTTGCCTCTCCTTTTTCAATGGCATGTTCAATCGTTTCTTTGATCATCAAACCTTCTTCACAAGTGAAAAATGTTTTGCCGGTGGCTTTTTTAAAATATTCTGCTTCCACTTTTGTCACGAGCATCGACACTGGCGGAACTCTTTTGTATAAATGAACCAGACACAATGCGCCTGTGCTCATTTCAGCAGCCATGCTCAGGCATGCGAAATATGTGGAGCGAAACGGATTTTTTGTGAACCATTTATAAGGTACACTCACCCGGCAAACAGTTTCGTCAAGCTCTTTTATTCTTAGCCCCGCAAAAAATGCATTAGGCAAATGTGAAAGTAAAAACATCCTGAATTTCAAAGGATGTTTTAGCGACTTTATAAATGCTGATGCGCTCGCAGTCATTATTCTTCTTTATAATTTTTCGGATCTAATGCCGATGGGCTCCAATCTGTGAAAAATTCAACGGCTTTATCATGGTCATAACTTTTCTTTCCATCTTCAAGGTACCATGAGTTTTGTGTGTGAAGTAAATTACCATTACCATCCAACACAAGAAAAACCGGGAACCCAAATCGCTGAGGATAACCATATTTCGCCAGCAACTTTGCGTTGAAGTTTTCTTTGCTGTAATTCATATGATAAACCACATACCCGGACTTAATTATGGAATCGATCTTTGTATCCTTTGTGATAAAGTCATTAAACCGGGCGCACCAAACACACCAGTTACCGCCAACCTGGATAAACACATGTTTGCCTTCCGTTTTTGCCTGTGCTATGCTCTGTGCAATTTTTTCCTCAGCGTTTTCATTCGGGTCATACAATTTGAATTTTGCCATATCCTGTGAATGCACAATGACTGCGGCAATAAGCATCACAAACAAACCACTAACCTTTTTCATTGTTACAATTAATTTCAAAATTTAACTTCAATCCATTTTCAAAGTCGTCATTGCGATCCCGCCGCAGGCGGGAGAGGCAATCTAAAAAATTCCTTGATCACAGATTGCCTACCTACCGGCAGTCAGACTTCGGTCGTTCCTCGCCATGAGACAAATGGCTTTTTCGAAAACCTCAAGCCCTACAATACTTCGAGCTGGTTCTCCAACAAGTTTTCAAACTGTTCTTTTTTCCTGATCAAAACTGCTTTTCCATCTTTTACTAATACTTCCGCAGGTTTATATCGTGAGTTGTAGTTGGATGACATTTCAAAACCATAGGCACCTGCATTATAAAAAACAAGATGGTCACCTTCTCTCACTTCGTGCAACAGGCGATCGGAAGCAAAGGTGTCGGTTTCACAAATATACCCGGTCACCGTATAAGATTTTTCCTGGGCGTCAGGGTTTGAGATATTGACGATATGATGATAGGCATCATACATCATGGGGCGTATCAAATGATTCAAACCACTATCCACCCCGACAAACACCTGGTGATTATTATCTTTTACCACATTTACCTGAGTGATCAAATAGCCGCATTCACTCACTAAATATTTCCCCGGTTCAAACCACAGTTGGTATTTTTTCCCGGAAAGGTGTGAGTCGAAAAACTTTTTGAGTTTTTTCGCAATCAACCCGACATCGGTTTCTTCATCATCAGGTTCATAGGGCACTTTAAAACCGCCGCCAAGATCAATGATCTCCAGGTCGGCGAAATGAGGAACGATCTCTGTCAACACCTTTATTCCCTGTACAAAAACATCGGCATCCTTGATGTCACTTCCCGTGTGAATATGTAGTGTCTGTATTTTCAATTTATATTTCCCGACAAGGTTTAGTAATTCATTGATCAGATCAACCGGTATCCCGAATTTGCTCTTTTCATGTCCCGTTGAGATCTTCAAATTGCCACCGGCAAGAATATTGGGTCTTATTCTTACACCAACGGGATAAGAGCTCCCGAATTTTTTTCCGAATTTTTCAAGATTGGATAGGCTGTCAATGTTTATATGGACACGATAGGTTGCAACCTCCTCTATTTCTTCGAAAGAAATTCCATTAGAGGTGTAAAGGATTTTATCAGCAGGCACACCTGCATGTAATGCCAGTTTTACTTCGTTCACACTGCTGCAATCAATGCCGCAGCCGATCGAATGGATATACTTCAGGATATTGATATTGGTGAGTGCCTTGCAGGCGTAGAAGAATTTTGTATCAATGATCGAAAATGCGGAGACAAGTTTGTTGTACTGCTCTTTTATTTTTTCAGCATGATAGACATAGACCGGCGTTCCGAATTCCTTAGCGATATCAATTAATTGCTGGCGACTTAAACTTTCTGACATAGGGTGCGAAGATAAGCAAGACTCCCTTTTTGAGTTGGTCATTTCGATCAGGCTTATTTAAAGGATTCCCGATAAAGGCACAGTCGAGAAATCTCAATCTGTACGTCGCTGAGATGCCTCGTTCCTCGGCATGACAACACTCCGACGTCTGTAATTTTCCTTGATTAAAGCAGATTATCTAATTTTCTTCGCTGGTCTCGTCATCATCATTCACGATGAGCTCACCGTTTTCGCCAACGATAAATGCGGAGCTTTCAGTTGGCGTGTCGTTTGAAGATTCGGTTTTTTGTTCGGGTTGTTCCCGCTGTTCGATATAAGTAGGAGTAACTATTTGCTCGGCTAATACTTCACGGATCTTCGGAAGATCCTCGGCAGAATTAATTCCAAAATAATCCATGAAGTTTTTAGAAGTGGAATACACTAACGGATGTCCCGGTAACTTTTCATTGCGCCCGGTGATAAGAATCAGTTCTTTTTCGAGTAACCGCTGTACTGTATAATCACTGTTTACACCCCTGATCGCTTCTATTTCACCTTTTGTGATCGGTTGCTTGTAAGCAATGATCGCAAGGGTTTCCAATGCAGCACCGGATAAGCGTTTCAAAAATTTATCACCATTGAGCTGTGCAATGGTCTTGTGATACTCTTTCTTTGTAAGGAATTGCCATCCACCACCACTCTGTCTTACCTCAAAAGGATAAAACTCGGAATTGTATTTTTCAACAATGCCATCAATGGCTGCTTCCACCTGGTCAAGCGAAACCTTTTCATCCATAAATGCAAATGCATTATTCACTAGCTCCAGGACCTCTAGCGTAGTGAGAGGCTTATCGCTTGCGAAGATCAAAGATTCGATATGCGGTATAAGATTGTTTATTTCCATGGACACCCCAAACTCCTAAAGGGGCTTATTGAAACTGGTTTAGATAAAAATTTGTCTAATGATCACGAAACTAATAATTGCAGATCTTTCTTCTCAAAAACTTTATCAACAATAGTTAAGAATTAACAACCTAAGTCTCCCCTTTAGGGGGACAGGGGGCGCTCCCTACCCCTGCAGCGCCGCCGCTCCACTGATGATCTCAGTCAGTTCGGTTGTAATGGCTGCTTGCCTTGCGCGGTTGTAAGCGATCCTGAGACCTCTCAAAATTTCATTCGCATTTTCGCTAGCCTTATCCATGGCTGTCATCCGGGCGCCATGTTCTGAAGCATTGGAATCGAGAACGGCCTTATATAATTGTGTGTTGAGGATCTTCGGCATTAATTCGGCAATGAGTTGCTCTTTCGCCGGCTCAAAAATAAAGTCGGCCTTGGGAGCACCTTCTTTTCTTTGCACTTTCGGTATAGGCAAAAATCTTTCGACCGTAAACCGCTGCGTGGCCGCATTCTTAAATTCACTGTATATGATTTCCACCACATCAAACTGCCTTTCTTCAAAAGCCTTCATCGCAGCCTGTGCCGCTGCCTGCGCGGCTTCAAAACTTAAATGCAGAAAAATATCTTTGAATGTCGCATCCGCCTTGTAGTTGTTTTTTACAAAGTGCTCGTATCCTTTCTTGCCAATGCTCCAGATAGTGACATTTCCTTTTGCGAATTGAGTCGGATACCTGTCTTTGATTGTTTGCTTAGCCAGTTTGATAAGATTGGAATTAAAAGCACCGGCCAATCCACGGTCACTGGTAATAACGATCAGCAGCACTCTCTCAACGGGACGTTCTACGGCGAGGCTCATCCCCTCTCCCCCTTCGCTATTGCTGACAATATTGCTCAGCAGTTCCTGGAGCTTGCGGGCATAGGGTCTCATTTGGATAATGGATTCCTGGGCGCGACGCAATTTTGCCGCACTGACCATCTTCATCGCCTTGGTAATTTGCTGCGAACTTTGAACTGATTTTATCCTGCTACGAACTTCTTTAAGTTGACCGGGCATCCGATTTTAGATTTACGAATTTGGATTTACGATTTGGCCCGCAAAAGTACGGGCTGACAGCTAAAATTCCATAAAAAAACCTTCACAGTTACCCCTTCAGGGCAGAAGAGTATATCTCACTGATTTCACGGATGAACACAGAATTTTTGCCCGCGTTTCTGTGAAAATCCGTGTAATCCGTGAGAACCCCTTATCTGCACCGATAAGGGTCCATCGATTTGGCTGGCTCATTACGATAAAAACAAAGGTCAATTGCCCTGCATTGAACGGCTTCCACGGTAACTTTTAGCTGCTTGCCGCTTCTTTCATGATCGGGAGCTGTCAATGCCATTCTTGCATTAGCGCCGACATCCTTCAGGATCTTTGTTTCAGTTTTGATCTCGGAACCGTCTTCGCGGATGTAATGAACTTTCAGGATCACTTCGTCCAGCCTGTAAGGGTAGTGATTGGAAAAATTAAATTTTATGTCCTTAAAGCCACCAAAGAGAAGTGGCTTAAAAGTCGCGGAATCAATAACTACTTTTTTTAATACCGCATTTCTTTCATCAACGGCAGCATAATTTTCCGGCTCCTGGTTACTTACATCATTGTCCCCTACACTATCGAATCCTTTTCCTTCATGATCTTTCTGATCTGCGAGAACCGCATTTTTTTGTTCTTTCTTTTTTGCAGCAATTTCTTTTATATCGCTTAGATGACTTTCTTTTTCCGTGTCACCGGCGTCTTCAATGATCACACTATCTTTTTGCACTTCCTCCTTTACATCCATTTGTTTTTTTGCTGCACTGTCTCTTTTTTTTAGCTCATTGGTTAAGCTATCAATTTCACTTTGCTGTACTTTCTCCCTGCTGAAAGTGGTACAGGAAGTAATTAGCACAGCCAACAAGTACACAGACCATTTCATATTTGAGATTTGAGATTTTAGATTTTAGATTTCAACCTGAAATTCGGCAATTCATCAGCCTTTCCGCTATAACAAAACTTATAGGAAGGGATAATGTCCCTATTCGAAAAATTTTTTGAACCACAACTTGTCCCGATCATTCGGGATAGGAACATAAGAACACATAGATCCGATGTGTTCTCAGCTTCGGTCTGCTGTGCACTAATGTGTCTTATGTGCCTTATGTGGTTCGTAAACCATTCGGAAAAACGGAAGGGACAGGGATTTAAGGAGCGCTACTTGATAGCTCGAACTCTCTTTTTAATCCGTAACTCACAGTGATCCTTCCGCGGATCTCATTGCGGATGATTTTTTGCGTTTCTTTTGAAAGTAAAAGTGTGATGGGACCGTCGACAAGGTTTCTTAATCTATGTGCAGGGATCATGAGTTTTCCATCTCTCACAGTGTCGATTTCAACAATGTCGCGGCTGATAAAAGATGTATCAGTAGCGGAAACATGCAGGTAATCTTCTTTTTCCAAACCTTCAAGTTCAAAAACAAGGTCTCCGCGACTGACATCTTCCAGGTCAGTTTCCAGCGAGAATGGTTTGTATTCAAATTCTTCTTTGTATACTTTTTTATTGAAATCTGTAAATGTGATCGTATGTTTTCCAACAAATGATTCTGCCGGTTTCTGTATCTCGTAGTATGCACCGGTAAGTTTGGCGCTGTCGACGTGTATGAGCTCACCGTCCAGTTCAACTTTCGCAGGGTCTTTCAAGGTCAGCGTATATCCATTGGATCCGCCGATCCTGAATTGCAAGTACAAGGTGACATTGCTATCATCTTCATTCCCGCGGATCAAATAGTCAAAGAAAACAGCATCCGGATCTATCTTATTTCGGTTGCCGGTTGTATTGTCTCTACAAGCTGACACAAATAGTAAAAGGAAAATTAGACCGGGCACGAAACGGAGCATAGCGAAATTTTGGAATTTATTAATTCTTAACGCGGGCAAATATAAGGCCTCTCCTTCGTTCTGGGTCTTGGGGTTTATTGCCGGGAAGGCGGTAAGACGGGTAAGTTGCTTCACGTTCCTTCGCGCCTTCGTTTCTTTGTGGCAATATTCACCTCACTCTCTCCCACATCGAGAGGAAGATGGAGGATGGGGCCCTGCCGCACACCGAACCAGGCGTACAAGGGTGCGACGCAAGCGAAGCTCAATAGAATTCTAACAGCCGGCTACATAATTATAATTAACACCTTAGAGTCTGCCCCTGAACTCCCGACTCCCGACTTATAACTATCTTTGACGACCCAATAAAAAAGGGATTCTGTCAAATTGGCTTCAATCAATTTGTTGCCCAGTTTTTGACGCGTTTTAAACTCTTTGTGCCCTTCGTGTACCCTTTGTGAACTTTGTGACCCGCTGTTGGTCACAAAGGCCACGATGAACCACAAAGAACACAAAGAAGCTTACGAAAAATCAGAAAAACTTATTATAAATGTCCGGATTATTTTCCTCCTTATTTGGTGGTAACAAATCAGAGAAAGACGTAAAAAAGATATTGCCTCGCGTTGAGGAGATCAACCAGCATTTTGCTTCGTTTCAATCCATGACCAATGATCAACTGCGTGGCAAAACACAGATCTTTCGCCAGCGCATCAAAGACTATCTGAAAGAGATCGATGAAGAGATCGCATCAAAAACTAAACACGCCGATGAACTTCCCTACAATGACCTTCTCGGCAAGGATGCCATTTACCAGGAAGTCGATAAACTAAAAAAAGATCGCGATAAAAAGATCGAAGAAGTATTAGATGATATCCTTCCCGAAGCATTTGCTGTAGTAAAAGAGACTGCGAAACGTTTCAAAGAAAATAAAGAGATCGTTGCAACGGCTACGCAACTGGATCGTGACCTGAGTGTAAAAAGAGACTACGTAACAATAGACGGTGATAAATCCATTTTCCAAAACAGCTGGACAGCTGGAGGTGGACAGATTACCTGGAACATGGTTCATTATGATGTTCAGCTGATCGGTGGTATCGTTCTTCACCAGGGAAAGATTGCTGAAATGGCAACCGGTGAAGGAAAGACATTGGTCTCAACTCTCCCTGCATACTTAAATGCATTAGCCGGTGAAGGTGTAAACATTGTTACCGTCAATGATTACCTCGCCCGTCGTGACCAGGAATGGAACGGTCCTATCTTCGAATGGCTGGGTATCACTGTTGATTGTATTGACAAACACCAACCGAATAGTGAGGAAAGGAGAAAGGCATATCTCGCTGACATCACTTACGGAACGAACAATGAATTTGGTTTCGATTACCTGCGCGATAACATGGTCCATGCCGCCGATGAAATGGTGCAGCGCAAACATCACTATGCCATGGTGGATGAAGTGGACTCTGTATTGATCGATGATGCAAGAACTCCATTAATTATATCAGGTCCGGTGCCGCGTGGTGAAGAGCAACAATTCCATGTTCACAAGCCAAGGATACAGCAACTGGTAGAAGCACAGGAAAGAATTGTCCGTGGACAATTGAGTGAGGCAAGAAAGAAATTTGCTGAAGGTGATGATGATCCGAAGAGTGGTGGATTGAATTTATTCCGTGCTTATCGTGGTTTACCCAAGTATGGTCCTACCATAAAATTCCTTTCCGAGCCTGGCATTAAAGTAAAGATGCAGAAGGCTGAAAATTATTACCTGCAAGATCAGCAACGTAACATGCATATTGTGGATGATGACCTGCTCTTTCATATCGATGAAAAAAACAACCAGGTGGATCTTACCGATAAAGGTTTGAACATGATCACGAGGACCGGTGAAGATCCCGACTTCTTTGTGCTGCCTGATATTGGCGTAAAGCTAGCAGAGGTTGAGAGAGAGGATGGCCTAGACAAAGAAGCTCTATTGCATAAGAAAGAAGAGATATTAAATGACTATGCACAAAAAGCCGATCGCATTCATACTGTTCAGCAATTATTAAAAGCATACACACTGTTTGAAAAAGATGTGGAGTATGTGGTGATGGATGGTGCGATCAAAATAGTTGATGAACAAACGGGTCGTATCCTCGAAGGCCGCCGTTACAGTGATGGTTTGCACCAGGCCATTGAAGCAAAAGAAAATGTAAAGATCGAAGCGGCTACGCAAACTTATGCGACTGTTACCTTGCAGAATTACTTCCGCATGTATCACAAGCTGGCGGGTATGACGGGTACTGCAGAAACAGAGGCCGCCGAGTTGTGGAGCATTTACAAACTCGATGTGGTAACCATTCCTACCAATTTAAAGATGATCCGCAACGACAGGCAGGATCTTGTTTATAAAACACGTAAAGAAAAATTCAGAGCGGTCATTGATGAAATAGAAGCGCTGCGCAATGCAGGTCGTCCTTCACTCGTGGGTACAACATCGGTTGAAGTGAGTGAATTGCTCAGTCGCATGTTGCAGGTAAAAAAGATACCGCACAATGTGCTGAATGCAAAACAACACGCCCGTGAAGCCCAGGTGGTTGCTGAAGCAGGTCTGCCCGGTGCTGTTACGATTGCCACCAACATGGCCGGTCGTGGTACCGATATCAAACTCGGTCCCGGTGTAAAAGAAGCCGGTGGTCTTGCCATCATTGGTACTGAGCGTCACGAAAGCCGTCGTGTGGACAGGCAGTTGCGTGGTCGTGCGGGTCGCCAGGGTGATCCCGGTACTTCGCAATTCTATGTTTCGCTTGAAGATGATCTCATGCGCATGTTCGGCAGTGAACGCATTGCCGGTTTGATGGATAAACTTGGTTACAAAGAAGGTGATGTGATCCAGCACAGTATGATCACAAAATCCATTGAACGTGCACAAAAGAAGGTCGAAGAAAATAATTTCGGAATAAGAAAACGTTTGCTGGAGTATGATGATGTGATGAACAACCAACGTACCGTTGTCTATGGTCGCCGCAATCATGCCTTGTTTGGTGAACGTCTTGCACTTGATATCGACAATGCGTTTTCCATGGTGGCTGAAAGCCTCGTAGGTGGCTTTAAAGCCGAAGATGATTTTGAAGGTTTCCGTCTGGCATGCATTGTAAACTTTGGTATCGATCCGAAGATGGATGAAGAAACATTCAAATCAAAAGATCAGAACTCACTCATTGATCGACTATATGCAGAAGCCACCGAAAATTACCAACGCAAAAAAGATGAATTAAAGAAGCAGGCGATTCCTGTTTTCAAAAACATCCGACTCACGCAGGGCAACCAGATTGAAAATGTAGTCGTGCCTTTCAGTGATGGTCGCAAGGGCATCAATGTACTCACCAACATGCAAAAAACTCTCGACAGCAATGCCGAAGAACTTTGCAATAGTTTGGAAAAAACAATTACGCTGGTAGTGATCGATGATGCATGGAAAGAACACCTGCGTGCCATGGACGATCTGAAACAATCAGTACAAACCGCTTATCTCGAACAAAAAGATCCGCT
>Ga0207679_10000550_pt1 | contig 25168 bp, 19 predicted proteins | sample KBSC73metaG_FD_184320 | JGI IMG/M metagenome (GOLD analysis project Ga0207679, IMG submission 184320) | Corn rhizosphere microbial communities from Kellogg Biological Station, Michigan, USA - KBS C7-3 metaG (SPAdes) (version 2) | ecosystem: Host-associated > Plants > Roots > Rhizosphere > Soil ... | reverse complement strand
CTCGGCTTCGTCAATGGTTCCCGCTTCTGTTCCTTCAGTAACCATGGCCTTGATCTCTTCTTCGGTCACAGCATCAGTTTTGGATCGTTTGATATTAAACAGAGTAAAAAAAAGATTGCTTACAAAGTTCAACAGCCACACGATCGGGTGGGTGATCTTCGCAAATACCAGCATAGGACTGGCAACTACTTTAGCGATCCTTTCTGCTTTTAAAAGACCAATCCTTTTCGGTATCAGTTCTCCAAAAATGATAGAAAGAAACGTGACGATGATGACAATGATCGTGGTGGCAATGGTAGCGGCATAAGGCCTTAATATCTCAATTTTTTCGACGATCGGCTGAAAATTCTTACCGAATCTTTCACCGGAATACACACCCGTAAGAATAGCGATCAATGTGATGCCGATCTGAGCAGCCGATAAAAATATTTCAGGATTGTTGGAAAGGTCTAATGCGATTTTTGCCTTACGATCACCTTTTTCAGCCTGGTTTTCAAGACGGCTCTTGCGGGCAGAAACCAATGCAATTTCCGACATCACAAATAAACCGTTTATTAATATGAGGCATGCGAGAATAATTATATCCATTAATGACTACCGGTTGGTTGTGTATCGAAGTTAGCGAATCCAAACTTTTTATTGAAAAACATGGCTGTGAACAAACCAAAGATGATACCAAGTAATGCTCCGCAAATAACGTCAAAAGGGTAATGGACCCCGACATAGACCTGCGAATAACTTATCGCGGCGGCCCACAAATAACCGATCCACGCCCATTTCGGAGAATAGTGTCGTAAGGTAAAATAGAGAAAAGTAGCTAACCCAAAATGATTGGCGGCATGATTAGAAATAAAACTGTAACCGCCGGCGCATTCATTAATGATCAGGCGGACAGAAGAAGCAAATGTGGGGTCGGCACACGGACGCAATCTTTCAATTGAATGTTTAAAAACCCTCGTACCCGTCAGATCAGTGAGGGCTACCGTGCATACGAAGAATACAATCCACCACCAGCTGTTCTTTTTGAAATTAAGGACCACAAACACAAACAGGAACAGGTATAGTGGCATCCATATATTGGATTGCCGCAGAAAAGGGAAAATGGAATCAAAGAAAGAATTTGTCCATTGCCCATTGATCTTTTGAAACAACCATTTGTCGATATGGTCAAGAGCCTGAAGTATGGTTAAGAGGTTATTCATGCAAGGTTACAAATGTAAGAAGGCGCCGAAACTAATTCTCATCGCTGACCGGGGTGGCAATCCCATGTATAAAAATTAACATGAAATCATTGTTGGAACGGCTGAAAAAGCCTTCTTTTGTAGTCCTTTTTTGGAACGGGGTAGACTGCTATTTCACTGGACCTAACATTATGCTGATAAGATTAAAAATACCTAAGACTATTCTCTGGGTCATAAGCCTCTTCTTCATTTTTTTACTCATTTTTACTTTATTCAGGCTGGCAACGTTTTTCGCCTTCAAACCGCGGGATCTTTCCTTTGGTGATTTGTTGCCATCATTTTGGCTTGGCATCCGTTATGATCTGCGCTGGATCGCCATCATACTGTTGCCGATCATCTTCTTCAGCCTGGTTCCAAGATTTTCTCCCTTCCATTCTGCACGGAATAAAAAATGGTGGACCTGGTATCTCGCCATCATGACATTCCTTACGTTTTTCTTCTTCGCTGCAGACTTCGGTAATTTTTCTTATAACAATACAAGACTGGATGCAGGCGCGTTAAATTTTTACGAGGACAGCAAGATAGCTCTGCAAATGCTGTGGCAAACATACCCAATGACCTGGCTGCTTTTGGGGCTAATTGTAGCAGTGCTTTTTTTCCGCTGGATGTTCCGTCGCAGTCACTGGACCGTTATCACGAGAACTGATGGCCTCGGTATTCCCTACAAACGCAAATGGTTCGTCATTACAACTGTTTTTCTTGGACTATTTGTTTACGGCAGTGTGACCTTTGTACCGCTAACCTGGAAACGTGCATTTGCTCTTCACGATAATTTTAAATGCTATCTGGCACTAAATCCGCTGCAGAACTTTTTTGCCACTCTTCGTTTTCGCCGCCCGGCTTACAATGAAAACAAAGCACGCGAATATTTTCCCTTGATGGCCGACTGGATGCAATTACCCGAAAAAGATAAATTCAACTACAAACGGGAGATCATGCCGGGCAGTAATTCTTCGGAAAGCCGCCCGAATGTTGTGTTGGTTTTATGTGAGTCGTTCAGCATGTACAAGAGCAGCATGAGTGGTAACCCGCTCAATGCAACGCCTTTTTTCAATGAGATGTCCAACAACGGGATCTTTTTCGAGCGATGTTTTTCTCCCCACTACGGAACCGCCCGGGGACTATTCGCCGTTCTCACAGGAATTCCGGATGCACAGTTGTACAAGTTTTCCACGCGGAATCCTCTTGCCGTACGACAGCATACGATCATTAATAGTTTTGAAGGATACAACAAATACTATTTTTTAGGAGGCAACCCTGAGTTCAACAACTTCGAAGGGCTATTGCACAATATAGATGGGCTCCAAATGATCACGGAGGGAAAATTCCGTTCGCCGAAAATAAATGTGTGGGGCATCAGCGATAAAAATCTTTTTCTTGAAGCAAATGAAAAGTTGAAAAAAGAGACAAGGCCTTTTTTTGCAATGATTCAAACAGCAGACAACCACCGGCCGTTTATGATACCGGTTGAGGACAGCGCGTTTGAAAAATCAAATATGCCTCTTGATACGCTTCAGAAATACGGTTTTGAATCCATCAATGAATTCAACAGTTTCCGTTACTCCGATTATTGCTTTCAGAAGTTTATGGATGCGGCTTCTAAAGAAAGCTATTTTCATAACACGATCTTTGTTTTTATCGGTGATCACGGAGTTTCGGGCAATGCAAAGGAAATGTATCCAACCACCTGGACCGAGCAACGGTTAACTGATGAGCATATTCCTCTTTTATTTTACGCACCTTATTTATTGCATCCGCAAAAAAGAAAGGAGGTGGCATCCCAGGTCGACGTGCTGCCAACGATCGCGGGAATGATCCAGGAATCGTACACAAACACAACGCTGGGTCGCGACCTGCTTTCGCCGGACACAAAAAATAATTATGCATTTACCATCAACCAGGATGGCACCATCGGCATGATAACAGACGATTACTATTTCACAAAGAACATCAACTTCCCGCAAGAACAGATCTATCCAATGAATGGGAATCGTTTAAACTACAGTTGGAAAGACGTAAAAGCGATAAAGGCAAAAATGTCTGACGTAACAACTGCCTACTACGAAACGGCCAGGTGGATGCTGATGAACAATAAAAAGTAGACACTTATAACGATCGATTCTCCATTTAACAAATTCGCCGGGTTACTTTTTTATCGTCAAAGGAATCAATTGCTGATTCCCTTATTTTAAAAAGTATAGTCATGAAAAATGCATTCATCGTGCTGCTCATAGCAGCCATCGGTGCCGGAGCTTATTTATATTTCGGCAAGAAACAAAATCATAATTCTCTACATTTCAAAGAACTTATCGTTGGTAGATGGCAGATTGATTCGCTCAAAGGGTTTTTTACAAATTCACCCAACTCTCACAATCCTTCCTGGCTAGGTTCTATTGATTCAAATTTGAAAAAAATGGGGTTTGAATTCAAAAATGATCGCATAGTATTTCAAACTTTCGATGATAAGATCCTGGACTCAAGCCATTATTCTTTTGTAAATGACAAGACAATTTTGATATGGGGTAATACTGATTCAGGAAAAGAAAAATTTACGATAGATACTCTGGATTCTTCTAAACTAAATTTAAAAGATAATGACAGCGGCGTCTTTTATTTTTCAAGGATAATTAATTGAAACAATGTCCTTCCATCTGTGGAAAAAGGGAACGAAACGCATCTCTTATTTAAAAGTATAGCCATGAAATCTTTAAAACCTACTGCAATCGCAGCAGCATTGCTTTCGATTGCCCTTGCCTGTAACCAGGAATATAGATCTACGAATAAATCCTCCAAAAACCAGGCTGCCAGGGAAACCGAAAAACGACATCTCTTACCGGACAATCCATCTAAACCCACGCCTTCCCAGAGTGAAAAAACCGAAGAAATAAGACTTACGCCGATTGAACAGTATAATTCGGCCGACCAGGAAATCGCAGCTCCTACAGTTGATGCGAAGGAAATGAAAGATCAGAATAAGTTTAGTGTTTCGGACTCGATCAATCAGCCTTTTAACACAGAAGATTACGACAACATTGTCGAAAACCCGTTTTTAACCGCAACCCAAAATCCTCTTTCTACATTTTCCATTGATGTCGACAAAGCATCGTACAGCAATGTGCGACGCTTTATACAAAATGGTTCCTTGCCTCCGGCCGGCGCCGTGCGTATTGAAGAAATGATCAATTATTTCGACTACAATTATCCGCAGCCTCAAAATGATGAACCATTCACCGTGAATACTGAAATGGCTGAATGCCCATGGAGTCCTCAGCATAGTCTTGTTCAAATCGGTTTGCAGGGAAAAAAGATCCCAACAGATAATTTACCGCCGGCAAATCTTGTTTTTCTTGTTGATGTTTCGGGGTCAATGGATGAACCGAACAAGCTTCCATTGGTACAGGCTTCACTCAATATGCTTACTGATCAACTTCGGCAAAATGATAAGGTCGCTATTGTTGTATATGCGGGCAATGCAGGTGTTGTATTGGCATCAACAAGCGGCAACAATAAAGCGAAAATAAAAGAAGCGATCAACAACCTGGAAGCTGGTGGCTCGACCGCTGGAGGAGAAGGGATCAGGTTGGCATATAAAATGGCAAAGGAAAATTTCATAAAGGAAGGAAACAACAGGGTGATCTTAGCCACCGACGGGGATTTCAATGTCGGTGTTTCGAGCGAAGATGAATTAGTACGACTAATCGAAGATGAAAGAAAAAGCGGGGTGTTTCTTTCTGTGCTTGGTTATGGTATGGGAAATTATAAGGACAGCAAAATGCAACAACTTGCTGACAAGGGCAATGGAAATCATTCCTACATTGATAATTTAAACGAAGCAAGAAAAGTTTTAGTGAATGAGTTTGGAGGGACATTGTTTGCTATTGCTAAAGATGTAAAAATTCAGATAGAGTTCAATCCTCAAAAAGTACAAGCCTACCGCTTGATAGGATATGAAAACAGGATGCTCGCTTCAGAAGATTTTAATGACGATGCAAAAGACGCGGGCGAGCTGGGTTCTGGTCACACCGTTACTGCACTATATGAGATCATACCCGTGGGTGTGAAAAGCGAGTTCATTAAAACCGTTGATCCCTTGAAGTACGAGTCGACAAAATCATTAAACAATTCTTCATTTCCAAATGAAGTAATGACCATAAAACTAAGATATAAAAGACCAGATGAAGACGTTAGTAAATTGATAACTAAAAATGTGGCTGATGATTGTGAATCGGCTGATGCAACCTCTGAAAATTTTAGATTTTCATCAGCAGTGGCTGAGTTTGGATTATTGCTGAGAAATTCTGCATTCAAGCAACAATCAAATTATCAGCAAGTGATCAATATGGCCAAAGGAGCAAAGGGTGTAGATGAAAATGGGTACAGGTCTGAATTTGTTGAATTAGTTCGCTCGGCAAATTCTATGGATGTTGTAAAAAAATAGTCTTTGTCGCAGTCCTTTGAACCGAACCTGCTGACTAAGATTTCAATAATCTGCCAGCTTGAAGATTTTTTCACCACATAGGATCATAGGCACATAGGTTCACATAGTAAGTTTGTGGATATTCGAACAACTATGTGCGTCTATGTTCCTACTGTGTCTATGTGGCGAATTATTTTTGTATTCAGGAATTGTTTTAATTTCCGTCTGAATCCTGTTGATCTAATAAACGCGTTTCAGACATGAAGAAACTTGTGGTGCTTACCGGTGCCGGCGTCAGTGCAGAAAGTGGGTTAAAAACCTTTCGTGATAGTGACGGTTTATGGGAGGGTTACAATATCGAAGACGTTGCCACTCCAAGAGCATGGAGAAAAGACCCACAGCTGGTTTTGGATTTTTATAATTTGCGTCGCAAAAATGTAGCAGATGCAAAACCCAATGCCGCACACATAGGTTTGGCAGAATTGCAAGAAGAATTCGATGTCCATATCATCACGCAAAATATTGATGACCTCCACGAACGTGCGGGATCGACAAAAGTTCTGCACCTGCATGGAGAAATATTTAAAATGCGAAGTGAAAAAAGCTTTGCATTCATAAAAGAAATAAGAGGAGACATGATGATGGGCGATTGCGCCGAGGATGGATGCCTGTACAGACCGCATATCGTCTGGTTTGAAGAACCAGTCCCAATGATCGAAGAGGCGATCCCAATTGTGAATAGTGCGGACATTTTTGCGGTTGTAGGAACTTCATTGGTAGTATACCCGGCAGCTGGACTAATTAATTACGCCCCTTACGAGATCCCTAAATTTATTATTGATAAAAGAATTCCCTACACCTCATCCGTTTACAATATTACCGAGATTGAAAAGCCCGCTACAGAAGGAGTTCAAATATTGAGAACTATGATTGGAAGCCCGCCTAACGGCCAGGCGGGGATGATATAGGATTCCGTAAAAATTAGGCTTTTGTCTCTTCAAATTTGACCTCGTGCTCTTCCAGCTGTTTCAGTACCGGCTCATAGATTTCTTTCTTAGTGGGAATATGGAGACCTTTCAATTTAATCGTTCCATTTAAAATTAATTTTGTCGCGATACCTAATGGAAGGCCAACAGTCTTCGCCATTGCTGTCCTTACACTATCTTCTCCCTTTACAATTAACAGACTCCTGACTGCAGACTGCAGACTGCCAACGGCAAACTTTATCTCGTGCATCATTACGACCATGTCTTTGTCCTCGGGTTTTAATGCAAGTTTTTTCTCCAACGCAAACTGCAAGACGTCGGCGGCGCTGCATAAACCTTTATCTACAATAGTTTCTTTGTCATCCAATCCAAGAAAAAATAATTGCTTTAATGTAAGATTCGCTTCATGCATTTTATACGCAAGAAAACTTGCAGCACGGTTTTTTACTTCGTCGAGCTCGATCTCTGTGATATTTCCTTTTTCATCGACTGTCATAAATTCTTCAGGTACCTCAAGATCTTCATCCTTAGCTTCTTTTTCTACTTCCATCAGCTTCACAAGATTGTTCAGCATTTCTTTCGTTTGTGAAAAACGGTCTGTCAACTTTTGTTCGAGCCATTCACCAAAACCATTTTTGTCCATGTGTTCTTTGAAAACTTCGTACAATGCCCTTCCGTTTGTTTCATACTTCGGAGTTTCATCCGTCATTTTTAATTCAACCACATTTCTCCATCCGTACATGAAATCGGGATAGCGGAGCGTGGTGCGAATGAATGTAGCTGCTTCTTCCAGGTTATAAAGGGAGGCATAACTGAGTGAGTCCCGGTTGGGATACCAACTCAGATAGCCCAGTTCCGGAACTTCAATAGCCCTGTCAGGCACAAAGAGCTCTTCATATTGAAGCCGCTTCTCTTCGCCATTCTCTTTGTAATGAGCGCCACTCTTGCCAGCGAGTACCACGCTGCGTGGATTCCAGCTTATTTTATACCGCCATGGGTTGTCATCACTTTCCGGCGCAACAAGCCCGCCACAATGGGACTGAAATGAAACAACACGGCCACCATTCGAATGAATCTCATCGATCATTTTCATGGCACTCATGTGGTCAATGCCCGGATCGAGACCCATTTCACAAAGAAACAGCAGGTTGTTATTTTCAATCTTTGATTTTAGATTTTTGATCTGGTCATCGACATATGAAGCGGTCAGAAGATCTTTTTTAAGTTCAACGCAATCTTGTGCGACAATATAATGCAGGGCGGGAGGCAGGAGAGAGATAACAATATCGCTTTGTTCAATATTCTTTTTTCGTTCCGCGTCATTCGTAATGTCGAAAGACAACGGTATTCCGTTCAATGAATTGCCGATCTTTGATTTGGCCAATTGCAGATCCGCATCTACTACTGTTAACTGCCAGCTTTCTTTTTGCGCATTTTCAAGCAAATAATCAATGAGTACAGTCGCAGATTTACCAGCACCAAACAATAATATCTTTTTCATTAACATTTATTTACATCGAAACCGGGAGAAAGTTACCCGTTAATTTATGAATATCCTTTTTTATTTTCTTTCTTTACGATGCCAATCCATCCGTGTTAACGTGAAAATAAATTTATGAGGATCATTTCCTCCGGTATTGTATCATTCGGCCTTCTCGTTCCGGCTTTTGTTGCGGCTCAACAGATATCCGGAAGGGTTCTCAATGAAGGAGGGAAAGCAGCTACACACGTAAAGGTCCAATTCAAAAGTAAACCGGGCATTGTTACTACAAATACAGAAGGAAAGTTTACCATCACCGCAAAGGAGCTTCCGGATACGTTATTATTTTATTCAGCCGGGTTTGAGCCCTATAATGTAATCGTAACAGACAAAACAGTTACGGATTCGAGTTTTGAAATAGTAATGTTAAGTACAAGAAGCAAGGCCTCGATAACAACACCAGTGGGTGGAAATAATCATATCAATACGATCCGCAACACTTCTCCAAAAACAATCACTTCTACGACTAAAAGACTTGTGAGGCTTGATTCCCTACCGCAATCTACAAGAGGAGTGCTCTACAAATCCGGGCTATTGAGGGCGGCAGAGGTGTGCGACTTTAATAAATGGAAAATGTGGGAGGATTTTTCAGAAGAAGAGTTTAAAAACTTAAGCGATCATTGGGGAATATATCCGATACAACGTTACAGTGTATTCGTTCAAAATAAAGATCATTTTGCTAAAGCCGGTCAACCTGTTTTTCTGATCGATAAAAAAACAAACGATACCATTTGGTCGGCAGTTACTGACAATACCGGCAAGGCTGAATTGTGGGCCGATTTGCAAGGCTTAAAAAAAGAGGCCGGCCATATTATCGCGAGCCCGGGGGCTACTGATATTATATCGCCAGTGCTGTTCGCTGATGGCATAAATAAAATGGAAGTGAATTCTTCGTGTGTAATGCCAGAGACAGTTGATGTTGCTGTCATGGTCGATGCAACGGGAAGCATGAGTGATGAAATTGATTTTTTGAAAATCGAACTCGAGAATGTTCTTCGAAACACGTTTACTCAGTATCCGGATCTTGATCTACATGCGGGGTCCGTTTTTTACCGCGATAAAACCGATGAATATGTGGTTCGTCACCTTGATTTTCAAACTGACCTGGTAAAAGTTCTCAATTTCATTAAGCTTCAACGTGCGGCAGCTGGTGGTGATGTACCGGAAGCCGTTGACGTGGCACTACAATCAGCATTGGATAGTTTACACTGGAGCGATAATGCACGCAGCCGCATCCTATTTATTGTAACCGATGCCCCTCCACATGATGAATCAAAAGAAAAAATATTTCAACTTATTCAAAGAGCGGCTGCAAAAGGAATTCGAATTGTGCCCGTGATCTGTACCGGCGCTGACAGGTCAACAGAGTTCATCATGAGAAGCATGGCGCTTGCAACAAACGGAACTTATGTTTTGCTTACAGATGATGACGGTAGTAGTTCTTTGCACACAAAAGTTACCACGAGTTTTTTTAATGTTGAGTTTCTGAATTCACTTTTGGAAAGGATCATCAGGCAAATGGTTATTGCGGACAAGTGCCCTGAACAAGGAGAAGTTGATATTTTTAAAAACACACCCGGAAATATAGAACACATCCGGGTTGTTGCAGATCCCGGAAAGAAGAGTATCACTATTGAATGCAAGAACCATCTTAAGGAAATTTTTATTGCCGACATAACAGGCAAGATATTACTTCGTCTTGCATCGGGTGAAAAGCAAACGAAATGGAATGTCGATCTAAGCGCTTACCCCAACGCTACGTTTCTTGTAAAATATATAACAGTAGATGATCAGTGGGGTGCAGAAAAATTTGTATTGGGCCACTAAAACTATTCCTGGTGCGCACCTGATCAGTTACATTTTTTACACTCGAGAACATGTCAGCCCTACAGGGTTCTATTTCGTTGCATTATTTGTCTACCAAAATCAGGCTCCGATGGGAGCCAAAAATTTTCAATGATATATTAACGCCTACGCAGCTCTATTTCGTTTGTTTGTTAGTTTACTAAAATCGGGCTCCGATGGAGCCACAAGTCTCAATAAAAACGATTTGCGATTATCTTTAAACACCAGCCTCGTAGAGGCCCAACCTTGGTAGCTAAACGATAGGGCAGATGACAAGCTCCGTAAGAGCGACATTTTTTACACTTTCGAAGAAGGAGAATGAGGCGTTATAACCCCGCGGTGCTCTTTTGCCATTGCTTTGACTCAATACTGGTGATGCGGTAATCGACCCTGATCCCACGCTGGCTATCGGGAACTTTCACAGTAATAGATTTATTGGATCCAATATTTTTAAATGTAATGATGTCTGTTCTCAAGGGTTGCTCACTGGGCTTCATGATCTGCAATTCCACACTCACTTCATCCACTAAATAATCAGAACTATTAACCACCGTCAATTCAAGTCCCCTGATGCCACCAAAAGCTCCGCGTATATAATTGTTGCTTTGTACTGTTACAAGATCGCGGAGGTCTTTATGACCATCGTTTTCAATGAACCTTGGCTCAGTTTTACCTGCCTGGCCGCTGGGCAAGTTTTTTTTGCCTGATGTTGAACCATTCCCCAAATTGTTTTGTGGAGATACTTCATCGTCAATATCACGGATCACTTTCTTTCTTTCACCTGTATTAGGGTCAACCTCGACATTCTTTTTCTGATAACTTGCTACTTCATCGTCGGGCACCGAGGTTTCTTTTCCGTTTTTCTCTTTGAGGACAGCCTTAGCAACTGACGACTCAATATTCTTATTCTTCTGCTGAGATTTTACCATCACTTGTTCCTGCTGATCAAGGGCTTTTTTATTTTTATTGTTCTCTACTTTGGCTGTTGGCTGAACTAAATTCTTATCTGCAGGTTGAACCGAATTCTGTTGTTCAGCAGGTAAATTTTGGTTTTCTTCCGGTTGAGTGATCTTGTTGTCTTTATCGCCCGGAGATATTTCTTCCTTTTTTTGTTCTGGCACGCTTTGTTGTGGAACCACCGTTGAAATACTTTGAGATGCCTGCAACGCACTTTTTTTAGTTTTGATCACATAACCGATGGCAAAGCCCACGGCCACTAATAAGACGGGTATTAAAACCGGTCTCAGCTTTTTAAGTATTTCCCTTCTCCTGTTTTTTGTTTTACGCTGTACAAGTGTATTGATGTACATTTCCTTTATGTCATCCAACGACTGAGTGTACTTTGTTTCAAGCCTGCTCTCATCAGACTCTTGTACCGAAATGGGAGAATACGATCTTTCCTCTGCCGGTTTTTGTTTTACTTGCTCCGGCTTTGGTTTAGGAAGGTATTGCTGATATTGAGGCTGGTCATACTGGCTCGATTGGCCAGGCTCGTAGGTTTGCTGGTAGGGTTCAAATGCATTTGTTTCAGGCATTGAAACAAATACCTTTTTTTTAGGTTCACTTGATGGATAAGGTTTCGGAATTTCGGGAACTGTCTTTTTTACTTCTGTGTTCTCTGCGGGCTTTTCAACAGTATTTTGCACCGCTTTTTCTTTTACAAAACTTTCGTTGATGGTTTTTTGTTGAAACTCTTTTTCAGAGTTCGAAGTTGCAGCCGGTTCCATCATTGGAATTTCAGTTTCTGAAGGCTTTTTATAAAATCTGTCGTAGGGTTGTTCTTCAACGGTGGGAGCGTACTCTTTTAATTCGGTTATTTCGCTAGGGTAACGCCATGCTGCGCTTCTTCCATCTACCCAAACAAGATCGTATGGTTTCAATCCAAGAGCAACAAGATCATTCAGCGTATAGGGTCCTGACTCTTTATTACTGCGAAGTAAGCGATATGAAGGCATTGGCTGTTTTTTCCAAGTTTTCCAAGTGTAAAAGAAACGAAAATTTATGCCGTGTAGTGTAAAAGCCTTGTTATAATGCCCGCGGTATCACCAATTTTTGCAATTCACCAACGTTGAAAAATGAATGCAAAAAACAACACTTTTCGTCAGGTTGTGAGCACGGAAAAAGGTACATTTGCCAACTCTGAAAAATGGCTCGATCAAGGCTCTGAACAATGAAGTGTCCCGATAGCTATCGGGAGCGACACATGGAGCATATCGGAGCCAAAAAAGCCGGTACAAAACAGACCTTTAGCAACACATAAGCATGGAAGATAATTTAACGCCTCAGCAGACAAATGATCAGAACCGGATCATTCCCGTAAACATTGAAGAGCAAATGAAGACCGCCTACATTGACTACTCAATGTCGGTGATCGTTGGCCGTGCATTGCCGGATGTAAGAGATGGGTTAAAACCGGTGCACAGACGCATTTTGTTTGCGATGAATGAACTGGGTTTGAATTATAACAGGCCCTATAAAAAATCCGCTCGTATAGTAGGAGAGGTGTTGGGTAAATATCATCCGCACGGAGACACCGCAGTGTATGATGCCCTTGTGCGAATGGCGCAGGAATGGAGCATGCGATATACCCTCGTGGATGGGCAGGGTAATTTTGGGAACCAGGATGGCGATAGCCCTGCTGCCATGCGATATACTGAAGCAAGACTGGAGAGAGTAGCTGAGCACATGCTGGATGATATTGACAAAGACACGGTGGACTTCCAGTTGAACTTCGATGATTCGGAAAGAGAGCCAACCATTTTGCCAACGCGAATTCCTCAACTGCTGATCAATGGTTCGAGCGGAATCGCGGTAGGGATGGCCACTAACATGATGCCTCATAACCTGGCTGAAGCCATTGATGGTTGTATTGCCCTTATCGATAAAAGAGACATCACCGTTGAAGAGCTGATGCAGTATGTAAAAGCTCCCGATTTTCCGACTGGTGGGATTATTTATGGGATGGAAGGAGTGAGAGCTGCGATGCATTTTGGTCGCGGAAGGGTAGTGGTCAGAGGAAAATTGCATGTTGATACGAAAGCCAGTGGCCGCGAGCAGGTGATTATTACCGAAGTGCCATTCCAGGTAAATCGCGATTCACTCACAAATCGTATTGGCGAGCTCGTGAATGACAAGGTGATCGAAGGAATTGCTCATGTCAACAATGAATCAAACAATAAAGAGGGAACAAGAATTGTCGTTGATCTGAAACGTGACGCCATTGCGAACGTTGTTATCAACCAGCTTTACAAATACACGGAATTACAAACCAGTTTCGGGATCAATAATGTGGCACTTGTAAAAGGCAGGCCACGGACACTGAATTTGAAAGAGATCATCAGTGAGTTTGTCGAGTTCAGGCACGAAGTGGTGGTACGCCGGGCAAGATTTGACCTAAGGGAAGCTGAGAAGAAGGCCCACATTTTACAAGGCTATTTAATTGCACTGGATCATTTAGATGAAGTGATCGCATTGATCCGTTCGTCTGCAACACCGGAAATTGCAAAGGATGCCTTGATCAGTGCCGGCTGGGGCATCGATGAGATACAGGCAAAAGCGATATTGGAATTACGCCTGCAGCGGTTGACGGGAATGGAGAGAGAAAAGATAAAACAGGAATATGATGAGCTGATGAAATTGATCAGCTATTTGAAAGAGTTGTTGTCAAATGAACCGATGAGGTTTGATGTGATCAAAAAAGAACTCACAGAGATAAAAGAAAAATTCGGTGATGCGAGAAAAACAGAGATCACATACCTGGAAGACGAGGTAAAGATCAAAGACCTCATCAAGGAAGAAGATGTGGTGATAACGATCTCACATCATGGATACATAAAGAGAACGCCGGCTGATGAATATCGATTGCAACGTCGTGGCGGCCGTGGTTCACTTGGTGGCAAGACGAGGGAAGAAGACTATATTGAGCATCTCTTCGTGGCTTCATCGCATCACACGATGTTGTTCTTTACCGAAAAGGGCAGGTGTTACTGGCTAAACGTTTACGAAATCCCTGAAGGTGAGAAAACAAGCAAAGGAAGGGCTATTCAAAATCTAATTCAATTACCTGGTGACGATAAGGTTAGGGCGATCATTGATGTTAAAGATTTAAAAGATGAGGAGTTTGTGAAATCTCATAATATAGTCCTCTGTACCAAGAAGGGGACGATTAAGAAGACCGAGCTGCTGGACTTTAGTCGGCCAAGATTGACGGGAGTAAACGCCATTACCATTAATGAGGGAGATGAATTGCTTGAGGCAAAGATGACTGATGGCAAATCCGAGATCATGATGGCGGTAAAGAGCGGCAGGGCGATTCGTTTCTCCGAATCAAAGGTTCGTCCAACGGGGAGAGGCGCCATTGGTGTTGCCGGTATTGAAGTGGACGATGCCAATGATGAAGTGGTAGGGTTGATCTGTGTAAATCATGAAACAGATGCATCCAGAACGGTACTCGTCGTAAGTGAAAAAGGATTTGGAAAAAGAACAGCAATCGATGAATACCGCTTCACCAATCGTGGAGGAAAGGGAGTGAAGACGATCAACGTAACAGAAAAAACCGGCAAGCTTGTTGGCATACTTGATGTAGCAGAAAAGGAAGACCTGATGATCACTTGTAAGAGCGGTGTGATCATTCGCATGAAGGTAAGTGATATCAGCGAGCAGGGAAGAGCCACACAAGGAGTGAAATTGATTCGTCTCGATGAAGGAGATGAAATAGCCGGTATTACAAGACTCGAGGTGGACGAAATGAATGGTAATGGAAATGGAAATGGTCATGCGGAAAATGGAAATGGGGACGATGCAAATGATCATGATGGAGCCCGCCCGGATGACACGCATGGCGACAATATTCAACCAGAATAATCCGGTCTGACGGGCAACCAATTCCGCCGGGGGTTCATCTGAAGAAGGTCAATAATCATATATTTATAGTATAAAATAAATAATCAATGCGAAAAACAATTATTGCTGCCATATTTATTATAACTGGTTTTGCCGCCGGTGCGCAGTCAGTGGATGATGCGGTAAAGCAGCTTGAAAAAAACAGGGATAAGGCAAAGGAATCTATTGATAAAATAACGGCTGATCCCGCGAATGCAAAAAATGCCGATGCATGGTATGCAAAGGCCCAGATCTATAATGCTCTTGCTACCGACGATAAATATAAAACTTCGATTCCTGATGCGTACGATCAGGCATTTGACGCATTTAAGAAAGCATTCGATGCTGACCCGAATAATAAGCGCATGATGGTGGAACTTTATAAATCAGGTTTTGTGGCCTATGAAGGAGTTGCCAACAGGGCAGCGGCTGCATACCAGGCCAATAACATGAACGCAGCTTTTGAGGGTTATAAGAAAACACTTGAAGATGGTGATTACCTTAAATCAAAAAATCTTTCTTACAGCGGTTACAGTGTTCCCAAACTTGATACAGGAATGGTGTTCATGGCAGGTTATACAGCCATGAAATTGGATAAAACCGATGATGCGCTCAAATATTTCGCGCAAATTGCTGATGCTAAAATAGGAAAGGAAGCGGATTATGTGATCCCATACCAATTTCTAACATACCAGTATAAAGCAAGAAAGGATGAAGCGAATTTTAAAAAGTATGTTGAATTGGGACACCAGGTGTATCCAAAGGATCCTTATTTCATTACAATAATGATAGACTGGGCGAGGGAGAACAATAATTATCCTGAGATGTTCAACGGCTATGAAGAATTGATAGCGCTTCAGCCAGATAGCTTAAATAATAGTCTTTCCTATGCTTCGGAAATGTTTGATTATTTATTCATAAAAAACCCTGATAAGAAACCGGCAGATTACGATGCTATAGCATCCAAAATTGAAACCCAGATTAACAAAACACTCAGTAAGGACTATGATCCGCTAAGTTCCAATTTAATTATAGGACAACTTTACTACAACCAGGGTCTTGACCAAGCCACTGAAGCCGACAAAATAAAGGGAACAAAACCTGAGGATACGAAAAAGAAGGCTGACCTGAAGGCAAAGGCAAAGGCCAAATACGACCAGTCAATTCCTTATGTTGAAAAAGTAAGTTCAATGCTGGAGCAAAAAGGAACTCTTAATTTGAAGGAAAAGGGCACCCTGAAGAATATGTACATCATGCTGGGAGATATGTACACTGCTACTGGCAACAAAGCAAAGGCCGATGAATACGATAAGAAATATTCGTCACTGAAATAACTAAGCGATATGAAATTTTCAAAGGCCTCCGAATGGAGGCTTTTGTGATTTATAGACTGATGGAAACAAAAAAGTCCCGCCAAATGGCGGGACAATCCAATCGTGTTACGTAGAAAACCAGCCGCCAAAATAATCCGAGACTGTTACAAATGAAATAAGGAAAAGTCCTTATTTCATCGTCAAATTTGAATACGAATGGAGCCTCCGCACCTTAATTTGAGAAAAAACAGCCCGAGCCCAGCCCATAGACGAGACAAATCATTCCTGATATCCAATTTAAAATCGCCTCAAGGCTTAGAAGAAAGTGCCCCGCCAGCATCAGCAAGTGCTATCGAAGCTATTGCCAGGTAAAATCTTGTTGCGAAGTCATTTTATAAATCGTTTTAAAAATATTTCACTTGAAGCAGTATAGGTTCTCCTGGTTTGTTAAAGAAAAGCTCACAACTTGGTTTATTCACCGTCCTTTATCCTGGTTATAAATTCCCGGAGTTCTTTTAATAACTGTTCCTTTATATCGATCCTTTCAAGCAGGTCGGGATTGGAGCTTACCCTGTAGGCTTCTATCAATTCTTTGATTTCGATAGAAAGCTTTACAGATAATTCCTGAGCAGCCTGTTTAGGGTTTTCCATCACTTACTTATTTCAGTTACCAAAAAATAAGGGCTGCAAAAAACAGCCCTCATATTGAGATCGGAACCTTTTAAAGTCCTTAGCAATACCTACGCAATCCCCGTACCAATAAGATCAGGCAAAATTTCCGTGAGCACTTTACACAAGTAGATGAAATGAAGAACCGCGCTCTTACAAACTTCTGGCACCAAATGGTCTAACAGCACCTGATCTTAGTCATTGGTTTCACCTCCTCACTTACCTATATTCACGACCTTCTTTAGCCCCTGGCTAAACTCTAAGCGGGACTGTTTCTACAGTCCTTTTATATTTAAGGTAATACTTGGAAAACTAAAAGGGCCGGATAGAAATCCAGCCCGGTGAATTGAGGATGGCGTTGCATCCTATGTCCTAATGCTACAAAATAATCAGAGGTATTTATTTGATCAAGTAGTTTTTATTAACAGGTGTGATTTGGAAACCAACGTCAGGAAGAAATAATTTAAAATAGGTAACTTAACCAGGCTCTAGCATAACGTACGGCAACGGATGCTGCCATTAAAAAGGATATTCAGAATGTAGACGAAATTATCCTTCGCAAAGAAGAATTATTGAAGTAAATAAAAAGATTGCTTCAAACGGGCAGCGACAGTGAAAGCGACGGTTAAATGATTAGGGGCTGACCTAGCAGCCCCTATGTGGACGGTTACCAAAAATCAAGATGTGTTAAATATATGCAGGAAAGCGTCCGCTTCTTATGACAAAACTCATGTTAGCTGAAGTCCTCCAAAAAACCGCAGTAAAGGCCGGATTCATTGCGGTAAGAACCTCTGCCCTAGAAATCATCCACAAGCTGAATAGTAAAACCTTTTTCATTTACCCAAACATTACCAAACGTAATGTCTAATCATTGGAATAAATATCTTGAGTGAAAACAGACTATACTATGTTATTTGGTTAGCCATTGGAGAGGCAAAAAATTATTTTCTTTTTCTAAATTTTTTTTCTTGGAACTCAAAAATTTTTATTGCAAAATGAGCTGTAGGCGAATACATACGTTCCCACGCCAAGAAGCATGAGCATTTTTGCTTCTTTCTTCAAGTGACATTTAACATAATATAAATTATAAGAAAAATGTTTTAACTTAGCGGATTAAAAATCCGTTCCTACATTTACAATCTAAAAATCACACAAACTATGGATCCACAAAATCAGCAAGGCAGATCAACCGACCTATCGCTTATTCAACCTGCAGAACAAACACAGGTGAAAAATTTTATGGCAAATGTTTTTGCCTACATGTTCCTGGCGCTGGGAGTTTCGGCTTTGTTTGCTTACCTGTTTTCAACTAACCTGGAGTTATTATCATATTTATTCACAAATAAAGGCCCTAATGCGCTTGGTTTTATTGTCATCTTTGCACCGCTGGGTTTTGTTTTACTCATGTCTTTTGGCTATTCCAGATTGTCCGCACCCGTGCTCATATTGTTATTTGTTCTGTACTCAGCTGTGAATGGAATAAGCTTCAGTGTTATTCTGGTGACTTATGCTGCCAGCTCAGTGTTAGCCTGCTTTTTATCGGCTGCAGCGATGTTTGGTGTCATGGCATTTATGGGATATACAACGAAGCACGATCTTACAAAATTTGGCCGCATACTGATCATGGGACTTATCGGTATTATAGTTGCTTCGATCATCAACATATTCATGGGTAGCTCTTCGCTGGATTACCTAATCAGCTTTCTTGGTGTAATGATATTTACAGGTCTTACCGCTTACGATGTTCAAAAATTAAAAAATATTGGCAGTGGCATTCAATATGCTGATGTCCCGGCTTCTGATGTAAAGAAAATTTCGATACTCGGTGCGCTAAACCTTTATCTTGATTTCATCAACCTGTTCCTATTTCTTCTTCGTTTGTTTGGCCGCAGGGATTAAAAACAATAGCCAAGATTAAAGGTCAATGGTATCATGTGACCAACATTTTCGGGGAAAATATTTCCATTGGAATAATGCATGATCCTGATCTCAGCATTTAAATTTTTATGGGAGCCAATAAAGGCTCCCATTCCCATAAAATCCTGGAAGGTGAAATGCCTGCCGGTATTCTCATCATCAGTAATAGTTCTTGAAATATATGTAGGTCCCGCTACCGAATAATTAAAATAAATATCCGCTCCTTTTGACCGGATCGCAGTAAATCTCAGCAATGGAAATAATGAAACGGTTGCAAACTTGTCTTCATTTTTTTCACTCACCCAATAGGAAGCATTCACTCCCCAGTCAAACGAAAAAACCTTTCGTGAATGAAAAATATTGTGCTGGTAATTGACCGAGATGCCTTCTTTTATCCTCACATCACCGCCCCAAAAAATTGGTATGGGTCCCTTCGCTACTGCATTATTCACGCCATAGCCCAGTGCATTCGTCGTGTATCCTAACTGCAGTACATTTTTTGGAAAATGAAAGTCTGCTTCTTCATTTCTTTTTAATTTATCTTCTGAGATGGGTCTCATCGTATAAGTAAATGCACCGGAATAAAAAATTGTATGCGGCTGTTTTTGACTTTCATTTTCGGGCGAATAAACAGCATTTAGCATTAACGTCCATTTATTATTAAGATGATATTGCAAACCTGCTCCTGTCGATAAGCTTCCATAACAGGCATCACTCATCACTGTTTGGTTATTGATCTCAAAACCACGACGTGTAATAACCGCTAAACCCAGTTCTCCATAAACCGAGAATTTTTTCCATTGCGGCGTTCGCACTTTTACCGAAACACCCGCTACATTCATCCATACTGAATGTGTGGTTTCATCACCGTTGACATTTTTATATTCTACCCAATCCACTGGTCGCATGTAAGTGAGTTGGGCAGAGAGATATGGATTAAATTCATGTCCAAAAAGAATTATTCTAACCGCAGTATGTGGAACTTTGACAGACGCTGCATGGAATCCTGGCTCCAGTTGTGAGTTTGTAAAAGGATAATTAATATAACCGATACTCACACCCCCAAAAGAATTGGATAATGCCGCAGGATATTGATATCTCCGGTCCTGCGCATATAGAAAAAAAGTTTGCAGAAGGAAGTTTATCAAAACAACGGGTATGAATTTTATCATCAATAAAAGTATTAAATAAATTAGAGTATGGATCTGCGGCAAACTATACTGGCTGAACATTCCAAAGCTAATTGCGTTAAGATCGTGAAATGGGTTGGCAATTCTCAAAAACGATTTACTGAACTTTTCAATTTATTCCTGAATTCTGAATACAGGGTCAATCAGCGTGCGGCGTGGCCTCTTAGTTATTGCGTGATCGATCATCCTGAGTTGATTTCCCCACATTTGGCAAAACTGGTAAAGAATTTACACAAACCTGGTATCCATGATTCGATAAAAAGAAACACCGTCCGCCTTCTTCAATACATAGATATCCCCAAAAGATTTCATGGGGAGATCATGGATACTTGCCTGCGTTATATTTCTTCTCCCGACGAACCTGCGGCTGTAAAAGCGTTTTCTCTTTCTCTTCTTCAAAACCTGTCACAACAATATCCTGAGATCAAAAATGAAGTAAGACTTATTATTGAAGAACGATGGCCTTATGAAACTGGAGCTTTCCACAGCAAGGCCAGGAAATTCCTGAAGACTTTATGAACAGTTGTAATCTGAACTCATTAACGGCATGAAATTTTAAATACATCCATAAAAAAGACTATGGAACTTAGAAAAGAAGAATTTCCGGTAGCCTTACAAGCCTACGAAGTTCGCGGTGACCACGAAGATTTCGTTGCCGAACAAGTAGTAAACACACAAAATGAAGCCGATAATTTTATGTCGATGTATGCAGGCCGGCTTATTAAGACAAGGGAAGTACGGCCCGTTGAGACAAAACACTATGCACATGCTGCTCACAGAACCAGGACAGGCGTTGCAACAGGTTGGTTGATCTTTATTATACTATTGGTAGTGCTGGTCGCTGTGGGCTTTGCAACGGGGTGGATACAAAATATGTTCGGACAGGTTAAATAAATACTACGTCGAGCTTGGGGTTAAGTTTTTCTCTTTTGTTTTATAAAACTCAGGGAAAATTAACCTCAGGCTTTGATCGTAAGTAAAGTAATTGTAGATCCAATTGCAAAAAACAAAAAAGCGATTCTTCACTCCCAGGATCAGGAACAGGTGTAAACTCATCCAAATGAACCAGGCAATAAATCCGCCAAAATGCAATTTTGGCTTTGGCAGATCAAAAACTGCACGGTTCCTTCCCACGGTCGCCATCGTTCCCTTATCCCAATACTCGAATTCTTCTAGTCTGGTATCTTTTCGTAAGATCTTTTTCAAATTTTTGGCCAGCACTGTTGCCTGTTGAATTGCTGTGGCAGCCAGTTGCGGATGTCCCTTCGGATATTTTGGAGTCTCCATGTAGGCAATATCCCCAATCGCATAAATATTTGTTGAACCTTTTAATTTTGAATACCTGTCAACAATTAGCCGGTTTCCTCTCACGATCAAACTTTTGTCGAGCCCTGGAGGCAGCGCACCCGTAACACCAGCCGCCCAAATAACTGTTTTTGCAGGTATCAAAGGACCATCTTTCAAATACACATTGTTTCCGTCAAAACTACTTACGATCGTGCTCGTCTTTATTTTCACCCCCATCCTCGTCAAATATTTATACGAGTCTTCTGAAGATCGTTCACTCATCGATCCCAATGTTTTTTCTCCGCCCTCGATTAAAAAGATGTTCATTTTACTGAAATCTAGTTCGGGATAATCCTTAGGCAGTACATAATGTTTCATTTCCGCCAAAGCACCGGCCAGCTCGACGCCGGTAGGGCCACCTCCTACCAGCACTATATTCATCAGTCGCTGCAGCTCGTCAGGATTTTTTACAAGCAAAGCTTGCTCGAAATTGCCGATAAGCTTATGACGCAACTGCAACGCTTCTACAGTTGATTTCATGGGAAATGTATTTTCCGACAACTGCTGATTGCCGAAAAAATTTGTTTCGGTACCAGTAGCCAACACCAATATATCGTAATCTATTTCTTCATTCGTGGTAATCACCTTGTGCTCAGAAGGGATGATCTCTCTTACTTCTGCCATCCGGATCCTTACATTCTTGCTTTTCTGAAAAGCTTTTCTAAGCGGAAAAGAAATATTGCTGGCATCAAGCCCGGCTGTCGCTACCTGGTAAAATAAAGGTTGAAACTGGTGATAATTTACTTTATCGATAAGAATGACCTCAAACCCGGTTTTATTATTAAGTTTTCTTGCCACCCTTAATCCTCCAAATCCGGCACCTATTATTACTACTTTCATACAACTAAGTTTTGCTAATACAAATTTACATTATTTTCAATAATTTTTGAAAATACGAAAAATACTTATGGCAAAGCGAGCAGTGTGTTCGTACTAATAACAATCCTTGGTGAAATTAGTTTGCTGAAGACGTTTGCCTTTTGCTCGCAATCTTGTATAATGCCAGTCAATCCCGGTTCTTAATACAATAACCTTACCTTAATTGTGTGCTTCACCTCTTTTAATAATTGGAAAGCCTGGCCGGAGATCTTTTTATCAACATCAAGCACCACGTAACCTATCGCATCGTTTGTTTTCAGGTATTGTGCAAGGATATTTATGTTATTTTTTGACAGTTGTGTATTTATTTCGGAAAGCACGCCAGGCACATTGTTATGTATATGGAGAATACGATGTGCACCTTCCTGGGGAGGCAATGATAACCCGGGAACTGTATGTGAGCCGTTTGTTATTCCTTTTTCCAAAAAATGAAAGAGTTTCATGCTCACGTCTTCGCCGATGTTTTGCTGAGCTTCTTCGGTAGAGCCACCGATATGCGGAGTCAGAATCACATTTGGAAGATTCTGCAAAGGGGTATGAAATTTATCGCCGTTCTTTTCAGGTTCCCAGGGATAGACATCGATCGCTGCACCAGTCAATTGCCCATTTTTTAATGCTAGCTGTAAAGCATCGAGGTCAACCACCTCTCCCCTTGCATAATTGATCAGTATCGATCCCTTTTTAAAATGTCTGAGAGTGGTTTTATTGATCAGGTTTTTTGTTTGCGGAGTTTCGGGAACATGAAGAGTGACGACGTCCGATCTTTTCAACAATTCCTTCAATGACTTTGCATCCACGGCATTGCCCATGGGCAGCTTTGTTTCCACATCATAGAACATCACTTTCATTCCAAATGCTTCGGCTAACACACTCACCTGTGTGCCAATATTTCCATAACCGATGATCCCTAAAGTCTTTCCGCGCAATTCATAACTACCTTTCGATTCTTTCATCCAAATCCCCTCATGTGCTGCCCTGTTCTTGTCGGGAATACGTCGGATGAGCATGATCGATGCAGCCATCACCAATTCTGCAACAGATCTGGTATTTGAGTACGGAGCATTGAAGACGGCTATGCCGTGTTCTGTTGCGGAATGAAGATCAACCTGGTTGACACCAATGCAAAAACAACCGATTGCCTGTAACTTGTTTGCTGCTTCCAGAACTTTTGACGTGATCTGTGTTTTTGACCTTATCCCAAGGATATGCACGTCCTTTATTTCCCTGACAAGGTCTTCCTCACTTAGTGCTTTTGTAATTTTTTCCACTCGCACATACCCATGCTTACTGAAGTTTTTCACTGCCGTGTCACTGATATTTTCCAGGAAGAGAATGCGTATTTTTTCTTTGGGATAGCTTGTTTTCGTTGGCTCCATATTTGCAAATATGCACATAAGTTGATAAATAAACAGAAAGGCCTAATTCTTGATTTACTATTTTTCCAATTCATACGATATCAATGATTTTTTGCGTTATATTGCAAACTGTTACCTTATAAAACAATACCCCTTGAAAAATACTTTATTTAGCATCGGATTTACGTTAGTCATTGGGTGTCATGTTACAGCAGATAATTCAGCTAGTCCGCAGCCCGAGACTGCCACCGCTACCTCCCCCATAGTTTTTCAGCCCCTGGCCAAAGACGACTCTCTTCGTTATTACAATGCCGTAAGAAGCTTTTTTGAAAAAGCATTGATCAGCAACAGAAATTTCAATGGCGGGATATTAGTCGCCAAAGGAGAGTCCATCATTTATGAAGAGTACAAGGGCTACAAAAATATGCAAACGAAGGAACCCCTGGATGCAACCAGCCCTATGCATATTGCCTCTGCTTCTAAGAATTTTGCCGCCGCAGCTGTTCTAAGACTAATCCAGGATGGAAGATTAAGAATGGATGATTCGTTGTCTTCTTTTTTTCCAAACTTCCCATACAATGGTGTTACCGTTAAGATGCTGATGAATCATCGCAGCGGTTTGCCCAATTATGTACACTATCTCGAAAAAATGGGGTGGAACAAAAATCAATATGCATCTAACCAGGATGTGCTGAATTCATTATATACCATGCACCCGCAACCAGAATTCAAAGCAGGGACAAGGTTCAGCTATTCTAACACAAACTTCGTTTTACTTGCACTGCTCGTCGAGAAACTTACCGGGATGCCCTACCCCAATTATTTGAAAAAGAATTTTTTCGAACCACTTCAAATGAACGATACTTATGTCTTCTCACTTGCCGACAGTATCACAGCGATAAAATCATACAAGGCCTCTGGTGGCGTTTGGGAGTGGGATTTCCTGGAAAATACTTATGGCGATAAAAATATTTACACTACACCAAGAGATCTTTTAAAATGGTCGCAAGCGTGGTCGCAGGGAAAAGTGGTTGATTCTGCGCTGCTGGAAGCTGCATTTACACCTTACAGTTTTGAGCGGCCCGGCGTGCATAATTATGGTCTGGGTTGGCGCTTGTTAATGTTGAAAAATGGTAAGAAAGTCATCTACCACAATGGCCGCTGGCATGGAACTAACGCAGCTTTTGCCAAACTGCCGGATGAAGACATAACCATTATCATCATTGGCAATAGGTACAACTCGAATATTTATAACACAGCTCGTAAGGCTTACGATATTTTTGGAGACTATCAACAAGGCGGACCCACTATTGACGAGGACGGAGAACTCACTTATCATGAACCTCCCCCTGTTGTTCATCATCATAAAAGATCTGTAGCCAGGAAAAGCTCACACCAAAAGTCATACCCCTCATCTTCGGGCAAAAGCTATAGCAAGAAATAGGTCAGTTTCGATATTGGGTATTGGGATATTCGATATTGGATATTGGGATATTAAGATATTCTGATAGTGCAGTTAAAATATCCTAATACCCAATATCCAAATATCCAATTCCCACTCACTGTAACGTAGTACATCATTTATTAC
>Ga0207679_10000547_pt1 | contig 25262 bp, 24 predicted proteins | sample KBSC73metaG_FD_184320 | JGI IMG/M metagenome (GOLD analysis project Ga0207679, IMG submission 184320) | Corn rhizosphere microbial communities from Kellogg Biological Station, Michigan, USA - KBS C7-3 metaG (SPAdes) (version 2) | ecosystem: Host-associated > Plants > Roots > Rhizosphere > Soil ... | reverse complement strand
CCCGAGGCGAAGCGAGCCTCCGACCTCGCCCGCGGCTTCTCCGTGCAGCTGCCGACCGGGTCCGAGCGCTGACCGCCGGCCGGAAGCTGCCCCGGGGCGCGTTTGCCGGCGGCCACCGGCGTCCCCATCACCCCCGGAGACCACACTCCGGTCGGCGGCGCGCCAGTGCCTCGAGATGGGCCAGCCGCGCGCGTCAGTCCCACGGCATACTCCAGCAGCTGGAGCTCCCCGTCCCGTGCCCGTGAAGAAGGTCAAGAGCCTCGTTCCGTCCTCGCCCTCGACGCTGCAGGGTGACCTCTTCGCTCCGGCAGGCCCGCGACCAGGCAAGAGTCCGTCGCGCCCCACCGTGGAGCCGCCGCCGGAGCCGGAGCGGGCGCCCGAGCCCGCCGCTGCCGCCTCGCAGGTCCGCGAGCCTCCTCCCGAGCCGCCTCCGGAGCTCGAGCCCCCTCCGTGGCTGGAGGTCGCTGGCGCCGGTGCGGCGCGGACGTCGCGGGGCCGGCACGAGGTCGAGCCGCTCGAGCCCGAGGCCCGGACCGAGCTCGCGGTCAGCCGGGAGACGGTACGGGTGGACCTCCCCCCGGCGCGTCCCCGCGAGCGAGGCCCGAGCCTCCGGTGGAGCTCGACCACCGAGGTGGTGAGGATCGACACCCCGGGGTCGGCGCCTCTCGTGCGGCCACCGGAGCGCGTCGTCCTCACCGTCACCCAGCTCACCCAGGCGGTGAAGGGCGTGCTGATGGAAGGGTTCCGGCGAGTGATGGTGCGGGGAGAGGTCAGCAACTTCCGCGGGCTCCACGCCAGCGGGCACCTCTTCTTCAAGCTCAAGGACGCCGGCGCCTCCATCGACGTGAAGATCTGGGCCAGCGTGGTCCAGCGCCTCCGGTTCCGCCTCGAGGAGGGAATGGAGGTCATCGCCGAGGGCAATCTCGATGTCTACGAGAAGGCCGGCCAGTACAACCTCATCGTCCAGCGCATCGAGCCCTCCGGCGCCGGCGCGCTGGCCATCGCCTTCGCCCAGCTGCGGGACCGCCTCACCGCCGAGGGACTGATGGGCGACAAGCGGCTGCGACCGCCGAGGCCCCTGCCGTTCCTCCCCTGGCGCATCGGCGTGGTGACCAGCCGCTCGGGCGCGGCGCTGCACGATTTCCTGCGCGTCCTGCACCGGCGCAACCCACGGCTCTCGGTCCTCCTCTGTCACGCCCGGGTGCAGGGGCCGGGAGCCGCGGACGAGGTCGTGCGCGCGCTCCAGCGCCTCGCCCGCACGGACGTGGACGTGATCGTCGTCACCCGCGGCGGCGGCAGCGCCGAGGACCTCTGGACCTTCAACGAGGAGGCGGTGGGCCGCGCCATCGCCGCGAGCCCGGTGCCGGTGGTCTCCGCGGTGGGCCACGAGGTGGACTTCACCATCGCCGACTTCGTGGCCGACGCCCGCGCCCCCACGCCCAGCGCTGCGGCCGAGCTCCTCGCCCCCGAGCTCGAGGCGCTTCTCGACGACCTTCGCACCGCCCGCACCCGGCTCCGCCAGGCTGTGGGGGGCGCCATCGCCCACTCCCGGGAGCGGCTGCGGCAGCGCGAGCGGCGGCTTCGCGATCCACGCCAGGAGGTGACCCGCCACCGGCATGTGCTCATCGAGCACGAACGAGCGCTCGGCCGGTTGTGGACCGAGCGCCTTCGCGGTGAGCGGGTTCGCCTGATGGCGGTCCGGGGCCGGCTGGAGCGCTTCCGGCCCGAGGCCCTTCTCGCCGATCGCCGTGCCCGCCTCGACCGTCTGCGGTGGAGACTGGCTGCGATCCAGCGGGCCCGGCTGTCGATGGAGGCCGCGGCGATGGTCTCGCTGCGCCAGCGGCTCGAGCGGCGCGCGCCGGACGTGGATCTCGCCCGCGCACGGACGCGGCTGGATGGATTGACCTCCCGGCTGCGGCAGATCTGCGAGGGTCGGCTGGGGAAGGCGCGGGCGCCGGTCCTCGAGGGACAGGGCCGCCTCGTTCGGGCGATCGAGGCTCGAATCGCCGTCGCCCAGGGAGGGGTGCGGATGAACGCCGGACGCCTCGACTCGCTGAGCCCGTTGCGGGTCATGGCTCGCGGCTACGCAGTCGTCTACCGCACCGACGACGGCCACCTGGTCCGCCGTGCCGGCGAGCTCCAGCCCGGGGCGGCGGTGCGCCTGCGCTGGGCGCCGCCCGGATGCACCTCGCTCACCTCGTGCGACGAGGCCGAGGCCACCATCACCCGGGTCAAGCCGGGTGGTGGCGAGGGCTAGAGAGTCCAGGGCCGGAGTGGTTGCGCGTCGCTTCGCCCGGGGGTAGAGGCACAGTTCCGTGGCCACTCGAGAATCGCTCCAGCGTGAGGTCGAAGGCGCCGAGCTCCCGGAGAAGGAGCAGCCGGGCGCTCCCCGGCCGCGGTCCGACCCGCAGCGTGGCGATGGCCAGTACAGCGACGTCGTCTACCGCCTCGAGGAGGTGGTCAGGAAGCTGGAGGCCGGGCAGCTGAGCCTCGAGGACTCGCTCGAGGAGTTCGAGAAGGGCATCCAGCTGGTCAAGCGGGGTGAGGAGCTCCTCCAGCAGGCCGAGCGCCGGGTGCAGGAATTGCTGGAGCACAAGGGCGGGGACCGGACCGTCTCTCTCGAACCCGTCCGGGGCGGGCCGTCGAAGGCCGCCCCGACGGGCACCGATGATGACGACATCCCGTTCTGACGGTCCTTCTCGCCGCTCGGCGATCATCGTCGACGACGATCGCGACACCCGCGAGATGCTGGCGATGGCGCTGGAGCTGGAGGGGTTCGAGGTCATCCAGGCGGCCAACGGGGTGAAGCTCATCTCCAGCCTCCACGTGCACCATCCCGACATCCTGCTCCTCGACGTGAACATGTCGTGGATCGACGGCTTCGAGCTCTGCCGCTCGGTCCGGCGCAACGAGCAGTTCCGGAGCCTCCCGGTGCTCTTCATCTCCGCGCGCAAGTCCCGCGCCGATGTCGAGACAGGCCTGGCCTCCGGCGCCGACGGGTACTTCACCAAGCCCATCGACTTCGACGCGCTCCTCGGACGGATGCGCGAGCTGGTCGACCGCCGTTCCGGAGGAAGGTGAGGCGATGAGCGCTTTTCAGCTCGAGCCGTGGCTCCAGGCCCGGGGTGCGCGTGTCGAGCTGCTGCTCGCCGACCGGCTGCGGCGCCTCGAGGCTGCCCCGAGGCGGCTGGTGGAGGCGATGGAGTACTCGCTCCTGGCCGGAGGAAAGCGGCTCCGTCCGCTCCTCTGCCTGGCCTTCGCCGAGGCGGTGCGGGGCGGCCCGCCCGGGGCTGCGGCCGAGGACGCCGCCTGCGCGCTGGAGTACATCCATACCTACAGCCTGGTGCACGACGATCTGCCGGCCATGGACGACGACGACCTCCGCCGCGGCAGGCCGACGAACCACAGGGCCTTCGGGGAGGCGATGGCCATCCTCGCCGGTGACGCGCTCCTGACCGAGGCCTTCGCCCTGCTCGGAACTGGCCCCGAGCCGCGTCGCGCGGAGCTGGTCTCCCGGCTGGCCCAGGCCGCCGGCGCGGTGGGAATGGTGGGCGGACAGGTGCTGGACATCGCCGAGGACCGTCCGGCCGAGGAGGGGTACCTCACGCGCCTGCACCGGGCGAAGACCGGAGCGTTGCTCCGCGCGGCCTGCACACTCGGAGTCGTTGCCGAGGGGGGAACTGTGGCGCAGGTCCAGGCCGCCGAGCGGTATGGTGAAGCGGTGGGTCTTGCGTTCCAGATCGCCGATGACGTTCTCGACGTGACCTCCTCGAGCCAGGCGCTGGGCAAGCCCACGGGGGCCGATGCCGCCGCCGGGCGCAACACCTACCCGGCAGTCCTGGGGCTCGAGGCGTCGCGGGCCCGGGCCCGTTCCCTGGTGGAGGAGGCACTCGCCGCGGTGCGACCGCTCGAGTCCGTTCCCGGTCCTCTCGCCGCTCTGGCGCGCTACAGCGTGGAGCGGAGCACATGAGGCCGCTCGCGCTCGTTCACCCGTGAGCCTGCTCGAGCGCGTCCAGTCTCCGAAGGACGTCCGCGCGCTCGCCGAGGACGATCTCCCGGCTCTCTGCGCCGAGCTCCGCGAGGAGATCATCTCCATCTGCGGCCGGGTGGGAGGGCACCTCGGCGCCTCGCTGGGCGCGGTGGAGCTCATCGTCGGGCTCCACCGGGTGTTCCACGCCCCCGAGGACGACCTGGTCTTCGACGTGGGGCACCAGGCCTACGCGCACAAGCTGCTCACCGGGCGCGGCCCCCGGATGCAAACGCTGCGGCAGGAGGGCGGGGTCGCGCCGTTCCTCGATCCCCGCGAGAGCCTCTTCGACGCCTTCCCCGCCGGGCACGCCTGCACCGCGGTGAGCGTGGCCCTGGGCATGGCGGAGGCGCGGGCACGGACCGGAGGGCCTGGCCGGGCGGTGGCCATCGTCGGTGACGGCGCGCTCACCGGAGGACTGACCTTCGAGGGGCTGAACCACGCGGGTGCGAGCGGCCTGCCCCTGGTGGTGGTGCTGAACGACAACGGGATGTCGATCTCCGCCAACGTGGGCGCGGTGCCCCGCATGCTGGCCGGCCCGGGAGCGCGGACCTTCTTCGAGGCGCTGGGCTTCACCTACCTCGGTCCGGTGAACGGGCACGCCCTGAGCGAGCTCCTTCCGGCGCTGACCGAGGCGCGCCGGAGCCGCCGGCCGGTGCTGGTCCACGTCCGGACCGAGAAGGGACGGGGGCTCGCCGAGGCCGAGGCGGACGTGGCCACCCGCGGCCACGCGATGGGCCCGTACGAGATGCGAGACGGGAAGCTGGTCCGCAGCCGCCACGGGCAACCCACCTGGTCCGACGCGGTGGCCGACGCGCTGGGCCGGGCGATGGAGCGTGATGCGCGGGTGGTGGTGGTGACCCCGGCGATGCTGGAGGGCTCCTCGCTCACCGGGCTCGCGCGGCGGTTCGGGCCCCGGGTGCACGACGCGGGCATCGCCGAGCAGCACGCGGTGACGCTGGCTGCCGGGCTCGCCGCCCGGGGGCTGCGGCCGGTGGTGTGCATCTACAGCACCTTCCTCCAGCGAGCGCTGGACCAGCTGATCCACGACGTGGTGCTCCCCGCCCTGCCGGTCACGCTGGCCATCGACCGCGCCGGGCTGGTCGGCGCGGACGGGGCGACGCACCAGGGCGCCTATGACCTCGCTTTCCTGCGGCCGCTCCCCGGGCTGCGGCTCTACGTACCGACACTGGCAGAGGACGTGGAAGCGGTGCTGGAGACGGCGCTGGCCGGGCCCGGGCCGGCGGCGTTCCGGTTCCCGCGCGGAACGCTGCCCACCACCCCGGCGTCGATCCACGTGCAGCCGGGACCGCTGCGCGGTGCCCGCTGGCTCCGGCGCCCCGAGGGTGCGGCGGCCGCGATCGTCACCCTCGGACCGCTCGGGCTCGCGGCGCTGGAGGCCGCCTCGGCGCTGGAAATCCCGACCGCGGTGCTCGACGTGCTGGCGCTTGCGCCACTCGACGTCGACAAGGTGCTCGAGGCGTGTGCCACGGGCCGCCTGGTGACGCTGGAGGAGGGGACGACACACGGCGGGCTGGGGAGCGCGGTGCTCGAGCTCGCGGCATCCCGCGGTGTGTCGACCCGGGTGCGCACGCTCGGGCTTCCAGATGCTCCGGTGCCACACGGAGATGCCCGGGCTCAGCGGCGGGCCCTGGGATTGTCACCGGAAGGAATCGCGGCCGCGGTCCGGGAGCTGGTGGCCGGCACGGGAGCCGCTGTCGGTTAAGTTCCGCGGCGCGCCGGGGACGTCAGCCGCGAACCATTCCGTTGCATCGAGGGAGGCGAGTGACCCGAGCGCAGGCCCGGAGCGCAACTCGACCGGCGTCGCTCCATCGAGTCGCATTTCCAGTCCGCTGAAGTCGGCCAGCCGCTCAGGCCACGGATCGTTTCTTTGGGACTCGGACGGGCGGTGCTCGCGGCTGCCCTCATTCCAACGATTCGCGGTCCGGCGCTCGGCAACGATGACCGAGCAGGTGTGTCGCCAGCACGCGGAGCCAGCAGAGCCGCGTCACCCCGGCTCGATTCGAAAAGGAGACCACCATGCGTACCATCCGACAGGCGACCGCGGTGCTGTCGTTCGCCGTGTCATTGCTCGGCGCAGGACCTGCGGCCGCTCAGTTCTACCTGCAGCACAATCTGGTCTCCGACTTACCCGGCGTGGCGGACCTTCAGGACGCCTCGCTGGTCAACTCGTGGGGACTGGTCGCATCGACGACTTCTCCGTTCTGGGTTTCGAACAACGGGACGGGCACGTCGACTCTCTACAATACGAGCGGCAGCAGCGGCTCCGCGGTGGTGAAGGTCCCGCTGACGAATCTGGCGTGTCAGTGCGTGATGGTTCCAGGCGCCCCGACCGGTGTGGTGTTCAATGGTCCGCCCATCACCAGCGGTACGGGATTCGTCGTGTCGGCCGGCGGCGCAAGCGGTCCTTCCCGCTTCATCTTCGTGAGCGAAGATGGCTCGATCTCGGGTTGGAACCCCGGTGTGCCCCCGCCGGTGCCACCACCCCCCTTGGTGTCGAGCCAGGCGGTGGCGGCCATTCCTGCATCCGAGGCGAACGTCTACAAGGGAGTCGCCATCGCATCGACGACCAGGGGCGATCTTCTCTACGCAACGAACTTCCGGGCGGGCACCGTCGATGTCTTCGACAGTACCTGGACGAAGCAGCCCGCCGAGTTTGCCGATCCGGAGATTCCGGCCGGTTTCGCGCCGTTCGGCATCCAGAACATCGGCGGGCTCATCTACGTCACCTATGCGAAACAGGACGCCGACAAGGAGGACGACGTTGCCGGTGTCGGCAACGGCTTCGTCGACGCGTTCACCACGGACGGCACACTGGTTCGTCGTGTTGCGTCGGGGGAGACGCTCGACTCACCGTGGGGCCTGGCATTGGCACCGGCCGGCTTTGGCAAGTTCAGTGGCGACCTCCTGGTCGGAAACTTTGGCGACGGTCGGATTCAGGCCTTCGACCTGCAGCACCCGCGCGGAGACGACAGGGCAAGGTTCCGTGGCTTCCTGCACGGCGCGGATGGGCGCCAGCTGAGGATCGACGGTCTCTGGGCGCTCCAGTTCGGTAACGGAGCTGCCGCCGGACCGACGACCACGCTGTTCTTCACCGCCGGGCCAGAGGATGAATCGCACGGGCTCTTCGGCTCGCTGGTCGCGACCACGCCGCCGGGCAGGGGTCACGCCGTCGACCGGGGTGAAGAGGAATGAACACGGCCCACCGTTCACCTCGGAAGTCGGACCAGGAGCCGGAGGAGGCTTCCCCGAACCGACCGCCCGTCCGCCCGCCCCCAAGCCGAGCCCAGCCGCCTTCCCCGACTCCTCCTCACATCGAGGCCGACATCCACCCGCGCTAAGACCCTGCGCAGTGGAGCGCTCGACGCCAGCCCAGCGACCGAAGAAGGAGCGCCTCGACGTACTCCTGGTCGAGCTCGGTATCGCGCCGACCCGTGCCCGGGCCCAGGCCCTGGTCCTCGCCGGCCAGGTGGTGGTCGACGATCGGCGCGTCGACAAGCCGGGCACCCGCGTCCCCACCGAGGCAGAGGTTCGCCTCAAGGGCGAGCCGATGCCCTACGTCTCCCGCGGGGGACTCAAGCTCGAGGCGGCGCTGAAGCACTTCCAGCTCGATGTCCGGGGCGCCATCTGCGCGGACATCGGGGCGAGCACCGGAGGCTTCACCGATTGCCTCCTCCAGGCCGGCGCCTCGAAGGTGTACGCGCTCGACGTCGGTCGCGGTCAGCTGCACGCCCGCCTCCGGAGCGACCCGCGAGTCGTCCTCCGCGAGGGAGTGAATGCGCGCCACCTGACTCCGTCCGACCTGCCCGAGCCGGTCGCAGTCCTGGTGGTGGACGTGAGCTTCATCTCGCTCACGCAGGTGTTGCCGGCGACGATCTCGTTCCTGGTCCCCGGCGGGGTGACGGTGGCCCTGGTCAAGCCGCAATTCGAGGCGGGGCGAGAACAGGTCGGAAAGGGCGGGGTGGTGCGCGATGACGCGGTGCGAGCCGAGGCGGTGGCGCGGGTGCGTGCATGCACGGAGCAGCTGGGGCTCGTGCCTGTCGGCGCCCTGGATTCTCCGATCCATGGTCCTGCCGGAAATCGCGAAATTCTCCTGCTGGCCCGGCGGCCCTGAGGACGGCACGACCGCGGAGCGGTGTCGCTGCGGACTCCCTGACGGAGCGCTGGTCAGTGCCGAGAAAATCTAGGAAAATTGGAGCGCAGATGAATGGGGAGAGCTCCACGCCGGCCCTCGCGCGATCGCCGGAGACGGCAGGGGACCGCGAACGTCGCATCGCCGAGCGCATGGCGATGCTCCTGGACATCACCCAGGCGGCCACCTCATCCCTCGAGCTGGAGAAGATCCTCAAGATCGCCGTGGAGAAGGTCAGCCAGGTCCTCCCCACCGACCGGTGCTCGGTCGTCCTGGTGGACTCGCCCAGCTCCAGCGAGGCGGTGGTCATGGCGACCCGGGAGCGCGACGACTACCGGCCCATCACCATCGACCTCTCCAAGTACCCGGAACTTCGCCGTTCGCTGCAGACCCGGGAGGCGACCTACATCGAGGACGCGCTCGAGGACCCCCTCATGGTGGACGTGATGCCGGCCATCGCTCCCCTGGCGGTGCAGAGCATCCTGGTCCAGCCGCTCATCAGTCAGGACGACGTGGTGGGTGCCCTGTTCCTTCGCCTCTCCAGGAGGCGCGGGGCATTCGGCCCGGACGAGCAGGAGTTTGCCAAGGCGGTCGCGGCCGCGCTCGCCAACTCGGTCCGGAACGCGAAGCTGCACACCTCGGTCCAGAAGAAGCGCGACGACCTGGAACTGGCCTACGTCGAGCGCTATCGCGAGCTGACCGACGCCAACCGCCGCCTCCGCGAGCTGGCCCGGTTCAAGGACGAGCTGATCGCGATCATCAGCCACGACCTCCGGGCGCCGCTGCAAGTGACGCTCGGCCACGGCCGGATGCTCGAGGATGCGAATCTGCCCGGCGACCTCCGGACCTCTGCCGAGGCCATCGTCCGGCAGTCGCGAAAGATCCTGAAGATGGTCGAGTCGCTCCTCGACCGGGGAAAGGGAGAGCAAGCCCGCGTCGCCCTCGACGTGCAGCTCCTGGACGTGGGCCGCGTCGCGCGCGACTGCGCGTTCGAGCTGGAGATCCTCGCCGCCGAGCGAGGAATGACGCTCAAGGCCCACGCCCCCGAGCGGCTGCCGGTGATGGGTGACGAGCTGAAGCTCCGCGAGGTGCTCCAGAACCTCATCACCAACGGGCTGGAGCACGCGGCGAAGAAGGGCACCGTCCTCGTCGAGGGCGAGGTGCTGCCTCGGCCCGACGGCCCGGTGGTGAAGGTGGTCGTCCAGGACGACGGTCCCGGGATGCCCGAGGAGCAGATGCATCTGGTGTTCGACCGGTACCGCCACGGTCCCGGGGGGACCGGCCTCGGGCTGGCCATCTGCAAGGAGTTCGTCGAGCTGCACGGCGGCGAGATCTGGGCCGAGCGCCCGGCCGACGGCGGCTGCGCCTTCGTCTTCACCCTGCCCCTGGCCCAGGATGACCGGAAGGTGGCCCCCAAGCTCCAGGCGCTGGGCGACGAGCAGCAGCCGCGCGTGCTCATCGTCGAGGACGAGCCGGACATCGCCGCGGTCCTGGAGGGCATCCTCCGCAAGCGGTACCGGGTGGAGGTGGCCCGCGACGGGCGCGAGGGGGTGGCGAAGGTGCATGCCCTCCACCCCGATCTGGTGGTGATGGACGTGTTCCTCCCCCACCTCGACGGGCTCGATGCGGTCCTCTCGCTCAAGGCCTCCAGCGACACGGCGGACATCCCGGTCATCCTGGTGTCGGCGCAGGTGGGAGTCGCCGACCGGGTCCGGGCCCTGAACCTCGGCGCGGTCGACTACCTGGCCAAGCCCTTCCACGCTTCGGAGCTCCTCCAGCGGGCCGAGCGCGCCCTCTCGGTCAACAAGCGCCGCGCCGCCGCCCCGGAGGCGGAAGGTCCGACGGTGGGCGTGGCCGACGCCGAGACGGGATTGCTCGACCGGCGTGGGCTGGTCGCGCGTCTCACGCAGGAGGCGGCGCGCGCCCGGCGCTACGGCCGGCCGCTGTCGCTGGCGGTGGCCAGGACGGACGCGGTCCAGCCGGAATTGCTCCGGACTGCCGCTGCGCGGATGCGCGAGCGGCTCCGGCAGCCGGACGTGCTCGCCCACCTCGGGCACGGCACCTTCGCGGCGCTCCTTCCCGAGTGCACTTCCGAGCAGGCCATGGCGGTGTTCGGCCGCGTGGAGTCCGACCTCCGCGCCTCCACCAGCCTGAAGTGCCAGGTAGAGGTGGCCGAGGTACCCGGGCGAGAGCTCCCCGAAGCGGTGCTGGACCACCTCCTCGAGCGCCAGCCGCCGGGCTGACGTTTCCTGCCGGGGGTGACGGGCAACCCCCCGGGGGCCCCTGCTAGGCTTGCTCGGCTCCCGGACCTCCGTCGTGCTCGCCTCCGCTCTCGCTGCTCTCGTCCTCCTGGGTGCCTCGCCGGCGCATCCCCGGGTGGACGTCTCGGCGATGAAGGAGGCCATGTCGGCTCCCACCGACGACTACTCGTCGGCCTCGGCGTATGCCCACTTCCTCCGCGCCCGGCTGCTCGCGCTGCAGGGGGAGCACGCCCGGAGCGTGGAGCAGCTCCGGCTCGCGCTCGCCTCCGACCCCGGTCGCACCGAGCTGGTCCTGGCCCTCGCCGAGGCGCAGGCGCGCTCCGGCGCTCCCGCTCGCGCCGAGACCACCGTGCGCGGGCTCCTCGAGCGGAAGCCCGACCACGTTCCGGCGCTGCTCTTCCTCGGCCGGCTGCTCTTCGAGACCGAGCGGCCGCAGCGGGCACGAGAGGTGCTGGAGCGGGTGCGGAAGCTCGCGCCCCGGGAGCAGGAGCCGTACCTGCTCCTCGCCGAGATGTCGCTCGAATCGGGTCACCCGCAGGATGCGGTGCGGACCGTGCAGGCCCTGGCCGATCTGAACCGCGACACCACCGGTCTGAGGCGGCTGGGGATGGCGCTGCTCGACCGCGGCGAACCCGAGACCGCCCGCGTCCTCCTCGAACGGACGGTGCAGATCGATCCCGGCGACGCAGAGGCACACGGCGCGCTCGGCGAGGCGCTGGAGGCGCTCGGCCACCCGGCGGAGGCGGAGGCCGCGTACGCCCGGGCGCTGGAGCGCGACCCGGATGCGCGCGAGGTACTGCTGCGCGCGGGCCGTCTGGCCCTCCGGTCCGGCTCGGAGGCGCGGGCGCGGGCGTACCTGGACCGCCTGGCCTCGCTGGACGTCGGACCGGAGCAATCGCTGCGGATCGCCCTGACCTGGCTCTCGGCAGGGAAGCCCGTTCCCGCCATCCGGGTCCTGGAGCAGGCCAGGGCCGGGAGCGACGACCCACGCCTGCTGCTGGCGCTGGGGCTGGTGCAAGGAAAGATCGGGCGCTGGGCGGAGGCCGCCCGGGCCTACGGGCAGGTGCCGGTCGGGGCCGCGGGGTGGAAGGACGCGGTGGTCCAGCGCGGGCTCGCGCTGGCCAGGGCAGGGGAGCCCGCGCGGGCGGAGCGGGTCACGACGGAGGCGCTGAAGCAGGCGCCGGGCGACGTGGCGCTCGAGGCGGGCCACGCCGCGGTGCTGGAAGCGATCGGCGAGCCCGGCCGTGCCGAGCAGTTCCTCCAGGCGCGCATCCGCGCCTCCGGCAGTCCCTCCTCGCTGGTGATTGCCTTGTCGCAGATCTTCTCCCGGACCGGGGCACACGCCGAGGCGGTGGCGGTGCTCACCGAGGCCCTGAAGGCGCACCCCCGGGACGAGGAGCTGCTCTACGCGCTGGGCGCGGTGCTGGAACGGAGCGGCGACACGCAGCAGGCGCTGGCCCGGATGCGTGAGCTGCTGGAGGTGAATCCCCGGAATGCCGCGGCGCTGAACTTCATCGGGTACACCCTTGCCGAGCACGGCGAACATCTGGAGGAGGCGGAGCGGCTCGTCCGCCGGGCCCTGGCCATTCATCCGGAGAGCGGGGCCTACCTCGACTCGCTGGGCTGGGTTCAGTTCCGGCGGGGTGACGTGGCGCGCGCGGCGAGCACGCTGGAGCGCGCCGTGGAGCTGGAGCCCGACGAGCCCACCATCCTCGAGCACCTCGGCGACGCGTATGGCGGAGCGAGCCGGAGAGACGCCGCGGTCGGGGCCTACCGACGAGCCCTGGAGGCGATGCGCACTGCCGACGATCCCACGGCGCGCGAGCGGAGCGTGGTGGTGGAGAGGAAGCTCAAGGCACTCACCTCTCCCGTCGCGGACCGCTGACGGTGCGGCAGCCGCCCCGGCGAACTGGCACCGTTCCCCGGCGTCGGTCAGGGATGTGACTTCCGGTGGACCTCCGTCAGATCTCCCGGGCATGATTCCGGGCCCGCGGAGGCGTTCCGCGACGCCGTCCTCTCCCCCATGAACCACCACCAGGAAGGTCACTTCTCGGCGCCGGACGGCACGCGCCTGTGGTTCGAGCGCGACGTGCCGGACGGCACCCGAGCGCACATCGTGCTGGTGCATGGCTTCGGCGATCACCTGGGACGCTACCGGACGTTTCGCGATGCGATGGTCGCCGAGCGATTCGCGGTCCACGCCTACGACACCCGGGGGCATGGGCGAAGCGAAGGGACGCGCGGAGGCGTCGGCGCCTTCCGCGAGTACACCGACGAGCTCGGGGCGTTCGCGGCCTCGGTCCATGCCCAGGCAGCAGGCGCGCCCCTGTTCGTCGTCGCCCACAGCCACGGTGGGCTCATCGCCCTGAGCTGGCTCACCGCCGGCCCGGCCGATCTGTCCAGCCGTCTCGGCCTCCGCGGACTGGTCCTCACCTCGCCCTATCTGGCCACCGCCTTCACTCCGCCCGCGTGGAAGACGGCGCCGGCCGTCCTGCTGTCGAAGGTGGCGCCCTCGGTGCCGGTGCCCCTCGGCCTCTCCTCGGCGGACCTGAGCCGGGACTTGGCCTGGCAGCAAGCGACGGACGCGGACCCGCTCTACGGCCGCAAGGGAACCCCCCGGTGGTACACCGAGCACACCCGCGTGCAGCGTGAGGTCCTGGCCGCTGGCGGCCGGCTCCGGATTCCAGTGCTGCTGATGGTTCCCGGCGAGGACCGAGTCGTTTCCGCGCCCGTTGCGAAACGCTGGTTCGAGACGCTGACCACACCCGACAGACGGCTCCGGGAGTGGCCGTCCATGCGACACGAGATCTTCAACGAGCTCGGCAAGGAGGACGTGTACGCCGAAACCTCTCGCTGGATCTCCGAGCATCTCTAGCGTACGGTTTTCGACGACAGGGGCATTGATGGCACAAGCCGATCAGGTCGGAGTCATCGGAAAAGGCATCGTCATCCGGGGGAACCTCACGGGCGGCGGGAACCTCGTCATCGAGGGCCGGGTCGAGGGGCAGATCGCCCTGAAGAATCACCTCACCATCGAGAACACGGGCCGCGTGCAGGCCGATATCCGGGCGGACGAGCTGACCATCAACGGCGAGGCGAGCGGCAACATCGACGCGAGCTCGCGGGTGGCCATCTCCGCGTCGGCGAAGGTTGCGGGGGACATCAAGGCCCCCCGGGTGGTCATCGAGGACGGCGCGGTGTTCAACGGCTCCATCGAGATGGACGTCAAGCTGCCCGAGGACATCTAGCGCTCAGCGGGCGGTGAGGGCGGCGGGGCGAGCGTCGAAACAGGTTCAACCGCGCGGGCACCTCCGGTTGCCCGAGGCGACACCGGGACACGGGAAGGACGGAACACAACGTGGCGAACACGGTCATCGGATCCAGCATCGTCATCGACGGGGAGATCTCGGGCGACGAGGACCTCGTCATCCAGGGCACGGTGAAGGGGAAGATCTCCCTGCGCGAGAGCCTCTACGTCGAGGGCTCCGGCGTGGTGGAGGCCGACATCGAGACCCAGAACGTGGAGATCGCCGGCCGCGTCACCGGGAACATCCAGGCCACCGACAAGGTCGAGCTCAAGGCCGACTGCCGCGTGGTCGGGGACGTGAAGGCGCCACGGATCCTCATCGCCGACGGCGCGAGCTTCAAGGGCAACGTGGACATGGACGTGAAGGAACGCTGACCCATGGCTGCCAAGGATCTGGTCACGAGCGGCAACACGGTCATCGGTCCATCCATCCTCATCAACGGCAAGCTCACCGGTGACGAGGACCTCACGGTGCGCGGTCGGGTCGAGGGGGAGCTCTCCCTGACCAAGACGCTCATCGTCGAGCCCTCCGGGGTGGTGAAGGCCAACGTCACGGTCAAGAACGCGGTGGTGAGCGGAGTGGTGGTGGGGAACATCCAGGCCACCGAGAGCGTGGAGCTCACCCACGAAGGTCGGATGGTGGGTGACATCCGGTCACCCCGGGTCATCATCGTCGACGGTGCGAGCTTCCGCGGCCGCGTGGACATGGGCGAGCTACCGCCCGGCCGGAGCCTCCCCGAGCGCACCACCCCGCGGGCCCAGCTGCGTCCCACGGTGCGGAGCCTTCCCGCGCCGCCTCCGCGTCCGGCCGCGGCGGCCGCCACCCGTTCGGGCAACGTCGGTGCAGTCGTCCCGGCGAGGAAGCCAGGGGGAGGCATGCCGGGCATCGTCCGCACCGAGACCACCCGTCAGGCGCCACCTGCGCCCCCTGCTCCCCCGGTGGTGGCGGCCGGCGCCAAGAAGAAGGTCGTGCTGAAGAAGAAGAAGTGATCTTCGGGCACGTTCCCGGAGGGCCCCTGCCCGGGGTAGCGTGCCGGCGAGGTCCATGGAGACGCGCGAGCACGACGAGATGAGCTCCGACTCCTCCGAGGAGCCCGCCGGGTCCGAGGACGGAACGAGCACGGCGCCCTCCAGCCCGGAGGCGCTCGACGCGGACGGTTCCGTCGCCGCGGACACCGCGATGCCCACCCTTCCTCCCCGGGTGGAGCCTGCGCCGACCCCACGGTTGGAGCGTCCACCGGAGGTGGAGGAGCGGCTCGTGTCGCTCGAGCAGCTGGACGAGGACGACACCTTCCAGCTTCGCCCGGCCGGAGACGTGGGCCGGCTGGCGATGGACCTGGCGCGGCTGGGCCAGGCCTTTCCGGTGGACCTGCGCCGTCGCGAGGGCACCGATCGTTTCCAGCTGGTCTCGGGCTTCCGGCGGGTCGCCGCGCTCCGGTTCCTGCGCCGCACCTCGGTGCTGGCCCGCGTGCATGCGCGCCTGCCGGACGAGGATGCGCTGCTGGTGGCGCTGGCCGGGGTCCTCCATGCGGTCTCGCCCACGCCGGAGGAGCTGGCCGAGCTCGAGGCGAGGCTGGAGCAGGAGGGCCGGCTCACTGCGGCCGCGCGGGACATGCTCGGACGGGCGCGGGAGACGGACCAGCCGCTCGCCCCGGAGTCGGTGGAGGGCGCCGAGGAGGAGGTCGACGCCGACGAGCTGGCCGCCGAGCTCACCGCCCGCATGGCCGAGCTGAACCAGGACCTGTCCCTGCTCGCCCCGGTGTTCGACGCCCTGGAGCCGGGGCGCCGGGCCGAGCTGCTCCAGCAGCTGCGCTACGCCTCCGAGCTGGTGGCGTACTTCGACGAGGAGGAGTCCTGACCCCATGGCCCTGGACCGGGACCGCGCGCGGCTGCTCGAGCTGCTGACCCAGCTGTCGTTCGAGAAGCGCCGGGTGACGCTCTCCTCCGGAAAGGAGAGCGACTTCTACGTCGACTGCAAGCGAACGGTGCTCACCGCAGAGGGCCACTTCCTGGTGGGGCGGCTCCTGTGGCGGGACATTCAGCGGCTCGCGCCCGCTGCCGCCGCGGTGGGCGGGTTGACCCTGGGGGCCGATCCGCTGGCCTCGGCGGTCAGCTACACCAGCTACCTGGCCGGGTCGCCCATTCCCGCCTTCATCGTGCGCAAGGAGCCCAAGGGACACGGCACCGCCGAGTGGATCGAGGGACGCAGCCTCATCGGCGATCGGGCCGAGGTCGCGGTGGTCGAGGACGTGGTCACCACCGGCGCCAGCACGCTCAAGGCGATCGAGCGGGTGGAGGCCGCCGGGCTTCGTGTGCGCTGTGTCTTCGCGCTGGTGGATCGGCTGGAAGGGGGCCGGGAGGCGGTCACCCAGAAGGGGTACGGGCTGTCCACCCTCTTCACCCGGAGCGACTTCCTGCCGTGAGGGTCGCACCACTGCTTCTCGCGGTGGCCGCCGCCGGATGTGCCGCGGTGCCGCCGTCCATCGGTGAGCCAGGGGCGGCGGTCCCGGACCGCAAGGCCGAGGCGAGCTACCAGGAGGCGCTGTCCCGCGTCACCGAGCACCGGGAGGTGTACTCGGGCATCGACACTCAGCTGTTCTGCGCCGCCACCTACCAGAGCGTGGAGTTCCGCGAGGCGCGTGTCCGGCGCCAGGCTCTGTTCCAGACCTGGCCGGAGCCGAAGCTCGACGAGGCACTGGCCCGAGAACGGGCCGAGGCCGGGGAGGCGCACGAGCTGGTCTTCGGGGTCAGCATCGTCGACCGCCGCTTCGACGACTTCGACTCGAAGAGCACCATCTGGCGGCTCAGTCTCTCCACCGATCAGGGCGAGGTCACTCCGCTGGCGATCAAGCGAGTGGGGCGCGCCAACCAGGACCTGCGCGCCTACTACCCGTACCTGGGCGACTTCTGGACCATGTACACGGTCCGCTTCCCGGTGGCAGTCGCCGGACGGCCGCTGGTCGCGTCCACCACCCGGGCGCTGGTGTTCCGGATGTCGTCGACACAAGGGCAGGTGGAGATGGCGTTCCCGGTGCCGGCCGCCGCTGCTCCGCCGTCATCTCCGGCCCCGCGCTGAGCGCGCGAGCGGACGGGTCCGGTCCCCGGCGGAAGTGCGGCGCGCACGCATTCAGTAGACGCGGAGGAGGAACACGCCGCAGCCCGGTCCGGCCCGGTAGAAGGCCCACTCGGTCCGGGTCCCGTCGGGGTGGAGCCCGGCGCCTTGCCGCGCCGGGGGAGGGGGCACCGCTGCGAGCGCCAGGGCCGCGTGCTCGACCACGTACGCGTCGAACGCCTTGTCCCCGCTCGAGGCCACGAGCTCGGTCGAGGCGATGCTCCCGTCCGCCCGCTGGACGATGCGGAGCACCGCCACCGCCTCCGCCGCGGACGCCCGGTGGATGAGCCGCTGGGCGGCGAAGCTCGGCTGGACCGCCATTGGCCCGAGCTGGTTGGCCACGAACTCCTCCATCCGGCCGGTGACATCCTGCACGTCGCGGGCGGGCATGCGCTCGCCCTTCGGCGGATCGCGCCCGGAGCTCCCCTCCTCGAGAGAGGCGAGCCAGGCGTTGATCCACCGCTGCCCCGGGGTGAGGTCTCCGTGCTTCGGGCCGCCCCCCGGTGGAGGGGGGCCCATGTGAGACTGGAGCGCTCGCCGATACTCCTTGAAGTAGTCGTCCACCCCGGTGGCGACGAGCCGCTCGGCGAGACCATCCCGGCGCATCGTCTCCACGCGCTCGAGCACCCGCTTCCCTTCCTCCTCGGGGCTGTCGGGATGGTCGGGGGCGGTCGATGCGCCCGGGACCCCGGGGGGAACCGGTCCTGCGCCGCGAGCGACCGCGCCGCCCGGAAAGAGCTGGATGGGGGCGTCCGGGGGCGGCGCCCGCGGTGGGGTGGGGGTCGGCGCACCGGTGGGTGGCGCGGGTGATCCATCGCCGGTGGAGGGGCGAGACGCGGTGCCGGGCGAGGGGGGCGCGCCGGGTCGATGCGGCGGCGTGATGTGATGGGGTGCGGCCCGGTCCGGAACTGGCTGCGGGGGCAGCGGCCGGAGACTGATGCGGGTGAGCGGGCGGGGCAGGGGGACCTGCGCGGGGTGAATCGACCGGAGGAGCCACAGCACCAGAGCGGCGTGCAGCAGGAGCGAGACGGCCAGGGCGCGGAGGAAGGGCCGGCGACGCGCGGGCCTCCGTGGCATCATCGGCGCGCTGCTCCTCCTCGTCGGGGTGACCCGTCCCGGAACGGAAACGGCCGGCCAGGGCCCAATGTTCCCTCGCCGGGGCTACAGCGTACAGGCGAAGATCCGGTCAGGCTCGTCCGTGACCACCGACCGCCGCTCCGGCGGCGCGACCGTGCCGGTCCGATCCCGGCTCACGACTGCAACGGTGCGTCGAGGATGGACACCCGACACCAGCCGGCGGAGCTGGCGGCCGGCCTCGTGCAGACAAGGGGCCGGGGTGGCAGGGCTGGCCAGGCGGCCGGCGCGTCCCCATCTGTCGTCCGCGCACCAGTCTCCAGGAGGACACCCGTGGCCAAGGATTCGGGGAAGAAGGGCGGAAGGAAGGGACGCAAGGCGAAGGCCAAGGAGGACCGGGCGCTGCTCGAGCTCGGTGAAGAGCTCCTCACCGCGGTTCACCTCCACCGCGCGGTGCAGCAGGACGAGGTCCGGGCGGCGCTGGGCTCGGTGCACACCGATCTGGAGCAGGCTGCCGGCGATCTGGTGGCGCGGATCGCCAGCCGGTTCCTCGAGGAGTCGGGAGTGGACATTGACCGCCGCGACCGCTTCGGGCGCTGGGCCGAGGACCAGGTGGCGAAGAAAGCCGACGAGGTCGACCTGACAGCCCCGGTCGACGCCGGGACCCAGTCGCACTAGGAGACGCGGGGCGCGCCCAGCGCGTCCAGCAGCGCGTCCGGCGTGGACTCCACCGAGAGCAACGCCCGATCCGAGGCGGTGACGAAGCCTTCGACGAGCTGACGGTCGATCGCGGCCACCAGCGGATCCCAGAACCCATCCACGTTGAGCAACCCCAGTGGACGGGTGTGCAACCCGAGCTGCGCCCAGGTGAGCGCCTCGAACAGCTCGTCGAGCGTGCCGAACCCGCCCGGGAGGGCGATGAAGGCATCGCTCTCGGCGGTCATCCGCGCCTTGCGCGCGTGGAGCCCGTCCACCAGCGCCAGCTCGGTGAGTCCGGGGTGGGCGACCTCGACGCTGGCGAGCGCACGCGGGAGCACGCCGATCACCGGTGCACCGGCGGCCAGCGCCCCGTCAGCCAGGGCCCCCATGAGCCCGACCCGCGCCCCGCCGTACACGAGGGCCAGCCCGCGCTCGCCGATGCGCCGGCCGAGCGCTCCCGCGGAGGCGAGGTGCAGGGGAGCGTTTCCGGTGCGCGCCCCGCAGAAGACGCAGACGTGGAAGCGTCGGCTCATCAGAGGGTTCTTCCGCCGAGGCCGGCGTGCGCGCGGACGACGAGCCAAACCACCCCGGCGGCGATGGCGATCGCCGGCATCGTCATCCGGTCAAACAGCCGGAACGGCGCGTTCGGCCGCAGTCGCGCCCCGGCGCGGATCAGCAGGCCGAGCGCGAGGCCCCCGATGAATCCGCCGAGGTGTGCCGCCCAGCTGACGCGCGGGATGAGACTGATCAGGACGATGAGGATGGCCCATTGAACCAGGACCTTCTGCGCACGTCCGCCGAAGATCAGCAGGGCGAGCCCGAGCCAGCCGCAGATGACGCCCGAGGCACCGGCGCTGGGGAAGAACCAGAGAAAGCCGAGCGCCCCGGCCGCGGAGGTCAGTGCCGTCACCAGCGAGGCGACGAACATCCGCAAGGAGCCGATCTGGCGCTCGAGCACGGTCCCGAAGCTCCAGATGCTCAGGCCGTTGGCCAGGATGTGGAACGGGCTGATGTGCTCCACCGCGGAGGTGAGCACCCGCCACCACTCGCCGGTGGCGATGGCCGGCCCGTAGAGGAGGAAGCCGTCCGGCGGCTCCACCTCGAGCGCGTGGGGCAGGAACACCAGCACGCAGACCCCGAGGTAGATCCAGGAGAACAGCGGCGGCGGCGGCCGGGGAACCGGCACGGGCGGCGGAGTCGGAGTGGGTTCCACCGCTTCAGAGCTCGCGCTGAACAACGGTGTCCTTGTTCCAGTTGTGGTCGTCGCGGTTGGGGTAGTCCAGCGTGTAGTGGAGCCCACGGCTCTCCTTGCGACGGCTGGCACACTCGACGATCAAGGACGCGACGTCGGCGATGTTCCGCAGCTCGATCACGTCCCGGGTCACCTTGAATCGCCAGTAGTAGTCCCGGATCTCCTCCCGGAGCAGGTCCAGCCGGCGGCGGGCGCGCATCAGCCGCTTGTCCGTGCGGACGATGCCCACGTAGTTCCACATCAGGCGGCGGACCTCTTCCCAGTTGTGGGTCACCAGCACCGCCTCGTTGGGGTCCACCGCGGCCCCGGGGTCCCAGGGCGGGACCTCCTCGGCCTGCGTCTTGCCCCCCAGCTCTCCGGCCGCGACCTGCGCTGCCCGGTGGCCGAAGACCAGGCCCTCGAGCAGCGAGTTGGAGGCAAGGCGGTTCGCGCCGTGGAGCCCGGTGTGCGCGACCTCGCCGACGGCGAAGAGCCCCGGGACGCTGGTGCGACCGCCGAGGTCGGTGGACACCCCGCCGCACTGGTAATGCGCCGCGGGTACCACCGGGATGGGCTGCACGGCCATGTCGATGCCGAACGCCTTGCAGGTCTCGTAGATGTTGGGGAAGCGCTCGATGAGGAAGGCCCGCCCCAGGTGGGTCATGTCCAGGAGCACGTAGTCGTCGCCGGTGCGCTTGAGCTCCGAGTCGATGGCCCGGGCCACGATGTCACGCGGAGCGAGCTCACCGCGTGGGTCGTACCGCTGCATGAACGGCGCGCCGTTGCGTAGCCTCAGCTTGCCGCCCTCGCCGCGGAGGGCCTCGGAGATGAGGAAGTTCTTCGCCTCGGGGCTGAAGAGGCAGGTGGGGTGGAACTGGTAGAACTCCATGTTGGCGATGCGCGCGCCCGCCCGGTAGGCCATGGCCACCCCGTCGCCGGTCGCCACGTCCGGGTTGGTGGTGTAGAGGTAGACCTTCCCCGCGCCTCCGGTGGCCAGCACCGTCACCTTCGCGAGGAAGGTCTCGATCTCCCCGGTCGGGTGCAGCACGTAGGCGCCCAGGCAACGCGGCTGACCGTGCGGGCTGCGGCGGTCGAGGATGAGGTCGATCGCCGCCGAGTCGGAGAAGAACTGGATCTGGGGCCGGTCGTCGCAGGCCGCGAGGAGGGCACGTTCGATCTCCCGGCCGGTGATGTCCCCCGCGTGCACGATGCGGCGGCGGGTGTGGCCCCCCTCGCGACCGAGGTCGAACTCCCCGTCGGGCCGGGTGTCGAAATGTGCGCCCAGGGCCGCCAGCTCGCGGATCCGCTCCGGGCCCTCGCGCACGGTGACCGACACTGCCTCGGGGTTGTTCAGACCCGCCCCGGCGTCCACGGTGTCCGCCACGTGCTGCTCGAAGCTGTCCCGCTCCGAGAGGACGGCGGCCACTCCCCCCTGTGCATACATGGTGTTGCTCTCGGAGCGGCTGCGCTTGGTGAGGACCGCCACCGATCCACGCCGTGCGGCCTCGAAAGCGAACGACAGGCCAGCCACACCGCCGCCGAGCACCAGGAAGTCGAACCGCTGGGGCATGGGACCGTCCTGTAACGCTCCCAACCCGGCGGAAACAAGGGCCATTTCTTGAGGTTCCGGCGGCGGTTTCAGTAGAGTCGGAGCCCGACCCTCCGCCGATGCGTTTCGTCCCCGTGCTCCTGCTCGCGCTGTTCGCGGCCCTGCCCGCGCGCGCGAGCGCCATCTACACCTACCGCGAGAAGGACGGCACCATCGTTTACACCAACGTGCCGCCCTCGGGGGTGAAGGCGCGTCGGCTGGGCGGCTCGTCGTTCCGCCAGGCACCACGTCCGAGCGAGGCGCCGGCCCGCTCGGTCATCGCTCCCTCGCTCTACCTGGAATGGATGACCGAGGCCGCGCGCAAGTACAACATCCCGCTGCCGCTGGTGCGGGCCGTGGCCCATGCGGAGAGCAACTTCGATCCCCACGCGCTCTCCCGGAAGGGCGCCTCGGGGTTGATGCAGCTCATGCCTGGTACCGCCTCGGACATGTACGTGCGGGACATCTTCGACGCGCGGCAGAACATCTTCGGCGGCGTGCGCTACCTGCGCGTGCTGGCCAACGAGTTCGACGGCCAGATGGAGACGATGGTGGCCGCGTACAACGCCGGGCCGGACGCGGTGCGGAAGTATGGCAACCAGATCCCTCCGTTCGAGGAGACCAGGGCCTACGTGCAGAAGGTTCTGGCGCTGTACTTTCAGTACAAGCAGGAGGGGACGATGACCTCGCAGGTGGAGCCGGCGTCGTGGCGGTGAATCCGGCAGAGGCCAGCGACGCGGTCTTCCTCGAGGCGCTCTACCGCGGGGGCGAGCTGCTCCAGCAGGGGCAGTTGAACGAGGCGCGCGATCACCTCGAGCGCGCGTACCAGATGCGCCCGGGCGACGAGAAGGCGAAGAACCTGCTCGGGCTCGCCTACTTCAAGCTCGGCGATTTCGGTCGCGCCGCGGAGGTGTACGAGGCGCTGGTGCGCGAGAACGGCGCCGACCCGACCCTCCGGGTCAACCTGGGACTCGTTTACTTGAAATCCAACCAGCTCACCCGGGCGGTCCGCGAGTTCGAGAGCGCGGTCGAGCTGTCGCCCGGACACCTGAAGGCGCACAACTATCTCGGCCTCGCGCTCGCCCAGGCCGGGCAGTACGGCCGGGCACGCGAGCACTTCGTGAAGGCCGGCTCGGAAGCCATGGCGGAGAAGATGGCCAAGGCCCTCGCTGCCGAGGCGCGGCCGGTGCCGGTGCCGCCCCGGCCGCCCGCGGAGTCGAAGATCCCCGGGCTCACCCAGGAGCTACCGGTGGTCTCGGTCTCCGAGCTCGCGGGCAGGCCGCCCGCGCCCATGCCGCTCACCGAGACCGTTCCCCCACCGCCGCCGGTGCCCGCGGCGCCGCTTCCCAGCTTCGGACATGGTGAGGCGGCGGCTCCCGCCCGCGAGCCTGCGGCGGCCAGGGAGACGCCCTCGCCCGCGGCCGTCCAGCAGTTCCCGCCGGCAGCCTCCCCCGGCGCGCCTCCGGCGGATGCTGCGCCGCAGCGGAGCCTGCGCGGCTCGGCCGGGGAGTCGGCGCAGCCGCTGGTGCGGCCCACCGAGCTGACCACCGTCGCGGGGAAGCTTCCCGGAGACGGAAGCCGGACCTACACCGTCACGCCCGAGGCGGTCCGGGTGGAGGTGCGGGGCGAGGTGCTGGTGCGCACGGCTGGGCTCCTGGGCTGGACCGGGCTCATCGAGGCGAGGGCCGAGTTCAAGCGCTTCCGCGGACGCGTGACCGACAAGCCGTTCGGCTGGGGACCGGCGCGCATGCATCGGCTGGTGGGAACCGGGACGGCCTGGCTCGGGGTGATGGGGAGAACCTTCCTCGCCGTCGATCTCGGCGACGAGAGTGTCTACCTCCGCGAGGACTGGGTGTTCGGCTTCGAGGAGCCGGTGATGTTCGAGAACGGGCGGGTGCCGAGCGAGGTGGCTCCGGACCTGGACCTGGTGCACCTGAGCGGGATGGGGCAGGTGCTGCTCGGGCTTCCCGGCCCGCTGCGCTCCACCGAGGTTCGGCACGACGCGCCGGTCACCGTTCCGCTCCAGCACTGGGTGGGGTGGCAGGGGCAGCTGAGCCCGCGTGTCGTGGCGCTGGGCTGGGAAGGCCCGGAGGGAACCCCCGCGCCCGCGGTGGAGTTGTCGGGCGAGGGGGTTGCGCTGCTCTGCGTTCCGGCGGGAACGACCTAGCGCCTGCTCAGCTCGATGTCCGGTGGCGCACGCGCCTCACTCTCTCGCGGCCGGGTCGTCCGCGGGAGGTGGCGGGTCCAGGGCCGCCCGCCGGGCACGCTCGGCGTCCAGGAAGCGTGACACGGCGACCCGGTCCGCCTGCGGCATCCGGAAGCTCGCGAAGCGGTCCACCATGTGGTCCATCTGCTGATCCGTGACCCGCGCCGACCAGTCCCTCTCCTGAAGGTCGAAGATCCGCAGCGCCGCGGGCCGTGCAGTGGGGCGCGTGCTGTCGTGACATCGCCCGCAGCTGGCACCCAGGGCCTTCCGGGCGGACTCCCGGAGCCGGGAGAGCTCGCCCGAGGCGTCACCCGAAGCGTTGGCGGCGGCCCCGAGCGCGACGAGGACCACCACCAGTGCCCCGGCACGACGCATGATGGCTGGAGGCTACTTCCCCCCGGATGCTCGTCGCCAACGCGGGCACACGTGGGGTAAGCCCGGAACCGTGAACCGGCCTCCGGAAGAGCGGCCCGAGCGGCGGAGACGCCGCCGGCCTGGTGCCGGGCGCGAGCACCGGCCACCCCGGGTGCTGCTGAAGGAGTTCTGGAACGTCCCCAATCTCCTGACCTTCGGGCGGGTCCTCATCATTCCGCTGTTCATCTACCTGGCCTACCAGGCGAGCCCGCTGGCCTCGCTGCTGGCCGGGGCGCTGTTCGCCGTGGCGGCGATCACCGACGTGGTGGACGGCTGGCTCGCCCGGAGGCTGGGGCTGGTCACCGTCATCGGCAAGTTCCTCGACCCGCTCGCCGACAAGCTGATCGTCCTCGCGGCGATGGTGATGCTGGTCCGGCTCGGGCGCTTCCCGGCGTGGGTGGCCATTCTGCTGCTGTCGCGCGAGCTGGTGGTCACCGGTCTCCGGCAGATCGCGGCCAGCGAGGGGATGGTCATCGCCGCGGGGCAGGAGGGGAAGTGGAAGACCGCCCTCCAGCTGGTGGGGATCATCGCCCTGCTGGTGCACTACCGGCACGAGCTGGATCTGTGGGTCTGGCGCGGGCCGGTGAGCTTCAACGCCGTGGGCCAGGTGCTGACCTACCTGAGCGTGGTGTTCAGCCTGTGGAGCGCGGGCGTCTACTTCCGCGGCTTCCTGCAGATGCTCACCCGGCGAGGCACGGCCGGCGGCTCGCCGGAGGCGTGAGGGGGGCTCTGGCTACCGGGTGGTGAAGCGGGTACTGGTCAGGGTCTGGAACCCGACTCCCTCGCGGGGGAAGACTCCGGTCTCGGTGAGTGCGTCCAGGCTCGCGTAGGGACCGAGGCCGAACAGCAGGAAGTCGTAGGAGTGTCCGGAGGGCAGCCCGAGCCCTCGCGCGCTCAGGTCGGGGATGCGGACGTGCGTGCCTCCGCTGGCGATGAGGTAGGTCGGATCGTTCGCGGCGCCGCCGAGCACCGCGACGTGGACTCCTCCGGCGACGGGGCTCCACGTGAGCTCGGTGCTGGTGTCCACTCCGGTCGCGCCGTCGGGGGGGGCCGTGGCCACCGCAGGTGCAGGCAGGTCGAGCACGGCGCCGGTCGTGCCCGGATTCAGGCCGGTGATCTGTGCCGAGGTGATGGACGTGCCGTCGGCGGTGGCGGCACTGGCGCTGACGCTGGCCTTCGCGCCGATTCCC
>Ga0207679_10000542_pt1 | contig 25399 bp, 20 predicted proteins | sample KBSC73metaG_FD_184320 | JGI IMG/M metagenome (GOLD analysis project Ga0207679, IMG submission 184320) | Corn rhizosphere microbial communities from Kellogg Biological Station, Michigan, USA - KBS C7-3 metaG (SPAdes) (version 2) | ecosystem: Host-associated > Plants > Roots > Rhizosphere > Soil ... | reverse complement strand
AGTCATGCGGCAAGAAGGCGCGGGCGTCGACCATGTCGTCCACGGGCGGGGCGCCGACCAGACCGGCAAGTGCAGGCAATGCCCCCGGGTGGAACGCAATGCCAAACGAGCGATACGCCGACATGGCCAGCGATCGGTAGGGATGCCGGTGTGCGCCCGCGACGAACACGCCAGGCAGCTCGCGCTCGACCGCCCTCCCTCCGCATGACACCAGCATCACCCGCCCCGTCACCAGCCACACCAATCCGGCATAGGGGCCAGGCGGCACGTAAGTCATCTGCTGCGCGAGTGGCAGCCCGTCCAGCGAAGGAACATCGTGCCAGTAATACGCCCGAACGAATGACGCAAGCGCCGCCGATGGGGCGAGGAGGCTGGAAGAGACTGGCGAACGGACCAAGCGTTCAGCCGCGCCGGCGTCGGGCGGCCAGGCCGACGAACCCCAAGCCGAACAGGGCCCAGGTGGCCGGCTCCGGCACCGGAGATGCCACGCGCTGATGCCAGGTGGGGTATGCAGGGTTCATCGCCAGCATGAACTGCTCGCTTTCACCGCGATAGACCACGCCGGACATGCCCGAGACCCACGGCCGATCGATCGCGTGCGGTTCGTTCTGGAACGCGCTGTCGAACGAAGCCACCAGCCGGTACTGCGCGGTTTCGCCGGGCACGACGGATCCGAACCGGAATGTGAAGGTGTCGACCCCCCCGCTGCCTGGCGCCGCATGGTCGACCACCAAGGTGCCTCCGGTGCCGCGAAGATGGGGGAACGTGAAGTCGTTGACGTTCAGGCCACCGAATGAATAGTCCAGGATGCTGTTGGCGTAGACGTCGCGGGCGGCCGACGGGTCCGAGTCCGGCACGCTTGCATCATGGCGGATCTGGCCGGCGGACCAGCGATAGCCCCAGTCGAACGAATAGACGTCCGCGTGTGCGGCAGAAGCGGCGCACAGCGCCGCGCTTGCCAGCGCCACGGCGCCAACGCGTTGGAAGATCGAGTTCATGTCAGGCCCTCCCTGCCTTGTGGTTTGGGTCGCAAATCTACCCATCGCGCCGCAGTCTTGGCGCCTCGACCACGCGCCAAGCATGGTCATTGAGGCCCACCCCTCTCATGCCCGTGCCAGCACCGGTTTCAAGGCGGCGCCTGTGTGGCTGCGGACATCGGCGGCCAGCGCCTCCGGCTCGCACTCGGCCACGACCGTGCCCCCGCGCACCCCGCCCTCGGGCCCGAGGTCGATGATCCAGTCGGCTTCGGCCACCACGTCGAGGTCGTGTTCAATCACGACAACGCTGTGGCCGCCGTCCACCAGCCGGTGCAGCACGCGGATGAGCTTTTCCACATCGGCCATGTGCAGGCCCACCGTGGGCTCGTCGAGCACGTACAGGGTGTGCGGCGCCTTCTGCCCGCGCCGGCCGATGTCGTCGCGCACCTTGGTGAGTTCGCTGACCAGTTTGATGCGCTGCGCCTCGCCCCCGCTCAACGTGGGCGACGGCTGGCCGAGGGTCAGGTAGCCCAGGCCCACGTCCTTGAGCAATTGCAGCGGGTGCGCAATGGACGGCATGCTGGCGAAGAATTCCACGGCCTCGTCCACCTCCATGCGCAGCACGTCGCCGATGTTCTTGCCGCGCCAGGTCACGGCAAGCGTCTCGGGATTGAACCGCTGGCCGTGGCACACGTCGCAGGGCACCTTCACATCCGGCAGAAAGCTCATCTCGATGGTGCGCATGCCCTGCCCTTCACAGGCCGGGCAGCGGCCTTCGCCGGTGTTGAAGCTGAAGCGGTTCGGCGCGTAGCCGCGGGCCCTCGATTCGAGCGTGTCCGCGAACAGCTTGCGGATGGTGTCCCAGAAACCGATGTACGTGGCCGGGCATGACCGGGGTGTCTTGCCGATGGGCGTCTGGTCCACCTCCAGCACCCGGTCGATCTGCTGCCAGCCCTCGATGCCGTCACAGCCCTGCCAGGCCGGCTTGGCGCCGCGCTGGTTGATGAAGGTGAGGTTGGCGAGCAGCACATCGCGGGCCAGCGTCGATTTGCCCGAACCGCTCACACCTGTGACGGCCACCAGCCGCTTGAGCGGCACGTCGACCGTCACGTTCTGCAGGTTGTGCAGCGAGGCATTGCGCACCGTGAGCACCAGTCCGTCGGCCACGCCGCGCCGGACCTGGATGGGATGCACCAGGGGGCGCGCGAGGGAGCGGCCCGTGACCGAATCCGGGTGGCTCGCCAGTTCGCTGACCGATCCCTGCGCGACGAGCGTGCCGCCGCGCTTGCCGGCGCCCGGGCCGATGTCGATGATGTGGTCCGCGCGGCGAATGGTGTCTTCGTCGTGTTCGACGACCACGAGGGTGTTGCCCTTGTCGCCGAGTTTGTGCAACGCATCGAGGAGGATCTGGTTGTCGCGCGGATGCAGGCCGATCGTCGGTTCGTCGAGCACATAGCAGACGCCTTGCAGGTTGCTGCCCAGCTGCGCGGCCAGGCGAATGCGCTGCGCCTCGCCCCCGCTCAGCGTGGGCGCGGCGCGGTCCAGCGTGAGGTAACCGAGGCCCACTTCCTCGAGGAACTCGAGCCGGCTGCGGATCTCGCTGACCACATCACGCGCAATCTCCGCGTCGCGGCCGGCCAGCACCAGTGATTCGACCCACTTCCGGCAATCCGCCACCGACCATTGCGCAATCCATGCGATGGAATGGTGGTCGAACTTGACCGCCCGCGATGCAGCGTTGAGGCGGGTGCCACCGCAGTCCGGGCAAGCCTCATCCGTCACACCCTCGATTTCAGGTTCCTCGGACGGGAAGCTCTGCTCGCGGCCCTTGTTGTCGTCGTCCCGAATGGAGTCATCGAACGCCTTGCGTTGCTCCCGGGTGAGCGCCAGGCCGGTGCCCACGCAGGTGCTGCACCAGCCGTGCTTGCTGTTGTAGCTGAACATGCGCGGATCGAGCTCGGGGTAACTCGTGGCACAGACAGGGCACGCCCGCTTGGTGGAAAACACCTTGACCTCGCCGACCAGGCGGGTGGGCGTGCCGGCAAGCATCGCACCCCGGAGGCCGCTCAGCGGACTGAGCAGGTGCATGACGCCCTTGCCGAGCTCAAGCGCCGTCGCAAGCAGCGTCCGCAGTTCGGCTTCGGTGCCCGCATCGATCACCAGATCCCCCACCGGCAGCTCGACGGTGTGTTCCTTGAAACGATCGAGCTTGGGCCAAGGCGAGACCGGCACGAAATCTCCGTCGACACGCAGGTGGGTGTAGCCCCGGGCCTTGGCCCATTTGGCGAGGTCGGTGTACAGCCCCTTGCGGTTGATCACCAGCGGTGCCAGCAGCCCGACATGCTGCCCCTTGTGATCGCGCATCAGTTGCGCTGCGATGCGCTCGGCGCTTTGCGGCATCACCGGTGCGCCATCGTTCACGCAATGCTGGACGCCGAGCTTGACGTACAGCAGACGAAGGAAATGCCAGACCTCGGTCGTGGTGGCCACCGTGCTCTTGCGGCCGCCGCGGCTCAACCGCTGCTCGATCGCCACGGTGGGCGGGATGCCATACACGGCATCGACCTCGGGGCGCCCGGCGGGTTGCACGATGCTGCGGGCATACGCATTCAGCGATTCGAGGTAGCGACGCTGGCCTTCGTTGAACAGGATGTCGAACGCCAGGGTGGATTTGCCCGAGCCGGACACGCCGGTGACCACGCTGAACTTGCCTCGCGGGATGTCCACATCGAGCGCCTTGAGGTTGTGTTCCCGCGCATTGACGATGCGGATCGCATCCCCATGCTCGCGGGCCTGGCGCATCACCTGCTGCAGCGGCCGTCCCTCTTCCACCCCATGGCCGTTCAGGCCCATCTGGCGCTCATAGTCGGCCAGCGCGCGGCCGGTGTGCGAACCGGCGTGCTGCTTCACATCCTCCGGCGTCCCCGTGCACACGACCTGTCCACCCGCATCACCGCCTTCCGGGCCGAGGTCGATCAGCCAATCGGCCGCCCGGATCACATCGAGGTTGTGCTCGATGACGATGAGCGAATGTCCGGCATCGAGCAGCTTGCGGAAGGCGCGCATGAGCTTGGCGATGTCATCGAAGTGCAGGCCGGTGGTAGGCTCATCGAAGAGGAACAACGTTCCCTTCTTCGCCACCGCCTGGCGGCTTGCGGTCGCTGCCTGGGCGGCTTCGGCCAGGAACCCGGCGAGCTTGAGGCGCTGCGCCTCGCCGCCGCTGAGCGTGGGCACCGGCTGGCCAAGCTTCACATATTCGAGGCCCACGTCGATGATGGGCTGCAACACCCGCAGCACTTCCCGGTCGTTCGCGAACAGGGCAGCCGCCTCGGTCACGGTCAGCTCCAGCACGTCGGCCACGTTCAACTCGCGCGCCACGTCACCGGGCAAGCGCCGGTCGATCCGGACTTCAAGCAGTTCGGCGCGGAATCGCTTGCCATCGCAATCGGGGCAGCGAAGGTACACATCGCTCAGGAACTGCATCTCCACATGTTCGAAGCCCGAGCCGCCACAGGTGGGGCAACGGCCGTTGCCGGCGTTGAAGCTGAACATGCCCGCGCCGTACCCGCGCTGCTGCGCGAGGGGCGCCTGGGCGAACAGCTTGCGGATCTCGTCGAAGGCCCCGACGTAACTCGCCGGGTTGGACCGCGCTGTCTTGCCGATGGGGGACTGGTCGACGAAGACCGCGTCGGACAGGAAGTCGGCCCCGAGCAGCGCATCATGCTCTCCCGGCGCCTCGGTGGCCCTGCCGAAGTGCCGTTGGAGCGCCGGGAACAGCACGTCCTGCATCAGCGTGCTCTTGCCGGAGCCTGACACGCCGGTCACGCACACCAGGCGCTGAAGCGGAAACTCGACCGTCACATCCTTCAGGTTGTGGTCGCGCGCGCCCTGCAGAATGAGCCTGGAACTCGTCTCGTCCACCAGGCGCCGGATGCCCATGCCCACCTGCCTGCGCGCACCGAGGTAGGCGCCGGTCAGCGTGTCGGCCTGGCGGATGGCCTCCGGCGTGCCGTCGAACACCACCTGGCCGCCCCGCGCCCCGGGGCCCGGCCCCATGTCGATCAGGCGGTCGGCCGCCAGCATCACGGCCGGGTCGTGTTCCACCACCACCAGCGTGTTGCCGGCATCGCGCAGCCGGTGCATCGCCTCGACGATGCGGTTCATGTCGCGCGGATGCAGGCCGATGCTGGGCTCGTCGAGCACGAACATGGTGTTGACGAGTGAGGTGCCAAGCGCTGTGGTCAGGTTGATGCGCTGCACCTCGCCGCCGCTCAGCGTGCGGCTCTGGCGGTCGAGCGTGAGGTAGCCGATGCCCACGTCGTTCAGGTATTTCAACCGGGTGCGGATCTCGTCGAGCAACAACTTGAGCGCATCGTCGAGCATCGAGCTGGGCAGCACGATGTTCGCGAAAAAGCGCTGGATGCGCTGGATGGGCACCAACATGAGATCGTGCACCGTCAGCCCGGGCAAGGCCTCCAGTTGCGCGCGGTCCCAGGCCACGCCTTGGGGCATGAAGCGCTTCTCGGGCGCCAGCGCCGCATCGGCATCCGCCTTGCTGCCCAGGCGCCACAGCAGCGATTCGGTCTTCAGCCGGGCGCCTGCACAGGCCGGGCACGTCGTGTAGCTGCGGTACTTCGACAGCAGCACGCGGATGTGCATCTTGTACGCCTTCGATTCGAGGTATTCGAAGAAGCGTGCCACGCCGTACCACTGCTTGTTCCATTTGCCGGTCCACTGCGGGGAGCCATGGATGACCCAGTCCTTCTGCGCGGCGGTGAGTTGCGACCAGGGCGTGTCGCGAGGGATGCCGGCCTCGCCGGCATAGCGCATCAGGTCCTCCTGGTTCTCCTGCCACGCGGGCGTCTGCAAGGTCTTGATGGCCCCGCCGCGCAGCGTCTTCTTCGGGTCCGGGATCACGAGGCCCCAGTCCACCCCGATCACGCGGCCGAACCCGCGGCAGGTGTCGCACGCGCCCATGGCGGAATTGAACGAGAACAGGGCAGGCTGTGGATCGGTGTAGCGGAGATCGCTTTCCGGGCAATGCAGGCCCGTGGAGTACCGCCACAGCAGCGGCTCGCCCTCGTCAGGCATCACATGGATGTTGACGCGGCCGCTGCCACGCTTGAGCGCCGTTTCGATGGCCTCGATGGCCCGCACCTTCGGCGCCCCTTGAAGTCTGAATCGGTCAGCCACCACATCGAGGAGCTTGCGCGGGCCGGTGGGTGACGCGATCTCGCGCTCGGCTTGCACCCGGGTGAACCCGCTCGCGGACAGCCACTGCATGACCTCCTCGGCGCTCGTGTTGGCAGGCAGTTCCACCGGGAACGTCACCACGAGGCGTGGATCGCCCTCCGCCGTACGAGCCATCAGCTCCTCGTAGATGGTCTCCGGCGTGTCGTGCCGCACCCGTTGCCCATTCTCGCGGTCGAACAGCTCGGCTGCGCGCGCGTAGAGCAGCTTCAGGTGGTCGTTCAGCTCGGTCATCGTGCCGACCGTGCTGCGCGATGTGCGAACGGGGTTCGTCTGGTCGATGGCGATGGCGGGCGGCACGCCGTCCACGCGGTCGACCGCCGGGCGATCCATGCGGTCGAGGAACTGGCGGGCGTACGCGCTGAACGTCTCGACATAGCGCCGCTGGCCCTCCGCGTACAAGGTATCGAACACGAGGCTCGACTTGCCCGAACCGCTTGGGCCGGTGACGACGGTCAAGTCTCCGGTGCGGATGTCGAGGTCCAGATTCTTGAGGTTGTGCTGGCGAGCGCCGCGGATGCGGATGAGGCCGGAGGACATGCGGGAAACGTTGGGGCAGAGGGAGTCACAGATTCTAGGAGCGGACTTTCGACCCGGCAGATCACGGCCCATTCACCCGCCGTTTCAACCGCTCGTCGGCCTGGACACAACACAGATGGATGAAATGCAAGGGATTGGCCGCGCACAGCGAGGCCGATATGCTGACCGAGGTGCCTGGCTCGCGATGCGATGCCCGCCGCGCCTGCCCGGCCTGCATCAGCCGCAGGACTCAGGAGAGAAAACCAATGAAAAGCCATACCGCCCGGGGCGCCATCACTGCCATCTGCCTCGCCGCCGCCCTGCCCACCGCAGCATTGGCCTGGGAGCCCAGCAGGCCGATCGAATTCATCGTGCCGGCCGGCACCGGAGGCGGCGCCGACCAGATGGCACGCCTCATCCAGGTGATGGCCGACAAGCACAGGCTGACCTCACAGCCCATCGTGGTCCTCAACAAATCGGGACGCGCGGGCGCGGAAGGTCTTCTGGACGTCAAAGGCGACAAAGGCAACCCCCACAAGATCATCATCACGCTGTCGAACCTGTTCACCACACCGCTGGCCACGGGCGTGCCGTTCAACTGGCGCGACCTCACCCCGGTGACCATGCTCGCACTCGACCAGTTCGTCCTGTGGGTCCACGAGGATTCGCCGTACAAGACAGCCAAGGCCTACCTCGCCGCCGCGAAGGCACGGCCCGACAACACGTTCAGGATGGGCGGCACTGGCTCGAAACAGGAAGACCAGATCATCACCGTGCTGCTGCAGAAAGCCGCGGGCAGGAAGATCACCTACGTGCCGTTCAAGGGCGGCGGCGATGTGGCCGACCACCTGGCGGGCAAGCACATCGATTCCACGGTCAACAATCCCATCGAAGCCGAATCACGCTGGCGTGCCGGCACACTCCGCCCGCTGTGCGTGATGGACAAGGAGCGGATGCCCTACCCCGCCATGCTGACCGCCACGCAATCGTGGCAGGACGTGCCCACTTGCACATCCGCGGGCCTGCCCGTCAACTACCTGATGCTGCGCGGCATCTTCATGCCGCCCGGCGTGACTCCTGACCAGGTCGCGTACTACCTGGAACTGTTCGAGAAGATCCGCGCCCTGCCCGAATGGGCCGATTTCATGGAAAAGGGCGCCTTCAGGCAGACCGCGATGTCCGGCCCCGACTACGTGGCCTGGCTCAAGAAGAACGAGCAACTGCATCGCCAACTGATGAAAGAAGCCGGCTTCCTGGCCAAGTGAGGCTGCGGGCGTTCAGGGACAGGCACCGCTTTCGAACACCCCCGGCGCCACCTCCTTGAGCGTGGTCGTGCCGAACGGCCATCCGAGCGGCTCGCGGCTGCCGGCAGCGATCACCATCCCCCACCAGTAGGTGGCCCGGCCGGCGCTCACGTGCGCAGTGTTCAGTGCTGTGATGCATGCCGACGCAATGGGCAACGCGCCGCCCTGCAGGCGATCGACCATCGCCTTGACGGCCCGCACCTGCGGCCCCGTCTTCTGCGCGTACAGCGCACTGTCGTAGCCCCACCAGTCCCAGCAGCCGTTGGTGGCCGACGTGTCCGTCTGCGGAAACAGCAAAACGATGCGGTTGGTGTCGGCCCAGCGGGCGTAGCCAGCGCCGCGCACGAAGCGATCGCCGACCATGGCCGTGTTCTGGTGGCATCCATGGAACACCACATGGAGCCGACACGCCATGCCCGCTGCACAGTCCTGCGGCACGAACAACCAGCCGCTGGTCGCCATGCCGTGCCCTGCCACGAAGGCCGTCTGGTCGAATTGGAGAAAACGTCCCTGCAGCGGCCCGTCATTGCGGGCCCGCAACGGGCCATGCAGCTGCTGCAAGATGGCACCGGCGAGATCGAAATCGCAATCGTTGATGTAGGGGGAGTCGGTGGTGCCGCAAGAGGCGCCGTTGTCTTCGGTCACCATCGCATGCCCCGCGGGCAGCGTGCGGTTGTAATCGATGTGCCCGGACGGGACGAAGTTCAGGTAGTAGGCCTGGAGATCGTCCATCACCGCCGGGCGCACGGTGGGATCCTTCGTGCCGCTGAAGAGGTAGACGCGCGAAGCCTGCAGGTTCTCTACCGGATCGATCCGGCCTTCGCGCGCCCAACTGCGGGTGGTAGCGGCCAGGCGCCCCACTGGAATGGTGTCGCTGTGCGCCATGCAGCGCCCGGTGGCGAGATAGGCAGCGCCTTGGGCGCATAAATAGGGGCCGCCAGCGACGATGCCGGCGCCAGCGCGGAACGTGGCGGAATGGATGACGTGCATTTGCACCGCCATGAAACCGCCGGAAGACAGCCCGGAGACGCTCACTTGGGCCGGGTCGATATGGAACCGGGGCAATGGCGATGCACTAACCGCCGTGGCGGCCACCAGGGCCGCCACGGTGATCGCGGCCATGCGGCAGAACCTGATCATGGCGCTCTTCTCCCTGAGCAGATTGCAGTGTGCCGGCGCCAGGCCCCCACGACAACCTGTCAACCTTGACAGGTGACGGGCCTTGCCGGAATGTGCATGCAGTTACCGGCGTGCGGCGCGGATGGCCTGCATCTGGGGCGACGCCTCGGTGGCCGTGCCGTCGAACGGCAGTTCCGTGGCCCCCACCCGACGGAGGATGCGCGCGACGTACGCCAGGGTTTCTGCGTAAGGCGGCACGCCGCGATACCGGTTCACCGCTCCTTCGCCAGCGTTGTAGGCGGCGGCGACGAGCGCCACATCGCCCTGGAAATACGCCAGCAGCCAGCGAAGGTACGACACGCCGCCACGAATGTTCTGCGCCGGATCGTAAGGCCGCGTCACGTTGAAGCGGGCTGCCGTCTCAGGAATCAGCTGCATCAGCCCCCGGGCATTCTTGGGCGACAGGGCAGCGGCGTTGAAGTTGGACTCCGCCTCGATGATGGCCAGCACCAGCTGGGGTTGCACCTTCATTTCGGCGGCAGCGGCCTTGACCAGTTCGACGATGTGGGCCGGCGCATTGGGCGGTACCGACAACGGCACGGGGCCCGCACCCCGCTGCCCCTTGGCTGCAACGGGGGCGGCTTCGGCCTGCGCCCGCATGCATGCCGGCAAGTCGGCGCTGGGCCCACCCACGGTGCTCAGCATGCGGATCGCCTGCGGCAAGCCCTGTTCGGCCGCGGCGTGGAAGAAGAACGCCGCCGTGGCATCGCTGCGCTCGACCCCGCGGCCGTGGCTGTACATCCATCCCAGGTTGTACTGCGACTGGGCATCGCCCATTCGGGCAGCCTTGCAATACAGGGCCGCGGCCCGCGCACCGTCGCGTGGCACGCCCTCCCCGTTTTCATAGGCGGCGGCCTCTTCGCGGATCAGGGTGGCCAGGAAGTTGTCGACCGCGGGCTTCTGAATGGGCACAGGCACCGGATCTGATTCGGCTTGAGCCCATGAACCCGGACTCAGCAACAGGCATGCGGACAGGAAAAAAACGGTTCGGAAAAGACTCTGCATGGGCCGGGCACAGGGCAGCGGGCGTTCAACGGATCCCGCACTTTAGGGCCCCAGGGCCGACTTGCCACGCCGCAGCCCCCCGATTCCAGGGGGCCGATGACTCACGGCTTGCTGCTGCCCACCTCGCGACGCGGGAGACGGTGCCGCGGGTCGGCGGAACCACCGCCGAGCGCCCGGCGCAACCCGGCCATCAACTGTGCGTGATCCACGGGCTTGACCCAGTATTCGTATGCGCCCAGGCTCATGGCCTTGATGATGTCCATCGAAAGCGTGTCGGCCGTCAACAGCGCCACCTTCAGCCCCTCGGAAATCTCGATCATCAGTTCACGCACCACTTCGAGCCCGCCGAAATCGGGCAGGTGCATGTCGAGCAGCACCAAGTCCGGCTTCTCGGACCGGGCCATGCGAACACCCTCCGCCCCGGTCGTCGCCTTGATCAGCGTGACCCCGGGGAGGCTTGCCAACTGCGCCTCCATCAGCACCTGGTTGACTTCCTGGTCTTCGATGTAGAGCACTTTGCCCTTGACGTCGTCCATCCCCTCGAGGGTGTGGTCCATGGTTCAGGCTCCTCCGCTGCCGACTCTCACGTTCGACGCGACATCCAAGCATAGAACGGGTATCACTCATGGCAAGCCTCCGGCAACTTCCCAGCAGGGTCATCCTTGGCGGCATGGCACGACCAAATGCCACAGGCGTATGCAAAATGGCAGGATGACTGCGAACGCCAACCTGTTTGCCGCGTTGCGCGGCGCCTTTCCGGCCGATCTCGACACCATTGCCATCGACACGGCCGATGACGCCCCGCTTGCTTACCGCTGGAGCGATCTCGACCGGGCGACGGCGCGCATCGCCAACCTGCTCGCGAGCCTCGACCTGCCGGCGGGCAGCCGGGTGGCGGCACACGCCGAGAAGTCCGTGGAAGCGCTGATGCTGTACCTGGCCGTGCTGCGTGCCGGCCTCGTGTACCTGCCCCTCAATCCGGCGTACCAGGCCGGCGAGATGACCCATTTCCTGAGCGATGCCGAACCGGCCGTCGTCGTGTGCACCGGCGCCAACTTCGGCTGGGTCAGCAAACTGGCGTTCACCATGGGCTGCAGCCACGTCTTCACGCTCAACAGCGACCGCACCGGCAGCCTGCTGGAACGCGCTTCGTTCCATGCCGACGACCACGAACCCGCGCAACGCAGCGCCGGCGACCTCGCGGTGATCCTGTACACGAGCGGCACCACGGGCCGCAGCAAGGGCGCAATGCTGACCCACGGCAACATGCTCAGCAATGCACGCACCTTGAAGACACTGTGGGGATGGCGACCCGGTGACGTGCTGGTGCATGCCCTGCCCATCTTCCACATCCATGGCCTGTTCGTGGCCTGCCACGGCGCGCTGCTCAACGGCAGCCGGATGATCTGGCTCGATCGCTTCGATCCTGCGCACGTTCTCACGCACCTGCCCGAGGCAACCGTGTTCATGGGCGTGCCTACCATGTACGTCCGCCTGCTTGGCGAGCCCGGTTTGACGCCCGAAGCGTGCCGTTCCATGCGCCTGTTCGTCTCCGGTTCGGCGCCGCTGCTGCCCGAAACATTCCACGCCTGGCAGCAACGCACGGGCCACACCATCCTCGAGCGCTACGGCATGAGCGAAACCGTCATGCTGACCTCGAACCCGTACGCCCCCGCCGACGGCGAACGCCGCGCCGGCACCGTGGGCCGTCCGCTGCCCGGCGTGGACCTGCGCATCGCATCGCCCGACCCCGACAGCGGCAACGGCGGCATCGAGGTACGCGGGCCGAACGTCTTCGCGGGCTACTGGCGCCTGCCCGAGAAGACCAAGGAAGAATTCACGGCCGACGGCTGGTTCCGCACCGGGGACGTGGGCCACATCGACGCCGACGGCTACGTGCACATCGTGGGCCGCGCGAAGGACCTCGTCATCAGCGGCGGCTTCAACGTCTATCCGGCCGAAGTGGAAGCCGTCCTCGATGAACTGCCGGGGGTGCAGGAAAGCGCCGTCGTCGGAGTGCCTCACCCGGACTTCGGCGAAGCGGTGGTGGCCGTCGTGGTCCCCCGCATGGGCGCGGAACTCGATGGGCAGACCCTCATTGCGGCCGTGAAGTCGCGGCTGGCCAACTTCAAAGTGCCCAAGGAAATCATCGTCGTGCCGGATTTGCCCCGCAATGCCATGGGCAAGGTGCAGAAGAAGACTTTGCGGGATCAGCTTCAGGGCTTGTTCGGGGCCTGACCTCGGCGCAACCCATGTCACTCCGGCGAAAGCCGGAGCCCACTGCAGCAGTGGGTACGGCGTTCGCCGGGCGGCAGCGCCAACGGTTTGCGTTGGTCACCCACCACTGCATCGTAAGCAAGTGCATCAAGGGGAAACGTACCGCAACGCCCCCGGGGCAGCCGTCGTTGCAAGACACCCCGAGTGGCAAGAGCCACATGTCCTGAGGAGGCAACGTGCGGCGTAACAACCCGCCACATGCACACGGCGACAAGCAGGATGAAATGCAGGCCAGCCTCCAGGGAAAGGCTTGGGCGTGCGCGCCTTTCGATGACAAGAACGAGATCCGACCATGATTCCACACCCCTCCGCGTCCGCAAGCAGCACGTCCTTGTGCGCCCGCACGGCCTTCGCCGCCCTGTTCGCCTTCGCCCTCGTTGCCTCACCGGTCCAGGCCCAATCCTCGGGCGACCCCGTGCGAGGCAAGCTGCTGTTCGAGGACACACCGGGTACGTCGGGCATCAACACGCTGGGCACCTGCACCAACTGCCATGCATCCATTCAGGACCGGCGCGCTGCGGTGGCCGACAGCACGGCCCAGTCGCCTGTGATCTCCTTCGAGACGGCGATGAACAAATTCGGTGTCGCCCTCGGCCGCCAACAAATGCAGCAGTTCACCGCACTCTCGGCGGACGACCGCAACGCCATCGCGGCGTACATTGCCGACACGCCCAAGGTGGACGTCACCGCGCTGACGTTCACCGCGGCAGCGACGAACACCACCTCCGCCAGCCAGACCATCACGATCACTTCACCGATGGCACCGCTCGGCACGCTGGCGGTGACGAAGATCGAGATCGCCGGCACCGGCTTCGCGAACTTCGGCCGCACGTTCGAATGCGACGGGAAGGCCTTCACCACGCCGGGCTCTTCGTGCACGTTCAGCGTCTACTATTCACCGAAGACCAGCGCCGCGTCGAACCCTGTGGTGACCATCACGATGAAAGAAGGCTCCAGCCCCGACATCCTGCGGCGTGTGGCGCTCAACGGCAGCATCACGACCGCATCCGCGACACCCTCTGCGACGGCCAATGCCGGCCCCGCTGATTCGGGCGGAGGCGGTGCCATCGGCTGGGCATGGCTGGCCGGGCTGGCCGCGGGGACTGTCGCGCTTGCCCGCCGCCGCACTTGAGCAGATCGGCTCGGCACTGTGATGGACGCCAACAGCCGCTGCCCGCGCTGCCACGGCGAGTTCTCCTGCGGAGCCGAATCCGCGATGGAAGCGCCCTGCGCGTGTTTCGCGGTGAGGCTGTCCGATGCCGCGCGCGCCGCCCTGCGGGCACGCTACACCTGCTGCGTGTGCGTGCCGTGCCTGAAGGCGGTGCAAGCGGAGTTCGAGGTCAGCGCGGACCCGGTCATGCCGCCGGCACCGCCCCGAATGCCGTGACGCGAGCGCGTTGAGGGCCGCGCACACGTGCCACGGTGTCGCTCGGCGATTCTCCGAACACCGTCCGGTAATTCGAAGCGAACCGGCCGAGGTGGTTGAACCCCCAGTGCAGGGCGGTATCGGTCACCGAACGCGTGCCCCCGGGGTTCGACAGCTCCTCATACACCCGGTTCAGACGCGCCATGGTCAACCACCGCTTGGGTGGCATGCCGGCACCGTACCGCATGGCCTGTTCGACGAGGCGCTCCGAGGCGGCGCACAGGCGGCTCAACGTGGCGGCGTCGACCTCCGCGCTCTGAGCCCCCAGGCGCACGACGGATTCGACGGCACCGAGAATGCGCCGCCGGGTCCGCGCGCCGCGGGGCTCCGGTGTGCCGGGTCCGTGCGCCAGCGCCTCGGTCAATGCGTCGAGCAGGCCGATGTCACAAAGGAGCATGGTGCCGGGATCGGTGCCGGGATCGGCCGCAAGCCTGAACCCGGCTTCGATCTGCTCGACCAGCTGCCAGGTCATCACCGGGTCGGGCTCGAACTGTTCGCTGTCGGAGGCGGGCAGCACCAGTTCACGCCCCAGGCGCCGGATGGCGTGGGCCTGCAGATGGTCACGGGTGACCGTCACCGCGCGCCAGCTGGCTCCGTGGGTGGTGACGTAATCAACCGACGCTGCCTCCGCGAACACCTGCAAAGCCTCGGCCGGCAAGGCGCGGCCGTTGGTGAAGACCTCGCCGCTGCGGATCGGCGCCAGGCCGATGGTCACCGCCTGGGCCGGCAAGACCCCTCGGGCATAGACGGCACAGCCGTAGTCGCCGGCATCGACTGCAAATTGCGGGCCAACGCGATTGCGCACCCGCATCTCGAGCTCGCCCGCGCCCAGAAGACGGTGTTCGATATCGCTTTGATGAACCACGCCGCGCAGCGCTTCAGGATCGAAGCGCCGGAACGTGCGGTCCGAGTATGGATTTCCCATGGTTGTTCTCCCTGCGGTCTTGGACCGAATTACCGGGTGGGTGTCCGCGCGGCGAACCGCTGCGGCCCGAGCAACATGGGATATACGGGCCCACCCTGGCGGACAAAGCTTAGTACACGCTCACCTGTTTGTGCAGCTTTTCCGCGCCATTCCCTGGGGGGGCGTCCATGCGGAATGCGGATAGTGGCCTGATGGCGGACGCTCCTAGACTGACCTTCCCTTGGCCTCCAACGAGGACCCCATGTCCACACTTCTTGCTTTCGAGACCCCCGTCACGGACAACACAGTCGACGACAGCGGGCACATCACAATTCATCACTCGGCGTTCGAGACCGAAAGGCTCGACCCCACCCGGCTCGAAACTGCGCACAGCCTGCCTGTCCGTCAGTTCCGGCTGCTCGCGCCTTCTCCGAGGCGGCTCGTGCACCAAAGCTGCGACGATGGATCGCAACAGGTGCACCAGCTGCAGATCGAAGCGCCGGTGTGCCTGGAGTTGGAACTGCCGCCCGGCAGCCGCTATCGGATCACGAGCCAGCAACCCGAAGGGCTGTATGTCGACCACGATCCGGCGGTGCTCGGAACCGTCTTCGAATCCAGCGCCGGCGGGCCGCTGCGCATCGTGAGCCGGAAAAGCTTCACGCTGGAACTCGTCTGGCGCCGTCAGCCCGATGGTTCGGGTGGCTCGTCGGGCACGGCCCGCGTCGGCGCGCCTGTCTCCCCGTCGTCCGAGCAGGCCGTGCGCCAGCTGCTGGACATCGCCCGCAACCTGTGGATCACCCCGGCCACCGTGCCACGGCGCCGCACCCCGGCCGCCCACGTGCTGGAGGTGGTGGAACAGGTGCTGGCCGAACAGCCTTACGGTGTGCTGCATCCGTCGGACTTCGCGACGCCGGCCCGCATTTCGGTGCGCTCGCTCGAACGCGCCCTGCAGCGCGCCTATGGCATGGGTCCGAAGCGCTGGATCACCAACACGCGGCTGAACACGGCGCACCGCCATCTGCGCGATCCGGGGCCGGAAGACCGCACCGTTGCACAGATCGCGCGCCGATGCGGCTTTCTGCATGCCGGGCGGTTCTCGCAGGCTTATCGTGCGCTGTTCGGCGACTATCCCCACGAGGTGCTGGCACCGCCCCTGTCTTCGGCCAACGGGGGATCGTCAGGCAACGCTCAGAAGCGGCGCGAGTAACGCAACTGCAGGAAGTTCTCGCCGGGGTTCGGTTGCCGAATGCCGGCATTCGAGAAGTGCTGGATGCGCACCGCCAGATCGTATTCGGCACGCTCCCCGAATGTCAGGCCCACCGCGAGGTGGTCGCCGAAGTTGAACTTGGTGCTGAAGCGCTTGTCCTCGGTGCGGTACACCGGGAGCAACAGGTTCGCACCGATGCCGCCCTCGATGTACCAACCCGCATCGGTGCGCCCCGGATACAGCCGCACCACCGGCGTGAAACCAAGCTGGGTGACCCAGGCGTGCGAGTTCGAATCGCCGTCGGTGCGCTCGCTGGCCCAGCGGCCGATCGAGACGTCCCAATAGCCGGTGAGCCGGCCCCAGCCCACCTCACGGGACCAGCGCCAATCCCAGATGGCCCCTGCCACGGCCGCATTGGCGTGTTCCGCCGCGCCCAGTTGCACGAACGCGCGTGACGGGAGCCACGGCGACCGGTCGGTGTCGGCCGCCGACACCGATGGCAGGCAAACGGCGGTCAACACCAGCGCCAGCATGGCACGCCGGCACGACGGCAACACCGTTGGGATGGGGTTCGCGTTCATGGCAAAGCGTGGCGGGTGTCCGTTCCACAGAGATGCCCATGGATCCTAGGTCCGCGTCCCTCTCCGGCAGGCCGGCAGGGTCAATGGCGTTGATCGGTGATGCCTCGACAGCCATGGCAAAAGAAGATGCCGATGCACCCAGCGGGCGCACCGGCTTTCCCAAGGACGGGCAACCGCCCTCAACAGGTCATGAGGGATTGGAGGCGGCCGTCGACACCGGTGCAGGCGGTGCCTCGATGCCGTGCTTCTCACCGCTGATGTCCACATCGCTGCCCGCTGCCAGGAGCCACATGGCCACGGCGGCGAAAGCGATGAATCCCGCTGCGAGCTTCCACATCTTCGTCAGTCCTTCGCGTAGATGTCCACGTCTTTCGTCTCCTTGACGAAGAGCATGCCGACGACGAACGTGATGAGGGCGAAGATGACCGGGTACCAGAGCCCGTTGTACATGTTGCCCGTCTGGGCCACGATGGCCAGGCCCGTGGCGGGCAGCAGGCCGCCGAACCAACCGTTCCCGATGTGGTACGGCAGGCTCATGGAGGTGTAGCGGATGCGGGTGGGGAACATCTCGACGAGCATCGCGGCGATCGGGCCGTACACCATGGTCACGTAGATCACCAGCAGCGTGAGGATCGCAATGATCACCAGCTTGTTCATCTTGGCAGGGTCCGCCTTGGCGGGGTAGCCCTGGGCGCGCAGCGCATCGACCACGGTCTTCTTGAATGCCGCATCCTTGGCCTTGGCCTCGTCGGCCGTCAAGCCCTGCGAGGTGTAGGCATCGATCTCCTTGTCGCCGATCTTGATCTTGGCAGGCCCCGAGGCCGCGACATTGCCATAGCTCACCGAGTTGGCGGCCAGCACCTGCTTGGCGATGTCGCATGAACTCGTGAACTTCGCCGTGCCGGTCGGATTGAATTGGAAGGAACATTCATTCGGATCGGCCAGGACGCTGACTTGCGCCGTGGCTTGAGCCTTGGCGAGATCCGGGTTCGTGGCTTGCGTCAGCGCACGGAACAGCGGGAAGTAGGTGAGCGCGGCCAGCAGGCACCCGGCCATGATGATGGGTTTGCGGCCGATCTTGTCAGAGAGTACGCCGAACACGATGAAGAACGGCGTGCCGATCAGGAGCGCGATGGCGATGAAGACGTTGGCCGTGGCGCCATCCACCTTCAGTGGCCCGGTCAGGAAGAACAGCGCATAGAACTGGCCGGTGTACCAGACCACGGCCTGCCCCATCGTCAGCCCCACCAGGGCCAGGATGACGATCTTGAGGTTGCGCCATTGGCCGAACGATTCGGTCAGCGGCGCCTTGGAGGTCTTGCCCTCTTCCTTCATCTTCTTGAAGGCCGGCGACTCATTCATCGAGAGGCGGATCCACACGCTGATGCCGAGCAGGATGATCGACACCAGGAACGGCACGCGCCAGCCCCAGTCGGCGAAAACCTCCTCGCCGACCACCGTGCGGGTTCCCAGGATGACGATGAGCGACAGGAACAGCCCGAGCGTGGCGGTGGTCTGGATCCACGAGGTGAAGGCGCCTCGCTTGCCGTGCGGCGCATGCTCGGCCACATACGTGGCAGCACCGCCATACTCGCCGCCGAGGGCGAGCCCCTGCAGCATGCGCAGCCCGATCAGGATGACCGGGGCCGCCACGCCAATGGAGGCGTAGCCGGGCAGGATGCCGACGATGAACGTGGACATGCCCATGATGAGGATCGTGACCAGGAAGGTGTACTTGCGCCCGATCATGTCGCCGAGGCGGCCGAACACCAGCGCGCCGAACGGCCGCACGATGAAGCCGGCCGCAAAGGCCAGCAGCGAGAAGATCACCTGGGAGGCGGGATCGAGGTTCGAGAAGAACTGCTTGCCGATGATGACGGCCAGGGTGCCGTACAGGTAGAAGTCATACCACTCGAAGACCGTCCCGAGGCTGGAGGCGAAGATGACCTTCCTCTCCTCGGACGTCATCGGCGTGGCTTTCGCCGGGATTCCCGGCGTGGCTTTCGCCGCTGCAGTTGCCATGATGAATCTCCTTCAATGCTGTGTGCTCACCCGCAAAGGGGGCTGAAGGCATCTTCAGTGGCGGCGCTGACGGTGTTCTGACGTGGAGCTGACCTCTCGCTGACAAACTCGGTGGGAACCCTGGGCGGGCGTTTCTCATCGCGGGAGTGCGGCCTCGAAAAGCCTAGGGACTTTCGACAGGGTGCCTGCGGGAGGCCCGTCCGCCGCCCAGCCGGGCAAGCAGGAAGTCGATCAGCACGCGCACGCGCAGCGGCATGTGGCGCTGTGCCGGGTACACGAGGGAAATCGGCCGCGACCGCCCGGCGTACGGTGCGAGCACCTCCTTGAGCGTGCCGCGCGCGAGGTCCTCTTCCACGAGGAACCGGTAGGTCTGGAGCAGCCCGCCGCCGTGGCGGGCGAGCGTCACGGCGGCCAGCAGGTCCTGGGCGCACAAGAGGCCACCATCCACCGGCAGTTGCAGGTCCGCGCCGTCCTCCTGGAACAGCCAGTCCACCGGCTGGCCGGTGCTGGGCAGCAGGAAGCGGATGCAGTCGTGCGTGGCCAGGTCGGCCAGGGTCTTGGGCACCCGGTGGCGGCGCAGGTAGGCCGGGGTCGCCACGACCACCAGGCTCGCGTCCTCCAGCGGACGTGCGACGAGGCCCGAGTCGGGCAAGGCGCGGGCGCGTACGGCGAGGTCGAAACCGTCGGCAGCGAAATCGACGTTGCGGTTGTCGACGTGCACGTCGAGCCGGATGCCCGGATGGGCCGCGCGGAAGGCCGGCAGCAGCGGCAGCACGCGATGATGCGCGTACGGCGTGGGCAGGCTGATGCGCACGGTGCCCGTGGGCGCGGCCTGCGCACCGCTTGCCGCGCGTTCGGCCTCGGCGAGCTGGTTCAGCGCCTGGCGGCACTGGGCGAAATAGGCCTCGCCGGTGCTGGTGAGCTGCACCCGGCGTGTGGTGCGCGTGAAAAGGCGGACTCCCAGCCGGGCCTCCAGCCGGGCGATCGACCGGCTCACCGCTGCCGGTGTCAGGCCGGCCTCGGTGGCCGCCGCCGTGAAGCTCCCGTGTTCAGCCGAAAGACAAAAGAGCTCGATGCTTCCGAGCATCACGTCGTCGAAGAGGCGGGCCATCTGTTTACCTGAGAGAACAAATGAAATGACACGTGGTGACTTTATGTCATCGCGTGACATCAATACAGTGCCGTCATTTCCTCACAGCATGGAGCTTCTTCGAATGAGCACCCCCCGCATCGCCATCGTCTACCACAGCGGCTACGGCCACACCGCGCGGCTCGCCCGCGAGGTGGCCGAGGGCAGCGGCGGCACGCTGCTGGCCGTCGACGAGCACGGCATGCTGGCCGATGACGCATGGCGCCAGCTCGACGCGGCCGACGCCATCGTCTTCGGTTCGCCGACCTACATGGGCACGGTCAGCTGGCAGTTCAAGCGGTTCATCGATGCGACCTCGTCGGTCTGGATGGGCCAGCGCTGGAAGGACAAGCTCGCCGCCGGCTTCACCAATTCGGCCAGCATCATGGGCGACAAGGACGGGACGATCGCGGCCCTGTTCACGCTGTCGCAGCAGCTGGGCATGCTGTGGGTGGGCACCGGCATGATGCCGGCCAATGCCAAGGCATCCACCCGGGACGATGTCAACGCGCTCGGCTCCTTCTCGGGGCTGGCCGCGGCGACGCCCGCCGACGCATCAGCAGATGAATTGGTGCCGGGCGACCTGCGCACCGCACGCCTGTTTGGTGAACGCGTGGCCGCCACGGCCCGGCGTCTGTCTGCCGCCCGGGGCTGAGCCGATGGACGCGGCCTTCGATGCCGTCGTCGCATTGCTGCACGACTACTTTGACGGCCTGCACCACAGCGATACGGTTCGGCTCGCGCGCGTGTTCCACCCTCGGGCCATGTATGCCACCGCCAGCAGCGGCACGCTGCTGCAATGGTCGATGGCCGAATACTTTCCGGTGGTCGACCGCAGGCCGTCGCCGGCATCTCTGGGTCAGGGCCGCGAAGACGAGATCGTGTCCATCGCGTTCGCCGGGCCGGTGACCGCCATCGCGACGGTCCGCTGCACCATCGCGCCCCGGCGGTTCACCGACCTGCTGACGTGCGTGTGCCTCGACGGCCAGTGGCGCATCCTCGCCAAGGTGTTCCATGCCGAGGGGACGGCCTGGGTTTGAAGCCCTGTCAGCGCTGCGGGCTTCGCAGCACGGCCTCGATGGCCTGCAGCGTCGAGGCGCCGAGTCGGATGCCCGAGGCGCTGGCGCTCTGGGCGAGTTGCTCGGGCCGGCTCGCCCCCACGATGGCCGCAGCAACACCTTCATCGCGCAGCACCCAGGCGAGCGCCAGCTGCGGCAGTGTCAGCCCTGCGGCCGACGCGATGGGGCGCAGCGCCTGCACCGCTTCCAGGGTCGTGTCGTTGAAGAATCGGGCGCGCAGTGATTTGGCCATGGAATCACTGGCCGCGCGTGAATCCGCAGGCGGGGCCATGCCGGGCAGGTATTTGCCCGTGAGCACGCCCTGCGCCAGCGGGGACCAGACGATGCTCGAGATGCCGTGCTTCTTGCAGGTGGGAAAGAGGTCGGCCTCCGGCTGGCGCCACAGCATGGAGTACTGCGGCTGGCTCGACACGAAGCGCTCCACGCCGGTGACCTGTGCGGCACGCTCCACTTGCTCGGCCGTCCAGTTGCTGAACCCGATGTAGCGCACCTTGCCCTGACTGACGGCCTGCGACAGCGCATCCAGCGTTTCTTCGAGGGGCACTTCGTCGTCGTACTCATGACATTGGTACAGGTCGACGTGGTCGGTGCGCAACCGGGTCAACGAGGCATCGAGCTGCTTGAAGACCTGCGCGCGGGACAGGCCGCGATCCTGCTCGGTCATCGGATAGAAGAGCTTGGTCGCCAGCACGTAGCGGTCGCGCGGGATGCCCTGCAGCGCGTCCCCCAGCAGCGATTCGGCGGCACCGCGGCCATAGATGTTGGCGGTGTCGAAGAAGTTGATGCCGAGGTCGAGGGCAGCATGGATGCAGGCGATGCCCTGCGATTGTTCGATTCCACCGGCATAGGTGAGCCAGGAACCGAGGGCGATGCTGGAGACGGTCAATGAGCTGCGGCCGAGCGGGCGGTACTGCATGGCAAATCCGTGTTCGTGGCGTGGACCGGCCTCATGTTAGTGAGCAAGGCCCGCCGGGTCACGGGGGCATGCGAAACCCGCATCGGGTGTGCCCGGGCGCCATTCGCCGCCGGAGCTCGGGACACCGCAGGGGTTATGAACCATGCGTGGCGTGGCAGGCATACGATCGCGCTCCGCACGGGACGGGAGGAACGAGATGCAACGCAGAACCTTTGTCATGTCGGGACTCGGTCCGCTGTTCGTGGCGGCATGCGGCGGTGGTGGCGAGGACGCTCCAGCCCTGGCCGACGAGCAGGAAGCGACCGTTCTCGATGCCGATGACGCCGCCTCGGAACGGGGCGGCCGTGCCATCAGGTTCCTCGAGCCGGTGAACGGCACTGAATCGACCGGCATCTCCGTCAACAACCGTGGTCAGGTGGCCGGTTTCACCAGCGCAGGGGAAACAGCGGACTTCGGCACGACGCTGTGGAGCCGTGGCCGTGCCGTCCGGTTCCCCACGCTGGGCGGCTTCGGCAGCGGCAGCCCGAGGTGCATCAACGATGCGGGAAAGATCGTTGGAAACAGCACGTTGTCGGTGACCGCCTCACACGCAACGCTTTGGACCGGTGGCAGGCCGGTCGATCTGGGAACGCTGAACGACGCCACGGCCAGTGGGGCGACGTGCATCAACAACGCCGGGCAGATCGTCGGCTGGAGTTACCTCGGCCCTGGGCCAGTGGGCACCACGCATGCGCTGCTCTGGAGCGGCGGAAGGATGATCGATCTCGGCACGCTGCCCGGGGGTTCGCTGAGCCGCGCGTCGGGCATCAACGGTGCCGGGACCATCGTGGGATCGAGCTCCGCGGGAGACGGCAGCGGAACCCACGCGGTCTTGTGGCGAGACGGCACCGTGATCCGGCTGAGCGGGCTGGGAGGAACGTCGAACCATGCTTACGCGATCAACGATGTCGGCCTGATCGTCGGCCAGTGTGATCCGCCGAACTCTCAAACAAGCAGTCGCGCGGTGATGTGGCAAGGTGGCAGGATGACGGTGCTGGACTCACGGGGTGGCGATCGTGCCGTCGCGAGAGACGTCAACAACTTCGGTCAGATCGTCGGGTCGTCCTCGGTGGGCGGACATCCCGAGGGCCACGCGATGCTGTGGACAGGCAAGACCCCGATCGACTTGAATGATCTGCTGGACGCCGCCTCGCGAAATGCCGGCTGGTATCTCGCAGATGCCTCCGGCATCAGTGATATCGGCTGGGTCACGGGAACTGCCTTCAACACCATCACGGGCGCCCGCCGTGCATTCTTGCTGTTGGCGAATCGTTGGGGCGTTTGAGAGGCCCTGAACTGCCGGCCCTCCCACACGATGGCATGCCTGTTCGGGGAACGCGCGGCGCCCCCTGGCAGGACGTGGCCACGGACAGCAGGGACTCAGGCGTCGAGCGTTTCTTCAATGGCGCGGCCCAGTGCACGCGCGTGCCTTCGCACCGCCTCGTCGCTCAGGCCGGTATAGCCGATCACCAAGCCGGCCGGAAGGTCGGTGCGCTCGCAGAACTCCGAAATCGCCGGCAGTTGCATCCCCGCCGCATGAGCCAACGCATGGAACCGCGGCACATCGAATCCCTCCGGCGGCCACCACACCATGTGAAAGCCCGCCTGGGCGCCGGTGACGACCAGCTGGCGTGCACCCAAGGCATTTCTGAGTGCGCCCAGGACGACATCACGGCGGTCCGCGTACACCAGGCGGGTCCGGCGCACATGCCTGGCAAAGGCGCCACTGGCCAGGAAGGAGGCCAACGCCAGCTGCTCCAGCGTGCCGTTGGCCCGTCCGGTCACGTGTTTGGCTTGCCGGAACCGGGGCACCAGGGCGGCTGGCAGCACGATGTAGCCGATGCGCAGCGCACCGAACATCGTCTTGTTGAAGCTGCCGCAATGGATGACCCTGTCGGCGCTGTCCAGGCTCTTCAGCGCGGGCAGCGGCGCGCTGTCGTAGCTGAACTCGCTGTCGTAGTCGTCTTCGATGATCCAGCGGTCGGCTTCGGCTGCCCAGCGGAGCAGGTCGAGCCGCCGTGAGATCGGCATGGTCACGCCCGTGGGAGATTGGTGCGCCGGCGTGACGTGCACGAGGCGAACATTGCCGGCAGCCCGGAGGTGTGCGACGGAACATCCTTGGCCATCCACGGGAATGCGAAGCACCGACCGGCAAAATCGGCCGAAGATGGGCTCCGCGTGGCGGTATCCCGGGTCCTCGACCGCCACCATGTCGGCGCCGGACAGCAACTGCCGGGCGGACAGTTCCAGGCCATGCCGGATGCCAGACAGGACCAGCACCTGCCCGGCGCCGCATGCGATGCCTCTGGCGACGTTCAGGTACTTGGCAATTTCTTCGCGCAGGCGGCCTACCCCCATGGGATCGACCTCGGCAAGGTCCCGGGCGCTGGCCTTCCGCGCACTGGCCGCCAAGGCCTTGCGCCACGCATCCATGGGGAACAGCGACGGATCAGCGATCCTCGCAACGAAGGGCTGGTTCACCACAGCGTTGGCCGTGGCATCCACCGGCTGCGAACGTACTGTTGCGGGCGCCTTGCCCGGCGAGACGGTCGACAGCGTGTCGGGAACCTCGGCTGCGACATATGTGCCCGAACCACCCTGGCTCACCAGGTAGCCCTCGGAGCGGAGCTGGTCGTAGGCCAACGCCACCGTCGTTCTGGACACCTTCCACCGTTCGGCCAGGCTGCGCGTGGACGGCAAGCGTGCGCCGCACGACAGCACGCGCCCCAGGATCCGGTCTCGCAGCTCCCGATAGATCCACGCTTGCTTGGGTTCGCATGCGCCCAGCGGTTGGGTGGGGAGATCAAGGCTGGCCTCCCCGCGCGGACGTTTTGGAAGTGGCTTGCTCAAATTTTCAAAAGTGGATGTATGCGCATGGCCGCATTCTCAATAAATTCCGGCGCACCAACAACCACGGCCCGCCCCGGCGGCGCGACGTTCATGACCAGCCCGACGCCATTTCGCTGCACCATCGTCCCGCACGGGCATTCATTCGCGCTCACGGAACGAGAAAGCATCCTGGACGCCGCCCTGGCTCAGGGCGCATCCGTGCCCTTTTCGTGCCGGCGCGGTGCGTGCGGCTCCTGCCGCGCTCAAGTGATTGCCGGCACCCATGAGCGCATCAGCCCCTCCACGGAGACGAGCTACCGCGTCGACCCTGGCGAACTGCTGATGTGCCAGTGCAGGGCCACATCCGACCTCGAGCTGGCGTTCTCCCACTGGACACCGCCGCCCGCGCCAGCAGCGAGGTACGCGGCGAGGGTGGTCTCGCTGGAAGCGCAGCAAAGCATCTCGGTGACCAGGCTGGTGGTCGAACTTCAGACGGCCCAGGCCTTCACATGCGCCCCCGGCCAACACATGCACCTCATCACGCGTGCGGGCGAGCGCCGCAGCTTTTCGATCGCCAACCTGCCCGCCGCATCGCCCGGGGCTTCAAAGCTCGAGTTCCACATCCGCAATGTTCCGGGCGGGGCATTCACGGACCTCGAACTCGCCACCCTGCAACCAGGCGACTTGCTGGAGATCGACGGCCCTCACGGGACCTGCACCTGGCGCGAGCCCCCGCCTCGGGTCGGGCACTTGGTG
>Ga0207679_10000540_pt1 | contig 25581 bp, 19 predicted proteins | sample KBSC73metaG_FD_184320 | JGI IMG/M metagenome (GOLD analysis project Ga0207679, IMG submission 184320) | Corn rhizosphere microbial communities from Kellogg Biological Station, Michigan, USA - KBS C7-3 metaG (SPAdes) (version 2) | ecosystem: Host-associated > Plants > Roots > Rhizosphere > Soil ... | reverse complement strand
AAGGTCTCCTCGGTCGGCTCGAATGCGTGGACCTCGCAGTTGCGCCCGAGCCCCTCGGCGAGCATCAGCCCGTAGTACCCGAAGTTCGCGCCCACATCGAAGATGACCGCGCCGGGCTTCACGAAGCGCCGGGAGTGGAGCAGGTCCCAGCGGTCCGACTCGCCGAGCCAGAACAGCTCTCGATGCGGGTAGTCCGAGGGATTCAATACCCAGTGCAGTCCTTGCCGCTCGACCGGGAGCTCCGCATCGACGCTGGCGTGCAGGAGGTTCCGGAGCGCCCCGTGGACCCGCCACTGTCCGGGGTGCTTGCCGTGAAGCCCGTACCACTCGAGGAACCGGAACCCGACCGAGCCAGGGATCATGCGGCCGCAAAGGGAGCCACCCTCCGCCGATGCGGCAACGCCCGGACGTCCGGAAACGAACCCTCCTGCGTTCCAGGCAACATCATCGGCTGCTGGCCTGCTTGCTCGTGGGGCGGGAGGCCTGCAAAGCGATGGCCCGGTTCTGCAGGAGCTGACTGGCGGCGTCCGGCAAACGCGCGACCGGGCTAGTCGAACAGGCCCTGCAGGTAGAACTCGCCTTCTCCAGCGCGCCGGTAGACCCACGCTGGACCGAGCCCCTCGAGGTGCACCCGGTAGTAGTCGCGCTGGAATGGCGACCCGGTCCACCACTGGCCACCGAGACGCTCGGGCCCGGCGACGGCCAGGACCTTTCGTCGCCTGCCGAGGACGCGCGCCGAGCGGAGAGCCCCGAGCGCGTCCAGCTCCACGTCGATGGGCTCGCCCTCGCCGGGGAGCAGCCGCAAGGGACGCTCCAGCTGCCAGTCGGGGGGTGGAGGCGGCATGGAGGGCGCGCGGCGAGCCTCGGCGAACATCCCCGGCTCGCGGCGCGGAGGGCGGAAGGGTCCAGGCGCATGGGCCGCTTCGGGACGATGGTCGTCGGCGAGCACCGGGCTGCCCAGCGCCTCCGGTCCGAGCGTGGTCGCCAGCCGTGCCAGCACCGTCTCCAGCGCCGCATCGCCGGCCGGTGCGTCGCCGAGGACACCTTGCTGCCCGTGGTCCTCGCAGGACTCGTCCACGGTGACCACCAGGGTTGCCACCGGCGCATCCAGCCGCACCGACTCGAGCCGGTGGCGGACGAGGTCGAGCAGGAGCTTCGGGTCGGTGGTCGGCCGGGCCAGCGCCAGCGGCACCGGGTACGGACCGGTGGGCTCGAGGACGAGGGTCAGCGTCAGCCGCACCGCCGCGCGCTGCCGGCCGCGGAGTCGAGCCGAGAGGCGGTCCAGCGTGGCCTTGAGGGCGAAGAGCAGCGGCTCGAGCGACTCGGCCGGTGCCTCGAGCGTGCGCACCTCCTCGACCACCTCGGGCAGCACCGCGGGGAGGAGGCGAGACTCGTCCTGCCCGCGCACCAGCCGCTGCGCCCGGAGCCCCTGGGCACCGAGCCGGGAGATGACCTGCGTGGACTGGAGCGCGGAGAGCTCGCCGAGGGTGGACAGCCCGAGCGCCCGGAGTGAGGCCACGACCTCCGGGGCGTCTTCCAGCGCCTGGAGCGGCAGCGCGGCCAGCGCGCGCTCGGAGCCTCCCGGACCCACGCAGGCCCGGGTCTCGGCGCCGAAGCGGGCCAGGGCTCGCGCGGTGAACGGCTCGGAGGCGAGGACCACCCGCGCCCGGTAGCCGGCGGCCCGGGCCTGCGCCTCCACCTTCTCCACCAGCCCAGCCTCCCCGCCGAAGAGCGAGGCCGTCGAGGCGTCCAGCCACAGCCCGTCCGGCGCGGAGAGCATGAAGGCCGGGGTGAAGCGGAGGAAGCCCTCGGCGAGCGAGGACAGCGCCTGGGCCTCCGCCGTCGCGTCGTACAGGCCGTCGCGGAGTGCCGGCAGGAGCGCGCGCGCCGCGGTGAGCGTCATCCCTGCGCGGATGCCATCGCGCTGGGCCGTGCCCGAGGCGAAGGAGATTCTGAGGACTCCCTTCGCCTCGTGCACCAGGGCCAGCGGCTGTCCGGCGAGCCTGGGCTCGTCCAGCACCCGCCGCTGGACGGGGAAGCGTGGCAGGTGGACGTAGGCGACGCGCTGGCTCACGACCCGACTCCCAGCGCCTGGGCGAACGAGGGCAACGGGAGGTCTCTGCCCGGCCGCTGTCCCTGGATGCCGACGAGCCCGTCGCGCACGGTGCAGGCCCGGACCCGGCGGAAAGGCATGGAGGGCGGCGCCGGGACGGGTGGCGCGTCCAGCCCACGGCTGCCGGCGCCCGTGTCGGAGGGTCCGCCCGGCGTGAGCAGCTCCCACGGGACCTCCACCGCACGGAAGACCCCACCCTGACGGCTGCGCACCACCTCGACGCGCATCGCGCCGGGTCCGGCGGCGGAGACGTGGAGCCGCAGAGTCCCGTCCGCGGGCGCCTCCGGAGGCGTGAGGAGCAGGAGCAGTCCTCCGCTCCGGGTGGCCGCCTCGACCAGCCGGCGCGACTCGGGCGGCGACAGCCGGACGTCGGTGCGGGTCAGGTCCAGGCCCACTGCGGCAAAGGCGCCACTCCGGAGCAGCTGGAGCGCGCTCCAGGCCAGCTGCTTCGGCTCGGGTGGCTGGACGACGAGGAGCTGCTCCAGCCGGACGCCGAGCGGAGGCAAGGCGGGCGCATAGAGCGCGCGCGGACCGTCCACCCAGGCGGCGAGTCGCAGGGCCCGGTGAGCCTCGGCGATGGCGCGGAAGGCGAGCCGGGCGCGTCCGGAGGCGGGCTCTCCCCAGAGCTCGACCACCTGGCCCAGCGGAAACCCTCCCCCGGGGAGGAGCCCATCCACCGGCGCGAGGCCGGTGCGCAGCACCGAGAGCAGCTGGCGCGGCGCTGCCTGCAGCGTCCGGATCCGCTCCCGGAGCCGCTCGAGGACTGCAGGGTCTGCCCGGGCCGCCTCCATGCCTCTCCTTGTCTATACGCCCGTTCAGTAGTATGTCACGAAGGCTGACGGCGCATCCGGGGAGCCGCGGGGCGTGCCCAGCGCCGAGCACTGTCCGGCACCACCGGGTCAGTCGCCGGCTCCCCGCAGCTCGGCCCGCCGACCCCGGGATGCAGTCCCCGGCTTTCCGCAGCCTCGGGCGGTCGGGCGCGCGCTAGACACCGAGGCCGCATGCCGCCGCTGCTCGCCCTGCTGCTCGCAGCCTCGCCAGCGGTCCACCGCACCGAGCTCCGCGTCACCACCGTCGACGGGGTGCACGTCGCGGTCCGGGAGCTCCGGGCAGGGACCGCTCGTCCCGGCGCCGCGCCGATGATCTTGATCCACGGCGCCCGTGTCCCGGGCGTCGGCTCCTTCGATCTCCCGGTTCCGGGAGGCTCGCTGGCGGAGGACCTGGCGCTGCGGACGGGCGCGCGGGTCTACCTGCTCGATGCCCGGGGCTACGGCCGCTCCGACCGGCCTGCGGCGATGTCCAGACCTCCGGAGGAGGAGCCGGCCGCTGTCGCGCTCCTTCGAGGTGGTGCGCGACGTGGACGCGGTGGTGCGGAGGGTCCTCGCTCGCACCGGGGCGCGTCAGGTCACGCTGCTCGGCTGGGCGACGGGGGGCCTCTGGGCGGGCAGTACGCGGCGCTCTGGCCCGAGCGGGTCGGGACGCTGATCCTGCTGAACGCGCTCTACGGCGGCTCCGCGGTCCACCCGAGGGTGGGGCCGGGGTCCACCCTCGCGGACCCGGCGCAGCCGGACCGGCTGTCACCCGGCCTCGGGGGCTACGCGCGGGCCGACGCCGCTTCCCTGCTCCGGCCCTGGGATCGCTCGCTTGGAGCAGACGCGGCGGCGCGGCGAGATCCGGCCATCGCCGACGCCTACGTCCGGGAAGCGCTGGCGAGCGACCCGGACTCCGGCCGCACCACCCCGCCCTCCCTTCGCGCGCCGCTGGGGGCTCTCGAGGACAGCTTCCTCCAGGCTTCCGGGCGGCGCCTCTACGACGCGGGGTCGATCACCGCGGCCGTGGTGCTCGTGCGCGGCAGCGCCGACTTCTGGAGCCGTCCCGAGGACGTCCAGGCCTTTGCCCATGACGCAGTCCACGCTCGCAGCGTGCGCATCGTCGAGATCCCGGAGGGCAGCCACTTCCTCCATCTGGAACGTGCCGACCGAGGGCGCAGCCGCCTTCTGGACGCGGTCAGCGAAGCGCTGCGGTGAGCCTGGGCGCGCGACGCTCCCGTCAGCCCGCGCAGAGCAGCTTCACCTCGACCCGGGTGTCGGTCACGCGGCGCAGGCAGCCTGCCTGAAATCTCACCGCCGGAGGCTCGGTGGCCGTCGCCTCGACCACGGCGATGCCTTCGTTGGCGAGGGTGCACCGCTGCACGCTCCCATCGCCGCGGGTGATGTCCACGGCGAGCAGCCGGGGGTCGGGCACGTTGTCGGTGAGCGTGAGCGTCTGAGGAATGGACGCCACCTGCGCGATGGCCACCAGGCTGTCGTGGTAGTCCGGTGCGCAGACCGAGTCGAGGTTGGTGAGCGTCGGGTCGAAGGCCAGTGCCATGGCACGGTGCCGGTACCCCGGACCGCCGCTCGTGGGGCAGTCCACGTTCTGAATGATGGGCCCGCCGTCCCCGAGCGACCCGCCGATGCCCTGGGCCGCCTTGTTGGAGCGGGCCACCGGGGCAATCGCTCCCCAGAGCACCTCCCGGGGACGGCCCTGCCCGTCATCGAGCCGCTGGAAGGCCGTCACGTAATCGCCCACCGGTGTGAGCTGGTTCTCGTTGAGAGTGCAGAAGTTCTGCCCCTCGGCGTTGGTGAAGACCACCGTCGGCGGGTCGTGGTCGATCTCGCTGCAGTCGTCCTCGTCGCTCACCGCCACGACGAGGAGCCGGGCCCCCGCACGGAGGAAGCCCCCGTTGGGGTTTCCGCCATCGGGCAGCATCGTCCAGAAGCCGGTCCCGGTCAGCGCGATGCGGGCCGCCTCGAAGGGCGTCTCCTGGAACGAGCCAGTGATTCCCAGAGCGATGATCGCCGAGCTGAGACGGGGAACGATCTCGGGGTCGGGGTCGGTCAGCCAGCGCTCGCCACCGCCCGCCCCGCCGTCCGCCGCGGGGAACTGACGCAGCCAGCCGCCCTGGGGATAGCGGGTGAAGATCAGCTGGTTGCCGAGGAAGGCGGAGTAGACCGAGGTGTTGACCAGACCGACCCGGAGGTTCTGCTCGACGCCCGCTCCCGTCTGAAGGATCTGAACGAAGGTGGGGAGCTCGCGCGCGACGGCTTGCTGCTCCTCACTCATCGAGTTGCTGTCGTCGACGACGAACAGGATGTCGGTCTGCACGGGCGCGAAGAGCGGCGCGTCGTAGGCGCAACTGGTGGGAACGTTGGACCCGGCCCGTTCCGGCGGCGCCTCGCACGTGCACCCACCGAGCGTGCCCAGCAGTCCGACCAGCAGGAGCCAGGGCCAGGACTCCCGTCGCTTGACGGCGTCAGGTTCTGCTCTATCGGTAAACCTCAGACCCCGCATCCTGACCTGTTTCCCAATGAAGGACTTTTGATTGCTAGCCTCTGTTCCAGACGGTACGGGACCTGGCAGAGGCGCAGGCAGTTTCCGACGCACCTGAACGGAGCGCGAATTTTCATGTCGGACGAGAAGAAGAAGGGCGGCCAGTCCGCCACCGTGATGACCTCGGCCATGGGTCCGCCCCCGACCCCGCTGATCAACAAGGATGACATTCCCCAGGTCCTTCCCATCCTGCCACTTCGGAACTCGGTCTTCTTCCCGGGTGGTGTCCTACCCCTGGCTGTAGGACGTCAGAAGACCATTGCCCTCATCAAGGACGCGGTGCGTGACGACCAGCTGATCGGTGTGGTCACCCAGCGCAGAGCGGAGGAGGAGGATCCTGGGGCGAGCGACCTCTACGCGATGGGGACCGTCGCCCGCATCGTGAAGCTCCTCAAGATGGGCGAGGACAACTACTCGCTGGTCGTGCAGGGCCTGGCCCGGTTCCGGGTGCTCGACCTGGTGCAGGAGACCCCCTACCTCAAGGCCCGGGTGGAGCCCGCGGACGACAAGACCTCGGCGGAGAACGTCGAGGTCGAGGCCCTCGGCATCAACCTCAAGAAGCTGGCGCGGGAAGTCATCGAGCTGATGCCGGAGCTGCCGGCCGCGGCCACCGAGCTGGTGGAGTCCATCACCCATCCCGGCCACCTGGCGGACCTCATCGCCGCAAACGTGGACGTACCCATCGAGGAGAAGCAGGCGGTCCTGGAGACGGTGGACCTCAAGGCCCGGATGAAGCTGGTCCTCGAGCTCCTCAACCGGAAGCGGGAGATCCTCAAGCTCTCCAACAAGATCGACTCCGCGGTGAAGGGCGAGATGTCGAAGACCCAGCGCGAGTACTACCTGCGCCAGCAGCTGAAGGCGATCAAGGAAGAGCTGGGCGAGATGGGCGAGGAGGAGGAGGAGCTCGACGAGCTCCAAGAAAGGCTGAAGAAGGCCGGCCTTCCTCCCGACGTGGAGAAGGTCGCCACCAAGGAGCTCAACCGGCTCAAGACCATCCCCGCCGCCTCCAGCGAGTACACCGTCGCCCGGACCTACCTCGACTGGATCGCCGACCTCCCCTGGAGCAAGACCAGCGAGGACAACCTCGACATCGAGAACGCCCGGGCCACCCTGGACAACGACCACTACGGCATCCAGAAGGTGAAGAAGCGCATCCTCGAGTACCTGGCCGTCCGCAAGCTGAAGAACGACATGAAGGGCCCCATCCTCTGCCTGGTGGGCCCGCCCGGCGTGGGCAAGACCTCTCTCGGCCAGTCCATCGCGCGCAGCGTGGGGCGGAAGTTCGTCCGGCTCTCCCTCGGAGGCGTGCGCGACGAGGCGGAGATCCGCGGCCACCGCCGCACCTACGTGGGCGCCCTCCCCGGCCGCTTCATCCAGAGCATGAAGAAGGCAGGGACCAAGAACCCGGTCATGATGCTGGACGAGATCGACAAGCTCGGCGCGGACTTCCGCGGCGACCCGTCGGCCGCCCTGCTCGAGGTGCTGGACCCGGAGCAGAACAACTCCTTCAGCGACCACTACCTCGACGTGGCGTTCGATCTGTCGAAGGTGCTGTTCATCGCCACCGCCAACCAGCTCGACCCCATCCCCGGCCCTCTCCGGGACCGAATGGAGATCATCGAGCTCCCCGGGTACACCTTCGAGGAGAAGCAGCAGATCGCCCGCATCCACCTGGTCCCGAAGCAGCTCCGGGAGCACGGGCTGTCGGCCGAGCACATCGCCATCGAGGACGGGGCGCTGCTCACCCTCATCACCAGCTACACCCGCGAGGCGGGCGTGCGCGGCCTCGAGCGGCGCATCGCCGACCTGTGCCGCGCGGTGGCGGTGGAGGTGGCGGCCGGCAAGACCGAGAAGCAGGTCATGACCCCCGAGCGGGTGAAGGAGATCCTCGGCCCCGAGGCGTTCTACTCGGAGGTCGCGGAGCGCACCGAGGTACCCGGCGTGGCCACCGGCCTGGCCTGGACCGCGGTGGGCGGTGACCTCCTGTTCATCGAGGCGACCAAGATGGCGGGCAAGGGCGGGATGACGCTCACCGGCCAGCTCGGCGACGTGATGAAGGAGTCCGCCCAGGCGGCGCTCAGCTACCTGCGGAGCAAGGCGGACCAGCTGGGCATCAACCCCAACTTCCTGGAGAAGACGGACATCCACCTCCACTTCCCGGCGGGCTCCATCCCCAAGGACGGTCCGTCGGCGGGCGTCACCATCCTCACTGCCCTCACCTCGCTCATGACCGGAACCGGGTCCGGGGCGACACGGCGATGACCGGGGAGGCCACTCTTCGCGGGCTCGTCCTGCCGGTGGGGGGCATCAAGGAGAAGGTCCTCGCCGCGCACCGGGCGGGCATCAAGCGGGTCATCCTGCCCGAGCGCGTCCGCAAGGACCTGAACGACGTCCCCGATCAGGCCAAGAAGGACATCGAGTTCATCTTCGTGAGCCAGATGGACGAGGTGCTCAAGAACGCCCTCGAGTCCGACCCGTTCAAGGCCCGAGCAGGGACCCCGGACGGCGGCTCGAGCCCCGACCTGCCGAAGCCCGAGGTCGTTCCGCCCGCCGCGCCCGAGATCCGGGCGTAAACGTCGAACGGCTGGCAGTTCCCAGGTGCCGTCCGGAGTCCGCTCCGTGCGGCATCTCTCTTTGTGGACTGCCAGGCCGTTGAACCCGGGGAATCCGCGCGTAAGATGCCGGAAACGCTCGGACCGGGCAGGGGCTGAATCGCCTCTGTTCCGGGGCCGTCCGAGACCCACATGCCATCTCCCGTTGCCAGCCCGGAACTGTGCGGAACGTTCCGCGGCGCCCGGGCGTTGGCGCCATCCGGAGGAGCGTCTCGCGGATGAGCCTCGAGGGCCGGCATCTGGGGCGCTATCGGCTGCTCGAGCCGCTGGGCTCGGGAGGCATGTCGGTCGTCTACCGGGGGCTCGACACCTCGCTGCAGCGCGAGGTCGCGGTGAAGGTGCTCCACCCGCACCTGGCGCGGCAGCAGGACGCCCGGGCGCGGCTCGCCCGGGAGGCCCGCGCGGTGGCCCGCCTCCAGCACCCCAACATCCTCGAGGTGTTCGACTTCGCCGACCCGTCCACCGAGGACGCGTTCCTGGTCACCGAGCTGGTACGGGGGGAGACCCTCAAGTCCTTCGCCGAGCGCGAACGCCTCTTCCCGCCCGAGCTCGCGGCACTGATCATCCACCAGCTGGCGCGCGCGCTGGGGCACGCGCACGAGGCCGGGGTCATCCACCGGGACCTCAAGCCCGAGAACGTGATGGTGCGCGAGGATGGAGTCCTGAAGCTGATGGACTTCGGCATCGCCCGCGTCCTCGACCCCGCCGAGCGGATGACGGTCACCGGCGCGCTGGTGGGCTCTCCCGCATACATGGCCCCCGAGGTCATCGACGGCGAGCCGGCCACGGCCGAGTCCGACGTCTTCTCGCTGGGCACCCTCCTCTACTGGCTCTGGACCGGAACCCTCCCCTTCGCCGCGCCCAGCACCCCGGCCACCCTGAAGCGGATCCTCGCCGGGACCTACGAGGACCCCCGCGGCGTCTGCCCGGCGATCTCCGACGGGCTGGTGGCGATCCTCGACACCTGCCTGGCGCACGATCCGGTGGACCGCTACGAGAGCGCGAAGGAGCTGGAGCAGGCGCTCTCCGAGACGCTGGACGATCTCGGCCTCACCGACGGGGAGGCAATCCTCGCCGCGTTCTTCGCCGACCCGGCTCCGTCCAGGACCGCACTGGTGCAACGTCTGGTCGCCACGCTCCTGTCGAAGGGCGCGGAGGAGGCGGCCGCCGGACGGCTTCCCAGGGCGCTGTCCCGGGTGGACCAGGCGCTGGCGCTCGAGCCCGATGCTCCCGCAGCCCGCGCGCTGCTGGACCGGTTGCAGCGGAGCCTCCGCAAGAGCCGAGCCCGCCGCCGGGCTGCGCTGGTCGGCGGCGGAGGGCTGGCGGCGGCCGCTCTCATCGGGTCCGCGGTCGCGCTGGTCCGGATGCAGGCCGACGACCCGGCGCCACCGACCGCCCTCGCCGCGCCTTCGTCCGCTCCCGCCGTGGTCGCCGCCGTCGGGGCACCGGTCTCCACGCCGGCGGCGGACACGGCGATCCGAGCGACCACCGATCCCCCGGCCCCCGGAGACGGACCGGAGCCAGGCGCCGGGAAGCCGATGCCCGCAGCCGCGGTGACTCCCCGCCCGGAGCAGGGCCGCGAGGAGAGCGAGCCTCCCTCTCGCCCGGTCAGAGGCACTGCCCGGCCGGCCCCGGTCCGGTACCAGGTGCTGGTTCGCCCGTACGGCGCCCTCCAGGTGGACGACGAGCGGAAGAGCTCCGAGGCGCTCTCGGTCCACACGCTGTCGCTCTCCCCCGGTCGCCACGTTCTGCGCGTCAGCTGCCAGTGGTGCGAAGATCAGGTCGTGCCCATCGATGTCGTCGCCGGCAAGCCGGAGACCCTGGCCATCCCGGCGCGTCTGAAGCCGGCAGAGCTGCGCTTCGCCTTCGAGCCCCCGTCGGCGCAGGTCCGCATCGGGGAGGTCATCCGTCCGGCCGCCGAGTCGCTCTCCCACCCCTTCGAGATCCCCTCCCCCCGCGCCCCGACCCGCTTCGTGCACCGCGTGGAGTACGAGGTGACGGCCCCCGGTTACCGCAGCGTCCGCTCGAGCGTGGAGCTCCTCCCCGGCGCCTCTCGGACCCTCAGCGGAAAGCTGGTGGCCGAATGAGCTGGCGCGCGAGCTGGGCGGTCCTCGCTGTCGTGACGTCGGTCACCGCGCAGGGGCAGGAGACGCCGGGGTCGAGCGAACAGGTGGACCTCGCCGCGGTCCGGTCGGAGTTCGAGTTCGGCCGCTACCGCGAGGTGCTGGAGCGCGCCGAGCGGCGCATCGACCGGGGTGGGCTGGACGAGGCCTCGCTGATCCAGTGGCACAAGCTGGCGGGCCTGGCGGCCTTCAACCTCAAGCGCACCGAGCCAGCCCAGCGGCACATCGCCGCGCTGCTCCGGCTGGACCCGGACTTCTCCCTGGATCCCTTCGTCTACCCGCCGCCGGCGGTGGCGTTCGTGGAGAAGCAACGCCAGGCGCTCGCCCCGGAGCTGGATCGCATCCGCGCCGAGCGGCGCGCCCAGGCGGAGGCGGCCAGGCGCGCAGCCGAGGAGCGCGCCGCCCTGGCCCGCCAGGCGGAGGACCAGCGGCGGCAGATCGAGGAGATGTCCCGGCAGGTCACGGTCCGGACGGTGGAGAAGCGGAGCTTCCTGGTGAACTTCGTCCCCTTCGGCGCCGGACAGTTCCAGCAGGGCCGGGTGGCCGCTGGGACTGGCTTCGCCATCGCCGAGGCCCTCCTGGGCATCACCAGCGTCGTCGCCTACTTCGCCTATGGCTCGCTGATCGACACCCGGACCATCCAGCCCGACAACCGCTTTCCAGGGGCTGCGCCCATCGTGGAGACCGGCATCCCCGCCAATCGCGAGGACGAGGCCAAGGTCTGGCGCGCGCTGAAGATCGGCGCTGGCCTCGGCTTCTACGGGGTGTGGGCCGCCGGGGTGGCCGACGCCATCATCCACCACCAGGACACCGTGGTGACCACCCGGGTGGAGACACCGCCCTCATCGCCTCCACCGCAGCCGTCACCGCAGCAGGGGGCGCGGATCGGCCCGGGCCCAGGAACGGTGGGCGCATCGGTGACCGTCCGCTTCTGACCCATGGCCCGGCTGGTCCTCACCTCTCCCGGCGGCGCCGTGCGCAGCGTCCCGCTGATCAAGCGCATCACCAGCGTCGGCCGGGGCGCCGAGGTGGACGTGCGGCTGGAGGACGCCGGCGCGCCGGAGCTGGCGCTCACCCTGCTCTGGGACGGCCGGAGCTACCGGGCGGGCAGCGCGGGCGCTCCCTTCCTGGTGGACGGGAAGAAGCGCGAAGCCCACGTGCTGAGGGACGGCGACGTCATCCGCGTCGCGGACACGTGGATCGCCCTGTCGCTGAGCGACGCTCCGGCCGACGCCGAACCCCGGACGGACCCCGGCCTCGAGGCGCTCTCCACCTTGAAGCGGCTGACCGACTTCTCGGCCCGGCTGCTCCAGTCGGGCGACGTGACCACCCTCCTCGAGGCGCTGCTCGACGAGGCCATCGACCTCACCCGGGGAGACCGAGGATTCCTGGTGCTGGTGGAGGGCGACCAGCGCAGCGTGAGGGTGGCGCGCAACGTCGCTCGGGAGAACGTCGCCCGCGACGTGGAGACGCTCTCCGATACCGTGGTGGACCGCGTGCTGCGCACCGGTGAGCCGCTCCTGGTCTCCGACGCCACGGCCGATCCCGAGTTCTCGGCCAGCACCTCGGTGGTCAATCTCAAGCTCTCCAGCGTGCTGTGCGTGCCGCTGATGCACCGCGGGCGGCCCTTCGGGGTGGTGTACGTGGGCAGCGACCGGGTGGGCACTCACTTCGACCGGCACGGCCTGGACACGCTGACCATCTTCGCGGCGCAGGCCTCACTGCTGGTGCAGAACGCGCTGCTCCTCGACGAGCTCCGGGCGGACAACCGCGGTCTCCGCGCGCGCCTGGAGCAGCAGCGCTTCGGAGACCTCCTCGGGAGCTGCCCGGGGATGCAGGAGGTGTACAGGCAGATCGAGAGGGTGGCCCCGACCGACCTCTCGGTCCTGGTGGTGGGCGAGACGGGAACCGGCAAGGAGCTGGTCGCGCGCGAGCTCCACCGGCGGAGCCCCCGGGCGGGTGGCCCGTTCGTGGCCATCAACTGCGGAGCGCTCCCCGAGACGCTGCTCGAGTCGGAGCTCTTCGGACACGTGAAGGGAGCCTTCACCGGCGCGGTGGCCACCCGGCCGGGTCGGTTCCAGCAGGCCAGCGGCGGGACGTTGTTCCTCGACGAGGTGGGGGACATGCCGCCGGTGCTTCAAGTCAAGCTGCTGCGGGCGCTGCAGGATCACACGGTGCAGAAGGTGGGCGATCACCGCGAAGAGCCGGTGGACATCCGGGTCATCGCCGCCACGCACCGGACCCTGGAGGAGGAGGTGAAGCGGGGCGCCTTCCGCGAGGATCTCTACTACCGCCTCGCCACCCTCACCCTCCGGGTCCCGCCCCTTCGCGATCGGGGCGAGGACGTGGCGGTGCTGGCCCGGGGGTTCCTCCAGACCTTCGCCGAGGCCTATCGCACCGTGGCCCGCGGCTTCACCCCCGCCGCGCTCGCCGCCGTCCGTCGCCATTCCTGGCCGGGGAACGTCCGCGAGCTCGAGAACCGGATCAAGAAGGCGGTCGTGCTTTCGGACGGACCACTGGTCCGCGCCGAGGACCTGGACTTCCCACCCGAGGACCTGCCCCCGCTCACCCCGCTCCAGGAAGCGAAGGACGATTTCGAGCGCCGCTACGTGCTCGAGGCCCTGAAGCGCCACGGAGGCAACCGCGCCAGGACGGCGCGGGCGCTGGGCGTGGACCCGCGCACCATCTTCCGGCTGCTGGAGAGGATGGAGGGCGTCCCGCCGGACCTGGAGGAGGAGCCCGGGTGAGCGCCGGCCGTCTGCTGGGATTGCTCCTCGGGGCCGCGCTGGCCCTGCCGGGGTGCCTCCTTCCGCAGGAGGATCACATCATCCAGCCGCTCCCACCGCTGCTGAACCAGCCCCCGCGGATTCTCGAGAACCTGCTTCAGCCGGCGAGCCGCTTCTTCACCGTGCGGAACGGGGGCGACTGCCCCAACCTCACCTTCCTCGCCCCGGTCTCGGATCCCGACGTCGGCGACACCCTCATCTACAACTTCTACGTCGACCCGAACCTGTTCCCCGCCTTCGTCAAGCAGGCCACGATTCCCAACAACGGCGAGGCGGATCGCTCGGACCCGGCGACCTTCGAGGTGAGCTTCGCCACCCCCGGGCCGCTGCAGCAGCCGGGTGACCACGTCGTCGAGGTGCTGGTCTCCGATGGCGCCCTGGTCAACCGCGAGCCGCAGCCAAAGCCGGTCACCCTGCTCGACGGAGGGACCGCGCTCAATCCCACCTATGCGGTGACCTACGCCTGGACCGTGACCGTCGTCGCCGGACCCTGTCCACCACCGTGATCCGCTCGAGTCACCTCCGTGGCCGCGACTGCGGCGCGATCATCCGGCCGATCCAGGTGGTCGCGGCGGTCTTCCTGGCCGGGTGCAACCTCTTCAACGATTCCACGCCTCCGGAAGGGACCTGTCATCGCGACCAGGACTGTCCGCCCCCGCAGCGCTGCTACGTCGACGGGTGCGGGACGCTTCCGGCGGACCTCCTGGCCGAGGTCATCACCTCCGCGGCGACTGGCGTGACCAGCGTGGACATGCCGCTCGGAGCACCGGTGGCGAACATGCCGCTGGTGCTCCCGGACAGGCAGCAGCTCGAGCTCTCGGTCAGGCGGGGCGGCGGGCCCTACCCGGCGAGTGTGCAGCTGCTGGCGACGGGTCAGAGCACGCTCCTCCCTGGCGTGTACCGGGCCGCGCAGACCGCGGGCGCGGCGGCGAACGGGATCTTTCAGGTGGGGCTCTCCACCGGCGTCTCCTCCGTGGTGGTGAGCCCCCTCGATCCGACCGTGCCCCCCACGACGCGGGCCGGGGTGATCATGGACGCGGGGGTCCTGTCACTGACCCTGGATCTCCTGCCCGCCGCGCAGGTGCAGACCGTCCAGGGAAGGGTCCTCGCTGGTCCGGGCCAGCCCGAGCCCGTGCCGCCGACGGTCCAGCTTCTCGGCGCCGACGGGCGTTCTCTCTCCAGCCGGACCGTGGCCGACCGGGACGGCGGGTTCCAGCTCTCCTTCGGCATCGGTGCGCTCGATGGAGGAGCCGTCCTCCAGGTCAGTCCCGGTCCTGGTGCCATCGGCGCGGTCGCGGCCCTTCCCATCTCCGACCCGGCGCAGTTCGGGATCCCCTTCATCGTGGGGGACAGCGCCGCTCCGGTCGAGGTGTCGGGCCAGGTCCTCGGTCCGGACGGCAGCCCCGTCGCGGGCGCGAGCATCTTCATCCAGGGCACGGTGGTGGGCGGCGGGTCTGGCAACGTCGGGCCCACCGTCTCCGGGGACGCTGGAACGTTCGCGCTCTCCACCCTCCCCCAGGCCCGACCCGGGGCGCTCCAGCTGTGGATCGTCCCGCCGCCGGGCTCCATCGCCGGGCTGGTCCGGACCCCGGTCGACGTCCCCGGGGGCGCTCCGGTGGCCGGGAGCTGGACCTGCCCTGCGCGGCCCGTGCTGAGTGGCGGAGTGTTGCTGCCCGACGCGGGTCCACGCCCCGGGGCGGTGGTGCGGCTGGATCCGGTGCTCCCGCTGGACGCGGGGATCCCCCTTCCGCCGTCGGGGGTATCGGGCCAGACCGGCGAGGCAGGCACCTTTGCCCTGCGGCTCGACCCCGGCGTGTACCAGCTGGAGATCCAGACTGGCCCTGCCTTTCCGGTGCTCCGGCGTCTGGTTCGCGTGACCTCCTCGGGGGCCGAGCTTCCGGTGGTGACCCTCGCGGCCGGAAGGACGCTCACCGCGCGCATCCTACGCGACGCCGGCACCGTGGTCCCGCAGGCACTGCTCCGGGTCTACCGCCTGGAGACGCTGGAGGACGGCACGCCGCGTGCGTTGCTCCTCGGCGAGGACACCTCGGACCCGCTCGGCGCGGTGCGGCTGCTCCTTCCGCAGCAGCAGTAGCGATGCGGAAGCTCGCTCGGGCTCAGTGTCCACCGCGTGTCTGGGCGACCATCCGGCGAAAGCGGTCCAGCGCGGGTCCAATCTCTCCGGCGTACTGCACGGCGGAGGTGGTGTAGAGGTCCTCGAGGTGCTCGAGCTGCCCGAAGAGCTGGCCGAGCTCCTTCCGCTCCGGATGGTCGACCCCGCAGCTGCGCTCGGCCTGCCGCACCCGTTCCAGCCATTCCACCCGGAACGACATCCAGCTCGCGTCCGCACGCGAGGCGGGGGCGATTCCGGTGAGCGCCCGGCGGCGGCTCTCCAGCTCGTCGAGGAGCATCGAGGCGCGCTCGACGCAGGCCTCCGGGGAGAGCGTCGCCGTCCTCACCGTCTCCCGCCGTGGGCTCATCGTCCGGACCGAGCGCGCAACGCTGACGGTGACCAGCACGCAGAAGGTCGACACCACCACCAGGTAGACCCCGATCACCGCCACCCGGTACGGGCGGTAGCGCGGATCACGCACGGGCTGGTGCCGGGCCATGGACCTGGGTGCTTCAGGGCTGGCGCGCGGGCGCGCTGGGAGCGCCGGATGGAAGCAGTCCGGCGGAGGACTCGGCGGCGGTTCTGAACGAGGCCGGGCGGGACTTCGGCGCGGCGGTCCCCCCGTCGGCGCGGCCTGCCGGAGCGACGGCTGTGGCCGGGGCAGCGGCCGTGGGCTGTGCGGGCGCGGCGGCGGGGGTCACGGTCGCGGCGGCGGGCGCTGCGGCGTTGCCGCTGGGACCGGTGGTGACTCCGGCGTCGGCGCCGTCGGCGCCGGACATCGCCCGCTTCGCCGTGGACAGCCGAGCCTTGAGCATGGGGGTGAACTGGGAGGCGGGGTACATCCCCAGCGCCTCGCGGGCCACGGACGCGGCCTGCTCCGGCTTTCCGGTCTGCTCGTAGGCCTGGGCGAGCAAGGTCATCGCCCACTCCCGGTTCTTGCTCCGCCGGTCCTTCTCCACGAAGGTCTTCAGCGGGGCGATCGCCGGCTCGTACTTGCGCTGCTGCACGAGCGCGTTGCCGAGCATGAACGACGCCTCGAGCTGCTGCTCGGGTTCCGTGGGCTGCATGGCGAGGAAGCGCGAGAGGTCCTCGGTGGCGGGGGCCCACTCGTTGCGGCGGAACGCGGACCTGCCCCGCTCGAAGGCGGTCTGCCCCAGCTCGCGCCGGAGCGCGGCGGCCCGGTCGGCGAGGGCCTGACGCTCGAGCGGGTCCAGCTTGCTCTGGTCCACCTTGGCCAGCGCGGTGATGCCCTCCAGCCGGCGATCTCCGGGGAGCTCGGTCATCATGCGGTAGGCCTCCGTCGCCGAGCGGCGGGCGGCGGCGACGGCGGTCTGGTCGGCGCGCTCCTTCTCGATGGTCTGGGTGAGCGTCTTCAGCTCTGCCACGGCCTTGTCGCGCTCGCCATTGGCGGCGGAGGCACGAGCGCCCGAGAGCAGCAGGGCCGCGGTGCCGGCGAGCAGCGCGAACAGCGCGTACGCAGCCGCCGAGGAGATCATCTGGCGGCGCTCGAACTCCTTTTGCCTCGCGCCGAAGGCCTTCACCTCGGAATGCAGCGTCTTCAGGAGGTTGTCGGTGCGGATGACGAGGTTACGTCCCTCGATCACCTCGCGGCGGATGTCCGCCAGCTCTCGTTCCAGGTCCGTCCCCAACGTGTCCTCTCGTCCAGCGGGTGAGCGGCTCCGAACAGACCACCTCGGCGCCCGTATTCCAAGCGCTGGCTCGCTCGCTTCCCTGGTCACGCGACGCGGCGCTGGTGGCCGTGCCGACCACGTCGTTTCGCCCCTGAACCCTGCTCACGGCAGGAGCGAGAGCACCGCGCGCTCGTCCACCACCACCCTGCCGTGCCTCACCCGTGCGCCGGGATCGCTGGCATCGAGCGCGGCCAGCAGCTGTCGGATCTCCTCCGCGGACGGTTCGCGCCCCTCGGTCGCGGCGGCACAGGCGAGCGCCGCTCGCACCTCCGGCGCGCCTTGCCCACCTTCCAGGGCGGCCACTGCCGCCTCGACCAGCATCTCCGGCCGGTGGCTTACCAGCGCCGGCGGGACGCCCACCAGCCGGTATGCATCCGGGCCGAAGGGCTCGACCACGATCCCGGCGCCGGCGAGCTGCTCCAGGCACGTCGAGACGCGGGACTCCATCGCCGGAGTGAGGACCAGCGCCGCCCCGAGGAGAGGCGTCTCCAGGGGGGTGGCGGCCTCGCGCTCGAGGCGCTGGGCGAGGACCCGCTCGCGGGCGGCATGGAGGTCGAGCACCACCAGGGAGGCTCCGGGACCCTCGCAGACCAGGGCGCGGCCGCGCAGCGTCCCGAGTGGGCGGAGCGCCGCGAAGTAGCCGCGACCGGGCGCAGCGTCGCGGTCTGGAAGCGCCTCGCCGTGCGCCGGGGACCGGTCGTGGACCTGGGGGAGCGGCAAGGGCGCCGCGGAGGCACGGGAGAGGAAGCGCTCCACCGCGGCCGCGTAGTCCGGCGAGGGCGCGGATCTGCCGGGGCCGCTGGAGAGCGAGTCGCGAAGCACGGCCCGGGCGATGGCGGCCTGCACCGCGTCGGTCACCTCGGCAGCGTCGGCGAAGCGCACCTCGAGCTTCTGGGGATGCACGTTGACGTCCACCCGCGAGGGCTCGAGGTCCACGAAGAGCACCCCCACCGGCTGGCGGCCCGCCGGGAGCGAGGGGGCGAGGCCGCGGTGGACCGCGAAGTGGAGCGTCCGGTCCCGCACGTGTCGGCCGTTCACGAAGACGTAGAGCGATCGAGCCGAGGAAAGGCTGAACTCGGGCGAGGCGATGACTCCGTGGACGTGCAGCCCGAGCCTGCGCTCCTGGAGAGGAAGGAGGAACGGCGCCACCTCCGGACCGAGCGCGGTGGCGATGCGCTCCCGGAGGTCGCCGGGGCTCGGCGGGAGAACCTGGACCGTGCGCCCGTCGTGCTCGAGCCGGAAGGCGACCTCGGGGTGGGCGAGCGCCAGCCGCAGCACGGCGTCCTCGACGTGCTTCAGCTCGGTCTCGGCGCGGCGGAGGAACTTGCGGCGAGCGGGCACTGCGCCGAAGAGATCCTCCACCCGGACCTGCGTGCCCGGGCGCGCCGGGGCCGGCGATACTCGCGGCTCACCCTCCTCGACGAGGACCTCGGTTCCCTCGGGCGCGCCTTGCAGCGAGGTGCGGAGGACCAGACGCGAGACGGAAGCGATGGCTGCCAGCGCCTCGCCGCGAAACCCGAGGGTCCGGATGGCGAGAAGATCTTCTGCGGCGCGCAGCTTGCTCGTGGCGTGACGGCGGATGCTGAGCACCGCGTCCTCGCGGGACATCCCCGAGCCGTCGTCCGTCACCTCGATGAGTCGAGTCCCTCCGCCTTCGATGACCACCCGGATGGAGCGCGCGCCGGCATCGAGGGCGTTCTCGCCCAGCTCCTTGACCACCGAGGCGGGGCGCTCCACGACCTCGCCGGCGGCGATCTGGTCGATGAGCGTGTCGCTGAGCAGGGCGATGGTCGGCAACCACGCTGCGCTACACCGAGCCTCCCCGGACGCGCAACCATCCTAGAAACCGTCGAACTCGAAGCCCAGGTCGCAGTTCACGTGCTTGCCCCCGCCGAAGTCGGCGACGGACACGAACGCCCGGGCGAACCCGAACGCCTCGAGATCCTTGACCGTGCATTCGCCTCCGGTGACGGCCTTGTTCCCCGCGCTGTTCAGGAGATCGAAGGTCACCTTGTCGCCGTTCCTGAGCACGACGTGCAGGAAGACCCAGTTCGCGGAGTTGGTGCTGTCGCCGAAGGGGAACGGACGCCGCTCCTCACCGTCCCCGGCAGGCTTGACCACGAGCGTCAGCTGACGATCGATGTCTCCCTGGAGCCCGTTGATCACCTGGAGCTCCACGTCACCGCCTCCGAAGAAGTTGTCAGTGCCGCAGCCTGCGAGGGCCAGCAGACAGGCCATGCGTGCTCCCCGGGGCGTCGTTCCCCGGATCGACCGAGCCATACGTCCTCCTTCTCGATGGGCCTTGGCGCCCTGATGCAATGACGGGGAACGAGCGGATCCTGCTCACCCGGACCGGCAGGAGTCCCTGGGCTCGGGGATCTCCTCCGCCCTGGTATCGGATGGTGCGACGCGCTACACCCCGGCGCCCGGATGGGCAGAGAGAACGGCACGTCGCTGCGGGTGGCCGTCACCGGCCCGACGAGCGAGTTCGGAGCCCTGCTGCTTCCGAGGCTCCTGGCCGAGCCCCGCATCGAGCAGCTCCTGACCTTCGGTCCCCGGCCGGTGAGCGGCGCGCGACTGGTCCACCACCGGGTGGACCTGACCCGCTGGGACGTCGAGTCCGAGCTGGAGGCAGCGCTGTCCCCCTCTCCGGTGGACGTCCTGTACCACCTGGCCTTCCTCCAGGGGCGAACGCGGGGGGCGGCGTTCGCGCACGAGCTGGAGGTCATCGGCACGCTCCACACGCTCGCCGCCGCGGTGCGCGCGGGCGTCCGACACGTGGTCGTGCCCTCCACCACCGTGGTCTACGGAGCACGCCCCGGGAACCCGATCCTCCTCGACGAGGAGGCAGCGCTGCACGGGTGCCCGGGAAGCCGGTTCATCACCGACCGGGTGGAGGTCGAGCGGCAGCTGATGGCCTTCCGCCGCGATCACCCGGGGGTGGGGCTCACCGTGTTCCGCTTTGCCCCGGTGCTTGGCCCGACCGTCGACAACCCCGCCACCCGCTACTTCCGCCGACCGCTGGTCCCGACCCTCCTCGGCTTCGATCCCCTGTGGCAGGCCATCCACGAGGAGGACGCGCGCGAGCTTTTGCTGTCGGTGCTGGTCTCCCCGGTGAGCGGCACCTTCAACGCGGTCGGCGAGGACGTGCTCCCCCTCTCCTCCCTCATCCGGCTCGCAGGAACGATGCCCCTGCCCCTCCCCCCGCCACTCGCCCGGGCGGCCCTGCGGGGGCTCAACTCGGCCGGAATCACCGCCACCCCCAGCGCGCTCCTCGACTACCTTCACTACTCCTGGGTGGCGGATGGGACGCGGGCCCGGACCCAGCTCGGGTTCCGGCCGCGATTCGGGGGACGCGAGGCCGCGGCCTCGGTGAGGAGCTGACGAGCGATGGGGAGCGGCAGGCGCGTCCTGGGGAACGACCCTTTCCAGCGGGGTGCGGCGGAGCGGACGCCGGCGGCGCCGGCCGTGCCGCGTGCCGCGGTCCCTGCGCCCGGGGACGCCGCGGCACCGGGAGCCGGGTCGGTGGCGCCTCCGGGAGAGTCGCCGGGACAGGACGCCCCGGCCAAGCGGACGGCTGGCGCTCGGGGGACGCGCGACTCCCGCGCCCCGGGTGCACGCCCTGGTTCACGCACGAAGCGCGGGGCGGGCAGTCCGCCGGCGGGCGATCGAGGTGCGCCCCCGGGGCCGCCCGCGTCGAAGACCCCTCAGGCGAACCCCCCCCCGCCGGATTTCCGCGCCACCTCACCGAGAGACGTCGCACCGTCGACTGCCGCTCCCGATTCCGGGACTGCACCACCACCCGTTCCCCTTGCCGCCTCGGTCGTGCCGGAGCCCGCGGCTCCCCCAGGCGAGCCGATGCCGGAGCGCGCGGAGGCGGCGACGGAGTCGCTCCGGGGTCGGCTCGCCGAGCCCGAGCCGCGAGCCCCCGGCCCGGCCTCGCGCGAGTCCGCCGCGCCGACGCTCACCTGGACCCCGCTCGGTGGGGCCGCCGCCCCCCCGGCGACGGAGCCCGATCGTCTCGGCGAGCCCGTCGCTTCCGGTGGTGCAGGCGCGCTGGCCGACGTGCTCCGGGAGGCTCCGGGCCTCATCGCCGAGGCCTGGTCGGCCATCGAGGCCGCGGTGCGCGCCATTCGCGCCGGTTTGGGCACGTCGGGGGGCGAGCAGCTGGACGTGTACGGGCGCGACGCCCGGCTCAGCGAGGCCGTCGCGCCGCTCCTCGACTTCCTCTACAGCCGCTGGTTCCGGGTCGAGGTGGAGGGCGCGGGGCACGTGCCCGCGGGGGGAGCGTTGCTGGTCGCCAACCACGCCGGCGCGCTGCCCCTGGATGGGCCGATGCTCCACGAGGCGCTGCGCCGCGAGCGCCCCCACCTGCCCGAGCCGCGCTGGCTCGCCGAGGACCAGGTCTTCTACGCCCCGCTCCTGGGAACTCTCTTCAATCGCCTCGGCGCAGTGCGGGCCTCGCCGGACAGCGCCACCCGTCTGCTCGCCGAGGGCCGGCCGGTCCTCATCTTCCCCGAGGGCATCCAGGGCATCGGCAAGCCCTTCCGAGATCGCTACCGCCTGCAGCGCTTCGGGCGCGGCGGTTTCGTGAAGCTCGCCCTGCGGACCCGCCGGCCCATCCTCCCGGTGGCGATCATGGGAGCCGAGGAGACGCTGCCCCTGCTGGGCAAGCTCCCGGGAGGGCTCTTCGGGGTGCCCTACGTGCCGGTGACCCCGCTCGGACCGCTCCCGCTCCCGGCCAAGTGGCGGATCCGCATCGGCGAGCCGATCCAGGTGCCACCCGGGGCGAAGGAGACCGACCTCTCGGTGGTCGAGTCAGTGGTGGAGGCGACCCGGAGCACCATCGAGCACATGCTGCGCGAGCTCCTCGGCGCGCGCGGCGGCGTGTTCCTCGGCTAATCTGCCGCGCGTGGCCTCCCGGGAACCCACCGCGCTCGCGGCGCTCCTCCCCGATGTCCTCGGCCGGCTCGTCCGCGACGGGAGCGGCGGCCCGGCGCTCGGAGCGCTCTGGCCGCGGGTGCAGGGGACGGTGATCGGAGCCCAGAGCAAGCCGGTGGAGCTCGTGGACGGCGTGCTCCGCGTCGACGTGCGGGGGCCCACCTGGCGCGCCACGCTCCAGGCCCAGGAGGTCGTCCTCCGCGAACGGTGGAACGCCGCGGTGGCGAGCGCGCCCGTCCGCCGCATCGAGTTCCGACTCGCTCCGTGAGCCTGCTTCTCTCCCTGCTGCTCCTCGCCGCGCCCGGTCCGGCCGCGACCGCGCCTGCCAGCTCCGAGCTGGCCGACGGCGAGGCAAGGGCGATGCTTCACGTGAGGCAGAGTTTCGAGCGGGTCGGCCGCTCGTCGCCGGTCAGCGATCCGGCCCTCGGCCAGGCCGCGAGGACCCTCGCCCGGGAGGCGCTCCTCACCACGGCGGAAGCGGCCAGCGGGACCCGCATCGGTCTGGCGGTCTCCGAGGCGGGCGGCTGGGACGCCAATCCGAGGCTGGTCCTCATCCGGAGCTGGCCCACCCAGACGACGCTCCAGGCCTTCCTCCAGCGAAAGGACTTCACCTCCGAGGCGGCGACGCATGCCGGGGTGGCGGTGGTGGGCGACGACGACCACACGGTGCTCGCCCTGCTCCTCGCCGACCGCAAGGCGGTGGTGCAGCCCTTCCCGCGGAAGGTGGAGAAGGCTCCCATTCGCCAGCGGCTGTGCTTCGAGCTCCGGGCTCCGATCACCCGGCCGTCGGTGTACGTCACCCGTCCCTCGGGAGCGGTGGACCGCCTGTCCGACGTCTCCGGCCGCGGCCCGAGCTATTGCGTTCCGGTCCCCTTCCCCACCAATGGGCGGCATGCCCTCGAGGTGCTGGGCGACGGCGCCGAGGGTCCAGAGGTCGCGGCGATGTTCTCGGTGGACGTGGGGCCGGTCACACCGGTCGCCGGCGCTGGCGGTCTGGGAGGCCCCGAGCCCACCTCGCCGGCCGAGGCCCGGACGCGGCTCCTGCAGCGGGTGATCGCCCTCCGGGCGGGGGCAGGAGTGCCGGCGGTGCAGCCTGACCTGAAGCTGGAGGCGGTCGCCCAGGCCTATGCCGACAGGATGGCCACCCAGCGGTTCTTCGCCCACGTGTCGCCCGACGGCGACTCTCTGCCGGACCGGCTCGAGCAGGCCGGCTACGCCTACCAGGCCTCGGGAGAGAACCTGGGCATGGCCTCGGGTCCGCTGGCCGCTCACGCCGCCATCGAGGAGAGCCCGGGGCACCGGAAGAACCTGCTCGACCCCACCTTCGAGCGCGTGGGGTTCGGCCTGGCGCTCCAGGGGCGGGGTGGCGGGCCCGGTTCGGAGGTCATCCTGGTGGAGCTCCTGGCCACCCCGGCGAGGTCGGGAGTGGACCCGGTGGCCTCGGCCTACGCCCGGCTCACGGCCGAGCGCGCGGCGCTGAAGCTTCCGGCGCTGCAGCGGAGCGCGGCCCTGGAGGACATCGCGCTCCGGCAGGCTCGCGCGGCGCTCGCCCGCGACGATCCCCGGGCGCCGGACATCGACAGCCAGGTGTTCGGGGCTCTCTCCGAGGCGCGGGCCGCGTCGGCGGACCTGTACGTCGCGCGCGACCTCGCCGCGCTGCCGCCCTCGCGGGGGCTCAAGGAAGCGCGCTACTCGCTGGTGGGCATCGGCGCAGTGCGCGGCGATTCCCCCACCTACGGGAAGGGGCGCTACTGGGTCGTCGTCATCTACGCCGGACTGTGAGCCGGCACGAGCGGCGGAGTCCGCCGGTGAGCCTGCACGTGCGGCGCCGCTGCGCCGCTCCGCGGGCCTCCCCCTGGTGCGGGGGGCTCCTCAGGCCTCCCCCTGGTTCGGGGGAGTAGGCGTCAGATCGCTCGACGCTGCGTGGCGTACGCCTCGATGCCGAGGGCGGGCGCAGCCACCGTGGCATAGAGCGGACACTTCACGCAGGTGAAGCTCTGCCAGCCACGACGCACGGCCTCGTCGAGGCAGTGGTCGTAGTGGGCGCAATTCAGGTTCCGGTGAACCTCGACCCCTGCACGCTTGGGTCCTGCCTCAGGGTTGATGGTCTGTGGCAGATCGGTCGGGCACGGTTTCATCGGCGAGTCTCCAGCGAAGACGTCGAGATGGGCCTCGAGGGGGCGTGCAGGACGCGACTGCGATGACCGGTGTTGGAAATGCTCCCCTCGCCTCTCCGGGGTCCACCCGGAGTCCGCGGTGGTTTATGCGGTGCCACATTCCGATGTCAAACCAGGGTCGGCGCGGTGCGCGCACCTCAGCCGGCACGCCAGCACGGAATGCGGCCAACCCACGAGGAGGACAAGGGTCGGCGGCCGTGCGACCATGCACCTCCCTCATGCTGCCCGCCTCTCGTGGTCCCCGGACGCGCCCGCGTGGGCGTGCCCGCCGGCTCCTCCATGCCGGGCGGTGCCTCCTTCTCTCGGCCGTGCTGGCGACCTCTGGCGCCCTGGGCCAGTCGGAGCGGCTGCTCGAGGCGACCCGGCTCCAGCGCGCCGCGGCAGTGGAGATGGCTCAGGCGGAGCTGGCGGCCTGCACGCGCAAGGGGTGCGCGCAGGCTCCCCAGCTGTCGCTCCTGGTGGGGTATCTGCTGCTGTCCCGGGGAGATGCCCGGGAGGCCCTCCTGCAGCTGCGGAAGCACCCCGCGCCCCCCCTGCTCGCGCCCTACCGGAGCTTCGCCGTCGGGCAGGGGCTCTTCTACACCCGCGATTTCAGGGCAGCTGCCCTGGCCTTCCAGGACGCGGCCTCGGCGCCGGGCGTGGTGGCGAACCGTGCGGTCGCAAGGGCCGGGGAGGCCCTGCTGCGAGCCGGGGAGGCGGGCCAGGCCCTTCCCTTGATCGAGCGGGCCCTGGGGGCCCTGGGAGGCCCGGAGCTGCTCTCGGCGCGGTCCGAGGCCCGGGCCGCCCTGGGAGACCTGGCAGGGGCCCAGGCGGACCTCCACACGCTCATGGTGCGCTATCCCCGGTCGCAGGCGGCGATGGACGCCGACGCGGAGCTGCGCGGGAGCTCGGCCCCCGCGGTGGCCCTCACCCTGGACGAGCGGCTGCAGCGCACCCGGGTGTTCCTCGATTCCGGGGACGCGAAGCTGGCGCTCGCGGAGCTGGACCGGAGCGAGACCAACGGTCTGGTTCCTGACGCTGGCTCGCGGGCACAGGTGGCCCTGCTCCGGGCGCAGGCGTTCTTCGCGCTCGACCGGGTCCAGGACGCCGAGGAGGCTCTCCAAGTGGCCTCGGCCGGCCCTCCGGCGACGGCGGCGGAGGCGATGCTGGTCCGCGCCCGGAGGCTGCTGAAGCTGGACGAGCACGACAGGGCGGTCGAGCGGCTCCAGGAGATCTCGAAGAAGTTCGCCGGCGAACCGGCGGCGGAGGAGGCGGACTACTTCCTCGGATGGCTTGCGCTTCAGGATGGAAAGCTCCAGCCGGCGGCGGAGGCGCTGGAGAGCTTCGAGAGAAAGCACCCCGAATCACGGCGGCGTGACGAGGCCTGCTTCTTCCGGGCGCTGGCGCAGATCCGCAACGGGAACTGGTCGGAGGCGGACCGGGCCCTGCGCGAGCTCCAGGAGCGCTACCCCCGGAGCGGGATGATTCCCCAGGCGAAGTACTGGCGGGTGCGGGTGAAGCACCTGGCGGGGGGAAAGCCGGTCGACGACTACCAGGACATCCTCAAGCTCTACCCGCAGACGTTCTACGGGCTGCTGGCGCAGGAGCGGCTGCGCGAGCTCGGGGCCAAGCCGGAGCCCGTGTTCACCGAGCGGACGCACCTCTCGACCAAGG
>Ga0207679_10000536_pt1 | contig 25661 bp, 20 predicted proteins | sample KBSC73metaG_FD_184320 | JGI IMG/M metagenome (GOLD analysis project Ga0207679, IMG submission 184320) | Corn rhizosphere microbial communities from Kellogg Biological Station, Michigan, USA - KBS C7-3 metaG (SPAdes) (version 2) | ecosystem: Host-associated > Plants > Roots > Rhizosphere > Soil ... | reverse complement strand
TGAACAGGCATCTGAAAAGGATGATCCACGGTCTCAGAGCGAGGCAGGCCCGCGACGAATCGATGAAATGCTGGTAACCAATCCGCGGATATGAGTCTGATTCATCGTCGCTTGCAACGCCCGAGCCGCATCACCCGATCGATTCACAATCCACCGCCGTAAAGTCTTGATTGACGAAGGCGACCATATGAGGCGCTTCGGCTACCAATCCCCCGCACGACCACTGTCTCCAGCTCCACCGTGACCGTACGAGACACGGCCGTGCCGACCCGCCTCAGCTCGCTTCGCATCGGTCTGGCCGCCACCCCTCGTCGTCCCGGCGAGAGCCCGACCGATCGCCCAGTGGGCACGGGCTATCGCCCGTGCGACAGAGAGGGCGAGCGAGCAAAGCGAGCAACGCACCGCAGCGCATGCGACAGGAAGGCAAGCGAAGCCGCGCATCAAGCTACACGCGAGCCCGGCTTTGCCGGGCGACCCGTGGCTCCCCCTCGGGGGGACCGGCGCGCCAGCGCCGTAGGGGGCATCATCCCCACAGGAAGGCAAGCGAAGCGAAGCCGCACATCAAGCCACACGCGAGCCCGGCTTCGCCCGGCGACCCGTGGCGCCCCTTGGGGGCAGGAGCGAAGCGACTGGGGGGCTAAAAATCTTGTTTTAGGTAGCGCCACTGGCCCGGCGGCAAGTCGCCGAGCATCACCTTGCCGATGCGCACGCGCTTGAGGCCGAGGACGTCGAGGCCGACGGCTTCGCACATGCGGCGGATCTGGCGTTTGCGGCCTTCACGGAGCACGAAGCGCAGTTGGTCGTCGTTGACCCATTCGACGAGGGCCGGGCGCAGTTGCACGCCGTCAAGCGCCAGGCCGTGGTTCAGCAGTGCGAGCGATTCCTGGGAGAGCGGCTCGCCGCTGCGGCTCTTCACGCGCACGAGGTACTCTTTGTCGATTTCGCTGTCGTCGCCAATCAGTTGCTTGGCGATGCGGCCGTCCTGCGTGAGCACGAGCAGGCCGGTGGAGTCGATGTCGAGCCGCCCAGCCGGCGCAAGGTTGCGCAGATGTGACCGCAGGAAGCGAATGCCGGAGCGGTCTTCGCGCCACTGATTTTCCGGGGTGACGAGCACGTACGCGGGTTCGTAGCCGTCCTCGGCCTGGCCGCTGACGTATCCCACGGGTTTGTGGATCAGGATGGTGACGCGCTGGGCCTGCATGTGCCGGGCCTTGGCATCGATGGTGATCTGTTGCTCCGGGAACACGCGCGAACCGAGTTCCGTGACGACGCGGCCGTCGACGCGGACCCAGCCTTTGGGAATCCATTCGTCCGCCTCGCGGCGGGACGCGAGGCCCAGTTCGCTCATGCGCTTGGACAAGCGCATGCTGCCCGGCAATTCGGGATGGATGACCTCGTCCTCGTCGCGCGGATCGGGAGCGCGGCGGCGTGCGGGTGCCAGTGCGTCGTCCCGACCGAATGCGGTGTTGCGGCCAGCCGGTCGCGGGCCGTGCGGGGGCGGCGGGGCGGTGCGGCGAGCGGGGGGGCTCCGGTCGTCGCGGCCATGGCGCGGCGGCGGCGTGCCCGTGCCTTCGCGCCTGGATGGGGCATCGTTGGGGCGTCGTGCGGCGGGGCCGCTGCGTGCGGTGTCGTCGCGGCGGACGAATTTCTCCGGGGGCCGCTCGCCGAAGCGCTGGCGCAGCTGTTCCTGGTAGCGCGCTTCACGTTCCGCGCGCTGCGCTTCTGCCTCGGCCAAGGTGGGGCGGGGCTTGCGTGCGCCCGCCCCGACGCCTCGCACCGGCGGGCGGGCGGGGTCGCGTTCGGAGGGGCGGCCCGACTGGGCGGGCTTCTTCAGTTTGATCGTGGCCATGCGCGATTTGAACACGCGCGGTCAGCCACGGGGGTGATGTGCAGCGTGCAAGGCTTTGAGGCGCTCACGTGCCACGTGCGTGTAAATGGTGGTCGTCGAGATGTCGGCGTGGCCCAGCAGCATTTGCACCGCTCGCAGGTCGGCGCCATGGTTGAGCAAGTGGGTGGCGAACGCATGCCGGAGCGTGTGTGGCGACAGGGGCGCGGTCACATGGGCGATCACGGCGTATTTTTTGATGATTTGCCAGAACATCTGGCGTGTCATCGGGCCGCCGCGGGCGGTGACGAACAGCGCATCGGATGCCTGGCCGCCCAGGATGTCGGCGCGCGCTTCGCCGAGGTAGCGGCGCAGCCAGGCATGGGCCTCCTCGCCGAACGGCACGAGCCGCTCCTTGCTGCCCTTGCCGGTCACGCGCAGCACGCCTTCGTCCAGGCCGAGGTGAACCGATTTCAATGTCACCAGTTCGCTGACGCGCAGCCCGCAGGCGTACATCAGTTCGAGCATCGTGCGGTCGCGCAAGCCGAGAGGCACGGTCTCGTCCGGCGCGTTCAGCAGTGCTTCCACCTGGGCCTCGCTCAGCACCTTCGGCACCCGGGGCGGCTGCTTGGCAGCCACCAGCTTGAGCGTGGGGTCGCGTGACAACAGGTTCTCGCGCAGCGCCCAGCGAAAGTACCGCTTGAAGACGGCCAGCCGCCGGTTCGCGCTGGTGGCTTTGCGGCCTGCGTGGTGGGCCACCGCATGTTCGCGGAGGTCCACCTCGGTGGTGTCATCGAGCGCCTTGCCCTTGTCGCGGTGGAGCCACTGTGCGTAAAGGGTGAGGTCGCGCCGGTACGCAGCCAGGGTGTTGGGCGACAGGCCGTCTTCGATCCAGAGCGCATCGATGAACCGGTCGATCGCGCCCTGGCTGCGTTGCATGGCGGAGCTTGTCACTCGAGCTTCAGGTTTTGAGCGGCGACGACCTTCTTGTAGATCTCGTATTCGGCTGCCACTTGCGCGGTGAACTGCTGCGGCGTGTTGCCGATGAGGATCGAGCCGGTGCCTTCGATGCGCGCCTTCACGGCCGGGTCTTCCATCGCCTTCTTCACCGCGGCGTAGACCTTGTCGACGATGTCCTTCGGGAGGTTCTTCGGCGCCTGGATGCCGTAGTAGGCCATTCGGTTCACCGGCTCCAGATCGACTTCCTTGAACGTGGGCACGTTCGGCAGCATCGGCAGGCGCGTCGGGGCCGCCACGGCAATGGGGATCAAGCGGCCGTCCTTGATGAAGGGCAGGGCGGACGGCAGGTTGTCGAAGATGATGGGCACCTGGCCGGCCACCACATCGTTGAGGGCAGGGCCCGCGCCGCGGTACGGGATGTGCGTGACGAAGGTGTTCGTCAGGCTCTTGTACAGCTCGAACTGCAGGTGGCCGATGCCGCCGGTGCCGGAGGTGGCGTATGAATGCTTGCCCGGGTTCTTCTTCAGTTCGGCGATGAACGACTTGTAGTCCCGCGCCACGAAACTCGGGTGCACCGCGAGCACGTTGGGCGTGGCGGCCACGTTGGTGATCTGCGTGAAATCGGTGAGGGGGTTGTAGCCGATCTTCGGGTTGATGGCCGGGTTCGACGCGGTGGTGCTCACGGTGGCGACGCCGAGCGTGTAGCCGTCGGCCGGGGACCGGGCGATCTCGGCCGCGCCGATGATGCCGCCCCCACCGGCCTTGTTCTCGACGATGACGGTCTGGCCGAGCGTGCCATTGAGCTTCTCCGCGAGTGTGCGCGCAATGATGTCGGTGGTACCGCCCGGTGCGAAGGGGACGACCAGCCTCACCGGCTTGGTGGGGTAGGCGCCCTGGGCCCACGTGGCACCGGTGGTGGTGCCCAGCAGGGCCAGCGTGACTGCGGTGACAAGGGTTCTGCGTTGCATGGCGAAGTCTCCTCGGAGCGATGAAATGTGAGAGGTCGGCCGTGCCTGTCGGTGTGAGTGTCGTCGCACCACAGTGTCTTGCCGGCGGGTATCACTTGTCGACCATCGCGACGCATGTTGCATGGCGACTTGCCCCTTGGCGAGTGTGGAAACTACGCAGCCGGACCGCTGGCACACTGACCGGCATGTCGACTGCCTTGCTGCTGGTCCCCGATTTTCTTCTCATCGTCTGCGGCTTCTGCCTGTGCCGGTATTCCATGCTGGACCGGCCGGTGTGGGAAGCAGCCGAGAAACTGGTCTACTACCTGCTCTTCCCGGTGCTGCTGTTCAACTCCGTGGTCCGCAGCCCTATGCATCCCGGCGAGACGCTCAGCCTCACGTTGGCGGGCACGGCGGTGCTCGCGCTAGGCATCGCGCTGTCCTTCGCGGTGCGAGCCTGGCCGGGGATCGATGGGCGGCTGCATGCCTCGGGCGCTCAGGTGGCCTTTCGCTTCAATTCGTTCATCGCGCTCGCGCTGGCCGAGCGGCTCGGAGGAACCACCGGGGTCACGTGGATGGCCTTGCTGCTGGCTGTGGGCGTGCCGGTGTGCAACGTGGCGGCGGTCTGGCCCCTGGCGCGGCACGGCGGGCAGTCTTATGCGCGCGAGATCGCGCGCAATCCGTTGATCCTGGCCACCGTCCTGGGCCTCGTGGCCAACCTGTCGGGGCTGAAGTTTCCGGACCCGGTCAGCACGACGCTGCAGCGCATCGGGGTGGCCGCGTTGCCCGTCGGGTTGCTCGCCGTGGGCGCGGGCCTGCGCATGGGCGGGTTGAAGGCCGCGCCCGGTCTCGGCCTTGCCTTTCTCGCGATCCGCCATGCCGTCTTGCCCGCAGCCGGCATCGCACTGGCACTGGGGATGGGGCTGCCCCCCGCGCAACGACTGATCGTCTCGCTGTTCGCAGCCATGCCGACGGCGTCGAGCGCCTATGTGCTGGCCGCGCGCATGGGCGGTGACGGGCCGTTCGTTGCAGGCCTCGTCTCGGTGTCGATCCTGCTCGGGATGGTCAGCATCCCGTGGTGGCTGGCGGTGTTGGGTTGGGTGAGCTGAGGGCCCAGTCGATGTGCTCTTGCACCAAGGCCGAGGCGCTGTCACGGGCCGCCTGCAACGCGGCGCGGATGTCGCTTCGCGCGGGATCGGCATGGAGGGCGTTGCCCAGGCCGACGGCCAGGTTGCGCCGCCAGCGCTCGTAGCCGATGCGGCGGATCGGGCCGCCTTCGGTGTGGCGCAGGAAATCATCTTCGGTCCACGCCCACAGCGCGAGCAGGCTGGGGTGGGTGAGGGCAGGGCGGGCGTCGAAGTCCGGCAGCGTGGCGCGTTGCGCGAACTTGTTCCAGGGGCATGTGAGCTGGCAGTCGTCGCAACCGTAGATGCGGTTGCCGATCAGCGGTCGCAGCGCCTCGGGAATCGCGCCGTCGTGTTCGATCGTCAGGTAAGAGATGCAGCGGCGTGCATCCACCCGGTAGGGGGCCACGATCGCCCCGGTGGGGCACACATCGAGGCATGCGGTGCACTGGCCGCAGTGGGCCGTCACCGGATCGGACAAGGGCAGGGGCAGATCCACATAGATCTCTCCCAGGAAAAACATCGAACCGGCCTCGCGGTGCAGGGTCAGCGTGTGCTTGCCTCGCCAGCCGATGCCGCTGCGCGAGGCCAATTCCACTTCGAGCACCGGCGCCGAGTCCGTGAAGACGCGGTAGCCGTGCGGGCCCACGGCCTCGGTCAGCCGGTCGGCGAGCTTTTGCAGACGGCTGCGAAGCACCTTGTGATAGTCCCGCCCGCGGGCGTAGGCGGAGATGCCGGCGTTGGCGGGATGACCGAGGTGGCGCCATTCGATGGCCTGCCAGTCGTCGGCGCTGCCGCGCGGCAGGTAGTCCATGCGTGCGGTGATGACCCGGATGGTGCCCGGCACCAGTTCCGCGGGCCGGGCCCGCTTGAGCCCGTGCGAGGCCATGTAGTCCATCGTGCCGTGAAAGCCGTTGTGCAGCCACGCCAAAAGCCCCGGTTCGGCCGACGAGAGATCCACATCCGCCACGCCGATCTGGGAAAATCCGAGCGCACGCGCCCAGCCGCGCAGCTGTTCCACCAGCGCGGCCGGGAGCTCGTGGTTCCCTTCATCGATCATCCGGGTGTCCGTCATTTGCCGATTCTAGAAACCCGCACGCAACACTGGCCCGACGAGGCCGCCTGCGAACAGGCAGCGCGGCAACTTGCGGCACGTCCGGCGCTGCGCAGCGCCTTCATCGAACTGCTGGGCCCGCTGGGCGCCGGCAAGACCACCTTCGTGCGGGGGCTGCTCCATGCCCTCGGCGTGCAGGGGCGCGTGAAGAGCCCCACCTATGCCGTGATGGAAGCGTACGCCCTTGCCGAAGGTCCTGCCTGGCATTTCGATTTCTACCGCTTCAACGACCCGCAGGAATGGGAGGATGCCGGTTTTCGAGACGTGTTCGCAAGCCCGGGCCTCAAGCTTGCCGAATGGCCCGAGCAGGCTGCCGGCCTGCTGCCCGAGCCCGACCTGCGGGTGGAACTCGCCCCTCTCGATGGAGATGAACGCCGCGTGACCTTCACCGCCTGCACCCCCCTCGGGCTGGAGCTGTTGCCATGAAGCGCCGCACCGCATTGCAAACGCTCGGCACCCTCGTGCTGTCGCTCGGAGCATCCGAGCTCGCCTTCGGCGCGAGCCTCATCGCCGTGCGCGTCTGGCCCGCCGATGCCTACACCCGCGTCACGCTCGAATCCGACACGGTGCTGTCGGTCAAGCACTTCATGGCCGACAACCCGCGCCGCCTTGTCATCGACATCGACGGACTGGAGCTCAGCCCCGCGCTGCGCGAGCTGGTCGGCAAGGTGCGGTCCGACGACCCGTACATCGCAGGCGTGCGGGTCGGGCAGAATCAGCCGCGCGTGGTGCGGCTGGTGCTGGACCTCAAGCAGGCCACGGCGCCCCAGTTGTTCACCCTGGCGCCCGCGGCGGCCTACCAGCACCGGCTGGTCTTTGATCTTCATCCGGCGCAGGAAGCCGATCCGCTGCTGGCGCTCATCCAGGAGAAGCAGACCGCCGAACAGCAAGCGGCCGAAGCCGTCCAGGACGCCTTGGGCGAATTCATCGGCCGCGTCGGCAAGCATCCCAGCCCGCCGGCCAGCGCCGCCAGTGGCACGCAGCCCCCGGTGCCGGCGCCTCCCGCCGTCGCCGGCAAACCCCCGCCGATGAGCCAGGCACGCATCGACCGCCTCATCATCGTGGCCCTCGATCCAGGCCATGGCGGCGAAGACCCCGGCGCCATCGGGCCGAGCGGCCTGCGCGAGAAAGACTTGGTGCTGCAAGTGGCGCACAAGCTGCGCGACAAGCTCAACGACGTCCCCGGCATGCGCGCCATGCTCACCCGCGATGCCGACTTTTTCGTGCCGCTGCACGAGCGCGTGCGCAAGGCACGCCGCGTGCAGGCCGACCTCTTCGTCTCCATCCATGCCGACGCCTTCATGAACCCCCAAGCGCGCGGCGCCTCGGTGTTCGCGCTGTCGCAGGGCGGTGCCACCAGTGCCGCGGCGCGATGGATGGCCAGCAAGGAAAACGCATCCGACGCGGTGGGCGGCGTCAACATCAAGACCAAGGACGCCACCGTGATGCGCGCCATGTTCGACATGAGCACATCGGCCCAGATCCAGGACAGCCTCAAGCTCGGCAGCGAAGTGCTGGGCCAGATCGGCAAGGTCGGCAAGCTGCACAAGGCCAAGGTCGAGCAGGCCGGCTTCGCCGTCCTCAAGGCGCCCGACATCCCATCCATCCTCGTCGAGACCGCCTTCATCTCCAACCCGGAAGAAGAAGCCAAGCTGCGCGACGCCAGCTACCAGCACGAGCTGGTGGACGCCCTCGTCACCGGCATCCGCCGCTACTTCGCGAAAAACCCCCCGTTGGCCCGCAACCGCCAGCTATAGCGTTCACCTCAGTTGCGGCGCACCGCCCGCGAGGCCAGGCAAGCGCAGCGAAGCCGTAGATCAAGCCACCCGCGAGGCCGGCTTTGCCGGCCGACCCGGGGTCGCCCCTCGGGGGCAGGAGCGAAGCGACTGGGGGGCCCAGTCACCCGCGAGGACCGGCTTTGCCGGCCGACCCGGGGTCGCCCCCTGGGGGCAGGAGCGAAGCGACTGGGGGGCCCGATTTCTTTGCTTTCCAAGCCCCGAACAGCACCAGCAACCCGGGAATCAGGATGATGGCCCAGATGATCTTGTCGAGGTTGCTCTTGACCCACGGGATGTTGCCGAACAGGTATCCCGTCATCGTGATGCCGCCCGCCCACAGAACGGCGCCTGCGACGTTGAACATCGTGAACTTGCTGCGCGTCATGGATGCGACCCCGGCAACGAAGGGAGCGAACGTGCGCAGGAACGGCATGAAGCGCGCGGCAATGACCGTGGCGCCGCCATACTTTTCGTAGAACGCGTGGGCCTGGTTGAACGCTTGCTTGTTGAAGAAACGGGAGTTCTCCCACTGGAACACCTTGGGGCCGAAAAAGCGGCCGATCTGGTAGTTCGTCTGGTCCCCAAGGATGGCCGCGGCAATCAGCAGCCCGATCGACACCGGCAGGCTCATCAACCCGGCCCCACAGAGTGCGCCGACGACGAACAACAGCGAGTCGCCCGGCAGGAACGGCATCACCACCAGGCCCGTCTCGACGAAGATGATCAAGAAGAGCAGTGCGTACACCCAGGTGCCGTACGTGGCCACGAAATGGGCGAGGTGCACGTCGACATGCAGGATGAAGTCGATCAGAAAGGTGATGAATTCCATGCGAGGCGATTCTACGGGGCAGGGACCGCGCGACTTGGGGCAAAGCCCCCGGCACGCGTGGTCCGCCCGAACCGCCGACTGCAATGACGCTTCATGTCGTCAGGTCAAAGGTCGCTTGCTCTCCCGGGAGGCCGCAGCCTGATCAACGATCAGGCAGGTGGTGGTCGCATGCGCATAGAGCTTCCCGTCGGGCCCGATGATCCGGCCCTCGGCCGTGGCAACCTGGCGTCCGGTATGAATGATCTTGCCTTCCGCCCGCACCAGCGGCACCTGATCAGTCAAGGGGCGAACCATGTTGATCTTCAGTTCGAGTGTGGTGTAGCCCTTGCCGGCAGGCAATGTCGAATGCACGGCGCAGCCCACGGCCGAATCGAGCAACGTGGCGAACCAGCCGCCGTGCACGGTGCCCATGGGGTTGTAGTGCTTCCGCTGGGGGCGGCCCTGGAAGACCGCGAGGCCCGGCGCCATGTGGATCGGCACGAAGTCAAGGGTGTCTCCGATCGGCGCAGGCGGCAATTCACCGGCAAAGATCGCCTCCAAGACTTCCATGCCCGTGCGGCCCGAGACCTGCTCGATGGGCGCCACACCGGGCGCGCTCAATCGAGCACGAACAGCCTCCTCGTCCACGCTCCACCACGCGACGACTTGATCGACTTCCATCGACAACTCCTTTCCTTTGAACCCCACCACCTCGTCGTCCCGGCGAAAGCCGGGGACCCACCGCCCCAGTGGGCACCGGCTTGCGCCGGTGTGACAGAAGAGAGGGGCAATCTGCACATCGAGCCGCCGAAATGCCAGGGCCGGCTATGCCGGCATCTGCAACTGCTTGCGAAGGCTTTTGTCGAATGCCGACGCGGGGACGAAGCGCCTGAGCAGACTGACCTTCCTGGCCACGCGACCTGCCGTGTATCGCAAACGCGGCGTTGCAGCAGTGGCGGCGGTGACGACCGCCTCGGCCACCACGTCCGGCGGTTCGGCCGTGGTCATCACCGCGCGCAGCACCGCTTGCGCATTCGCCCGCGCGGGTGCGTAGTGGTCGTTCTTCTGGTCGGGAGCCAGTGCATTGCTCTCGAACCCGGTGCGCGTGTAGGCAGGTTCGACGAGAACGACGCGGATCCCGGAGCTTCTGACCTCATGGTCGAGCGACTCCGAATAGCCTTCCACCGCATGCTTGCTCGATGCATAGAGCGCCGAGAAGGGCGAGGGAATCAGGCCGAGAACCGAGCTGATGTTGATGATTCGCCCCGAGCGCTGCTGGCGCATCAAGGGCAAGACCGCCTTGGTCATGCGGATCGTGCCGAACAAGTTGACGTCAAAGATGGACTTGGCCTGTTCGAGCGAAGACTCCTCCGCGGCCCCGATCAATCCCACGCCCGCATTGTTGACCAGCAGATCGATGCGGCCTGCCTTCGCAAGCACCTCACGCACGGCGGCATGCACCGCCTGGTCGTCGGTCACGTCGCACGCCACGTAGTCGACGCCTGCCACCATTGCCGCAGGGGGCTTGCGGTAGGTCCCGAACACGCGGTATCCGGCGGCGTGAAGCGCGCCGGCAATGGCCGCGCCAATGCCTGTCGTTGCGCCCGTGACGATCGCCACCGGACGCTGCTGCTGGTTCTGATCTCTTGACATTGGCTTCTCGCTTTCCATTGAGATGTGGCAGGTGGATTCACGCAGCCGTGTCAACGCGGCATCGAAGGCCGCGTATCAACACGCAGGCACAGCAATGCGGTCAACAACGACAGCGCGATGTGGGTGGCATACAACCATCGAAAGTCAGTCATGTGTGGGTGTGCATGGCCTGCCAGGGCCACGGTGACCGCGACGCCGAGCACGCTGCCGATCTGGCGCACCGCCTGGTTCACGGCGCTGCCGACGCCAAAGCTCGCGGCCGCCAGGCGCGCCACGGCGGCGCCACTGAGCGAAGGCAAGACCATGCCGACAGACGTGCCGGTCAACACCAGCCCCGGGAGCATGGTGCCGAGGTAATCGGGCGCAGGGCCGGCGCGCAGGTAGAACCACAGTCCGCCGGCGGCGTAGAGCAGGCTGCCCGCCACCAGCATGGGCCGGTGGCCCACCCGCGCCGCGATGCGCCCCGCCACCATGGCCACCGGCACGACGAGCAGGGGCCCCGGCGAGACAGCCAGTCCGGCTCGAGGCAGCGAGTACTGCCACGTCTGCATCAGGAAGAAGAACCCGAGGAACATCATCGAGAACGCCACCCCGAAGCTCAGGGTGGCCAGGTTCACGTGACGGTAGGTTCGTTCGGCGAAGAGCGAAAGGTCCACCGCGGGGTGCGGCGTGGACCTGGCCCAGGCGATGAAGATCAGGAGCAGCGCCAGGCCGGTGGCACCGGAGCCGAGCACCAGGGGTGATCGCCAGCCGAGCGCATCGGCCTGGACGATGCCGAAGGCCAGCGCGCCGACCCCCACGATCAACAGCGCGATTCCCACTCCGTCGACCGGTACGGCCCCCGCTGCGCTGCGCCATTCGGTCAGCCGGCGTTGCCCTTGCCACCAGGCAAGCAAGCCGAATGGGAGATTGAGGAAGAAGGCCCACTGCCAGCCCAACGCATCGACCACGGCTGCCCCGACACTGGGGCCCAGCGCGGCCGCCAGGCCGCCCACCGCGCCCCAGAGGCTGACGACGATGGCGCGCCGTTCCGCCGGAAACGCTCCGAGCACGAGCGCCAGCGAAGAAGGGGTGAGCAGTGCGGCTCCCACGGCCTGCAGCGCCCGCGCCCCGATCAGCATGCCGATGTGAGACGCCGCTCCGCAGGCAGCCGACGCCGCAAGAAACAGCATCAGCCCGATCTGGAAGACCCGCTTGCGGCCATGCGCGTCCACGAGCCGGCCGGCAGGCACGAGCAGTGCCGCGTACACCACGGTGTAGGCATTCAGTACCCAGGACAAGTCTGCGACGGTGCTGGCCGGGAATGCCGCTCGAATCGCACCGAAGGCTGCATAGAGCACCGTCGTGTCGATGGAGACCAGGAACACGGCGATGCTGGCAACCGCGAAAACGCCCCACGGTGTCGCTGCAACTTCGATCGCCGGCCTGACTTCGATTTCAGATACGGTGTTCATGAGCCCCTCCATCGACGCCGCGCCTGATGGGCGAAATTATGATGTGCATCATATTTATTGGCAAACGAAAGGAAAGTGCAGTGCATGCGCTTCCTTCAATTGCCGGCCAGGCTCTTGAGCGCTGCCTCGAGCACCGAATCCGACAGCTTCGGATCGTCGACGGCCCGTGCAAGCACGAGCGCCCCCAGCATCGTGGCCGTGGTGACGAGGGCCCGCTCATGGCAACCGGGCTGGCCCCAGTCGGGCGAATGGCGGCCCACGAGGTCGATCATTTCCTTGATGCGGCGTGTCGAGGCGCGACGCACCTCGGGCGCCTGGCGCGGCATCTCCGATCCCAGGGCGGCCACGGGACAACCTGTTTCGGTACGCGCCGCATGCGCCTTGGAGAGGTAGGTCCTGACCAATGTGCGAAACGCTTCCTCCGGCGGTGCCGATGCGACGAAACGCTCCAGCGTCGCGATGCCTTCGGCGCCCGCTCTGTCGGCCGCCTCTGCCAGCAACGCGTCGCGAGAGTCGAAGTGGGCGTAGAAACCGCCGTGTGTCAGTCCGGCCTCTTTCATGATGTCGGCGACCCCCGTGCCGCCATAGCCGCTGCGCCGGATGGCGCGGGCGGCAGCTTCAAGAATGCGCTCGTGCGAGGCTTCCTTGCGGCTTTGGGGGGGCTTTTTCATGTTCCTTGCCGTGTTCATGATGATCATCATATTTTGTGCTCGGCAGGACTGCAAGTCGTTGGTGTCCAAGCGCTGCCTCCGTCGTCACGCTCCGACCGTGACCGGTGTGGTGGCCGAAGCCTGCGCCGGGCTGTCGCGCCGCACCCGGAACCAGGTGGCGTACAGCGCCGGCACGAAGACGAGCGTCAACGCCGTCGCCACCACGAGGCCGCCCATGATCGAGATGGCCATCGGCCCCCAGAAGACGCTGTGCGTGAGCGGGATCATCGCCAGCACCGCGGCGGCTGCCGTGAGCACCACGGGGCGCGAACGCCGTACCGTCGCCTCGACGATGGCCGTCCAGGGCGCAACGCCACGTGCGATGTCCTGGTCGATCTGGTCGACGAGGATGATCGAGTTGCGCATGATCATTCCGCTCAGCGCAATCACGCCGAGCAGGGCGACGAAGCCGAACGGTGCCTGGAACAGCAGCAGCGCCGGCACCACGCCGACCAGTGCCAGCGGCGCCGTCATGAACACCATGAACAGCCGCGAGAAGCTCTGCAACTGAATCATCAGCAGGGTCAGCATCACCGCGAACATCGCCGGGAACACGGCGAACAATGCCTTGTTGGCCTTGTCGCTCTCCTCGATGGCACCGCCTTCCTCGATGCGATAGCCCGCCGGCAGGCTGTCGATGATGGGCTGCAGCGACGGGCGGATCTGCGCCGTGGCGTAAGGGCCCTGCACGCCATCGACGACGTCGCTGCGCACGGTGAGCGCCATGTCGCGGTTGCGTCGCCACAGCACCGGCTCTTCGAAGCTCGGCTCGATCCGGGCAATCTGGGACAGCGGCACCGTCACCCCACTGCGGGTGAACACCTGCAGGTCGCCCAGCTGGCCGATCTCGTGGCGCTCCTCCGACGTGGCCCGCACGACGACGTCCACGAGTTCCTCCCCGCGGCGAATCTGCGTCACGTTGGCGCCACCGAGCGTGGTCTGGACAAGGCCCTGGACGTCGGCGCTGGACAGGCCGAGCAGCCGGGCCTTGTCCTGGTCGACGTGAACCTGCACCGAGCGGACCTGCTCGTTCCAGTCGAGTTGCGTGTCACGCACCAGGGCGCTCTGACGCACCGTGTCGCGCACCCGGTACGCAATCTCCCGCACCTTCGCCTTGTCGGGGCCGATCACGCGAAACTGCACCGGAAAGCCCACGGGCGGGCCGAACTCCAGCCGGGTGACGCGCGCGGTGACGTCGGGCAAGGCCTCGTCCTTGGCGAACAGGTCCATCAGGCGGGTGCGGACGCGTTCGCGCTGTTCGATGCCCGCGGTCTTGATGACGAACTGTGCGAAGCCCGGGTTGGGCAATTCCGGTTGGATCGACAGATAGAAGCGCGGCGTGCCACCACCGGTATAGGCGGTGAAGAACTCGATGTCCGAGTCCTTCGCGAGCTGTGCCTCAAGCAGCTTCACCTGGCGTTCGGTGGCGGCGAACGACGCCCCTTCGCGCAGGCGCAGGTCCACCAGCAGCTCCGGCCGCGAAGCGGTGGGGAAGAACTGCTGCTGCACCAGCAGCATGCCGGCGCCGGCGATGCCAAAGACCAGCACCGTGATGCCCAGCACCCAGGCACGGTGATGCACGGCCCAATCGATGACGCCACGCAGCCGGCGGTAGACGGGCCGGTCATAGGGGTCGTGGTGCGTGCTGGCCGCCAGATTCTTTGGCAGCAGCCGCACGCCCAGGTAGGGCGTGAAGACCACGGCCACCAGCCAGGACAGGATCAGCGCCACCCCGACGACCCAGAAGATGCCTCCCGCGTACTGGCCGGCAATCGATTTGGCGAAGCCCACCGGCATGAAGCCGGCCGCCGTGACCAGCGTGCCGGTCAGCATCGGAAACGCGGTGGAGGTGTAGGCGTAGGTGGCCGCGCGCAGCCGGTCCCAGCCTTCCTCCAGCTTCACCACCATCATCTCCACGGCGATGATGGCATCGTCCACCAGCAGGCCCAGCGCGATGATCAGCGCGCCGAGTGAAATGCGGTCGAGGTTCCAGCCGGCGGCATACATGACGGCCGCCACCAGCCCGAGCACCAGCGGCACGGAAGCGGCCACCACGATGCCGGTGCGCCAGCCCAGGAACAGGAAGGAAACCGCCAGCACGATGGCCAGCGCCTCCAGGAACGAGCGCTCGAACTCCCAGACCGATTCGGCCACCACGCGGGGCTGGTCGGCGTACTGCTGGATCTCGATGCCCGCCGGCAATTCCTGGCGCACCTGCGCCATCCGCTGTTCCAGCGCCCGCCCGAAATCCAGCACATTGCCGTTGGGCTGCATCGTCACGCCGATGGCCAGCACCGGCACGCCGTTGTGACGGATGGTCAAGCTCGGCGGATCCTCGTAGCCGGAGCGCACCGTCGCGATGTCCGCCAGCCTCAGCAGCTGGCCGCCCACCTCCAGCGTCACATTGGCAACATCCGCGGCGCTGCGCAGACCGCCATCCACCCGCACCTGAACACGGTCATGGCTGGCATCGGCCGAACCCGCGGGCGCCACCAGGTTCTGGCGCGCCAGCGCGTCGAACACCGCCGTCGGCGGGATGCCGAGTGCCGCCAGCCGCCGCGTGGACAGCTCCACGTACACCCGCTCGGCCTGCTTGCCCAGCACGTCGACCTTGCCGGCCCCGGGCACGCCCTGGATGCGGCGCTTCACGTCTTCGGTGACGTCCAGCAACTCGGCCATCGACAGCTGGGGCGCACTGACAGCGTAGAGCACGCTGTAGCGGTCGTTGTATTCATCGTTGAAGAACGGCCCGCGCACGCCGTCGGGAAACTCCTGGCGCACATCGCCGATCTTCTTGCGCACCTGGTACCAGGCGTTGTCCAGCTCCGCCTTGCTGCTGCCACCTTTCATCCAGAGCGTGATGCCGCCGTAGCCCTGGCGTGCAAAGCTGCGCACGTAGTCGAAGTGCTCGAGCTCCTGCAGCCGGCGCTCGATGCGGTTGAGCACCTGGTCCTGCACGTCCTGCGCCGTGGCACCCGGCCAGACGACGATGGCTGTCATCTGCGGCACGTCGAAGTTGGGGTCCTCCAGGCGCCCCAGCCGGCTGAAGGACATGACGCCGACGATGAGCGTGGCGATGATCAGGAACAGCACCATGGGCTGGTGCGTGACGGCCCATTCGGAGAGATTGAAGCGTTTCATGAGCTGCTCTTGGCGACGAGGGCCGGCCCGGCCTCGGGTGCGCGTTCGACCGCGCGGACATGGATGCCAGCATCGAGCTTTTGAGCACCGACGCTCACCACCCGGCTGCCAGCGGACAGGCCGGTGACCTGCACCGAAGCGTCGTCCATGGCCACCACCTGCACGGGCTTGAAGACCAGGCCGGATCCTTTGGCGTCCAGTTCCCAGACGCCCGCCGAGCCGCTGGCCTTCACGAGCGCGGTCACCGGCAAGACCGTCGTGGCCGGCCCGGTGTTCGGTGCGGACAGCCTCAGCTGCATGGTGCTGCCCAATGGCAGCGCTGCGACTTGCTCACGCGATTGCGGGGCTGCCGCATAGCGCACCCGGAAGGTCCGGCCCTGCGCACTGGCCAAGGGCGACAGTTCGCGCAGTACCAGCCGCACGGGCGACTTCGTGTCGTGCCAAGGCGTGGCTTCTGCGGCAAGAGTGCGTGCCCGGCCCACCCATTCCTCCGGAAGTTCGGCAACGACCTCCCGCTCGCCATCGCGGGCAAGCGACAGCACCGGCTGGCCCTCGGTGACCACCTGGCCGCGCTCGAAGCGCAGCGCCGTCACCACGCCGGCATAGGGCGCCACCAAGGTGGCGTAGCCCTGGCGGTTGCGCGCCAGATCGAGTTGGCGGTGCGCCTGCTCCAGCCGCGCGGCAGCCGCATCGGCGCGCGCCTTCTGGCGCTCATGGTCGGCCGTGCCCACGGAACCGTCCGCCAACAGCCGGCGAAACCGCGCCTCGTCGGAGGCAGCCTGCCTGGCATCGACCGAAGCGGCCTGCACCTGGTCGGCTGCGGCACCCACGGCGAGTTGGTAGTCAGCCTGGTCGAGCCGGGCGAGCGCCTGGCCGGCCTTCACGGCGTCACCGACCTCAACCAGCCGCTCGATCACCTTGCCGCCGGTGCGAAAGCCCAGGTCCGTCTCGACACGGGCTCGGACCACGGACGTGAATGCGCGGGTTTGCGCTGATGAGGCCTGAGTCACGGTGGTCACGAAAACCGGCTTGACGACGGCGGCCGGCGCGGGCTTGTCGCTGCAGGCGGCCAATTGCACGCAGGCTGCGGCCAGGGCCGTGAGGGACACGACGGGGAAGATCTTGATCATTGGGAGCTCCTCTCGGCAAGGGAAGTGATGGCGGGGGCGGGGCGGTCGGGGGCGAAGCCGCCGCCCAGAGCCTTGTAGAGCTGCACGTCGGCCAGCGCCTGCTGCAGGTGGCTCTCCGACAGGGCAAGCTCGCTGGACAGCACCGATCGCTGTACGTCCAGCAGCACCAGCAGATCGATCTGGCCTTCGCGCTGCAGCGACTGGGCGCGCTGCAGCGCACGGCGGCGGTGTTCCACGGTGCGGCCGAGCGCGGCAGTGCGTTCGGCCTCCTCGGTGTGCACGAGCAAACTGTCCTCGACCTCTTGAACCGACACGAGCACCGCCTTCTGCCAGGCCAGCAACGCTTCCTCGGCACGAGCGGATTGCGCCCGGATGCCCGCATCGATGCGCCCGGCGTTGAAGACCGGCGCGGCGAAGGCCAGCGCGACGTTTGAAAAGCGCACCGGGGAGAGATCGAGCGCATTCAGACGCAGGTCCTGGCGGCCGACGAGGGCGCTCAGGAAAAGCTTGGGCCACCACTGTGCACGAGCTTCGGCGGTGCGCAGCGTCTCGGCCGCGACGCGTGCCTCCGCGGCTATCAGGTCGGGACGCCGCCTCAGGAGTTCACTGGGCTGACCGGTGCCGATCGTTCGCACGGCAGGCCAGGCATACGTCGCCTCCTCACTGACGACGGGGGACGAGGGGTTGCGGCCCAGCAGCACGGCCAATCGCGTCTGCGACGTGCCGGTGAGCATCCTCAGCGCAGGCACCTGCGCGTCGAAGGCTTCTGCCTCGGCGCGCGCGCGGTCCAGATCGAAGGCGCTGGCCTCGCCCTCGCGCAGGCGGCTGCCCACCCGGGTCGCCGTCTCGCGCTGGGCCTCGGCCAAGGCCTGCACGATGCGCAGCCGCTCCTGAGCGCCGCGCAGCACGAAATACTGTCGTGCCACCTCACTGGCCACCAACAGCCGTGCGCCCGCCACACCCGCCGCTGCGGCAGCGGTATCGGCCTGGGCCGCGTCGCGCGCCGCGCGAACACCGCCGGCCAGATCGATCTCCCACGCCACATCGACACCAACGCGCAGCGCGCGCGTGTCGGGCTGGCCTTGCTTGACCGCCGCGGGCAGGCCGCTGTCGCTTCGCGAGGCGGATCCCTGCAGGCCCACCGCGGGCCAAAGGCGAGCGTCCTGGGCATCTCGGCCCGCGCGGGCCTGGGAAACGCGTTGGAGGGCGATGGCGACGTCCTGGTTCGTGGACAAGGCCTCCTCGATCAGTGCCGTCAGCGCGGTGTCTCCGTAGCCGGCCCACCAGGCGGTGTCGACGGACGGACCGGCTTCCGACGTGCCGTGCGCAAAGGCCTTGGTCAGCGGCACGGATGGCTGCGGAGGTTGCACGGGCGTGACGGAGCAGGCCGACAGGATGATCAACGCCGCCAGCGCCACGGGGCGAATCATTCGGGCGCTGTGGGCGAAGCCGCGATGTGGAGAGGGCGTCATGATGTTCTTAAGTGGACCGATGAGTACAGTAAGTCTAGCGATCTATACTGGACTGTCAAGTACATTAAATAAGGTGACTACCACCGAGAACGAATCCGAGCCGAAGCCGCGGCGCGGCAGGCCACGTGACCCGGAGCGCTGCCGGCGCATCCTGGAGGCAGCGCGCACCCACTTCTATGCGCATGGCCTCGAGCGCGCGAGCGTGGACGGCATCGCGAGCGATGCAGGCGTCTCGAAGATGACCGTCTACAGCCACTTCGGGTCCAAGGAAGGGCTGTTCGAGGCGGTGGTCCGCGAGCGAACAGGGCACGTGGTGGGCTGCAACGCGGGCGACGAAGCGCCGGACCCGACGCCACCTCAGAAGGCGCTGCTGGCCATCGGCGAGCAGTTCCTGACGCTGACGCGAGAGAACAACGCTCTCGGCCAATTCCGCTCGGTCTACGGGGCCGCAGGTGCGCAGCCCGAGGCTTGCCGGGCGTTCTACCGGCAGGGGGCCGAACGGCTCATCGGTGAACTCGCCGCCTACCTTCGCCGTGCGGATGCCGCGGGGACCTTGAAGGTGCGGCACCCGCCGCGGGCCGCGGACCTGTTCCTGTCGATGTTCCTGGGCGATGGCCACATCCGGGGGTTGCTGATGCTCGAGATGCCCGACGAGCGGGAGAACTGGGCGCTGCTCCGGGAAGCGGTCCGGGTTTTCATGGCGGCCTACGCCCAGGTCTGACGCGCCGCACAAAGTGCGGTCTGGTGCGCGAAGTCGCCAGGGTCTGGAATGACGTTCGTTCAGAAATAGCGACCGTTCGTCCGTTCAGGCCGGCGACAGGCGGCCGATGCCCGATCGTTCATTTAGCATGGCCGTCGCGGAAGGGATGGCAGCGGATCTGTCGAGACACAGGCGCCGTTCGATTCCGAGCCAGGGAGTGGGTGCGCGTCGGCATCCAACGATCAAACCAACAAATTGTCATTCCATGAAAAATACTGTGTGGATTCCTGCGGCGTTGTCGATGGTGCTGCTGGGAGCCTGTGGCGGCGGCGGGGAAGGATCGAATGCTTCGAACAGTTCGGCGGTGTCAGCCGGCTCCGGCGGGGAAAGCGGCGGAACTCAGCAACCCCCGTTGACCAACGATTCAATGGCCACCGCCGACTACAGCCCGGAAACCCGTCATTCGACCAGCTACTGTGACGACGGCGTGTACCCCACGCAATGGGAATGGCGCCAAGACAAGATCCAGGCATCACCGCAGCCGGCCACCAGCGGCACCCCCCTGATCAAGCACATCCGCAACGGGGTGGTGATTGCCACGTATTCAAAGCTGTCGGGTTACCGCAGCACGGCCGACAACATCGATGCGCACGATACGTCGGTGGGCCCCTTCCGCCGCATGCCCTACACCCAAATGGCCGACGGTGATGTCTTTGAGATCTATCCGGCCGTCTACGAGGGAGAGGATCAGCAGATCTTCGTCGGCCCCAACGTGAAGAACGATGCCGAATCCAGCGCGGGCAAGACCTATACACCGAAGAACATCACCATCCGTGGCATCACGGTGAACGGCTTCCGGCCGGTCATCAAGAACCCGTCCTCGGGCGCCTCGAGCAATACCTTGAACCAGGCACTGGTGTATGTCGGCGCATCCGAGAACGTGATGATCGAAAACATCGACGTGATGGACTCGGACACGGGCGGCTCCATCGGCAAGGCCGGCATTTACGTGAGCGGCGCACGCGACCTGACCCTCAAGAACGTGCGCGTTTCAGGGTTCAAGCGGCACCAGCAGAACGGCATCTTCGGAACCGCCCAGAACACCGGCACCTTGCTCATGCAAGGCGTGGAACTTGAAAACAACGGCGGCAGTGGTGGCCCCGAGCACAACGCCTACTTGAACGGCAGCGCCACGGACAACAACTTCACCGTCAAACTGCAGGGCTCCTGGAGCCACAACGCCTACTACGGGCACCTCTTCAAATCGCGGGCGCAGGTCACCATCCTGGAAGGGAATTATTTCCAGGGCACCCGCGCCAACGGCGCAGTGCAGGCTGAAACCTATCTGGTCGACGTCCCGGAAGGCGGCAAGCTGGTCGCCAGGAACAACGTCTTCGTGAAGAACTTCTCCGGCGACAACTCGAACGGCGCTGCCATCACGTTCGCGGTCGAAGTGGGTTCGCCCACCAAACCCTTCGATACCGCGCGCCCCTGGGGCCTGACGGTGGAGCACAACACGTTCGTGGCGTTCTCCAGGTTCTACGACACGCAAAGCCACAGGCTCTACCCGTTCTTCTTCAAATCGACGGCCCCGGTCGCCGCGGCCGACAAGGTGGTACGGAACAACCTTTTCGTTGGCTACTGCCCGACGGCGAGCCAGATCACCTCCGGCTACTACGGCGACAGCCATGCAGAGGGCAATTTCAATGACATCGATGCGGCGTTCAGGCCCAGAAGGCCCACGATGATGAACCCGAGCTCCATCGTCGGCACCCTGGCCTACGCCCACAAGAACGGCACGGCGGCACGTACCGGCAGGGCTGCGGGCGCTCGAGACTAAAGCTTGTTGGGTGGCCCCGGCATGTCGCGCGCGTGCCGGGGCGCCTACCCAAGTGGAGCGACACCCGTTCCCTACAATGCCGGCATGAATGCCGTCCTGCAGACTCCCGCCCGCCGTCCCATCCGTGAATTGCCGGACGAGTTGATCAGCCAGATCGCCGCCGGGGAGGTGGTGGAGCGGCCGGCCTCGGTGGTGCGCGAGTTGGTCGACAACGCGCTCGATGCGGGTGCCGCCGAGGTGGTCGTCAAGCTCGTGGCAGGGGGCGTGCGCAGCATCCTGATCGAAGACGACGGCCACGGTATTCCGGCCACCGAACTGCCGCTGGCGCTGCGGCGCCATGCCACCAGCAAGATCGGTTCATTGCACGATCTGGAGAGCGTGGCCACGATGGGCTTTCGCGGCGAGGCGCTGGCGGCCATTTCATCTGTGTCCGAGGTGAGCATCTCCAGCCGCACGGAGGGCGCGCCCCATGCCCAACGGCTCGACGCCCGTTCCGGCGAACTGGTCCCGGCCGCGCGCGGCCGCGGCACGAGCGTCGAGGTGCGCGAACTATTCTTCAACACCCCGGCTCGCCGCAAGTTCCTGAAGTCCGAGGCCACGGAGCTGGCCCATTGCATCGACGCCGTGCGCCGGCATGCCTTGACGCGTCCCGACGTCGGCTTTGCCGTGTGGCACGAGGGCAAGCTGGTGCAGCAATGGCGGTGTGCGGCGTCCGACCAGCGGATGCGCGATGTGCTCGGCGACGAATTCATCGAACAAAGCCGCCCGGTCGAGCTGACCCTCGGCCCCATGCGCATCACGGGCCGCACCGGTGTTCCGGCCGCTGCCCGCGCGCGTGCCGACCAGCAGTACGTCTACGTCAATGGCCGCTACGTGCGCGACAAGCTCATCGCCCACGGTATTCGCTCGGCCTACGAAGACGTGTTGCACGGCGGCCGCCAGCCGTCGTACGTCCTGTACATCGAGATCGCGCCGGACCGTGTCGACGTCAACGTGCACCCCACGAAGATCGAAGTGCGCTTCCGCGATTCGCGCGAGGTGCACCAGGCCATGCGCCGTGCCGTCGAGGCGGCGCTGGCCGCGCCCCAGGCCGGCGCGGCGGCACCCGTCGCACCCGTGCAGCCGGGTCTGGACGCTGCGGTGGCCATGGAGGCCCTGGTGTCGGCCGACAACGAAATGTGGGCGCGGGCGCCGAAACCCGTGGCCTACAACCCGCCTGCCGAAGGCTTCGGCAACTTCCGCCCGCCGGGCGCCCAAGCGTCGCTTGGCCTGCAGCAGGCCGCGGTGCTTTATGCCCAGGAGGCGCCGGCCGCCTGGCGGACGAGCGAACCCGCGCCCGCCCCGGCGGCGCCTGCGAGCAACCTGCCCGAGGGCGAGTGGCCGCTCGGACGGGCGCTGGCCCAGGTGGGCGGCGTGTTCGTGCTCGCCGAGAACGCCTACGGCCTCGTGATCGTCGACATGCATGCAGCCCATGAGCGCATCGTCTACGAGCGCCTGAAAGCCAGCCTGGGCACCGCAGAGATCGAGGCCCAGCCGCTGCTGATCCCGGCCACATTCGCGGCCACGGCAGAAGAGATAGCCACGGTGGAAGCGCAGGGCGAGCACCTTCGCAAGCTTGGGCTCGACGTGTCCGCGTTGTCGGCCACCACGCTTGCGGTGCGCTCGCGGCCCGCGGCGCTGGACGGAGGCGATGTGGTCGAACTGGCACGCAGCGTGATCGCCGAGCTGGGACAGTTCGATGCCAGCACCGTGATCGAACGCGCCCAGCATGAGCTGCTCTCCACCATGGCCTGCCACGGCGCCGTCCGGGCCAACCGCCAGCTCACGCTGGACGAGATGAACGCACTGCTGCGCGACATGGAGCGCACGGAACGAGCCGACCAGTGCAACCATGGCCGCCCCACCTGGCGCCAGTTGACGATGAAGGAGCTCGACGGCTTGTTCTGGCGTGGGCGATAGAAGCTGTGTCGTGCCGCCGATGTCTCGGGTGCGCCGTCAAAATCTGAGCTTGTGTTTCGTCGGATTCTCAGACACCCTGCAATCCTGAAAAAAGAGAGGCTCCTCCATCAAGGGGAGCGGCTCCGTACCTCGAACGTCAGGGCGCACAGCAACTTCTGGAGTCCGCATGAAAGTCAAACGAATCATCGCGAATATTCCAGCGGCCCACCCAGCTTCGGTGGATGAGTTCTATCGAGACATTCTTGGCCTTGAGCTTGCCATGGACCATGGTTGGATTCGCACATATGCCGGCTCCGACAAGATGGTGGTGCAGATCAGCTTCGCAAGCCAAGGTGGCTCCGGTACGCCAGTACCTGATCTTTCCATCGAGGTGGATGATCTTGACGAGGCATTGCGCCGTGTCGAAAAAAGCAAAATTCCCGTGGAGTATGGTCCCGCCGATGAGCCCTGGGGCGTTCGCCGGTTCTATGTCAAAGATCCACTCGGCAGACTCATCAACATTCTTCAGCATGAACAGTGCTGAAGGAAACTCGACGGCTTGTTCTGGTGCTGTCTCGTGCCGTCGATGTCCGCGGGGCGCAGCAAGGTCCGCGCAATGACCTTCAACCTTCAGTCCGCCCGGAGGGAGCCGTTGATCGCCAGTTGCGCGGCGAACGCCCTCTGGTAAGCCGGCCTCGCTTCGCCGCGAGCGACATAGGCTGCCAGGCCGGGAAACTCGTTCAGCAGGCCGGACGGTCTCGACCGGAGCAGCACTGACACCATCAGCAGGTCGCCCGCAGTGAAACTGCCATCCAGCCAGTCGGTGTCGCCCAGTCGGGCCGCCAGCTGATTCAGCCGGACACGCACCCGGTCTTCGACAAGGGGCAGGCGCTCGGCCTTCCAGGGCCTGTCGCCCTCCACCAGCTTGACGGTCACGAGTTCGAGGATGGAAGGCTCCACCGTGTTGAGCGCCGCGAACATCCACGTGATGGCCCGCGCCCTGGCGTTGGCATCCGTGGGGAACAGGCCTGGGTGGCGCTCGGCGATGTGCTGCACGATGGAGCCGGTCTCGAACAGCGCGAGGTTGCCTTCCTCGTAGGTGGGGATCTGGCCGAAGGGATGCAGCGCCACATGGGCCGCCTCCTTCATCGAGCGGAAGGACACCAGGCGCACCTGGTAGGGCAGGCCGGCTTCCTCCAGTGCCCAGCGGACGCGCATGTCGCGCGCCAGTCCCTTACCCCCGTCAGGCGACCGTTCAAATGCGGTAATGGTGATGGTCATCCGGCGTGTCCTTTCAAAGAACGTCGTGCGCTCCGCGGCCCGCATGCCGATCATTCTGGCAGCAGCGCCGTCAACGCCACGAGCCGAATGGCACCGGCGGCCAGGAGCAGTCATGCCATACAGTCTGCTTCTTGGCGCTCTACCTGGCGCGTGATGCACGTCCCACCATGCACGAATTCCTGCTTTGCTCTGTTGAAGACACGTTCTTGATAACCGGACGCGGGCTCGTCATCGCCCCTGCTTTTCCCGTCTCGGCCTACAGGTTCGAGGCACATCAACGGGTTCGAGTTGTCCGGCCTGACGGCGAGCAGTTTGAATGCCGAGCGCACTTTCAAATACCCTTTCAAAGCCCGCGAGCGAAGGTGCTCAGTTTTTTGTGCGCGTTGCTCGATGTGAGCAAAGAAGATGTTCCGATCGGCAGCGAAGTATGGCTTCTCGGAAAGCAGGAAGACGAAGTCAAGCTCACCACGGCGACTGGCCCTGGTCAGACGAGCAGCTCCTGCCTCTCAGGTCCGCTCACCCAGGATCCGCTCCGTGACGCCGGTAGCAGCACGCGTTGACATCGGCTTGAACGCCAGCCTGAGCACTGACGCCCAACCGCCAGCTCACGCTGGACGAGCTGAACGCCTCTATTGCCAACATGGAGCGTTGCACATTACCGCTTGCGGCGCACCAGCAGACACTCGAGCATGACCGCTTCACGGGAAGCCCCCAGTCTGAACAGTGCGACAGCGTTTGCCGGGGCTCCTATTCATCTGCGTACCCTGCCTTTGTAAGCCTCGTACTTTGCCCCACCTGGCGCCCGGCATGACCCGCTACGCACACACCTGATCAGCGGCAAGTCGTGCGGATTGTGCCCTCGCCGGGATCGCCCTTCTGGCGATAGCCCGCGGCAACCGGAGAAGGGATCTGTTCTCTCAAACCAGCATCGATTGCTGGGCGAAGATACCCGCCATCGCGCCCTGCGATGATGCCTGGGTGACCGAGGGCAGGAAAGGCGTGGCGAGGTCGCCGGCGGCGTAGATGCCGGGCATGCTGGTTTGGCGGCGCTCGTCGACCTTGAGGACGATGCCGGTGGGCGTATCGACCGTGGCGAGGCCCAGTGATTCATGCAGGCTTGCGGACGGCTTGTTGCGCGGATGGGCGAACAGGATGTCGACCGCGATATTGCGGCGGGTATCGAGATTGACGGTGGTGATATGGCCCTTTTGATGGGCGATCTCGATGATGCGGCCATCGACGACAGGTATGTTGCGGTGCGCCAGATCGGCCTGGATATCGGGCGGAATGTCGTGACCATCGGCGAAGACAGTCAACCTGTCGGTCCAATCGTGGAACAGCCTGGCAGACTGGTGCGACTGCGGGCCGGACCAGACGAGGCCCCAATGCTTGCCGGCGACTTCAAAGCCGTCGCAATAGGGGCAGGGCACGATGGACGTGCCCCAGCTTTCGGCAAAGCCCGGAACATCAGGCATCTGGTCGGCGACGCCATAGCTCAGGATCAGGCGGCGCGCCCCAAGGCTTTCGCCATCGCCAGTGCGGACGGAGAAATGGTCAATGGCGCCGGAGACGCTGTCGGCCCGGGCATTGACCAGCCTGATCGTGGGATAACGCGCCAGCTGCTGCCGCGCCTCGGCCAGGATGTCCAGCGGTGGCTTGTGATCGTGGCCGAGCAGGCCGTGCGAATGGCCGGCGAAGCGATTCCGCGGCAGGCCGGTATCGAGAACGGTGACCTTGCGGCGGGCACGGCGAGCTGCAGGGCGGCGGCGAGTCCGGCAAAGCTGCC
>Ga0207679_10000534_pt1 | contig 25730 bp, 16 predicted proteins | sample KBSC73metaG_FD_184320 | JGI IMG/M metagenome (GOLD analysis project Ga0207679, IMG submission 184320) | Corn rhizosphere microbial communities from Kellogg Biological Station, Michigan, USA - KBS C7-3 metaG (SPAdes) (version 2) | ecosystem: Host-associated > Plants > Roots > Rhizosphere > Soil ... | reverse complement strand
CCCTGACATTCAGAGCCAGAATCTGACGTACTACCATTATACTACAAGGCAATGAAGAAAGCCCAAAACTCAAGGCACAAGAAACAAGTTCAAGAAAGTATTGTTTAAGACTTGTGTCTTGACATCTGTTGGCCCATGAGGATTCGAACCTCAACAGACAGAACCAAAATCTGTAGTGCTACCGTTACACCATGGGCCAAAAAAGGAGTGCCTGCCTCCCGAATGGGCGGCAAAAATACGGGCTGAATTCTTCATGCCCAAATGGTTTTAAGCCTTTTCGAGTTAAAATACTAGTGGCCTGCAGCCGAAAGTTCACGTTCCTTGAGTTCCCTCAATTTATCGAGGGCCCCGGCTACAACGTCGCACATGATCGTATACAATACGCCGGCTTCATGATTAGCGTAAATATGTTCGAGGGCTTTATTTTCATCAGGAATGATCATGACCGGAACGTTAGGATTTACTTTTTCAATTCCCTGTTTTAGCAGGTCAATAATTTCCTCCGCTGTTCTTCCGCGTAGATTTTTATCGCACCGGATGATGATCTCGTCGAAATAACCTGCCGATATTTCTCCCAACTCACGGATATCTTCATCTCTCCTGTCACCCGTTCCGGAGATCACACCAATATTTTTGGGATAATCAAGTTTACTGATAAAATCACAAAGCAATCTCAGCCCATGAGGATTGTGGGCAAAATCTGCGAGTACAGAGAAATTTTTGAAGTGAAAAAAATTCAACCTTCCCGGAGTCTGGGATGATGAGGGTAAAAAGGAGCTTAGTGCTGACCGAATATCTTCGATAGTGATATCGCGGAACAAATAAGTAGCCAGCACTGAGGGTAAACAGTTTTGAATATTATGCAACGCCTTTCCTTCAAATGTGATGGGTATGTCTTTCACCGCAATCACCCGGATTTTCCAGTTGCCTTTTTTTATGCTGATATAGCCATTTTCAAAAACGGCAGCAAGGCCTCCTTTGTCGCAATGTTTTTTTATTCTCGGATTGTTTTCATCCATGCTAAAGAGAGCAATGTTGCAATCGAGTTCCTCCGCCATTTTATAAACTAGGTCATCATCGGCATTTAACACAGCATAACCATGCGGGAAAACCGTTTCGGGAACAACCGACTTTACTCTGGCCATTTGCTCGAGGTTGTTAATTCCTGCAAGTCCTATATGATCCGCCGCGACATTTGTCACAATAGCCACATCACAATTTTGAAAGGCAAGTCCCGATTTTAAAATGCCTCCACGCGCACATTCAAGTACTGCGAAATCAACAGTGGGATCTTTCAAAACAAATTGAGAAGATACCGGACCTGTGCAATCACCTTTCATCATCATCTGGTTTTGTATGTATACACCATCGCTTGTTGTATAACCTACTTTCTTACCTGCGCTTTTAGCAATGTTTGCCGTGATCCTTGTGGTCGTTGTTTTCCCATTTGTGCCCGTAATAGCAATGATTGGTATTCTCCCTGCGCTTCCCCTTGGAAAAAGCATGTCAATGACCGGCTCAGCAACATTGCGTGGCAAACCCTTCGCCGGTTCAAGATGCATCCGGAATCCAGGGGCAGCATTCACTTCCAGGACCGCACCGCCATTTTCAGAAACGGCAGTTTGAAGATCGGTCGCCATTATATCGATACCACAAATGTCCAGCCCAATGATGCGTGCGATCCTTTCAAACATAAAAATATTCGCCGGATGAACTTCATCAGTTACATCGCTTGACGTGCCACCCGTAGAAAGATTTGCCGTTGGCTTTAATAAAACCAATTCATTTTTCTTAGGGATCGTTTCTAAAGTATATCCATGATCATCGAGCATTTTTTGTGTAAACTGGTCAACGGTAATTTGCGTTAGTACTTTTTCATGTCCATAACCACGACGCGGATCCTTGTTGGTTTCATCGATCAGCCATTGAATGGTGTGTTCACCATCACCTGTCACGGAGGCGGGAGTTCTTAAAGCGGCACAAATAAATTTATAGTTGATCACCAGGGCTCTGAAATCATATCCTGTGATAAATTTTTCAACGATCAAAGAACGATTGAATTCTTTTGCTGCGGCAAATGCTTTCAAGGCTTGCTCATAGTTAGTAATGTTTGTCGTATTGCCTTTTCCATGATTGCCGTCAATTGGTTTTATCACGAGTGGGTAGCCCAGGCTTTCTATTGCATCATTTAACCCTTCTTCCGTTCTTATAACGGTTCCTTTTGGAACAGGTATCTGTGCGGCATCCAGCAATAATTTTGTTTCTTCTTTGTCCCCGGCAATGTCAACAGCAATATTTGAAGTGGTTGAAGCAATCGTTGCCCTGATTCTTTTTTGATGCACTCCATAGCCCAATTGAACGAGACTTTGTTTGTTCAGGCGAATAAAAGGTATTCCTCTTTTTGCAGCTTCATCAACAATACACCCGGTTGAAGGGCCGAGTCGCGTGTCTTCACGGATTTCCCGCATATGTTGTATGTCGGCATCAAGATCATACGTTTCATTATTGACCAGGGCTTGTGCAATTCTTACCGCAGCTCGCGCCGCATATATGCCGGCATCTTCTTCTATATAATCAAAGATCACATAGTAAACTCCTTCTTTTTCCCCTGTGCTGCGCGTGCGACCAAACCCGGTATCCATGCCCGCCAACGTTTGGATCTCCAGGGCAATGTGCTCAATAACGTGACCCATCCATGTACCTTCATCAACACGGTGAAAAAAACCACCGGGCTCGCCTTCACTGCAACGGTGTTCATATAAAGTCGGGAGTAATTTTTCCAGACGTTCGCGAAAACCGGGGATCTGGTTGGTAGGCTTCTGTTCCATTTCTTCGAGGTCAAGTTTCATTTGTATCAACTTTGACCTGCGAATGCTCCAGTAATTTGGTCCTCTCAACACCTTGATTTCTAAAATCCGCATACATGTTGGTTATGTTTCAATTTAGTGGATTTTAATTATGTTACCAATTTGACCAGCTAATCCAGTTTAAAACAAACACAAAAAGTGACCGGTAAAAAAAGAGGCTACCGTAAAGGCAGCCTCATAAATCCAACTGAAAAGTCATCCTATTTTTTCATAAATCTCAACGTCGTTATATTATTAGTGTCGGTTTGCAATTCAACAAAATAGATTCCACTTACAAGCTTGCTGATATTGATTTGTTTGATCATTGGTTGCGGCGGTCTTACAAAGTCTTCCCGGTAAACAATAACTCCTTTGCTGTCATAAATCCTTAGCGCCGTATTGCTCGTCCGTCCTGCTCCCTCAATTTGAATATTAACCGTTGTTGTCGCCGGGTTAGGGAATACTTTGGCAAACGCTTTTGGCACAGCCAATACCGTGACTTGCATTGTATCCTTTGCAGATGCACCTGCGTTATCGGTTACCATTAGTTCAAATTGGTATACTCCTTCTGTCAAATTGCTGATCAGTGTCTGCGGTTTTAATGGCGATGCCAGAGTTGACTGAGTCGGGCCGGAGATCATTGTCCATTTGTACGAAGCAACTGTTCCGTCCGGGTCAGTACCAGCACCCATTAAAGTGGCCGTGTCGGTCGGCAATGAGATCTGTAGATCGGAGCCTGCTTCTGCCGCGGGTGCCTGATTCGGTGCAGCATGCACTGTCACTTGCAGCATAGACTTTCCTGAAGCGTTTGAATTATCGGTCACAGTCAACTCAAACTGGTAAACTCCCTCGACTAAACTATCTACCGATGTTTCTGCTTTTGTCGAGGAAACAATATTGTATTTATTCGGACCAGAGACTTTGTTCCACTTGTACGAGGAAATCGTTCCATCGACGTCAGTCCCCTTACCAGTTAATTTGACGCTATTCGTTGGCAAGGTAATTTCTACATTAGAGCCGGCTTCCGCAGTTGGTGCGTGATTCGCCGACAACGAAGCTGGGTTTACAATTACCTGCACCGTATCCTTTGCAGTTTTACCCAGGTTATCAGTGACAGTTAATTCAAATTTGTAAGTGCCTTCTGCCAGGCTGTTGACGGTAGTCTGCGCCTTGTTTACTGAAACAATATTGTATTGAGATGGGCCGGACACCTTGTTCCATCGATATGATGCAATCGTTCCATCCGGATCAGTACCACTTCCCAACAAATTAACACCGTTCGTTGGCAGGGTCACATTTAAGTCGAGACCTGCATTCGCCGTCGGTGCCTGGTTAATTGTTACGAGGGCTGCGTTTACTGTGACCTGCACCGTGTCTTTTCCAGTTTTCCCTAAATTATCAGTAACGGTCAACTCAAATTGATAAACTCCTTTTGCCAAATTACTTACTGATGTTTGCGCCTTTGTTGATGAAGAGATGTTGTATTGAGACGGACCGGATATCTTGTTCCATCGATATGATGAGATTGATCCATCATCGGTACCGCTGCCGGACAGCGATGTGCTGTTGGTCGGTAAAGTGATGGTTATATCAGCACCTGCATTTGCTTTTGGAGCCTGGTTTACCGGCGCCGCCACCACGTTTACTACTACGGTGTCTCTGTCGGTTGCACCTAGGTTGTCAGTTACCGTTAATTCAAAATTATATGTTCCTTTTACGAGACCGCTTAATGTCGTCGATGACCTTGTTGGTGAATTGATGCTGAATTCTTTTGGACCTAAGACACTTCTCCAACGGTAGGAAGCGATATATCCGTCAGCATCAGCTCCACTTCCTGATAGTCTCGCGCTGTTAGTTGGCAAGGTGAGGTTTATATCAGCACCTGCATTTGCTTCAGGTATTTGATTAGGTTTCGTCACAGCTCCATTCACCGTAACATTGATCGTGTCTTTTGCAGTTCCACCGAAATTATCTGTTACAGTTATTTCAAAAGAGTACGAACCCTGCACCAAATTATTTACAATCGTTTTTGCCAGGGTTGAAGATGCAATGCTGTATTGTGCAGGCCCAGCGATCTTTGCCCAGCGATACGCCGCAATAGTTCCATCGGGGTCAGTTCCATTACCCGAGAGAGTGATGCTATTTGTTGGTAGGGTAATATTAATGTCAACGCCTGCATCAGCGGTCGGAGACTGGTTTGGTGCTGCATTCACCGTTATTTGAACAGCATCTGTTGCGCTTGCACCACTGTTATCTGTCGCCGTCAATTCAAAGACATAAGTCCCCTGGGCTAAATTATCAATTGAAGTTTGAGCGGTATTCGGTGATGCAATATTGAATTGAGACGGACCAGATATTTTTCTCCACTGATATGATGCCATCCATCCATCAGGATCGGTACCACTTCCTGATAATGTAGTGCTGTTGATCGGAAGAGTAATGACGATATCAGCACCTGCATTGGCAGAAGGGGACTGATTAGGTGGGGGCGGTGTTGCGTTCACAGTTATTTGAACAACGTCAACGTCTGTTGCACCCTGGTCGTCTGTTACCTGCAACTGAAATTCATATACACCTTCAGTCAAATTATTGACCGATGTCCTGGCCTGTGTGGCAGAAGTAATATTGTACTGAGCAGGACCGGAAAGCATTGTCCATTGATAGGAAGCAATGTTTCCATCAGGGTCGCTGCCACCTCCGTTCAATGTTGCATTATCTGTAGGCAATGTGATAGACAAATCAGGACCTGCATTCGCAGTTGGATTTTGATTAGGCTGTGGTGTTGCGCCATTAACTGTTACCTGCACAATATCCGTGGCTACTGATCCTGAATTATCGGTTACCTGTAATTGAAACTCATAGATACCTTCTGTTAGATTGTCGATCGATGTTCTCGTCCGTGTAGGGGATGAAATGGAATACTGTGCCGGTCCGGAAATTTTTGCCCATTGGTAGGAGACTATGCTACCATCCGGATCGCTACCGCTACCAGACAGTGTAGCACTGTTAGTCGGCAATGTTATATTTATGTCGGCGCCTGCGTCCGCACTCGGCATTTGATTCGGCGCAGCATTTACAGTTATTTGAACAACGTCAACGTCGGTTGCTCCCGAGTTGTCTGTTACAGTTAATTGGAACTGGTACACTCCTTCGATTAAGCCATATACTAACGGTGAAGTTTGCGTTGTCGATGTAATACCATACTGCGAAGGCCCGGAGATCTTTGCCCATTGATATGATGCAATTGTACCATCGACATCACTGCCGCTACCAGATAAGTTCACGCTATTGGTCGGCAGTGTAATGTTTATGTCGACGCCCGCATCAGCATTCGGAGCTTGATTTGGTATTGGCGAAGGATTCACGATTATTTGAACAGTGTCTCTATCACTTGCACCTGAATTGTCAGTTACTTTCAATTCAAACGCATAAATGCCTTGCACCAAATTATTCACCGTAGTCTGCGCCTGCCCGCCCGATACCAGGTTGAATTGAGAAGGACCTGATATCTTACTCCATTGGTATGATGCAATTGTTCCATCCGGGTCAGTACCGCTTCCCGATAAATTGACACTATTTGTAGGTAAGGTAATGTTTATGTCAAGGCCTGCATTTGCAGTCGGGGCTTGGTTAGCCGCACCACTTACGCTTACCTCCACAGTATCTTTTCCGATCGCACCTGAATTATCGGTCACTCTTAATTCGAATTGGTAAACACCCTGCACTAAGCTTGTTATACTCGTCGTGGCAAGAGTCGGATTAAGAATAACGGCTGAAGATGGTCCAAATATTTTTGTCCATTGATACGAGGCAATTGCACCATCGGGGTCGCTCGAACCGGTTCCATCAACAGAAACTGAATTTGTTGGCAACGTGATTGATTGCGGATTCCCCGCCTTTGCTATTGGAGGTTGATTCGTAGCCGCAGTAACAGTTATCGACATGGTATCTTTACCTGTTGCACCGGAATTGTCAGTTACTCTTAATTCAAATTGGTATACGCCTTCTGTCAATCCGTTTACACCTGTCTTTGCCAACGTCGGTCCTGTAATGGTGAACGTTGTCGGGCCTGATATTTTTGTCCATTGATAAGAACTGATACTTCCATCAGGATCGGATCCGCTTCCCGCCAGTGTAGTTGAACTTGTCGGCAATGAAAGATTCTGATCAGCGCCTGCATTTGCCACAGGTGATTGGTTGGCCACCGTGCCCGAAACATACAGAAGTACGGCGGAAGTATAGGGAGCAAGGGTTATCGAGCCTGCGAAATTCTGTCCGGTTACATCCATGTACGTGGCACCGAGAGTAACAGTTTTATTCGATGCTGTGGCATTGTACTCAAATCTCATGTCGCTGATACTTGTGATGGTCTTGGGTGATTTTTTAGAGCTTTTGTCAAAGCTCGACATTGATTGCCATTGTGCAAGCGTGTAGTGGTTGAATGAGGAACCCTGTAGCGCGGTGAACCATGCGTTGTCGTCTGTCCCAATTGGCTTACATATATAATTGTTATCAGAGGAGCCGAAGTTTGTTTGAGAAGTTTCTGAAGTTTGATAAGAGCAGTTGCCCTGGCTGGTGGAGGCCGTTAAGACAAATTTATTTTGGCTGACATTTACATTTCTAACCGCATCATTAGCATCGTGTCCCATGGAGAGGGATGCCGAACTGCAATTATAAACGGTATTATTTTGAACCGTTATTTCATGAGCATTGTGCAAGTAAATTCCTAAGTTGGCTTTAGATATAGTGTTGCCGGTTATCGTAACATTTGAACCATTGTCATCCACGTATATTCCCTGTGAAAGCGAAGTCATCCCATTCAAAATAATGTTCCCGGTTATGGTTCTTGAAGTTCCATGATTTCCTGTATAGATACCACCGCCATCGGTATTATAGAAGCAAAAATGATTAACGAAATTGTTCTTAACAGTGTATGATTGTCCCATGGCAAATACTCCGATGTATCCGACGCTGTCAATTGAATTGTTTTGAACAACATCATTTGTTCCGGGGTCGTATATGCCGATCGCTAAATTTGTTCCATCGAGCGATCCCCATGCACCAGGGATCATGTTGATATTTACAAAACTGTTCCCGGAGATCATCATTCCCCCATTATTGCTGTATCCAACATTTGTTATCCCTGAGTTTTGGATATCGCGGAACGTGCAATTCTGCACGGTCAGGCTGGGGTTGTTGTTCATTTGATCGACACCCTTATCGCCGCAATACCGGATGTCGCAATTTTGTATCGTTGTATTTGAAGCACCACTTAATTGAAAGCAGTCTGTGTTCGCCCCCTCAAAATCCAGGTTATCAAAAGTCACGTAGCCAACCGTTACCTTAACGAGGCTATCAATTGTGGCGATTTTTACGGAAGATGGAGTACTGCTTGAATAAATGCTCAATTTCTTCGATGCAGGGTCATAATACCATTCATTTTGGGCATCCAAAGTGGCGAGAGAATTTTGAATAAAAGCCTGACCACCATTTGCAGGACTATAAATTGTAAAATTGAACGGGTTGGCAAAATTGCGAACATAACTTAATGTAGTTCCACTTTGACTTGTAATTAAGTTCCTGCTCATTATCCATGACGCCCCTGTTCTAAATACAACTTCTGCTCCTTTGTAATTAGTTCCACTGTTGAGTGAACTTAGATTTACAGACGAACTGGAACCAGAGCTGACAGAATAATAACTTCCGCTATTAGGTATTCTTCCCATAGCAGTGTTTATTCCGTTTACCGCGACTATATTCGTTGTTCCGAGTGTTGAAACAGCGCTGGTGCTCTGCCAGATGCTTCCACCTGTGTTTGTCCAGGAGGTCACCTGTGTAAAACCTGTTATTATTGGCTTTGGTCCTGAACCGTATGCTGAGAAAGTTATACGCTGCGAAGATGTTCCGGCTTTTGTGGCAATAATAGAACCGTAAAAGATATCCCCTCTCTTAAAGAGAACCTGGTCCCCTGGTTGCAAAGTGGACATGATCGAATTAAGCTTGTTGAGGGTCTTCCAGGGAGTTGAAGAATTTTGTGCTTCAGCGCTTGATCTCGAATCATCTCCATCCGTAGATGAGAAATAATAATTCGTGGCATGAGCGTTTCGTGAAAATAGAGACAGCTGGGCACACAGCAGTAATGTTAGTAGGTTTTTCATAGAGGGACCGGATTTTGTTGGTTAGTTTTCTAGGACATAGGTTTAGATTTTATATGTAATTATATGAGAAATCGTCGTGAAAAATAATTTTTCGGTCCCCTCATTAAGGTCAATGCGAACACAAAGAGTGGTTGTACTCTTTTTTCTGTAACAGAATAGAAAGTAATTATACCATCGTACGCTGAAATCGATATTTTAAATAAGGATTCTCGGAGTAAGAAATCGAAAAAAGAAAAAGGGCTTGTAAAAAAAGAAAGAGAGACAATTGTTGCTGCCTGATGCAGCTCTAAAAAAGCAAGACGATAAAAAGACAAGTATAGCCTTAGGTAATTAAGTTTGGTTTTCACTTGAGATTGGATTGGTTTTTTAAAGGATACTGTTGGTCAATTAATCAGGCTTTCACGGTGTCAGTTTTTCCGTGACACATTAAACAAAAACGATGCCACTCGGATGTTAATATTCCGCCACGGATAGGTGCATTTATCAAAAAAAAAGCTGCCTAATGATAAACATGTAGAAGATGAATACCGCGATTCGAAATTCCACTAGTAAGATTACGAATTTGGCTCCTGATCCTTCTTTCAGTCTCGCATTTTCTTTATGTTTCTACCGCCGGCGAGGCGTGTCCTTTTTGAAGGAGATCAATAATTAATATTGACTCAGGGTAATGGCAGGTTCCATTTTCAGCGTCGAGCAGTGTTGGTATGAATCATTCGTTATTAGATAATAGTGATGCGTTTGAACCATGAGGCTAGTTCATCTAAAAAAAATTGTGAGGATACTCTTCTTATTTCAGTTAAATTACTATCTTGGCGCTAAATTCATAAAGGCTTAAAAAGCTGTAGTTCCTTCATCCTTTCTGAAGCCGTCATTCTGCTGAATCCTCCCTTGAAACGCCATTTAAAAATTAAATGGATGTCTGGATGTCTAAGCTTAATTTTGCTGGGTCCAATTTTCAAAAAACATTATGAAACTCATTGATTCTAAACTGCATTACCTATTCGTATTGATACTACTCGCAGGTTGGGGCTGCGTCGATACAAAAAAGGCAATTTATTTTAATGATTTGGCCAGTACTACAATTACTACCAATACACCTGTCCCAGAAACGATCATCCGAAAGAATGATTTATTAAATATTAACGTCAGTAGTTTGGATGCACAAGCATCGGCTATTTTCAATGCACCTAATCTTTTGCCCGCGGCCATCAATAATGGTGGCACAGCGAATGAAATATTAGGGTACCTGGTAGGGAATGACGGAACGATCCAGTTCCCTATTCTGGGCAACATAAAAGCGGAGGGTTTGACCAAAGATCAATTAAAAGAAACCATTCAAAAGAAATTGCTGGACCAGAATTTGTTGAAAGGTCCTATTGTGAGTGTTCGATTTCTAAATTTTAGAGTTACTGTGTTGGGCGAAGTGAAGAACCCGACAGCCATCGATGTGCCCAGTGAGAAAATATCTTTATTGGAAGCTATTGGACTTGCAGGGGATTTGACCATTTACGCTAAAAGAGATAATGTACTTGTAATAAGAGAAATTGAAAACGGCAATAAAGAGATCAAACGGATAAATTTAAACTCAGCCGAGCTTTTGTCTTCTCCTTATTATTACCTGAAATCAAATGACATCGTGTATGTAGAGCCCAATAAGTCTAAAGTTGCGAGTTCGGGAAGAGGTCAGCAGTGGATACCTGCCGTTTTAAGCGGTTTATCGCTGGTTGCCGTGGTCGTAGTTGGGATCGTCAATCACCAATAATAATTTATTTAGTAAATGCAGATCAATCAAAAAATAGAGCCAAACATTCAAAATGACGATAATATCGTTGCCCAGATTTGGTCTAAATATTTTCCCTATTGGCCGTTGTTTGCATTTTTCATGATAGTCGCAGTGCTCGCTGTCAGGTTTTATCTAAGAAATAATATTCCGATATATGAGACGACTGCAACAATTTTGATCAAGGACGAGAAGAAAGGAGAGGACGATTCCAGGATAATAGAATCATTAAATCTGCTTTCAACAAAAAAGATCATCGAAAACGAAATAGAAGTTCTTAAGTCAAAGGACCTCATGATGCAGGTGGTGAAGAGACTGCATTTATATGCGCCGGTTTACGAACAAGGAAAGAGAAGAGATATTCCCGCTTATGTCAGTTCACCGATCAATATTGAGGTTTCTAACCCCGATTCATTAATGGAGACTGACAAAGTTTTTTTCACTTATGATTCTGCGTTAAGGAAAGTTACCATTCAAAACAAACAGTATTCATTAAACCAGTGGGTAACCACACCCTACGGTACGCTGAAGTTTACGTCACAAAATGGTAAGAGTAATGGGCCATTATATTTCGTATTAATAAACCCCAAAGTGGTTGCCTTTGCATTAGTCGACGGCCTGGAGGTCTTGGCGGCAAATAAACTTGCTTCGGTTATAAACCTTACAATGCGGGATGAAATACCGAAACGTTCTGAAGATATCTGAATGAGCTGATCGCCGTTTATGATAATGCTTCTTTAAGAGAAAAAAACAAGCTTGCCGATAATACTTTGACATTTTTGGATGAACGATTAGGGATTGTAAGCCATGACCTTGACTCTATTGAACAAAAATTGAAGACATATAAATCTTCTACAGGAGCTGTTGACATTAGTTCGCAAGGCACACTCTTTCTGCAAAACGTAAGCGCAAATGATCAAAAACTGGGCGATGTTAATAACCAGCTTAATACTTTAGACCTGGTAGAGAATTATGTGAAGTCAAAGGACATCTCCAGTAGCGTACCTTCTACCGTTGGCATCACTGATCCGACGCTTCCCCAACTGCTTAATAAATTATACGAGGATCAATTGCAATATGAAAAGCTAAAAAGAACAATGGGAGAAAATAACCCGGCTGTTCTAAATCAAAAGGCAGAAATCGAGAGGATTAAACCTGGAATTATCGAGAATATACAAAGTCAGAGAGAGAACCTCCAGGCCAGTAAGGATAATTTAAATGCAACCAATAACCGGTATTCGTCAATTCTGCAATCCATTCCTCAAAAAGAGAAAGACATTGTTGAGATAACGAGAGAGCATAACATTAAAAGCAATAACTATAATTTTTTATTGCAAAAGCAAGAGGAGACGAAATTATCTCTGCTATCTTCTATCGGAGATAGCAGGGTAATTGATAAGGCAACAACATCCCTCACCCCGGTTCCTTCCAAGAAAACGCTTATTTACATAGGTGCCCTGCTTTTTGCGTTTGCGCTGGCAGTTGGTTTGGTAACGATCAATGAAATATTTAAACGTACCATCCTTTACAGGCGGGAAATCGAAGCATATACTTCCATTCCAGTCATCGGTGAGATCATCTATCAGAAGAGTAAAGATCCATTGGTAATTGGAAATGGGAAAAGAACTTTTATTGCTGAGCAATTTCGCAACTTAAGAACTACGCTTCCGTATATGGGGCTCAACGGCGAAAGAAAAAAGCTGCAGGTTACGTCCACGGTTTCGGGAGAGGGAAAAAGTTTTATAGTGGCCAATTTGGGAGTTGGACTTGCATTGGCGGGAAAAAAGGTAGTTGTCATTGAGTTTGATTTAAGTGACCCGACTCTTTGCGATAAACTGAATGTTGTTGAAATAAATAAAGGACTGACAGATTACCTGACGAGCGATGTAAAACCAGAAGAGATCATCCTGCCTACCTCTGTACATGAAAATCTTTTTGTAGTTCCGGCAGGATGGTTACCTGAAAATCCATCTGAATTGATCATGAGTGAAAAGGTGCCTGAGTTGCTAAAATATCTTTCATCCAGGTTTGACTATATCATTATCGACACCGCCCCGGTCGGTTTGTTGTCAGATGCATACGTTCTTTCTAATTATTGTGATGCAACTTTATACGTGGTGAGACATAAGCACACCCGCAAAGCATCCATACAAAGGTTGGACGCCAATAATAAGATCAATGAGCTTAAGAACATGGCAATTGTGTTCAATGGGATAAGGTCAAGAGGATTCGGAGGAAACGGATATGGATATGGTTATGGATACGGATATATCCATAAGGAGAAACGGAAAAGAAAACTTTTTAGAAAATCTAAAGTTTCGTAGCATCTTATAGTAGTCCCGTGAAACGGGATCATAGTGTCACGAAACTTTTTGATATATATATTTTACGTACACCTAACAAATCAGTACCTGAATGTAACTGACATTGGCGTAGCCATATTCCTCGTAAAGACTAACTGAAAATAAGTTTCCAAAACATGAAGAACCGGTAAATATTAATCTCTTTTCATTGCAAAAGAGTTAACATTAATTCCGGTTTTATGAATGAAAAAAAATGGTTTGCCCTTTATACAAGGGCGCGCTGGGAAAAGAAAGTATCTGAAATCTTGACCCGAAAGAAAATTGAAAATTACTGTCCCATCAACAAGGTCGTAAGGCAGTGGAGTGACCGAAAAAAGATTGTATACGAGCCGCTATTTACATCGTATGTCTTCGTGCGGATCTCAGAATCTGATGTCACACGTCTAAAGCAGACCCCGGGAGTTATTAATTTTATCTATTGGCTTGGTAAGCCTGCGGTTATCCGTGACTCAGAGATCGATTCAATCAGGAGCTTCTTGTCTGAGCACGTGAATATAAAACTGGAAAAATCGCCGATCAATGCGAATGACAAAGTACGGGTGTTAAGTGGCCCGCTTATGGAATTGGAAGGCGAGGTTCTGTCAGTCAAAAGCAGGACGGTAAAAGTCGCACTTCCCTCACTGGGATATTTGATGTTTGCCGAAGTGGAAACAGAGAATGTAAGGGTGATTTCGCATGTTGTTCCCGCGGCAAATATGAACTATCCGTTGTACGCAGTCAGATAATCGCTTTTTATTAATGTCACACAGAGTTTCGGATGCTAATATTTCCGACTTATTGAGTATTATTGCGTCTTTTCCTTTCTGTTAAATGTGTATATTCATTATATAGTACTTTCTGTGACTTTCAATTGTCTTTTTAAAATCTATCAATAGAAATGATAAGAAACGACGAAAAAGCGGGATTTGATCTGGTGATTGAAGGATCACGGTCCAACGGGCAATATTGGACAGACCTATGGCAATACCGGGAGCTATTTTTTTTTCTCGCCTGGCGAGATATCCTGGTGAGGTACAAGCAAACCGTGATCGGGCTAGCCTGGAGCGTAATTCGTCCGTTCTTAACAATGCTCGTGTTCACAATTGTTTTCGGACGGTTGGCGAAGTTGCCGTCAGGCGGAGTACCTTACCCGATCCTTGTATATGCTGCCATGCTCCCGTGGCAATTTTTTTCTACTTCCTTTAATGACGCCAGCAATTCGCTTATCAACAATTCGAACATGCTCACGAAGATCTATTTTCCAAGGATGATAGTTCCCGCGAGTACCGTAATTGTCAATTTCATAGACTTTCTTATTTCATTCGTAATTTTTATAGGATTGATGCTTTGGTATCATTACACTCCGCCCTGGATGATCATAACGCTGCCATTGTTTTTTTTCTGGGTTGTGTTGATCTCCCTGGGTACTGGTTTTTATGTTGCAGCTGTCAATGTAAAGTACCGGGATTTTAAATACATCGTCCCTTTTGTTGTACAGTTTGGATTGTACATTTCTCCTGTCGGGTTTAGCAGTAGCGTGATCCCCGAAAAATGGAGACTGCTGTATTCAGTAAATCCAATAGTTGGAGTGATTGATGGATTCAGGTGGGCGATCATCGGGGATTCAAGTCCCATCTACGTGCCCGGGTTTCTTTTGTCAATAGCAATTACCGTTTTATTTTTTGTGTTTGGCATAATGTATTTCAGGAAAATGGAAAGGGTCTTTGCTGACCTGGTGTAAAAAATTAAGCCGTCCCTTTAAAAAATATTGAATAAAAAATGGCTGTTGTAATTAAATCGGAGCATCTAAGTAAAAAGTATATCATTAGTCATCAGCAACAGGAGAAGTATGCGACTCTGAGGGACGCTGTTGCCAAAAAAGCAAAATCTTTTTTTCAATCCAATCGGCGCAATACGGGATCCAATGCGCTTTCAAAAAGGGAAGAATTTTGGGCGCTAAGGGATATCAATTTTGAGGTAGCCCAGGGTGACAGGCTCGGGATCATTGGCAGAAATGGAGCAGGCAAATCCACTCTTTTGAAGGTGCTAAGCCGAATCACGGAACCTACAACAGGACGAATATCGATTAAAGGACGTATCGCCAGCCTCTTAGAGGTGGGAACGGGTTTTCATGCGGAGTTGACCGGCAGAGAAAATATTTTTTTAAATGGAGCGATATTAGGAATGCACAGAGCTGAAATCAAACAAAAGTTTGATGAGATCGTTGATTTTTCGGGGGTAGAGAAATTTTTGGACACGCCGGTAAAGCGCTATTCAAGCGGAATGTATGTCCGGTTGGCCTTTGCGGTAGCGGCACATCTGGAATCTGAAATACTAATAGTAGACGAAGTGCTAGCGGTGGGTGACGCCGAGTTCCAGAGAAAATGCCTTGGTAAAATGCAGGATGTGTCTCAACAGGAAGGAAGAACAGTTTTGTTTGTCAGCCATAATATGCAGGCCATAACAAATTTATGCAGTCGGGTCATCTTGATAAACAAAGGAAATATTATCCAGGATGATGTTCCGTCGAAAGTGATCAAGGATTATGTAATGTTTGAGACATCAAACGAAGGATCCATTTTTTGGGATCAAAATTCTGCTCCCGGCGATTCAACAGTAAAATTGATAGCCATACGAATCCTGGACGAAAAAAATAATATACAAAATCAATTTTTTTCCAAATCAAAAATCAGGGTTCAATTCGACCTTAACATCGAAGAAGTTAGTGAGGATCTCGTCGTGGGATTTGATATTACAGACGAAGATGGAGTTGTTATTCTGAGAACCTACCATAACGACAGCAAACAGGAAGAGTGGCCTTCGTTGCAAAAAGGCCTCAATGCAATATACTGTGAGATCCCGGGCGAATTTCTAAATGTGGGAACCTATTACATCTCTCCGAAGATAAGCCTCCATTGTAAAAAATGGATATTGAATGCCGACCCAGTATTGTCATTTGATGTGGAGTTGAACCATGGCGTTTCTCCTTTCTGGAATGTTCTAAACAAATCTAACAGGCCAGGTTCCCTGGCATTAATTATCCCATGGAAAAATAAACTTAAATCTTTTAATTAATAATAATCCGCAAAATTTGAAAAAATTAATTCATCGTTTGCTGAACAAATTTGGATATCGTGTCTACAATATATCCAAAGAAGCCAAATACCTGAAAATTCAAAAATGGAATTTTTTAAAAAAGATCCCGGTGCGGACAATTATAGATATCGGTGCAAACGAAGGACAATTTGCTAATGAAATTTCGAACATTTTTCCACTTGCAGAGATTTATTCTTTTGAACCATTGGGGGATTGCTATGAGAAGCTGGTTTCGAACTTTAGAGATAATAAAAGGGTACACACATACAATTTTGCACTGGGTGAGCAGGAGGGTGAAATCACCTTCAGCAGAAGCAGTGCATCAGCGTCCTCTTCGCTACTAAGGATGGGAAACCTGCACAAGAAATTGTACCCTCACACGGCAACCCTCGTCGAAGAGAAAGTAAAAATAAAACGTCTTGATGACGTTATTGCCGACCTGAATTTAGCGGATCATATACTGCTTAAGATTGATGTCCAGGGTGCGGAAGACAAGGTTATAAAAGGAAGCCCTGAAGTTTTAAAGAAAGCAAGCATCGTTGTTACGGAAGTTAGCTATGCTACCTTGTATGAGGGACAGCCTTTGTTTCGCGACATTTTTGCCTTATTAGAACGACATGCTTTTACTTACATCGGAAACATGGAGCAGTTTGAAAACCCGTTAACGGCAGCTCCACTATTTGCTGATGCCGTATTTATAAAAAAAGAAATTCACGATCGGTTATATAATTCCTGACCACGGTTCACATTATCACAATCATCGCCCGGAACGAGTTCTGATTGTCCCAAAAATTTTCAGCTAATTTTGAATGCGAATTGCTTTTGATACTATTTATGATGAGAGCTTTACCGATTTAGTAACTAATAGCGATTTCCTTCTGCAGCCTATGTCAAATGTGTTAATATTCTCTCCCAGTTTTGATGGTCACCGGCAGATCTATGTGTACGTTTTGTCGGATATCCTCAAAGAAATGGGGTTTAATATTTTTATCGCAGGGAACCTGAACGGAAAGGTCAGCGATTCTTCCTACATCGAAAGACTCAAAAAAGATAAAGATGTCATCTTAATAGATACCTCTATTTATGGAAGAGCGGGACTTGGAATCACTAACGAAGAATTCATACAACTCCAGGATAAGTGTAACGCAGAATTGACCATTTTTCCCGAGGCGGATCATCACATTCCTTTGTTTAATGCGCAATTATTCAATAAAAGAAATAGATTGAAAGGCAGGACAATAGGTATTTTCCTACGGCCATTTCACTTTTATAAAAAACTGAATTTTTTGAATCGGCTTAAATATATTAAAAACCTGCCTTCAACATGGCGCACTGATGAAAATTTATTCCATGAATATTTGTTGAAGCAATTTAAGTTAATGGATTCTGCACTGTATATTGATGAAAACTTTGTCTCGCATCACTCATCTACTCATTGGTTGCCAGATGTTTTTCAAAGTTATGCTGAAGAAATTATAGGGAGTGAAAATGTGGAAGAGCGTTTCTGGATCGACAGCTTGAAGAAATTTAAAGAGGCGAACAAACAAAGGTTTATATTTCTTTATTTTGGAACTGCTCAAAAAAGAAGAGGGTATGACCTTCTTTTAAAAATGGCTGTTGAACAAGACGCATGTTTTATCCATTGTGGGTTGAATGACCAAAACGAGAGATACGATCTGGATGTCAAGGCACTCAAAGAAGAGCTGCAGAAGAAAGGACGACTGTTAGAAACTAATCAGTATATTTCAGACCCTGCTTGTATTGAAAGTTTTTTTAAATCGGCAACCCACTTAGTGCTGCCCTACCAGAATTTCTGGGGGTCGAGTGGCGTTATGCTCCAGGCTCTTGCCTATGGAATCCCTGTCCTGGTTCCGGAAAATGGAATCATGGGTTATAGAGTCAGGAAACATAATCTTGGATTAACCTATAATGAAGGGATCAATTCTTTAGCGGAGCAGTTCGCAAGATTTAAAGAGCTGCCAGTCCAAAATTTTAAACCCTCAATTTCGGGATATATGAGATACCAGACATCTGATCAGCTAAAGAAAGTACTGATCAACGTCTTTAAAGGTTCAAATCAGATTATCGAGCATCCGTGAACTTTATATTATGACCACGCTATTAACAAAATATCTTCCATATCTTATTTTATTATATTTTCTATTCCGTGCATACAAAGAGTCTATTTACTTATTGGGCATTCCGTTCCTGATTTTCTTTCAATACGCCATTTTTTTTGACAATGTAAAAATATTTGCGGTCCCGGGGAGTTTGCCCAAAGATGTAATTCTGCTAATGTGGATGCTCATTGTTTGGTTCATTCTTTCAGCGAGGCCTCTTATCCAGCCAGGATATAAGCTAACGAATTATAATCATCATAAAGGGCCCAACATGATCGACCTGGTTATTGCTGCACTAATAATAGTTTCTGTTGTTGGTTTGGTTAAGGTGATTAACAAAAATGCTGTGCTCACTGGCGTGATCAAGCAGTATTTTGCCCTGGCTTCCCTGTTTTTTGGGTATTTTATAATAAAGAGGATCATTTCTTATACAGATCCGATTTCCCTAAAAGATTTTCTATTTAGCATTGTTCTCGTTAACAGCGGTGCATCCTTTTTGTATTTTCTGCACCAGGGGTTGCATATACAATTATACCAGTTGGGCGGGATGGAGGGCCTTCTTCAGGAGGAGATATTTCAAGGAGAGGCTATTACGCGTGAGTTTTGGTGCATGCCTGTCTTATGGTTTTTCTCTATTTCTTACTTGGTAATTTTCAAGCCGGGGAAACCCGCAATTTGGCTTTCTTTGCTCGGCATTAATTTTATTGGTGTCTTTGTTTCTTATACGCGTTCCTTTCTGGCAATTATATTCGTTTTAATTTTCCTTTACACCGTTTTGATTTCAATTAAGAAAAGAAGTGTAGCAACACTTTTAAAAAATGGTGTATCAGTCATCCTGGTGGGAACCGTTCTTGTTTTTGCGATCATGCGTTTTTTCCCTGATAAATTTGAATACATTGAGTCACGCTTTATCAATTTAAGAAAGGATCCGAAAGATGAGGATGCAAATACTCTGCTTATCCGCTTTAACAATACCGGAGAGGTTTTTCATAAGCTTGGTCCCGAAAAAACACTAGAAGGTGTCGGGCCCGTTACTGAGGTCCAATATGCAGGCACAGAAGATATAGTGGATACTTCAGCAGATATGGTTTGGACTGGTGTCGTATTTCGCTGGGGTTATATCGGGTTGGGTTTTTTCATTTTACTTTATCTTGTTTCCCTCATCAAAGCATTTAGTTTATTCATGAAGGCTCACGGAGTCTTGTCTCACTTCGGCTTGTTGTTTTTTTTGGTTATAGTCTCGCAGATGATCGAAAGCTTTGCATCATGGACGTTTCTGAATCCCGGGCATCTTGCAATGGGACTATGGTATTTTGGGGTACTTTCAGCCCTGAGCGGATTTAACAAGAGACATGAAGTCCAAATTGAAAAAATAGATAATGACTACATCCGAGTTTCCTAAGATCACATTCGGGATCATTGTTCTAAATGGCGAGCCCTTTACCCGCTACTGTCTTCGTTCGCTGTATCCATTTGCGCATGAAATTATTGTAGTGGAAGGCGGTCACGAAGATGCCAAATCAGTATGTACACCTGATGGACATTCTATTGATGGCACCCTGGAAGCACTCCACAAATTCAAAAAAGAAGAGGACCCTGAAAACAAGGTTACAATCGTAACCCGCGGAGGCTTCTGGCCCAAAAAAGATGAATTGGGAAGAAACAGAACACCACAATCAAGGGCATATGCCGAAAGAGCTACTGGCGATTACCTTTGGCAAATTGATATTGATGAATTTTATGAAGAAGATGACATGATGCGTATTCTCAAAATGCTAAAAGAAGATCCTTCGATAACCGCGGTTACTTTCCCTACATATACCTTTTGGGGAGACATTCAATATGAGTCAGACTCCTGGGCTTTACGAAGAGGCGCCAAATATTATCACAGGCTTTTTAAATGGTCAAAGGGCTACAAGTATTTAACGCACGAACCGCCAACAGTTATTGATGAAAACGGAACTGACCTCCGTGAGAAGAAATGGCTTTCAGGCAAAATAATGAACAGGAAAAATATTTACATGTTCCACTACTCGTTGTTGTTCCCGTGGCAGGTAGAGCAAAAAACAAGAGTGTATAACGATGAAGACAAAAACTACAGAGGCATTGTTGACTGGGCTGAAAATAATTACTTCAAACTTAACAATCCTTACCGGGTTCATAATTTGTTTCGTCTTCCGAGTTGGCTTCTGAGATACAAAGGGAAACATCCAAAGCAAATTAAATTGATGATGCAGGATATCCGGGATGGCAAACTGAATATAAAAGTGCGGAAGAATGATGATGTCGAATCACTACTAAATTCGTTTAATTATAAACTCAACAGGTTTTTATTAGCTTCTGTTGAACCCATAGATTTTTGGTGGCAAAAATTTATATTTAATGCAGGCCGGGTGAAGAATATACCGGGGAAAATCAGGAAGATCACACAATCAAGCGTATCAAAATGAGAGTACTGTGGTTTACAACGACTCCTTCAAACGGAGCAAGTTTTCTAAACCATAAAAGCGTAGGGGTTAGCTGGGTTGCGTCCCTGGAAAATACTTTAAATAAGATCGATGATATTGAGCTAGGAATAGCTTTTTTGTGGAGCGACAACCAGGTCCAACCTTTTAAACGAGATAAAACCTGGTACTATCCTATTGCTACGAAACAACCAAAGGGAAAGATGCAAAAGCTCCGGGACAGGTGGTCGCATAAAATTGCAATGAAAGAAAATGTACAGGCATATTCTAAGATCGTTAAAGAGTTTGCCCCTGACATCATTCATATATTCGGTACAGAAAACGATTATGGAATGGTGATCCCGGAAGTGAAAGTACCATGTATTGTTCATATCCAGGGTAGCCTGATCATGTGCAATCATAAATGGTACAGCGGGCTCACGAAGGATGATGTTTTCAAATACTCAAGAAAATGGCCGCTTATCAAAGGACATGGGCTTTTTCACAGCTACTCTGCTTTTAAAAAGGCTGCCGACCGTGAAAGGATCATTTTTAAAAATTCGCGCCACTTCCTGGGCAGAACTGATTGGGATCGGAGACTGACCTCTGTTCTGTCACCAAACGCGGAATATTTCCATTGCGATGAAATGATGCGCCCTGTATTTTATTCGCAACTTTGGAAACAACATTCTGACCAACATCAATACACGATAATTTCAGTTATCAGGAATGTAATTTATAAAGGCCTCGAGACAATTTATGAGTGTAAGAACATACTCGATCCACTGTTCCCCAAAATGAAAATAACCTGGAAAATTGCTGGCATTGATCAGCAAGATGAGATCGCTGAACTGGTCCTACGAAAATATGGTGGTTCATACGACAAAGCAGGAATTCAACTCCTCGGTCCACTGCAGGAAAACGAACTGCTTGATGAAATGTTGAACGCCGATCTGTTCGTTCATCCTTCGCATATCGAGAATAGCCCGAACGGTTTATGTGAGGCTATGTTGCTTGGAATGCCAGCCATTGCCACTTATGCAGGAGGGACGGCAAGCTTATTAACTGATAAAAAGGAAGGTGTCCTGATACAGGATGGCGACCCTTACGCGCTGACGGGAGCTATCGCGGAATTAATACGAGAACGGGACTATGCAAGCGGTCTTGGTGCAAATGCAAGAAAACGGGCTATTCGGAGGCATGATCCTGACAAAATTGTGAACGAATTGACCCACATTTATTCTTCGGTTATATCGAAAAAGAGCAAATGAGCTATCCTAAGATTTTAATCGTTGGACATTATTTTGATTTGTATTCGGGTGGCGGCATTACAATGACTAATCTTTTTAAAGGATGGGATAAAGATAGGATTGCAGTCATTGCTGAAAATATCAATCATCCGGACCTCAGCGTATGTAATAAGTATTACAAGCTTGGATCAATGGAAACAAAGCACAATTTCCCGTTTAACATAAACCTTCTGAAAAAACAGGTGCGTGGCGGCCCTCTTCAAATAGCGGCCGCTCCCGCATCATCCACGCCCCGCAAGATTTCTGGAAATTCTGTTCTGAAGGACTCTTATATAAAACTTCTGCATTTTACAGGATTATTTCATTTTAAGAGAAGGTATGTAATTAGTAAAGAATTGTTGGATTGGATAAATGAGTACTCGCCTGATATGATTTACTCACAGTTATCAAATATCGAACTCATCAATTTTGTCAGTGATCTTCAGAAAAGGTTGGAGTTGCCGGTGGCGATCCATATGATGGATGATTGGCCCATCACCATAAGCAAACCGGGTTTCTTTCAAACTTATTGGCACAAAAGGATTGATAAGGAGTTTCGATCTCTCTTATCGAAGGCCAGCGTTTTGATGAGCATAAGTGAAGCCATGAGCATTGAATATTTAAACCGGTATGGGTATAAATTTATTCCGTTTCACAATCCAGTTGATGTAAAATTTTGGGGAGCATTTTCAAAAACGAATTATTCAGCAAACACACCGTTTGTCGTGCTGTACGCAGGCAGAATAGGAACAGGCATCCAGGATAGCTTATTGGATATTGCAGAAGCTATTAAAGGACTTATCAACGATGAGATAAAAATCGAATTTCATATACAAACTGTAAGCGATGACCCGGTACTTAGAAAATTACAAACTTATGATTTTACCAGGTTGAAGGCTCCGGTTCCCTACAGCGAGCTTCCTAAGGTTTTTGCAAGCGCCGATTTGCTTGTGTTGCCAAACGATTTTGATAAGAAATCGGTGTCTTTTTTGAAATTGTCCATACCAACGAAAGCCAGCGAATATATGGCCTCTGGCTCACCAATTTTAGTATATTCCAGTATGGAGACGGCGATTACCAAACATGCCCTTCGGAATAAATGGGCATATGTCGTCTATGAAAGCAGGATTGAAAAACTGCGCACCGCTATTCATGAAATTTATAAAGATGAGGCCCTCCGGCGTAAATTAGCAGGCATTGCAAAAAAGTTTTCAATGGAGCATTATGATATTGACAAAGTAAGGACTGAGTTCAAAAACTCTTTTGTTATGATAAACTCAGCTTCGGGTAAGGAAGAAAACTCCAAACAGGATTTATACAAATAACGAATGTAAAAGGATGAAATATTTTTCTGACATACGGGGTTACATCTTTTTGTTTCTGTCGAGATGCAGGCTAAGTGTATTTTGTTTCCTGTCTTCTCTGTGGTGTAAAACCATTATGTTCCTGAAAGGCGTGCAGTATAAGGGAGGGAATAGATATTTCGGTATTCTAAAGGTTAAGAGGTTGCCCATGTCAATTATAAAAATTGGCAATAACAACATATTTCGCTCTGATAGCTCCTCAAACCTGATCGGAGTTAATCACAGATGTATTTTGTCAACACACAGCAAAAGGGCCGTCATCGAAATAGGTGATAATTGCGGGTTTAGTGGAGTAACGATCGGGGCTTACGAAAAAATTGTAGTGGGCAGCAATGTCTTGTGCGGAGCAAACGTTACTATCACCGATTTTGACTGGCATGCATCAAGGTACGCGTCGGAGTCCAGACCAGTCATTATCCATAACAATGTCTGGTTAGGATTGAATGTTACCGTTTTGAAAGGAGTAGAAATAGGTTGCAACACTATTATTGGTGCAAACAGCCTGGTTGTATCCAGTATTCCTGCAAATGTAATAGCAGCCGGCAACCCGTGTAAAGTGATCAAATCTATTTCAGATCATGATGAATAGGAAGTGCTTCGTTTACCTGGGCTGCCCTGGTTTTCCACAGGGGTTTGCGGAAGTCAAAAAGATGACGCTGATCGCGAAAAGCCTGGTCATGAAGGGCAACCCGGTGACCATAGTAGCTAACCGGGGCATCTATAGCGATAAAGAAAGTTTTCCATTCGGCGCCGAAGGTAACTACGAGGGAATAGATTTTATTTATACATCGGGGAGTCCATTCCGGCCTGGTAGTTTTATTAAAAGAAACCTGTTAAAGATTAGGGGCATTTTAAAAGAGTGTTTGTTTGTGAGGAATCTGAAACGCAGTAAGAAATTAGATTACGCTATCCTTTCAACAAATAGTTTCTTTTCTGTTTTTTATTATTGTGTTTTATCGAAGATATTTCGATTCAAGACTATTCTCAATTATGTTGAGTATTATTCTGCTATTAACAAGGAGGGGGACAAGTTGGGCTTGCGAATGAACAACAAGCTCTTCGATCGGTATGCGCCCCGGATGGCCGATTTTGTTTTTCCAATAAGTGAATTTTTGATTTCTCATTTAAAAGATATAGCTCCCGAAAAGAAGTATTTGAAAGTACCCATATTGTCAGAGTTCAGTGACAATAATACCAAACACAATGTCGAGAATCAGAAATATTTTCTTTTTTGTGGTGCCTTGAGCTATATCGAAGTAGTGAAGTTTATTATCGATTCGTTTTGCTTATTGAACAACAATTCTGTTTTCTTATATCTTGTTGTTAACGGAAGTAAAGAACAAAAGGATAAACTCGATGATTACTTGCGTCTTAATTCACAAAAGAGCAAAATAAAAATATTTTCAAACTTGGAGCAGGATAAACTGGAGGCTTATTATAACAATGCAACAGGCCTTTTAATTCCGCTGCGTCCAACCATACAGGACGAGGCCCGGTTCCCGCACAAAATAGGAGAATACCTGGCTTCAGGCAACCCTGTTATCTCAACAAATTTTGGAGAAGTAAAACATTATTTTACCGACGGCGAAAACATGCTTATAGCGGAGGGGTATGACCCAAAATCGTTTGCCGGGAAGATGCAATTTGTCTTAGACAATATGGCGGCAGCCAGGAAGATAGGCGAGAATGGCCGCGAGATGTCATTGAAAAATTTTGATTATAAATTATATGGTGAGAGGATTGTCAACTTTCTTGCTGAGGGCAACCTGAGCTACAATCACAAACGGGACGTGTTTGGAAGAACTGCTTAATGCCTCTTCAACGGGATCAGATCGCACTTAAAATATCAATTGTAAACTAATTGCATGAAACCTTTGGTCTCCGTCATAATACCAACCTACAACAGAGCAAATACAATTGGCCGGACAATAGACAGCCTTTTGTCCCAAACGTATGAAAATCTCGATGTGATCGTAGTGGAAGACGGGTCAAAGGATGAAACGTTGAAGCTGCTTGATACCATCAAAGACAGAAGATTGAGGGTTATACGTCATGAAGTAAACAAGGGTGTGACCGCAGCAAAGAACACCGGATTGAACAATATACGGGGAGAATGGTTTACAATACTTGATAGTGATGATGAGATCGTCCCCGATGCCATCGAAGTAATGATGCAAATACCTTTGGAGAAAGATCCCTCAGTAACAGCTGTTACGTGCAATTGTGTTGACACTGGTACCGGGGTTTACAGCGGCAAGGGATTAAACGGCGACCAGTATTTGGATTTGAAC
>Ga0207679_10000533_pt1 | contig 25744 bp, 22 predicted proteins | sample KBSC73metaG_FD_184320 | JGI IMG/M metagenome (GOLD analysis project Ga0207679, IMG submission 184320) | Corn rhizosphere microbial communities from Kellogg Biological Station, Michigan, USA - KBS C7-3 metaG (SPAdes) (version 2) | ecosystem: Host-associated > Plants > Roots > Rhizosphere > Soil ... | reverse complement strand
ACCGTGTGCTGCCATACCTCCGGCGCGGCCATGTTTTCGGGCGACCAGTTCTGCGAGGTCAGGAGGTAGTCGCGGCGCTCTACGCCGGCAATCGTCGTGGTGCCTGTCTGTTCATAGACCAAGGGCTGGCGCTCGGCCGCGTCCCGGTAGCACGCCATGGTGCTGGCGAGGTTGTCCGTCGCAAGCTTGTCGCAGAGGCTGGCATCCGCAACGACCGACTCGGGCGCGCGGGCCGCGGCATGGAGCGCCGCGCACCACAGCAAGCCCATGCCGAGAAATCGCTTCATGTTGTTGTTCCTTGTTGAGGTCGAGCTCGATGCACTGGCGGTCATCGGGCGAGTGGTCACGACGCAACCGCACATTGCACCGTTTTACGGATGGTGTGACGACCCCTACTTTGATGAAGACCCAAGGAGGCAACCCCGCCGGAACCTCAGGGGCCCTTGCAGGGTCTGAACGGGTCGGCTCTCTCGACAGGAGGTTTCATGAACGAGAACCTGCAAGTCGCCTACGGCAGCCGTGGCGATGCCGGCACTGCCGTGGCGGAGCGCAACCGTGTGTTGCGCAATACCTATTGGCTGCTCGCGCTTTCCATGGTGCCCACCGTGCTCGGTGCCTGGCTCGGCGTGGCGGTGGGATTCAACTTTTTTGCAGCCAACCCGTTCCTGGGGTTCGTGGTCTTCATGGCCGTGGCGTTCGGCTTCTTCTTCGCGATCGACAAGTACAAGAACTCCTCCATCGGCGTGGCTTTGCTGCTTGCCTTCACGTTTTTCATGGGGTTGCTGCTTTCCCGCCTGATCGGTGCGGTACTGGGCAACTACAGCAACGGCAGCCAGCTGATCATGATGGCCTTCGGGGGCACCGCCTCCGTGTTCCTCGGCATGGCGGCGCTCGCCTCGTCCATCAAGCGTGACCTCACCGGCCTGGGGAAGTGGATGATGGTGGGGGTGATCGGATTGATCGTCGCAAGCGTCGCCAACATCTGGCTTCAAATGCCTGCGTTGATGCTGACGGTGTCCGTGCTGGCCATCGTCATTTTCTCGGCGTTGATGCTGTACGACCTCAAGCGCGTGATCGACGGCGGTGAAACGAACTACATCACGGCCACGCTGGCGATTTACCTGGATGTCTACAACGTCTTCGTCAATCTGCTGAACCTGCTCGGCGTGTTCGGCGGTGATTCCGAATGACACCCCCCGCACGATGACCGCGCGGCCGCTGGCCGCGTTTTTCAAGCGCGCTCGAACACCGCGATGCTCTCAACGTGCGCCGTGTGCGGAAACATGTTGACTGCCCCACCGGCTGTGCAGCGGTAGCCGCCCTGGTGCACCAGCAGGCCCGCATCACGCGCCAGCGTGGCCGGGTTGCAACTGACATACACGATGCGGCGCGGCAATTTGAAGCCCGGCGCCAGGCTCGGATCCTGATGCAGATCGGCGACAGCCTTGGCCAGCGCAAACGCGCCTTCACGCGGGGGATCCACGAGCCACTTGTCGGCCGAACCGTAGTGGGCGAGGTCGGCCGGCACCAGCTCGAAGAGATTGCGCGCCTGGAACGATGTCTTGTGCGCCAGGCCATTGGCCGCGGCGTTCTCCCGCGACCGCGCCACCAGAGCTTCGCTTCCCTCGATACCGAGCACCTCCCCCGCCTGCGTGGCGATCGGCAGGGTGAAGTTGCCGAGGCCGCAGAACCAGTCGATCACGCGTTCATCGGGCTGGGCGGCCAGCAGCCGCAATGAACGGCCGACCAGCACGCGGTTGATCTGGTGGTTGACCTGCGTGAAATCGGTGGGCTTGAACGGCATCGACAAGCCGAACTCGGGCAGCGTGTAGCGGAGCGAGGGGCCATCTTCGTCGAGCCGGCGCACGGTGTCCGGGCCCTTGGGCTGCAGCCACCATTGCACGGCTCGGGCTGAGGCAAATGCGCGGAGGCGGGCCAGATCATCCTCGGTGAGCGGCTCCAGGTGGCGCAGCACCAGCGCGGTGGTCTCCTGCCCCACGGCCACCTCGATCTGCGGCACGCGGTCGCGTGCATCCATCGACATGACCAGTTCGCTCAACGGCACCAACATGTCGCTCAAGTGCCGCGGGAGGACTTCACAGCTGTTCATGTCGGCAACATAGGTGGACTTGCGTTCGTGGAACCCGACGAGCACTTTGCCCTTCTTGGCGACGTGTCGCACCGACAGGCGTGCGCGGTACCGGTAACCCCATGCCGGGCCTTCGATGGGCCGCAGCAGCCGCTCGGGCTTGACCTTGCCGAGGTGCCACAGCGCGTCTTCCAGCGCCCTCTGTTTCGTGGCGACCTGCGCACCCACGTGGAAATGCTGAAGCTTGCAGCCGCCGCAGGTGCCGAAGTGCCGGCACTGCGGCAAGACGCGCTGCGCACTCTCGCGGCGCAGGGCAGCCATGGACGCCTGCTCCCAGTTGTTCTTGCGACGGTGCACGGTGACCTGCGCTTCTTCGCCCGGCAGCGCCCCATCGATGAACACCACCTTGCCTTCTTCGTTGTGGGCCACGCCCTGGCCTTCGAGGTCGAGGGACTCGACCTTCAGCCATTCGATTGCTTGAGTCATCCCGCGATTATCCCGCCGGCGGCGGGAGGCGGCACTCAAAACAGCGAGTCACGGTGCACACCGCTGCGCGCCATGCGGCGCCGCAACTTGATGAGCGCCTCCTGCTGGATCTGACGGATGCGCTCTCGGGTGAGGTTGAGCCGCTCGGCCAGGACTTCGAGCGTCTCGGGTTCGCGGTCGCGCAGGCCGTAGCGACCCGACAGCACTTCCCGTTCACGCTCGTTCAATTCCTCCAGGCCCGTTTGCAGCAGGACGTCGACCTCGTGGCTGAGTGTGAGGTGCATGGGGTCGAGCGCCGCCTCGTCAGCGACACTGTCGAGCATGGAGTCGCTGCTCTCTCGGTCGAGTGGGGCGTCCAGGGACGCTGGCAGTTCGGAGAAGCGAAGCAGTTCGCTGACCTCGTGTGCCGGCCGTCCGAGGCGCGCGGCGATGTCTTCCACGCGCACGTGCATCTCCGAACCGTTGGCGGGGTATTCGGATTCCAAGGCCCGCCGTGCCTTGAGCACATGATTGAGCTCGCGCACCACGTGGACGGGCAATCTCACCAGCCGGGCCTGGTGCATGATGGCCCGCTCCACGCTCTGTCGGATCCACCACGAGGCGTAGGTGGAGAAACGGAACCCCCGTTCGGGTTCGAACTTGCCGATCGCATGCATCAGGCCGAGGTTGCCTTCTTCGATCAGGTCGGTCAGGGGCAGGCCGCGGCCCAGGTAGTTCTTCGCGATGCTCACCACCAGGCGCAGGTTGCGCTCGATCATCTCCTGGCGGGCTGCGAATTCGCCGGCACGGGCGCGCACGGCGGTTTCGAATTCTTCCTCCGGCGTGAAAAGGGGCGCCCGGCGGATCTCACGGAGGTAGGTTTGCAGCGTATTGCCCACTTCGCCGTCGCCTGCCGGAATGACAACACCGGTGGCCAGTGGCAGAACGGGCGCCTCGTCTTCATCGGCGCCCGGCATGCCAGGCGCTTGCATCTCCATCGGGGGAGGTGCCCCGACCGAGGCGGCCGCGAGTCCGTTCAAACCTTCGCCGTGCTTTTTTGCCATGGTGTTGCCTGTGAACAGGAAACAAGGGCAAGCGCGGCGAAGGCGCCGCGCGGTCAGCGCGACGGGAGCAACTTCTCCGGATCGACCGGCTTGCCTTGTTTGCGGATCTCGAAGTGCAGTTTCACGCGGTCTGAATCGGTGGCGCCCATTTCGGCGATCTTCTGGCCACGTTTGACGGTTTGCTCCTCCTTCACGAGCAGAGCTTGATTGTGCGCGTATGCCGTCAAGTAGGTGTTGTTGTGTTTGAGGATCACGAGGTTTCCATATCCGCGTAATCCCGAACCCGCATAGACGACCCGGCCGTCTGCCGCGGCGAACACGGGATCGCCAGCCTTGCCGGCAATGCCCAGGCCCTTGCTGCGCGATTCGTCGAACCGAGCCACCACGGAACCGCTCGCGGGCCACAGCCAGTTGATGTCATCGTCACTGCCTGCAGCGGCCGGTGCGGGTGCCGGTGCGGGCGCCGGTACAGGTGCCGATGCGGCGGGAGCCGACGTGGAAGCCGCGCTTGCGGTTGCGGGCGGCTTCGGGGCGTCCTTCGGTGCGTCCTTCTGTGCATCCAAGGGGCGCGCCTCCACCTTGGCCGATGTCACGGGCCGCGTGGTCAGGGCATTGGGGTCCGCACCGGGCGGCACCACGCGAAGCACCTGGCCCACCTCGAGCACGTTCGGGTTCTCGAGGTTGTTCCACTTGATGAGGTCTTTCCAGTTCTGCCCGGTTTCCAGGCCCACGCGGATCAGCGTGTCGCCCGGCCGCACGGTGAAGTACCCCGGCTTGCCTGCGTTTTCAGCGCCCGGCGGCGGCTTGGCCGGCTCACTGGCAGGGGCGGCTGCGGTGGCGGCCGACTGGGATGCCGTGCTGCCGCGGCCCACGCTGCGCTCTTCCACGGGGGCGCGGCTCACGCGTGCGGTGGTGCATGCAGCCATCGTCGCGACGAGTGCCAGGACAGCTGCCATGCGGGCTGCCGAGCCTGCACGGTCCACAGTGTTGTTCTGGGCGTTCGCCGCCCTGTCGAATGTCAATGCCATCGGTACCAAAGCCATCAATCCAATCCTGATTTTAGGGGGACGAAATGCACCGCCTCATGAACCGAGCGCGTGAATCCGTCCACTGTTTTATCTACCACCACCAGCACTTGGCGCGATGCCGATGCATCGTGCACCGGCGCCACGAGGCGCCCGCCCACGGCGAGCTGTTCGAGCCACGCGTCAGGGAGTGCTTCGCCGCCGGCGGCGGCAATGATGCTGTCGTAAGGGGCGTTGGGAGGATGCCCCCGCATCCCGTCACCATACACCAGCCGGATGTTCATCTGTCGCAAGGGGGCCAGATGCTCACGCGCTTTGTCGTGCAGCGGTCGGAGGCGTTCGATGCTCATGACCTGGCGCGACAAGCGTGCGAGCACGGCCGCCTGGTAGCCGCACCCGGTGCCAATCTCCAGCGTCTGACCAAGCGAACGGCGGGCACGCGCATTGGCGCCCTCCATCAGCAATTCGATCATGCGGGCCACCACGGAAGGCTTGGAGATGGTCTGGCCATGCCCGATGGGCAGGCTCGTGTCCTCGTAGGCCTGGTTGACGAGCGCGGAATCGATGAACACATGGCGAGGCACCTCGGCCATGGCTGCCTTGACGAGGTCGTCACGCAGGCCGGCCTGGACGAGGCGGTCGACCATGCGGCGGCGAATGCCAGCCGAATCGAGCCCCAGGCCGGACGGCGGAACGCTGCGCGCTGCATCGAGCGCCGCCTGTTGAAGTGGCTGCTGGGGACGCAGCACCGGGCGCGGTTCCGCGCGCGGGATGGCATTTGCAACCGGTGTGGCCGCGGCCTTCAGGCCCGCCGTGCCGGGGGCTGCGGCAAGCCGCTTGGCCGGCCGGTTCAAACCTTCGAGTTGCAATGGAAACTTCGCACGCGGGGGCTGCTGGCTCATGCCTGCTCCCCGGAACGAGCGAGGCAACGCCACGACGGCAAGGCGGCATGGTCGGTGAGGTCCACCTGCAGTGGTGTGATCGACACACGGCCCTGGGCGGTGGCATGGAAATCAGTGCCCTCACCGGCCTCGCGCGCATCCCCGGGGGCACCGATCCAGTAGATGGGCTCGCCGCGAGGGTTCGTCTGACGGATCACCGGCGCGCTCGCATGCCGGCGTCCGAGCCGGGTGATCTGCCGAGGCACCTCGTGTGCGTCCGGCCGGTTCGGAATGTTCACATTGAGCAGCCATGGGCCGGGCGATGGCGGCGACGCCAGGACCTGTTGGATGATCGAGCGTGCCACGCGAGCCGCCGCATCCAGATGCGACCACCCTTTTTCCACCTGGGAGAACGCGATGGCCGGCACGCCGAAGAGGTAACCTTCCATGGCGGCAGCGACGGTGCCCGAATAAAGGGTGTCGTCGCCCATGTTGGGGCCCTGGTTGATGCCCGAGACCACGAGGTCCGGCCGCTCCGGCAACCAGCCGGTCAACGCGACGTGAACACAGTCCGATGGCGTGCCGTTCAGGTAGCGGAACCCATTGGGCGCGGTGAAGGCGGACAACGGGCGGTTCAGGGTCAGGGAGTTCGACGTGCCGCTGGCGTTCTGTTCAGGCGCCACCACATCCAGTTCGCCAAGCCCTTCACAGGCTTGGACGAGGGCCGCGAGCCCGGGAGCAAGGTAACCATCGTCGTTGGCAATCAGGATGCGCATCCGGCGATTGTAAGGACTCGCAACCTGCCTGCGGCACGCCTCGATGGTGCCAATGCGCCACGATCCGGACGGAGGACAACATGCAAGCCTGGTTGTGCGAGAACCCGATCGGCCCCGAGGCCCTGGTGTGGACGACGCTGCCGATGCCCGAGCCCAAGGCCGGCGAAGTCCGGGTGGCCATCAAGGCGGCGAGCCTGAACTTCCCCGATCTGCTGATCGTGCAGAACAAGTACCAGGTCAAGCCCGCGCTGCCCTTCGTGCCTGGCTCTGAATATGCCGGCGTCATCGAGGCAGTGGGTGAAGGGGTGTCCATGTTCCAGGTTGGCGACCGCGTCGCCACATTCGGCGGCGGCGGTGGATTCGCCACGCACGTGATCACGAAAGCCACCCAACTTTTGCCTTTGCCTGCAGGCTTTGCGTTCGACGACGCCGCTGCGTTCCTGTGCACGTACGGCACCGCCCACCATGCATTGCTGGATCGCGGCCAGCTCCAGCGCGGTGAAACCGTGCTCGTGCTCGGTGCGGCCGGTGGCGTGGGCACCGCGGCCATCCAGATCGCCAAGGCTGTTGGAGCCACGGTGATCGCGGCGGCCTCGACCGATGAGAAGTGCCGGCTGTGCAAGAGGATCGGCGCGGATGCCACGATCAACCATGCGAGCGCCCATGTCCGTGAGGAGATCAGGTCGCTCACCAGCGGCAAGGGGCCCGATGTGGTGTATGACCCGGTGGGCGGCGACCTGGCCGAACCGGTGTTCCGCTCCATCGGCTGGCGCGGCCGCTACCTGGTGATCGGGTTTGCGCAAGGCGTCATTCCGGCGATACCGCTCAACCTCGCGCTGCTCAAGGGTGCGTCCATCGTCGGTGTGTTCTGGGGCGAGTTCACCCGCCGCGAGCCGGCCCGCAGCGCGGCCGCAGTGGAGGCATTGGCTGCCTGGCATGCCCAGGGCAAGATCAAACCGGTGATCGATCAACACCTGCCGATGTCCGCCTTGCCTGAAGCGCTGGCCCGCATCAGCGCCCGCAAGGTGCACGGCAAGCTGGTGTTGATCAACGATTGAAGCGCTTGTAGTACCAGAAAAAACCTACTCGAAATCCCCCCCTGTCAACATTGACAGGAGGCGCGGTTTCGGTGCGCCTGCGCCCGCCCGAGTGGGTTACGATCCTGGTTCCCTATGGAGCGACAAATCCGGCATGGCCATCAAGGTTCTCATCGTTGAAGACAATCCCGTTGCACGCAGTTTCCTTTGCCGCGTCGTACGCGAGAGTTTCAGCGATGCCATCGTCATCACCGAAGCAGGCGACCTCGAGTCGGCCCGCCGGCACGTGGGCCCGCTCCATGCCGAACGCATCGAAGCCACTGCGGACACCTTCAAGCTGATCCTGGTGGACCTCGAGCTGCCCGACGGCAACGGCATGGAGCTGTTGACGGAGCTCGTTCGGTACCCGGCCACGAAGATCGTCACCACGCTGTACTCCGACGACGACCACCTCTTCCCGGCCCTGCAGTGCGGCGCCGATGGTTATCTGCTGAAGGAAGACCGCTTCGAGGTGCTCGTCGAGGAACTGCAAAAGATCGTGCGCGGCCAGCCGCCGTTGTCGCCCGCCATTGCAAGACGTTTGCTCAGCCACTTCCGCCAAGGGCCGGGTGGCATGGGCGCACTCGCGGGCCTCGGTGAACCGGCGCTCGCCAGTGGCTCGGGCTTCCAGAGCAGCCGGCCGCTGCCGCTCGGTCGCGGCGCACCGCTGGACCACGAGCGCCTCACGCCCCGCGAAAGCGAGGTGCTGACCTACCTGAGCAAGGGTTTCACGATCAAGGAGATCGCAAACCTGATGGGCATCAAGTGGTTCACGGTCAACGACCACATCAAATCGATTTACAAGAAGTTGAACGTCTCGAGCCGCGCTGAAGCCGCCGTGCTCGCGAGCAAGCACGGCCTGGTCTGACGCCAGGCCCGATGGATCACTCCTCTTCATCCCGCGGCACGTCTCCCGAACTGCGCGGGGGCGCACCGCTGTCTTCATCTCGCGCACGCAGCGCGCCCCACGACTCCCTGCTTGACTCCCGCCTGATCGAGCAAACGCTGGGCCGCGTCGAGCATCTGGCGCGCTGGATGGGCTGGCGCCTGCGCATCCTCGTGGTCGCCGCGCTGGTGGGCTGTCTCGGCGTGTTGCTGCTGGCCCGCTGGATGTCCGGCACGCCGCAGATTCCCGCCGAATGGGTAACGACCCCAACAGGCCAGTTGCAGCTGGCGGGAAGCGCCGACCCACGACTCCATCCCCATGTGGGCAAGGTGCTTGCCGGCGTGGGCAGCCCACGCCAAAGCTCCGTCTTGCCCGACGTGCTGGCCGTGACGCCGTCGGCGCGCTGGATCATTGATGATGAGGACCGCCTTCAGCAGCAAGGCATGCATGCGCAGCTGGACCGGCTGTTGCATCAGCAGACGGTGCGCCTGACGTTCGCAGACGGGCGGACGGCCGATGTTCATCCCGTCTCGCGCGGCATCGCCAGTCTCGGGGCGCTGTTCTGGCTCCTGACCGGACTGGGCCTCGTCGTGTACATGGTGGGCATGATCGTGGTGCTGGCCAGCCCATCGATGCGAACGCTGCTCTACACCGCGATGTGCTGCAGTCAGGCGGGCAACCTGATCTTTCTCGCGGTCGAATCGACGGTGGCGCTCGGGCTGCCGGAGCCGCTGTCCCGGCTCGATTTCCCCTGCCGGGTGGCGTTCGACCTCATCACCTGCGCGGCCGTGGTGCACGCCGCAGCGCTTCATCCCCGCAAGGTGCCCGGCTTTGCCGCCATTGCCTGGGCGGCCTGGGCATCGATGATCGCCCTGGGGCTGCCGACGATCATGGGCGTCCTGACCGAGGCCTGGTGGTGGACTCAGGCCAGCGTTGCGGTGATGGGCATGGTCACGGTGGCCTTGCTGGCTTGGTCGTACCGCCTGCTGCGGCATCCCTTTGCCATCGTGATGCGACGTTTCGGCCTGATGGCCGTATCGACCTGGATTCTGTTGACCTTGGCGGTGGCCATCGCATCGGCCGACCGCGTGCCGTCGGTGCAGCAACAAGTGGCCGAGGTGGGGCCGGTCATCTGGTATGTGTTTCTCGCATCGCTTTTGCTGTTGATGCCGTTCTTGTCGAAGTCGCAGCAGGTGATGCGCGAGTTCTCGCTTCTCGCGGCCATCAGCACCGTGGCGACGTCGCTCGACCTGTTGTTCGTCGCCGTCTTCTCGTTCGGCCAGTTCACGTCGGTCACCCTGGCGCTGTTCTTGTCGCTCGGCCTGTATGCCGGCGCACGCGAATGGGTGCTCAACCGGGTGCGAAGCCGCAACATGCTGACCACCGAGCGCATGTTCGAGAAGCTGTACCGCATCGCCCGCGAGGTGGAAGCTCATCCCGATCGGGCGCCGTCGCTGCTCGTGCATTTGCTGCAGGAACTCTTCGAGCCACTGGAGGCGGTGGTCGTCGAAAAGCGCAGCCCCACGGTGCGTGTGGTGGGCGACGGCTCCACGCTGTTGCTGCCCGTGCCGGCATTGACCGACAAACAAGTCAGCGCACCCGCCTCGATCGTGATGAGGTTCGCCAACCGCGGCCAGCGGCTGTTCACTTCGGACGATGCGCGACTGACCGACCGCATCGTCGAGCAGCTGTGCCGCGCCGTGGCATTCGATCGCGCCGTGGAACAAGGCCGCAGCGAAGAACGCCTTCGCATCGCGCAAGATCTTCATGACGACATCGGCGCCCGGTTGCTGACGCTGATGTACAAAGCCCAGTCGCCGGAGATGGAAGATTATGTGCGGCACACCTTGCAGGATCTCAAGACGCTGACCCGGGGCCTTGCAGCGCCGAACCATCCGCTCTCGCATGCCGCCGGAGAATGGAAGGCCGATCTGACGCAGCGCCTGAACGCGGCCCAGGTGCACCTCGGATGGCACCTGACGTTCGACCGCGATGTCTCACTGACCGTGGTGCAATGGTCGGGTCTCACGCGGGTGATGCGCGAGTTGTGCACGAACGCCATCGCCCATGCAGGTGCCACTCGCGTCGACATCGATTTCCAGCTCGCTGCAGATCGCCTGGAGCTGTCCATCACCGACAACGGGCAAGGTCGCAACCCTCAGGCATGGGCCCACGGGCTGGGGTTGGGCGGTGTGCGCAAACGGGTCAAGCAGCTCGGCGGTGAGGTGGAATGGCGTGAGGTGGAGCCGCACGGGATCCGCTGCCATGTGGTCATCCCGCACCTGTCCGAGCGGCCCTGAAAGCCGGCATCGCCGCCGCGGTCACCGGGCGGGAGATTCGTCGCTCTCTTCCTCGGTGTCTTCGTCGACGATGTCTTCAACGTCGGTGTCGTCGGCCTCCACGGCCTCTTCCCCCACATCGCTGATGGCGTCCACGTGGTCGGGCCGGATGTCCGCCCCTTCGTCGACATCGTTTCCGTACGCAGCGCCGCGTTCGCCGGTGCCGGAGGAATCGGTATCGCTGTCGAGGTCGGCGGGCACGGCGCCCGCATCGTCGGGATCGCTGGCAAGGTGGGTGTGTTCGCCTTGCACGTCGCTGCCGCTGTCGGAGCTGTCGCTCGGGCCGAGCGCGTCGGTGTCGCGGCCCGGGGCCTGGGTGGGTGCCTTCTGGCCCCCGAGGATACTGCTTTGAGACATGGGAACTCCTGCTGGTGTCAGGACTTGGTGTTCGGCCCACCGGGCGCGGCGTCTTCGCGCGTCATCGTCAAGATGACGGGCGCGGTTTCGGGCGCATCGGCCAGGCGGCCTTGCGACAGGTCGAACATCACGGATTGAAGCCAGGCCGATTCGGCATCCGTGGCATAGGCCCGCTCTTCGCCGGTGGACCGGCGGCGCACGATGACGAGGCCCCCCGTCAGTTGGAACAGCGCGGCGAGCGGCGATGTGCGGTCGGCCTCGATGTCGAAGTCCCGCGGGTCGTAGCCGGAATTGCCCAGCGCGCGGCGAAGTGCCTGAGCCTTGTCCTGGAACGTGGAACGCTTCGGTTCGAGCGGCATGACAGCTTCTCCTGACGGCGATGCTCACGAAGAACGATCGTCGCAGAAACCGCGGGCCATGGCTGTAGGACACCATGCGTTCGAGGGGCGATTCCGCAGGTGCATCGGTGTGGTGGGCCGGATGTGCATGAACGCACGCGAAATCTCACACAGCTGATGCATCCGGTGACTGTGCGCCCGCCCGTTTGGTGCATTGTTCGCGGGGCCCCGCACCACGCGCTGCACGGTCTCCCTTTTTCACCAGTGCCGTCGCATCATGCGCTGGCACCGGGGCCGCATCATCGAACAAGAAGCGGCCCCATGTGCAGATCGTTTAGCTTCAATCTCCAGGGAAATCATGAAAACGCTGACCCATGACGAATACGAAAAACTGCAGGCCAAGGCGAAGGAATTCGACCGCCTTCATGCATTGGTGAACACGCCCGAACTTGTCGACTTCCCCGCCGCCGTGCACCTGGAGGCGGTCCATCAGGAAGAACGTTGGGGCAAGAAGGAACAGGAATCGAAAGCCGCGATCGATTGGTTCTGGCTGGTCGGCTATTTGTCGGGCCGTGCGCTCGAGCACGATCGCGAAGCCGAACGTCTCTTGGCTCAAGTGGGCGGCTCCGATGCCGAGGCCGATCGCGCGTTCTATGACCTGCAGATCGCGCACCATCGGGAGAAGGCGGTGCACCACACGATCACCACCGCAGCGGCGCTGAATCACTGGCATGCGAGCATGTTGCGCAAGGCGCGCGTGGCGCAGGCCGGGGGCCTGGCCGCCAACAGCGATCACGCACCGCTCGAAACGGAGCCGATGCGTTTCACTGGCTGAGCGGCCTCCAGCTTCAGCATTCGATGATGTTGACGGCCAGCCCGCCGCGCGCCGTTTCCTTGTACTTGGTCATCATGTCGGCGCCGGTCTCGCGCATCGTCTTGATGACCTTGTCCAGGCTCACGTGGTGGACGCCGTCGCCGCGCAGCGCCATGCGCGCTGCGTTGATGGCCTTGACGGAGGCCACGGCGTTGCGCTCGATGCACGGGATCTGCACGAGCCCGCCGACCGGGTCGCACGTGAGGCCCAGGTGGTGCTCCATGCCGATCTCGGCCGCGTTCTCGACCTGGGCGGGTGAGCCGCCCATCACGGCGCAAAGGGCCCCGGCGGCCATGGAACACGCCACGCCCACTTCGCCCTGGCATCCCACTTCGGCGCCGGAGATGGACGCGTTCTCCTTGTACAGGATGCCGATGGCCGCGGCGGTGAGCAGGAAGTCGATCACGCCGGCGTCGTTCGCGCCGTCGATGAAGTTCACGTAGTAGTGCAACACGGCGGGAACGATGCCCGCCGCGCCGTTGGTGGGTGCGGTCACCACCCTGCCCCCGGCGGCGTTTTCCTCGTTGACGGCCAGCGCATACAGGTTGACCCAGTCCATGACGACCAGCGGATCCTCGCCCGGCGGCCGCGCGGTGCGCAGCGCCCGCGCCAATCCCGCCGCGCGACGGCGCACCTTGAACCCACCGGGAAGCACGCCTTCGGTGGCACAGCCGCGCTCGACACACGCCTGCATCACCCGCCAGATCTTCAGCAGGCCGGTGGCGGTGGCCTCGTCGGTCCGCCAATGGCGTTCGTTGCGGCGCATGACTTCGGCGATGCTGCATCCATGCTGCGCGCACTGGGCCAACAAATCCGCGCCACTGTGGAACGGCAGCGGCAGCACGGTGGTGTCGGGGGCGATGGCCTTTTGCCGGGTGCCGTCGCTCGCCACTTCGTCGCTGACGATGAATCCGCCGCCCACGGAGTAGTAGGTGCGCGTCTCGATCACCGCTTCTGACGCATCGAATGCGGTGAAGGTCATGCCGTTCGTGTGAAACGGCAGCACCGCCTTGCGGTGGAAGACCAGGTCGGCCCGTTCGTCGAACGGCACACCGGCGCCCCCGGCCATCGGCAGCATGCCCTGAGAACGGATGGCGGCCAGCAGCCCGGGAATCGCGTCCACGTCGACGGTCTCGGGATCGTGCCCCGACAAACCCAGGAGCACTGCCTTGTCGCTGCCATGCCCCTTGCCGGTGGCCCCGAGAGATCCGTAGAGCTCGGCCTTCATGCGGGCCACATCGGCCCGGCGTGCGGAGACGGCCAGCGCGTGCGCAAACATCTTCGCCGCCCGCATGGGCCCTACTGTGTGCGAGCTCGAGGGCCCGATGCCAATCTTGAAGAGGTCGAACACGCTGACGGCCATGTGAATTTCCAGTGAAGTGTTAGCGGGATTGCAGCAGTTGAAGAATGCTCGAGAAATCGAGCGCGCCTCGGCCGGCCAGGCTGTGCGCTGCGTACAGGCTTCGGGCCAGCGCACCGAGCGGCGTGGAGGCGCCGGTGCTCACGGCATTGTCCTGTGCCAGGCCCAGGTCCTTGAGCATCAGGTCGGTGGTGAATCCGCCGGCATAGTGGTTCGAGGCGGGCGCCGCCTCCATCACACCGGGGTACGGGTTGTATTTCTCGAGGGCCCAGTTGCCGCCGGAGCTGCGCCGCATGATGTCGGACAGCACCGCCGGATCCAGCCCGTTGGCGACCCCGAGTGCCAACGCTTCGGATGTGCCGATCATCAGGACGCCGAGCAGCATGTTGTTGCACATCTTGGCCGTCTGTCCGGCACCCGAGCTGCCGGCATGGAAGATGTTGGCGCCCATCTGCGCCAGCACGGGCCGGGCGCGCTCGACATGGTCGGCCGCCCCGCCAACCATGAAGGTGAGCGTCCCGGCCCGCGCGCCGGCCGTGCCGCCGGAGACCGGGGCATCGACGACGGCAACACCGCGTTCGGCACCGGCCTGCGCCACTTTGCGGGCTGACGCCGCGGCAATGGTGCTGCTGTCGATCACCAGCGCGCCCGAGCCGATGTGCGCGAGCAGCCCCGGCGCCCCCGCTTCACCCAGATAGAGTGCCTGGACATGCCGGCTCGCCGGCAGCATGCTGATGACCACCTCTGCACCGGCCACGGCATCCGCGGCGGATGCGGCCATCGGGACGCCGGCCTCGGCGAGCGGCTGCATGGCGGCGGCCGACAGGTCGAAAGCCCTCAGCGTGCGGCCGGCCCGGTGGAGGTTCAGCGCCATGGGGCCGCCCATGTGGCCGAGGCCGATGAATGCGATCTTCATGAGGAGACTCCTTCAGCGGATGTCCGCGTCGCCTTCCAGCAGCTTGCGGGCGATGATCACCCGCATGATCTCGTTGGTGCCTTCGAGGATCTGGTGCACCCGGGTGTCGCGCACCAGGCGTTCCATCGGAAAGGCGTTGAGATAGCCATAGCCGCCGTGCAATTGCAATGCATCGTTGCACACCTGGAAGCCGGCATCGGTGGCAAAACGCTTGGCCATCGCGCAATAGGCGCTTGCATCGGGCGAGCCGGCATCGAGCTTGGACGCGGCCAGGTGCACCATCTGGCGCGCTGCCACCAGTTCGGTGGCCATGTCGGCTAGCCGGAATTGCAGCGCTTGCAGGGTCGCGAGCGGCTGGCCGAATTGCTCTCGTTCGTGCAAGTAGCGGCGCGCCGCATCGAACGCGCCCTGCGCCGCGCCCACGGAGCAGGTGGCAATGTTGATGCGCCCGCCGTCGAGCCCTTTCATCGCGATGCGAAAGCCTTCGCCTTCCTGCCCGAGCAGGTGATCGGCGGGGATGTGGACATCGTCGAAGGTGACGGCACGTGTGGGCTGGCTGTGCCAACCCATCTTGGTTTCGTTGATGCCGTAGCCCACGCCCGGTGCATCGGCCGGCACGACGAAGGCCGAGATGCCGCCCGCGCCCGGGCCACCCGTGCGGGCCATCACGATCAGCACGTCGGTGGCGCCAGCGCCCGAAATGAACGCCTTTCCGCCGTTGAGCAGGTAGCCGTCGGGGCGGCGCTCGGCGCGGGTGGCCAGCGCCGCGGCGTCCGATCCGGCACCGGGTTCGGTCAGGCAGTACGAGGCGAGCCGGCGACCGCTGGTGAGTTCCTCGCCCCAGCGGGCGCGAACGGCCGGGGTGCCCCAGGTGCCGAGCATCCACGCAGCCATGTTGTGGATGGTGAAGAAGGCGGCCGTGGAGGGATCGGCTTCGGCCAGCGCCTCGAACACGAGCGTGGCATCGAGCCTCGGGAGTGCGAGTCCGCCAATGGATTCGGGCGCATACAGGCCGCAAAAGCCGAGCGGTCCGGCCTTGGCGATCACGTCCTTCGGAAAGATCGATTCGCGATCCCAGCGGGCGGCGTGCGGGGCCAGCTCATGGGCCGCGAACTGGCGAGCGGTGTCGGCGAAAGCACGTTGTTCGGCGGTGAGTTCGAAATCCATGCGGCGTGGTCACTTCAGGCTGATGGTGGTGTTGACGGCCGAGGAGACGGTGCTGTCTTCGAACCAGCGCGCGGTCACCGTCTTGGTCTGGGTGTAGAAGAGCACGACCTGCTTGCCGTAAGGCCCCAGGTCACCCAGCTTGGAGGCGCGGGAACCTGTGAACGAGAAGACCGGCACAGGCACCGGGATGGGCACATTGACGCCGACCTGCCCCACGTCGATGTCCTCCTGGAAGCGCCGCGCGGCCGCGCCCGATTGGGTGAAGATGGCCGTGCCGTTGCCGTTCGGGTTGGCATTGACGAGGTCGATCGCATCCTCGAGGGTGTCCGCGTTCACGACGCACAGCACCGGGCCGAAGATCTCCTCATCGTAGATGGCCATCCCGGGCCGGACGTCCGAGAAGATCGTCGGGCCCACGAAGTTGCCTTTTTCATACCCGGGCGTGTGCGGCTTGCGGCCGTCGAGCGCCAGCGTGGCGCCTTCTTGCGTTCCCCGATCGATGAGCCCGCTCACCCGGTCGAGCGCGGCGCACGACACCAGCGGCCCCAGGTCCACACCCGGCTCCGTGCCGGCCCCCACCTTCAAGGCCCTGGCCTTGGCGACCAGGTCGGGCACCCAGTGGCGCGCCTCGCCCACCAGCACGGCGACCGACACCGCCATGCACCGCTGCCCGGCGGCGCCGAAACTTGCGCCCACGAGCGCGTTGAGTGTCTGCTCCTTGTGGGCGTCTGGCATCACGACGGCATGGTTCTTGGCCCCCATCATGCACTGGACACGCTTGCCGGCCAAGGTGGCTCGGCGGTACACCTGCGTGCCCACCCGGGTGGATCCGACGAAGCTGACGGCCCGGATGTCGGGGTGGTCGCAGATCGCGTTGACGACCGACTCACCCCCGTGGACCACGTTCAGCACCCCCGCGGGGATGCCCGCCTCGAGCGCCAGCTCGCACAGGCGCATCGTCACCATGGGGTCCTGCTCCGAGGGCTTGAGCACGAAGGTGTTGCCCGTGACGATGGCCATCGGGAACATCCACAAGGGAATCATCGCCGGGAAGTTGAACGGCGTGATGCCCGCGCACACGCCGAGGGGCTGCATCAAGGTGTAGGTGTCCACGCCGCCTGCCACGTTGTGGGCCAGCTCGCCCAGTTGCAGGTTGCCAATGGCGGCGGCGTGTTCCACCACTTCGAGGCCCCGGAAGATGTCGCCTTCGGCGTCTGGCAGCGTCTTGCCCTGCTCGGCCGTCAGGATGGCGGCGAGCTCGGCCATGTGCTCCCGGATCAGTTGCTGGTACTTCAGGAAGATGCGGGCGCGCGCGCCGATCGGCGTTTTGCACCAGCTCTTGAATGCCTCCTTGGCCGAGGCGACCGCGGCATTCACCTCGGACGCGGTGGCGAACGGCACCCGTGCCAGCACCTGCTGGGTGGCTGGGTTGACCACGTCGCGCCATTCGGAGGTGGTCGAATCGACCCAACGGCCGCCGATCAGGAGCTTGACGGTGGGAGGGACAGGCATGGCAATCGCTCCGGCTGAAGAATGGGCCATCCTAGCGGCGCGCACGGGCGTCCACAAGAACCCGCCTGTCCGCGGGTTGCATGGCGTTTTCCCGGGTGGACCGGCCCGCCGGCGGGTGCGACCGTGTGATGGAACGACGAGGGGGCGCCCCACGCCTCTACCGCCCATGACGTCCATCCAACCGTCCCAGCTGGCCGAACTTCAGCACCTGGTCGAGGGTGCGCCTCGCCAGGCCGACGTGTCGGTGGTCTGCCAGGTGGATGCCGGCGGGCGAACCTTCCCCGTCTATTCCATCGCCATCGGGAACCGCTCGCCGGGCGTGCCGGCCGTGGGCTTTTTCGGCGGCGTGCACGGGCTCGAGTGCATCGGTTCCGACGTGGTCATCGGCTACCTCCGCAGCATCCTCGACCGGCTGGCGTGGGACAACCTGCTCACGCTGCAACTCGACCGCATGCGGATGGTGTTCATGCCCATCGTCAATCCGGGCGGACTCTGGCTCGGCACACGGGCCAATCCCCACGGGGTGGACCTGATGCGCAATGCCCCGATAGAGTCCGCCGAGGCGGCGCCCAACTTGCTGTGCGGCCAGCGCATCAGCGCCCGGCTTCCCTGGTACCGGGGCGAAGCGGGCGCGCCGATGGAAGCCGAAAGCCAGGCGGTGTGCCGTGTCGCGGAAGCCGAACTCCTGTCCCACGAATTCAGTCTGAGCGTGGATTGCCACTCCGGGTTCGGCGCGCGCGACCGCCTCTGGTTCCCGTACGCCCACACCGCCCGGCCGGTGAGCCACCTTGCGGAGCTGCATGCGTTCTCGCACCTCCTCGACCGCGGCCACCCGCACCACCGGTATATGGTCGAACCGCAAAGCCGCCAGTACCTCGCGCATGGCGACCTGTGGGACCATTTGTACGCACAGGCCTGCGCCCTCGGCAGGGGCGTCTTCCTGCCACTGACGCTGGAGATGGGGTCCTGGCTGTGGGTACGCAAGAACCCGCGCCAGTGCCTGTCGAGGCACGGGTTCTTCAATCCGCTGATCCCGCACCGCAGGGAACGCGTGGTTCGGCGTCACCTGGGCGGCCTTGATTTCGTCGCCCGAGCGGCCTGCAGCCATGCCGAATGGATTCCGGCAGGCGACGCCCGCGCCCTGCACCGAGAGCAGGCGCTCGACCTCTGGTACCGGAGGCGCCGGTGAATGCCTGGCTGCTGCTGCGCGGGTTGACCCGGGAGGCGCGTCACTGGGGGCCTTTCCCCGCTGCGTTGTCCGATCGGTTCCCTCGCATGCCGGTCGTCACGATCGACCTGCCGGGCAACGGCGAACGGCATGCCGAACGCAGCCCCCCCGACATGCCGGAGATCGCACTCGCTTGCAGGCAACGGGCGTCGGCGCTCGGCCTGCGTCCCCCGTTCGGTGTGCTGGCGATGTCGCTCGGGGCGATGGCGACGGCCGAATGGGCGCGCGCCTGTCCGCAAGACCTCGCCTGTGCCGTGCTGATCAGCGCGAGCCTTCGGCCGTTCTCACCCGCTCACCGGCGCTTGCGGCCATCGGCCTGGGCGAGCCTGCTGCGGGCTGCCATCGCGCCCGATCCGGCGCAGCGGGAAAGAGAGGTGTGGCACATCACCAGCCGGCGGCCCGAACGCGACCGGGAAGACGTCGTCGGCACCTGGGCGGCGCTCCGGCGCGACCGCCCCGTGACCGCGGGCAACACGCTGCGGCAGTTGTGGGCAGCCGCCCGATACCGTGCCCCTCCCGAGGCGCCGGCCGTGCCATTGTTGCTTCTGTCCGGCAAGGGCGACCGGCTGGTGCATCCGAGCTGCTCGGCCGCCATCGCGCGCGAATGGGGGGCGCCGCTGCACACGCATCCCTGGGCCGGGCACGACGTTCCGCTTGACGATCCCGCCTGGGTGGCCGATGCCGTTGCAGCGTGGGTGCAGACCCTCCACGCGCGGTAGATCGAGTCGTCAGACGGTGCGGTCGGTGCGCACCGCGAGCACCACGGAGGTGGTGGTTTTCGTCACCCCGTCGATTTCACCGATCTCGTCGAGCAAGGCATCGAGCCTGGCCATCGATTCGGCCCGGAGCAGCGCGATGTAGTCGAACTGGCCGCTGACGGAACTCAGCTGGCGCAGCTCCGGCAGGCGAGCGAGGCGGCGGGTGACGTCCCGGGCGGACTTGGGTTCGATGGCGATCCCCACATACGCGTGCACGGCGCGGTCGGTCACGTCCTGCCCCAGGCGCACCGTGTACCCCACGATGACGCCATCGCGCTCGAGCCGCGACAGGCGCGCCAGCACGGTGGTTCGCGCCACGCCGAGCTTGCGCGCGAGGTTGGCGGTGCTTTCCCGCGCGTTGGCCTGCAGCAAGGCGAGCAGGTCACGGTCGAGCTGGTCTTTCAACACGGGCAGCGGGGCGGGAGCAGCAGCGCGGGACGGGGCCATGGCAGTCGGCATCGTTGGTTTGACGAATCGTACGCCAGTTGATGACATTTCGTCGAACAAACGCGCGTTTATGACGAACTCACGCAAGCTTTCGTCGGCGACCTTCCCTAGACTGCTCTCAACACACCAAAGGAGAAGTCCATGCGCGTCGTGCTGTTGGGGGCGGGTCACATCGGACACACCATTGCCCGGCTGCTGAGCGAGTGCGGCGACTTCGAGGTGAGCGTGGTGGACCAGAGCGAGCAGGCCCTGGCCCGGCTCGGCGACGCCGAGGTCCGCACGCATGTGGCCGACACGGCCGACCCCAATGCGTTGCTCGCGGCGATGCGAGGCCATGAGACCGTGGTCAACGCGTTGCCCTACCATTTGGCCACCCTTGCAGCCACCCAGGCTCGCGAAGCCGGCTGCCATTATTTCGACCTGACGGAAGACGTTGCCGCCACCCGCGCCATCCAGCGCCTGGCCGACGGTGCCCCGACGGCATTCATGCCGCAATGCGGGCTGGCGCCTGGCTTCGTGGGCATCGTCGCCCATCACCTCGCGCGCCCATTCGACACCTTGCACGACGTGAAGATGCGCGTGGGCGCCCTCCCCGCGTTCCCCACCAACGCGCTGAAATACAACCTTACATGGAGCGTCGACGGCCTCATCAACGAGTATTGCCACCCGTGCGAGGCGATCCGCGATGGCGAGGCGCTCGAGATGCTGCCGCTCGAAGGGCTGGAGCATTTCTCGCTCGACGGCGTCGAATACGAGGCGTTCAACACGTCCGGCGGGTTGGGCACGCTGTGCGGCACGCTCGCTGGCCGGGTGCGCACGCTCGACTACAAATCGGTGCGTTACCCTGGCCACCGCAACCTGGTGAAGATGCTGCTGGAGGAACTGCAGTTGAAGGACGACCCGGAAACGCTCAAGCAGATCCTGCGCAAGGCCGTGCCCAGCACCATGCAGGATGTGGTGCTCGTGTTCGTGACCGTCAGCGGCCTGCGCCACGGTGCGCTCGTGCAGGAGGTGTTCGCACGGAAGATCTTTGCCGACCGGAGCGAAGCACGCCCCTTGTCAGCGATCCAGATCACCACCGCCGCGGGCCTGTGCGCCGTGCTCGACCTGTTCCGTGAAGGCGCGCTTCCGCAGCGCGGGTTCATCCGGCAGGAGCAGGTGGCGCTGCCGGCCTTTCTGGCCAACCGCTTCGGACGCGCGTACCAGCAATCGCGCCAGGTTGAATCCATCGCCTGATCCCACGGAGGCTTCGAGATGATCCACGACTTGTTGACCCGATTGGGCGTGCCCCCCGCCGCCCTCACGGGCGGCGACCTGCCGGTGCACTCCCCCATCGACGGCTCGCGGCTCGCCTTCGTGCACAGCCACACCGAGCACGACATGCAAGATGCCATCGCCCTTGCCGGCCAGGCCTTCCTCGCGTGGCGGCAGGTGCCAGCTCCCCACCGTGGCGAACTGGTGCGGCTGCTGGGCGACGAACTCCGGCGCCACAAGGCCGACCTCGCCCGCCTCGTCACGCTGGAGGTGGGCAAGATCGCCAGCGAGGGCGACGGCGAAGTGCAGGAGATGATCGACATCTGCGACTTCGCGGTGGGCCTGTCTCGCCAGTTGCATGGCCTGACCATCGCCTCCGAGCGGCCGGGGCACCGGATGATGGAGCAATGGCATCCGCTGGGGGTGGTGGGCGTCATCAGCGCGTTCAACTTTCCCGTGGCGGTATGGTCGTGGAACGCGGCGCTCGCGCTCGTCTGCGGCAACCCGGTGGTGTGGAAACCCTCCGAGAAGACCCCACTGACCGCCTTGGCCGTGCAAGCCCTGTTCGAACGTGCCGCTGCGCGCTTTGGCAGCGATGCGCCGGCTCACCTGTCGCAGCTGCGAATCGGCGCGGCCCCGCTGGGGCAGACGCTCGCCGACGATCGGCGCGTGGCCCTCGTGTCGGCCACCGGCAGCACGCGGATGGGCCGCGCCGTGGCCCCACGCGTGGCAGAACGGTTTGGCCGATGCCTGCTCGAGCTGGGTGGCAACAACGCGATCGTCGTGACCCGCTCGGCCGACCTCGACCTCGCGGTGCGCGGCATCCTGTTCGGCGCGTACGGCACTGCCGGGCAGCGCTGCACCACCACCCGCCGGCTCATCGTGGAAGACGGCGTTCACGATGAACTCGTCGATCGCCTCGATCGCGCGCGCTCTCGCCTGCCCATCGGGGACCCACGCGCGCCGGGGACGCTGGTGGGGCCGTTGATCGACGCGGCGGCCTTCGAGCGCATGCAGGAGGCGCTCGCTCGGGCACGTTCCGAAGGTGGCGTCGTCCAGGGCGGCGAGCGCATGCTGGCGGCCGAATTTCCCAATGCGTGGTATGTCGAACCGGCACTCGTGCGCATGCCGGCGCAGACGAATGTGGTCCGCGAAGAAACCTTCGCGCCCATCCTCTACGTCATGCGCTACCGTGACTTCGATGAAGCCATCGCATTGCACAACGACGTGCCGCAGGGCCTGTCGTCGGCCATCTTCACGAACGACCTGCGCGAATCGGAAGCTTTCTTGTCGGCCGCAGGTTCCGACTGCGGCATCGCGAACGTCAACATCGGCACCTCCGGCGCCGAAATCGGCGGGGCCTTCGGTGGCGAGAAGGACACGGGCGGCGGGCGCGAGTCAGGGTCGGATGCGTGGCGGGCCTACATGCGGCGGGCCACGAACACGGTCAACTACTCACGGGCGTTGCCGTTGGCGCAAGGGGTGAAGTTCGATGTGTGAGCCAAATTGGGCCCCTCAAGACGAGGGCGCTCCCTGCACAGTCAACGGAGCATCAGGCTGCAAGGGTCGGGCTTGGACGGCAACGTCAGCCTTGGCCAACTAAACGACGGAACAGTTGGCTCCCAGGGAATTGAAGCCGACGGCCCTTCTTCTCATCGATACCCTTGTCCGCTTCGGATCGGATCTGACGCGCCGTCTGCTCGGCCGTGATCTCTGCGGTTCCGAGGTAAAGCCTCACGCCTCGAGGACGCCGTTTCTTGGTGTGCTTTATTCGGTCAATGTGTTTATCTTTCGCGTAATCTTGCACCAATTGCTCGATGTTCTTGATGGACGCTTGAAAGTCGATCCCCTTGCCTTTGACGAGCATATAAAACTCGTCGCCTCCCGACCTGACCACGGCAACTTCCGCTTCTTGGGATTTGAAATGCTCGCTGGCTATGCTGATCATCTTTTTCACATGCCCATCGGCCACCTCACGCTCTAGTTTACGTTTTTCAAATTCACCGTTCATGCCGCCCAGATTGGCAACATCGATGGCGACCAGCTGAACCTTGTTGTTTGGATCCTCGGCATGTTGATGCCTGGCGCGGTTGATCATGTCATCGAGAAGCACCCCGTCACGCCCATCGAAGCCCCCGGTGATTTCGTCCCTGGGGATTTTCGGTTGGAGATTTTCAATGGCTTCTGAAGGAATGCCTGCTTCCTTTGCGTGTTGGTTGAAGACATCGGTGAGTGCGGCATCTGGATTCATCACCCAGGCCGAGGGGATTTCCATGGGACTTACCTTCGGGTTGGCAACGATGTTCAGAGTGGTGCGCTCGCGCGCCTGCACCTCCTGGCCCTGCCCTGAAGCCACGACGCCATCGCCGCGTTCCTTGTTGGATTCGATCATGGGCGAGACCTGATTATCCAAAGGTAAGGAGGCATCAAACGAGGCCACACCGACATACATGCGCGTTTCCTTTGGCAAGGGCTTGTCGCCGGGTAGCGATTTACTACCCGAATATAGAACCAGCTGCTCCTGCACGCGCTCGGAAACCCCGATCACATCGGCGCGGCTCGCCCCGGAAACGAACACAGCGAACCTATCTTTGTCTATCCTGCCTTGCAAAAGGACCTTCGTATCATTTTTACCAACTGCTCTTTCAAGCGCGCTGGCAAATTCAGAAATGACCCCATTGGCCATCTCTGCATCATTGCCAACCGACTCGTTGAGCTTGCCCATGCCCTGGAGTTCTCCGACGATTGCGTGGACAGATTCTCCGGTATTTGATTGATGCTCCCGCGCCAGATCGGAAAGCCGCTCAACACCGACGGATCGCAGGTCCAGACGTCCGTATTTATCTCGTGGGGGCTTGAAAAAGACGCCAAGATGCTCCTTGCCATCGGGCGAGATACCCGCGTTCTCCAAATTCCTTGAGAACTCCTTGCCTGCCGTGGTGACTTCCACATCAAGCGGTGAGGGGCTGTCTGGTCTGCGGGAAATGTCTCCACCTTTGCGTGCATCTGCACTGGGGTTGACTTCTTGCGCCCCCGGCAACCGGTCAGCGGCGAGGTCGCGCCGCTGGAGGTCGGGTGGGGGCACGCTCAGGGACGATGCAGCTTGCTGCACCGAACGCGTATGGGCAGGGGTGCGGTCGGAGGCCGCCTGCGGACCCCGCTGCTGTTGCGCGGGCTGCTGTGCCGGTTGCGGGGAGGGCCCGCGATTTCGTTCGAACATGACGTTTTCTCCAGTGTTCGGCGTGTGTCACACCATCGTGATCAATGCCTTGAGGACGGGGCGCTCCCCAGGAGCCACTCAAATCGAAGGCGCGGGGCGTGCGCGGCGCACACCCGCGCGAGCGCTGCCTTCGCGCGTGGCATGTCCGCTTCCGCCGCATTGCCCAGGCGGAGGAAGCACAGTTCGTTGTCGGGCTGCTGCGCCGCGATGTCCATCGGCACAAAGTTCAACGCGGCCAAGGTCGCGGGCAATCGGCGGTTGTTCGGCCTCACGGCAGCAAACAGCTGCCGGATGCCGGCGGCCTCGAGCATGGGCAGTAGCAGCCGCGCGGCCTGCACGCCGTGGCCCTGCCCCTGGCGGTCCGCTCCGATCCACAAGCTGAAGAGGCCGGCGTCGTCCGCCATGCCGACACCGACGATGCCGAGGGCTCCCCAGTCCTCGTGCAACACCACGCAGTCGAGCCGGCGTGGATCGCGGGTGGCCTCGTCGATCCAGGCAGCCAAGCCGTCTGGCGATGCAGCGGCCGGCAGCCCGAACGCCATCGAGACGTCGACGTCGCGGTACTGGAGCCAAAGCGCTTGCGCATGATGCGACGCCAGGGGCTGCAGCCGCAGCGGTCCCTTCGACGCTGAGGCAGACAGGAACCAGCGGTGCGCCTGCAGCAGCCGCTCGCGCTGTTCGAGTTCGGCGCGGACCGCGAGGCACGTGGGATCGGCAGGCATGGCGGCCAGCACCTGCGACACATGGCTTGCAGCGGACTCGTGGTCGCCCGTGTGCAGGCCACACACGGCCAGCGTGCTCAGGTCCTGCAGGTTGTCGCCGCACACGGCCATGCCGATCACGCTGACCTCGCGCGCCAGGCCATAGTGCCGGGCCTGAAGCGCGAGGTAGCTGAGCGCCTGGTGCATCGGATGCGCCGCCTTCGACGGCAGCCACAAGCGCCATGTGGCCTCCAGCGCACGCTGCCATGGCGCGAGCGGGAAGTCGGCCCGCTCCCAGTCGAGCGACGCGAGGGCGCGATACATCGACAGCAGGACTTGCGGGTCGTGGTCGGACTGCCGCAACGCCGACAGGCACTGGGAAGCGGATGCTGCGGAGGCTGCAACGACCGCGGCGGCGTGCATGTCCTGGCGCACGCCCGTGACCCGCTCGGCCAGATGGGCCAGCACGCCGGTCCTCCCTGCCATCTCGCCCATGACCAGCAGCAGATCGGGCACACCTTCGCCCCCCGCATCGACCGTCCATTCGGCTCCAAACCGTTGGGCGCCCTGCACGAGCGCATGGAAGTTCGCGGCCTGCGGCGGCAGCGGCAGCGGCAGGGCCGCAGGCAGGACGAACGCGCCGGAACGAATCGCCCGCTCCTGGGAGACCGCCCGGTCCGCAGCGAGCAGCAGGAAGCGGCCGCCGCTCGCCCGGTGGATGGCCTCGAGCATCCGCAGCCCCTCCAGCGGCACGCGCACCTGCGCCGGTTCGGCAGCGGCGGCATAGGCGTCCACCACGGACCGCCCGAGGTCCGACAGCCCGGCATGCGCGCGGTCAAACGGACGCCACTCAGCCTCCAGGGCGACCGAGCCGCTACCGCCCTGGCCGGGCCGCGCGACGACCTGCGCGACCGAGGCCGCCCCGCCGCCGCAGTCCATCAGGACGTGGGGCAGCGTGGCGAAGTAGCGCTCGGCCAGTACCACGACCGGATTCACTTCCGACAGGGGTTC
>Ga0207679_10000530_pt1 | contig 25785 bp, 25 predicted proteins | sample KBSC73metaG_FD_184320 | JGI IMG/M metagenome (GOLD analysis project Ga0207679, IMG submission 184320) | Corn rhizosphere microbial communities from Kellogg Biological Station, Michigan, USA - KBS C7-3 metaG (SPAdes) (version 2) | ecosystem: Host-associated > Plants > Roots > Rhizosphere > Soil ... | reverse complement strand
GGTCAAGCTGGACGTCCGCGAGGGGGAGCCCACCCGGGTGGCCGCGGTACGCTTCGACGGTCAGCCCGGGCTCCCCGCCGGACGGCTCTCCTCCGCCTTCGGCCTGCGGGTGGGAGACATCCTCGACCGCACCCGGCTCGACCCGGGGGCGGAGGCGCTCCGCTCGCTCTACCGGGAGACCGGTCACGCCCGGGCGCGGGTGGGCGCGCCGCGAGTGACGCAGGAGGCATCCGGCGCGGTGGTCACCGTCCCGGTCGAGGCCGGGCCGGCCTTCACCCTCCGGTTCGAGGGAAATCGCCGCTACCCGTCGGCCTGGCTCCGCTCCGCGCTGGCGATCGACCCCGCCGAGACCCTGGACCGCTCGGTGCTCGAGCGCGAGGCGCGCCGGCTGGAGGCCTTCTACCGGTACCGCGGCTTCCGGAGCGTTCGCGTCGAGCCACGCGAGGTGGTGAGCCCGGACGGCACCCGCGCGGTGGTGGTCTTCCACGTCTCCGAGGGCCGGCAGTCCCGGGTGCGAAGCGTGGAGTACGAGGGCCGCTCCGGGCTCTCCGAGGCCGAGCTCCGGACGCTGCTGGAGCGGGTGATTCGCGACCGCACGCCGGAACCGTCGGACCGGCGCCTGGAGACGGACCCCTTGCACCTCTCCGGGCGCGGCCCTCCCAGCCGCCGTCCGGACACGCCGGACCCGCCGCCCTCCGAGGTCTACGTCGAGGAGGCGTGGCGCGATGCCGCGGAGGCGATGCAGCGCGCCTACCGCGAGCTGGGCTGGGTGGACGCGTCGGTGTCGCTGGTGGACGCGACCGAGGATGTCCCCTCGGGCACGCTGGACGTCCGCTTCCGCATCGTCGAGGGAGTTCGCACCTTCGTGAGCGGGCTGCGCTTCGAGGGTCTGCCGCCGGGCTTCGCTCCTCCCGACCTCCCGATGCTCGGCATCGGCCAGCCCTTCAGTCAGTCCCGTCTGGACGAGGCGGCCTCGACCACCGTGCGCCGGCTGGGCCGGGGCAGCTACCTCTTTGCCCAGGTCAAAGCGCAGCCCGGCTTCTCAGCGGACCGGACCACGGCCGAGCCGGTGCTGGTGGTGGACCCGGGCCCGGCGGTCCGCGTGGGCCAGGTGGTCATCCGCGGGCTCCAGCGCACCGACGAGGCGCTGGTCCGGGCCAACCTCAAGATGACGCCGGGCGCACCGCTCGACCCGGAGGCGCTCTTCGAGAGCCAGCGCGAGCTGCTGCTTCTCGGTCTGTTCCGCACCGCGTCGGTGCGCCTCATCTCCCCGGATACCCCCGAGCCGGTGAAGGACGTGGTGGTCGAGCTGCGCGAGCTTCCCCGGCTTTCGGGCAGCATCGGCGCCGGTTACTCGCTCGAGGACGGTCCCCGCATCACCGGCGATCTCGCCTACCCCAACATCTTCGGTCAGGGCATCAACTTCAACCTGCGGGGCAAGCTCAACTACGTGGGGGCGAGCGCGCTGCCGCTCCAAGACTACGTCGACGGGTCCAATCTCCAGGGGCTCAACGGCCTGGACTTCAACATCAACGCCAGCCTGGTGCAGCCGCGCATCTACCAGTTCCTCCCCGCGCGGGTGAGCGCGCGGATGACAGTGACCGCCGAGCGCGTGCACCGCCCCACCTACTTCTTCGGGCGCATCGCCGGGCTGCTCGGCGTGGACTGGTTCATCACCCGCTGGCTCCAGCTCACCGGGAGCTACCTCATCGAGAACGTGCTGGTCCGGGCGCAGCCGGGGGTGGGGGACCTCCTGCAGCCGAACCGCACCGACGCCGAGCGGCTCCGGTTCCCCACCGGGAACTTCTTCATGCACACCGTCGGGAGCAGCCTGACCTTCGACTTCCGGGACGAGCCGGTGAACCCCCACTCGGGCGTCCTGATCGCGGCGACCGGCGAGGTGACCAAGGACATCAGCGCCGAGACCACCGACGTGAACGGCGAGAACGCGGTGCCGGCGCGCATCTTCACCTTCAAGGCCGCGGGAGGAATCACCGGCTATCTCCCGCTGGCACCCCGGGTGACCATGGCCCTCTCGGTGCGGGGAGGGAAGATCTTCGCCCTCGAGCCCGACAGCCTGATCATCACCCCCAAGCGCTTCTTCCTCGGCGGCGCCACCACCCTCCGCGGCTTCCGGGACGATGCGCTGATCCCCCAGGACGTGCGGGGGGAGTACGCCCGTGAGCGAGCCTTCTGCGACGCGCTCGCCTGGACCGGCGGGTGCACCAGCCGCGCCCTGGCGCTCCGCAACGGGGGCACGCTGCCATCCGAAGGAGGCACGCTCTTCGAGCTGCTCAAGGCCGAGCTGCGATTCGCGCTGGTCGGCGACTTCGAGCTGGGGGTGTTCTTCGAGGCGGGGAATCTCTGGTACTCGTCGAGGACCTGGAAGCCGTTCGAGCTGCGGCCGGTGGCGGGGACCGGCGTCCGCTACGTCACCCCGGTCGGGCCCCTGGCGCTGGACGTGGGCTTCAACCTGTCGCCCGACGACCGGCTGAACGAACCCATCTTTGCGATTCAATTCAGCGTCGGTCTGTTCTGAGCTGTCCTCCTCGAGGAGGAAGTGGCCCATGGCGGAAGGAAAGTCGCGACGGCGGTTCCTGGCGGAGGGCGCGCTGGCGCTCGCCGGCGTGGCCGCGGGGGCACCGGGCGGGGCGCGCGGAGCTCCCGATGCGGGATCTCCCACCGGCGCCGGAAGCATCTTCTCCGGCACGCCGGGGGACGGGGCGGGCGCCGCCGGGCCGACGGTCACGGCCGACGACCTCGCCCACGCCGAGAAGCTGATGCGGGTGAGCATGACGCCCCAGCAGCGCACGCTCGCAGCCGAGTCCTGGGACACGATCATCGGTCCCTTCTTCGCCCGGCGTGACTTCCCGCTGGGAGAGGAGTCGCCGGCCACGGTGTGGAACCCGGTGCTCCAGGGCACGGGGCGGATGCCGAAGAGGAACCGGGTGGTGCGCTCGTCGTGGAGGTCGCGCCGGCCGCCAAGGAACGACGAGCTGGCCTTCGCCCCGGTGCACGTGCTCGGCCGCTGGGTGCAGGCCCGGGAGGTCTCCTCGGTCCAGCTGACCGAGCTGGCCCTGGCCCGGCTCGAGCGGTACCAGCCACAGCTCAACTGCAGCATCACCCTGGTCCGGGAGCAGGCGCTGGCCGAGGCCGAGGCGGCAGACCGGGAGATCGCCCGCGGCAAGTACCGAGGCCCGCTGCACGGCATCCCCTACGGCGCCAAGGACCTCCTGGACACCGCCGGGATCCGCACCACCTGGGGAGCAGAGCCCTTCCGCAACCGGGTGCCGAAGGAGGACGCCGCCGTCATCGCGCGCCTCCGGGGCGCCGGCGCGGTGCTGGTCGCCAAGCTCTCCCTCGGAGCGCTGGCTCTCAACGACGTGTGGTTCGGCGGACGCACCAGCAATCCCTGGTTCCTCGAGGAGGGCTCGGGTGGCTCCAGTGCCGGCTCGGGGGCGGCGGTGTCGGCGGGGCTGGTGCCGTTCGCGATCGGAAGCGAGACCTTCGGCAGCATCGTCGACCCCTGCATGCGCTGTGGAGTCACCGGGCTCCGGCCCACCTTCGGAAGGGTGGCGCGGACCGGGGCGATGACGCTTTCCTGGAGTCACGACAAGCTCGGACCGATCACCCGGTCGGTGGAGGACACCGCGCTGGTTCTCGCCGCCATCTCCGGGCCGGACGCCTCCGACCTGTCCTCGCTGGCTAGCCGATTTGCGTTCGACGCCACTCGCTCGGTGAAGGGGCTCAAGCTCGGCGTGGTGCCGGCGTGGATGGGCGGCCCGGCCGCCACCGACGTCGAGCCGGCGGCGGTGAAGATGCTCGAGCAGCTGGGGATGAGGCGGGTGGACCTCACCTTCCCGGAGCTGCCCTGGGCTGCGCTGCAGTCCCTGGTGCTTGCCGACTCGGCGGCCTCCTTCGAGCGCCTCACCCTCTCCGGCGAGGACGCCCAGCTGCGCATGCAGGTGCGGGACGCCTGGCCGAACCTCTTCCGCCAGTCGCGCTTCATCTCCGCGGTGGACTACGTGCAGGCGGACCGGCTGCGGCGGCACGTGGCAAAGGTCTGGGCCGAGCAGATGGCGAAGGTGGACCTGGTCCTCACCCCGTCGCTGCGAGACGAGCCCCTGGCCACCAACTCCACGGGTCACCCCTGCCTGGTCCTGCCCACCGGATGGGTGATGATCGACCGGATCCGCAGCGACTGGCTGCCGCCGCCCGGGCAGCAGCACCCCGTGGTGTCGCCGCCGCGGAAGATGCCCTACGGCGTGTCGCTCATCGGGCATCTCTGGGACGAGGGGACGCTCTGCTCGGTGGGCATGGCGCTGGAGGCCGCGGCGAAGATGATCGACGCTCACCCTCCCGGATTCGTGTGAAGCCGGTTCCGGAGCGCCGCACCGCACGGTTGCTGCTGCGGGGATTCCGGGGCGAGGACCTGGCCGCGCTCGGCGCCCTGAATGCCGACCCACGGGTGATGGAACACTTCCCGGCGCGGATGAGCCTCGAGGAGACGGCGGCCCAGCTGGCGCGCTTCCGGCAGCACTGGGAGGAGCACGGCTTCGGGTGGTGGGCGGTGGAGGTTCCCGGCGTGGCGCCCTTCATCGGCTGGGTGGGGCTGGCGCGGCCGCGATTCGAGGCGCACTTCACTCCCTGCGTGGAGATCGGCTGGCGGCTCGCGGCGGAGTTCTGGAACCGGGGCTACGCGTCCGAGGGAGCGCGCGAGGCGCTCCGGTTCGGCTGGGCGCTGCAGGCGCCGCGGCTGGAGGAGATCGTGGCGTTCACCGTGCCGGCGAACGTCCGCTCGCGCCGGGTGATGGAGAAGCTGGGGATGAGCCACGACCCTCGAGACGACTTCGATCACCCGCGCATCCCGCCGGGCCACCCGCTGCGGCGGCACGTGCTCGCGCGGATCCGGCGCCCGGCTCAGTCGGCCTAAGTCGCCGGATCGAGTCCTCTTTTCGCGAGGACGCCCGGCATGTCGATCTCGGGCGCTCTCGTTCGTCGCCTCATCGAACCCCTCGAAGGAGACACCATGAAGTACCTGAGCTTCATCCGCTGTTCCGAGTCCTACCGCGATTCCGCACCTCCGCCGGCGCTGATGGAGGCCATGGGTGCCTTCGTCGAGAAGACGCTCAAGGAGGGCATGCTGGTCGACACCGGGGGTCTGCTCCCGAGCAAGGATGGGCTCCGGATACGGCTGGCCAACGGGAAGATCAGCGTGACCGATGGCCCGTTCACCGAGACCAAGGAGGTCATCGGCGGCTGGGCAGTCCTCCAAGGGACACGGGCCGAGGTGCTCCGGGTCGCGACCGAGTTCATGGAACTGCACCGCAAGCACTGGCCCGGATTCGAGGGCGAGTCGGAGGTTCGGCCGATCGAGGAGCTTGTCCGCGAATAGGGTCAGCTGACCGTCCGTGCCAGCAGCCACTCGAAGGCGCGCCGCTGATGCGCGAGCGTCGCGACGACGCCGCGTCGCAGCCACGGGCGCCGGGCCAGCGCCAGCACGGCGCTGGCCGTCCAGGCGTACTTCCGGAACTCCCGCCGGGCGGTGGCCTCGTAGGTCCGGAACGCGCGCACGTCTCCGCCGCTCTGGACCGCTTCGGGCAGGCAGGCCGCGAGCGCCTCGGCGCAGATCAGCGCCACCGACAACCCCTCGCCGGTGATGGCGTCGACGTAGCCACCGGCGTCGCCGAGCAGGACCAGCCGCTCGGTGGCCCACCGCCGCGAATGCTGCAGGAAGGGCCCGGCTCCGCGGGGTTCCGAATCGGGTTCCGCCGGGGCGAGCCGGCGCGCGAGGAACGGGAACCGCGCCAGGAGCGACGGGATCGACGGCCGCTCCTCGAGCTGCCGGTCCGACCACAGGAAGGCGACCCCCACCCGCGCCGGACCACACGGGGTGACGTACGCCTCGGCGCCCGGGGAGAGATGCACCTCCACCCGGTCGGTCCAGGGAGCGGCGAGGAAGTGCTGCCGCAGCCCGAACCGGCGGCCTCCCCGCGCCGGGACCTCGAGCCCCGCAGCTCGACGCAGGGGCGAGTGCAGCCCGTCGGCAGCCACCAAAACCTCCGCGCGGAGCGGGCCGGCGTCGGTCTCCAGCACCATCCCCTCCGCCGTCCTCCGGTGAGAGCGGAGCGTGGTGCGGTCGCGGACCGCCACCCCGGCGGAGCGAGCCACGTCGAGCAGCGCCGAGGACAGCGCGGTGCGCCGGATGCCCAGGCCGCCCGCTCCGGGGAGGGCTCCCTCCAGGCAGCTCCCGTCCTCCTGGACGTACCGAACGCCCCGGATGGGTCCCGACTCCTCGCCGGGAATCCGCGAGAGGACGCTTAGCCGATCCAGCACCGCGAGCCCCGCGGGCATCACTCCCTCGCCGCAGGCCTTGTCATGCGGGAGCGAGGCCCGCTCGAGGAGGGTCACCGACAGGCGTTGCCGCGCCGCCATCGCCGCCACGGCGAGCCCCGCCGGTCCGCCGCCCACCACCGCGACGTCCACCGAAGGGGCCGGGCTCACGTCTCCGGCTCCGGCTGGGGACGGGCCCGGACCAGGGCGATCGCCGAGCGCAGCATCTCGCACACCATCCGGACGGCGGTCATCCGCGCCGGGGGGTGAAGCGTGCCCGTCGTCCACCGCCGGAGCGCCTCGGACCGGCGCAGCTTCCCGCTCGAGGTTCGAGGCAGCGTACCGGGGGAGAGCAGCTGGACCGTGTGTGGTCGCATTCCGGTGCGCTCGGCCACCGCCGCCCGGATCCGGTCCGCGAGGTCCGAGCCGGCCTCGGCAGTCGTCTCCGCGAGCAGGAGCAGCTCCTCCCCGTCGCCGCCCGGTGGCACGAAGCCCAGGGCGACCGCGCACCCGAGGCGGACGCCGGGGACTCCGTCGAGCGCATCCTCGAACTCCTGGGGGGCGTGGTTCGCTCCCCGGAGCACCACCACGTCCTTGGCCCGACCGCACACCACCAGCTCGCCGTCCTGGACGAAGCCGAGGTCGCCGGTGTCCAGCCATCCACCGTCGAGCACTGCACGCGTCGCCTCCGGCTGCCCCAGGTACTCGTCCATCACCGACGGCCCGTGGGCGAAGATCCGCCCGACGACGCCCTCGCCCACGACGGTTCCCGACTCGTCCCGGATCTCCACCGAGACCCCGGGCATCGGCATCCCCACGCTCGCCAGGACGCGGCCTCCGGGACGGACACGGCCGGCACGCGCGAGCTCGACCGGGTCCAGCGCCACCGACCGGAGCGGCGCGCGGGGAGGCGAGAAGGTCACGCAGAGAGCTGCCTCCGCGAGGCCGTACACCGGCATCAGCGCCGCCGGCCGGAATCCCCAGCGGGAGAAGCGCTCGGAGAACCGCCGGGCCGCTTCGGCCGAGATCTGCTCGGCGCCGTTCAGGGCCAGACGCCAGCGGGAGAGGTCCACGCCCTCCATCTCCGCATCCTTCACCCGCCGCGCGCACACCGCGTAGGCGAAGCTCGGAGCGACGGACATCGTGCCTCGGTGCCGCGAGAGGGCACGCAGCCACAGCGCCGGCCGTCCGAGGAACACCTCCGGCCCGAGCAGCACCAGCGGGCCCGGGTAGGTGAGTGCGCTCAGCAGACAGCCGATGAGTCCCATGTCGTGGTACAGCGGCAACCAGCTCACGCCGAGCTGAGGATCGTCCGGCGTGTCGTCCGGCATCAGCGCCCGGAGCGCGTCGGTCTGTGCGAGCACCGCCCGGTGCGACAGCGCGACGGGTTTGGGGTCCACCGTGCTCCCCGAGGAGAACTGCACCACGGCCAGCGCGCCCGGGTCCCCCTCACGGGCGACGGGACCCGCGCCTGCCTCGCGCAATCCGGCGACGTTCCTCAGTCCCAGCCGTGGCCCGGCACGGCGCACCGCCTCGCCGAGGAGCCTTCCCACCCGTCCATCGGAGAGAAGCGCCACCGCGCCCGAGAGCCGGAGCATCCGCGCCGTCGCGAGGTGGTACTCGGGCAGCCGGCCGAGGCGCACCGGAGGGTAGAGCGGCACCGGCACCGCCCCGGCGAGAAGCGTCCCGAAGAACGCGTCCATGAAGTCGGGGCCGGTGGGCAGCACCAGCGCCACCCGCTCGCCGGGGCGGACACCGAGCGACACCAGAGCGCCCGCGACGGCCGCCGCCCGCTCCCGCACCGCGTCCCAGCCGAGAGAGGTCTCGGTCTCGTCCGCGGCGACGAAGGTGAGCCCGGGCCGTCCGGAGACCGCGGCGCGCTCCAGCGCCTCGTTGAGGCTCGAATGGCGCGGCCGGGGCTGTGGAGCCCCGTGGAGGCGAGCAGCTCTCATCACGCCTCCCCGGTGCGCGAGGCGACGTGCCGCGCCAGGTCGCCCACCGTCTGCACTCCCGAGGCGTCCTCCTCGCTGAGCTTCACCCGGAAGCGGTTCTCCAGCCCCACCGCGAGCACGGTCAGCCCGAGGCTGTCCAGCAGGAGGTCGCCCAGCAGGTCGTCCTCGGGAACGATGGGACGCTCCAGCTCCAGCTCGCTCCGGGCGATGGCGCGGATGGCGTCCAGGACCTGGGCCTCAGTGGCCACCGTTCCCTCCGGGAACGAAGCGCGGCCGCCCGGCGAAGGCCTGCTCCCAGGGTGCTCCCAGCGCGTGCTCCTCGGCGCGGATCCGCACCCGGAGCAGCAACACGTTGCCCAGCGAGAAGACCAGCGCCGTCAGCCAGGCGCCGTGAACGAGCGGCAGGGCCACCATCTCGGCGATGATCGCCACGTAGTTGGGGTGGCGAACGAAGCGATACGGGCCGCCGGTGATCGGAGCGGCGCCGGGAACGACGACGATCCGGGTGTTCCACCGCCAGCCGAGGGTGGCGATGGCCCAGTAGCGGAGGCCCTGGGCCGCGACCACCACCACCAGCGCCACCCATCCCACGGCGCCGGGGAAGGGCCGGTGGAGGAGCACCACCTCCAGCGCGCAGGCGAGGAGGAAGACGCCGTGGAACACGGCCATCACCGGATAGTGTCCCTGGCCGGTCTCCACTCCGCCGCGCTCGCGGGCGAGCCGGGCGTTCCGCACCGAGAGGACGAGCTCCAGCCCGCGCTCCAGAGCCACTGCCAGGACCACACCGAGGTAGAGCTGGACCGAGGTCACCATCGGAGGAGCACCAGCTCGGCGCAGAAGCCCGGGCCCATCGCCATCAGCAGGCCCAGGTCGCCGGGGCGTGCCTCGCCCGAGGCGAGCAGCTCGGAGAGGACGAAGAGCACCGAGGCCGAGGAGAGGTTTCCGGTCTGCCGGAGCGAGTCCCAGGAGCGGCGGAGCGCCTCCGGCGGGAGCTCCAGCGCGGACTCGAACGCCTGGAGCACCTTGGGGCCGCCGGTGTGGGCGATCCAGTGGCGAACGTCGGTGCGCCGCAGGCCCTGCTCCGCCAGGAAGGCGTCCACGTCGTTCCGGACGTGCTCGGTGACCAGGGCGGGCACCTTGGCGCTGAGGACCACCTTGAAGCCGCTCTCCACCACGTCCCAGCCCATGATGCGCTCGGTGTCGGGGTAGAAGACGCTCCGGGTGGCGAGCACGCGCGGTGCCGCGCCGGGCGGCGGTCGTCCCGCGCCGGTGAGCACCAGGGCCGCGGCGCCGTCACCGAAGAGGCCGCTGGCGATGATGTTCGCGATGCTCACGTCCTCGCGCTGGAGCGTGAGCGAGCACAGCTCGACCGAGAGGAGCACCGCCACCTGCTCGGGGAAGGCCCGGAGCACGTCGGCCGCCCGCGCGGTGCCCGCCGCTCCGGCCACGCAGCCGAGCCCGAAGATGGGCGTGCGCTTCACGTCCGGACGGAGCCCCAGCCGATTCATCAGCCTGGCATCGAGGGAGGGAGTGGCGATTCCGGTCACGGTGACGAAGAACAGGTGGTCCACCTCGCGCGGTTGCATCCCCGCGAGATCCAGGGCGCGCCGCACGGCCTGCTCGCCCACCTCGAGCGACACCTGGTTGAAGGCCTCGTTGCGCTCGGAGAAGCGCTCCAGCGGGAGGTACTTCTCCAGCGGCAGTGCGAGGTAGCGGCCGCCTACCTGGACCGAGCGGTGGAGCTCCTCGATGCGCTCCACGTTGAAGTGCTCGCGGGCCCAGTGCTCCCGGAAGACGGAGATCAACGTCTCCTGGTCCACCCAGTTCGGGGGCAGCGCGGTACCCACGCTGCGAACCCACGGTCCAGGCGCCGGCCTCATGCGATTCGGGGACTAATCGAGCCCCGGGGAGGAAGGCAACACGGAGCGTTCTGGTCGTTCACGTGGCGACCCTGGGAGCCGGTGGCCCGTGGAGCAGCCGGGCGCCGACCACCAGCAGGAGCCCGCCGAGGAAGACAGGAATCGCGTTCAGCGCGATGGCGTGCCCGAGGCTCAGGCGATCCCCGAGCCATCCGATGATCGGCGGTGAGATCGCGTCTCCGAGAGCGTGGTAGGCGAGAACGCTCAGCCCGACGGCGAAGCTACGAAACAGCGGCGGCACCGCGCTCACGATCGCGGCGTTCAGGGGTCCGTTGTTCAGGAACACCAGGAACATCGCGGCGAAGGATGCGGCGTAGATGATCGGCACCGATGCGCTGTACGCCGTCCACACCATGAACGGCGCGGCGAGGAGCATTCCCCAGCCGGAGAGCCACAGCCCGCCGGTCGAGGACTTGCGCTCCGCACGATCGCCCAGAACTCCGCCCACCAGGGTTCCCACCAGTCCGGAGACACAGAGGAGGGCGCCGAAGACGATCGCCGCCTGCGCCGCCGGGACACCGCGCTCCTTCTCCAGGAAGGTGGGCATGAACACGGCAAGCCCCCCGATGGAGAAGGTCATCAGTGTCAGGCCCGCGACGCTCACCCAGTAGAAGCTGTTGGACCGGAGCCCGCGGAGACCCTCCATGAAGGGCATCTTGGTCTGCGAGGAGGCACCCCCCTCCTCGGTCGCTCCGCGGGCCGGTTCCTGCATCCGGAGCGCCAGGAACGCGGCCAGGAGACCCGGAATCCCGCCGACGAAGAACGCCGTGTGCCAGCTCCAGGTGTTGCCGATCCAGCCGCCCAGTGCGAACCCCAGGGCCGAGCCGACCGGGATCGCGACGTAGAAGACCGAGAGGGCGCGGGTTCGCTGGGACAGCGGGAAGAAGTCGGCGATGAGCCCCGGGGAGACGGTCCCGTAGCCCGCCTCGCCGACGCCCACCAGGGCCCTCGCCAGGAGCAGGACGGCGAAGGTGCCGGCCAGCCCCGACCCGAAGGTGGCGAGGCTCCAGACGAGGATGCTGAGGGAGAGGACCCATCGGCGGGGGTACCGGTCGCCGAAGTACCCACCGAGTGGCGCGACCAGCATGTACACCACGATGAAGATCGACTGGAGCAGTCCTCCCTGCGCGTGGTCGATGTGCAGCGTGTCCTCGATCCGCGGGAGGATGCCGGCGACCAGGTACCGGTCCAGGTAGTTGATGACGTTGATGAAGGTGAGGACGCCCAGCGCGAAGCCGGCGCCGGGGAGCGCGCTGCGGACGGCGGGTGAGGAAGGCACCGGGACGGTGGGTTCGGTTGCGGTCATCCGAGCGTCTCCCATCGGTCGAGCAGGATTCCCCAGCGCAGGCCCCGGTCCGACACCCGCGCTCCCGAGGCTCGGAGGTGAGCGAGCGCGGTCTCGAAGAGCAGCGCGCCGGCAGGCAGCACGTCGGCGCGCCTGGGCTGCATGCCCGGCAGGACTCGCCGCTCGGCCAGGGGCAGCGCGCACAGCCGGGTCCGGACCCGGACCACCTCCTCGAGCGGAAGCCAGCCGCCCTGCACCCGGGCGGCATCGTAGGGCTCGATGGCGTGGCCGATGGCGAAGAGGCTGGTCACGGTTCCGGCCACGCCCACCACTCGGACCTCCCCCGGGAAGGCGGGCAGCGTGGCGAGCGCGCCGCGGACGAGCTGGCGGATCGCCTCCTGCTCGGCGAGCGCCGGCGGATCGCCGCGCACGCACCGCTCGGTCAGCCGGACCGACCCGATGTCCAGGCTTCGCCGGAAGAGCACCTGTGGTCCGCGGCCGTGGATGAACTCGGTCGACCCGCCGCCCACGTCGATGGCCAGGAGCCCGGCCTCGCCGGCCTCGGCTGCGAAGTCGTGGGACACCGCGAGATAGGAGAGTCGTGCCTCCTCGTCGCCGGAGAGGATCTCCACCCTCGCTCCCGTGCGGTCGGCAGCGCGGGTCAGGAACTCGTCGCCGTTACGCGCATCGCGCGCCGCCGAGGTGGCGGTCACCACCAGCGCCCGCGCGCCGTCCTCACGGGCCAGCGCGGCGAACCGCGCCAGCACCTCCAGCGTCGCCTCCATGCCCTCGGCAGAGAGCAGGCCGGTGCGGTCCACGCCGCGTCCCAGCCGGGTGATCTCCGCCTCCTCCCGAACCGGGCGCAGCGCTCCGTCGGCGGTGCGCTGGGCGACGAGGAGCAGCACCGAGTTGGTTCCCACGTCCACCGCGGCCAGCCGGCTCATGCGAGCGACCAGCTGATCTCGGCGCACGGCACCACCTTGATGCTCCACCGTCCCGCCGAGAACCCGTCCAGCACCCGGTTGTGGTGGGCGATGATCTGCGCGAACGACAGTCCCTCCGAGTCGCCGGTGGTGTGCCCGTCGGCGGCGAGCACCACGTCACGGAAGAGCGAGACCGCGCGCCGGCAGGTGGTGTCGATGCAGTACTCGGTCATGCAGCCAGCCACCACCAGGCGGCGGATCTGCTGGGCGTTGAGGATCTCCGCCAGCCGGGTCTCGAAGAACGCATCGCAGCTGCGCTTGTGCACCACCGGTTCGCTGCCCCGCGGCGCGACCTCCGGGCGGATCTCCCAGCCCGGCGTCCCGCGCTCCAGCCGGTGGCCGATGTCTCCATCGTGCTGCACGTGAAACACAGGAAAGCCGCGGCGGCGCGCCCGGTCCAGCAGCCCCGCGATGCGCTGCACCGTGGCCTCCAGCGCCGCTTGCGCCTCGGGACCGCCCTTCCCCAGAAGGATGTTGCGCTGGACGTCGACGAGGAGCAGCGCGGTGTCGGGTCCGGCCATGCCGGCGTCGACCTTACCCGAGCCCGAGGCTCATCAGGCCATCGCCTCGCGGAGCGCCCCGGCCAGGAAGGCGTACTGGGCCTCGGAGTTGTGGAGGTGCGGTGATACCCGGATCCATCTCCGTTCCGGCGTGGGCCAGGCGTAGACCGGTACCTCGATCCGGTACCGCTCGAAGAGCAGGAGGTGGAGCGGGTCCTGGTCCGGAAGCGCCGCCGGTCGGGGTCCTCCCGGGAGCTCCACCGCCGCCAGCGAGCCGAGCATCGACTCCGGGCAGGGCGGGGCGGCGCCCAGCGCCTCGCAGAGCAGCGACCGGGCGCGGCGGGCCAGGCCCCCGTTGCGGGCGCGCACCTCGGGCCAGCCACCTGGGACGAGGCCCCCCACGAGATCGATGGCCCGAGGCACGCAGAGGAAGGGCGATGGGTCGCGCGTGCCGGTCCAGTCGAACTCGAGGCGGTAGCGCGAGCGGTCGGTCCGCGGTGAGTTGGCGCCGTGGCTCACCACCAGGGGACGAATGCCCGCCTGGCGGTCCTTGCGCACGTGGAGGAATCCGGCTCCCTTCGGAGCACAGAGCCACTTGTGGCAGTTCCCGGTGTAGTACGCGGCCCCGAGCGCCCGGAGGTCCACCGGCACCATCCCCGGTGCGTGCGCCCCGTCCACCAGCACCTCCACCCCGCGGGCCTGGAGCGCAGGGACCAGCGACTCGATCGGGAACACCACCGCCGTCGCGCTGGTGACGTGGTCGAGCAACGCCAGCCGCGTGCGATCGCTCACCGCGCCGAGCACACCTTCCAGGACCTGCTCCGGGCCCCGGAGCGGCAATCCCAGCGGAACCACCACCACCCTGGCCCCGGCACGCTCGGCGACCCCGCGGAGCGCGTTGCCGCAGGCGTTGTAGACGTGGTCGGTGGTGAGGAGCTCGTCTCCCGGACGAAAGGCGAGCGAGCGGAGCACGGCGTTGGCCCCGGCGGTGGCGTTGTCCACGAAGGCCAGGTCGTCCGCATCGGCGTGGAGGAACTCTGCGAGTCGCCCGCGGGCCTCGTCGAGCAGCGGCTCGAGGGCCCGGACGAAGAAGTCGATCGGGTCCCGTTCCATGCGCTCGCGTAGCTCGGACTGCAGCGCCAGCACCTCGCGCGGACAGGCCCCGAAGGCGCCGTGGTTGAGAAAGGTGATGTCCGGATCGAGCGTCCAGTGGGCGGCGAGCGGCGTCGGCCCGGGACGGTTCACGGCCCGGATCCCGATCGCGCAACCAGCGGGAGATCGAAGGTGAGATGCGTCTCCTGGAACCCGAGGCTCCGGTAGAAGGGAGGGGACTCCTGCCGCCGCCGGTTGGTGCGCACGTAGAGCTTCTCGCAGCCCGCCTCCCGGGCGACCTCCGCCGCAGCCCGGGTGAGCGCGCGGCCGACGCCGTGGCGCCGCGCCTCGCGGTCCGTCACCAGCGCTGTGAGCTGGGCGGAGGGAGTCCGGGAGTAGAGGCGGGGGTGGACCGTCACCGTGGCCAGCCCGGCGAGCGTGAGGCTCGACAGCTCGGCCACCAGCGCGTGCGCCCCGCCCCTCCCGAAGTGGTCGAGCTGGGCGCGGAGGGTGGGCTCGTCGGTGGTGTAGCCCAGCTGCTCGAAGAGGTGGACCAGCGCCGGGACGTCGCCCGGTCGCGCAGGACGAACGCTGACCTGGAAGTCGGACATGCCGGACCGAGGGGAATATCAGGAGCGCCGCCGGCGTGCTCTCCTTCTTCCGGATCGGAGCCGGACTGTGCTCCTCGCCGCGTCGCCGGGTGGTCAGAACTTGCAGTTGCCCGGCGCTGCCGCGTCGATGCGCCGCATCGGCCCGTGGGGGACGAGCTGGACGGCGATGGTCTTCGCCGTCGATGCGGTCTCGTTGCGGATGAGGTGCACGTGGCTGCCTCCCGAGTCCACGAAGGTGTCTCCCACCTCGTAGACGTGGGGCGTGCAGCTCGGGTCGTCCCCCTCGTAGGCGGTCACCGTTCCCTGGGTGACGATGATCAGGCTCGCGCCCGGGTGGGTGTGCCAGCCGGTCGAGCCCCCCGGATCCCAGGTGTTGTCCTGGACGAAGAGGTCGGACGTCCCGTGCGTCCGGATGTGGGCGTACCAGAGGTTGTGCATCCGGTGGTCTGTACGGCCGGTGGGCGGGGAGAGGAACCAGTGGTTCCACAGATTGAGCTCCTCGAAGGGCCCCGAGGCCAGGGTGACTCCCTTGAAGCCCTTGGGGTCCGTGGCCTGCGCCGCTCCGGCGAGCAGGGTTCCTGACAGCAGCAGCATGTTGAGCGCGTTCCGCATGTGTCCTCCTGGTGGGACTCCGGTGCCCGGAGTCGGCGCCAGGAATCGGCCAGGGACCCCGGTCGCTCAACGGGCGAACCACGGCGGAGGCCCCTTGCAGTGGAGTACCGCGCCGTGCCGTTGTTTGCCGTGCGCGCCCCGGGGGCGATAGAGGATCGGCTCGGTCGATGCCCGAGCCGCCTGCCCCCAGAAACCCGACGGGGGTCCCACCTTCTCCTTCCGATCGTCTGGATTCCTGGAAGGAGATCGCCGGGTACCTCCGGAGGGACGTCACCACCGTCCAGCGCTGGGAGAAGCGCGAGGGGATGCCGGTGCACCGCCACCAGCACGACCGGATGGGCTCGGTGTACGCCTTCCGCAGCGAGCTGGACGCCTGGACCCGGACCCGCGCCCCGGGCGGTGAAGCGGACATCCCGGCCGCCGTCTCACCCGACCCTGCTCCCGGGGGTGGCCCTCCGGCCACCTCGCCGTGGCGCACCCGGGGTGGCCTGCCCTGGGTGGGCCTGGGCGTGGTGCTGCTGGCCGCGCTGGCGGTGTGGACCTTCCGCACCCGGGGAGGGACTGCGGAGCGGCTTCTGGCCGAGGCGCGCTTCCAGCCGCTGACCGACTTCGAGGGCATCGAGCAGGCAGCGGCCCTCTCCCGCGACGGACGCTTCGTCGCCTTCCAGTCGGACCGGGACGGCCGGATGGACGTCTGGGTGACCCAGCTGGGGACGGGCCGCTTCACCAACCTCACCCATGGCAGCGCGCTGGAGCTGGTCAATCCCTCGGTGCGGACGCTCGGGTTCTCTCCCGACGGCAGCCTGGTCACCTTCTGGGGACGGCGGCCGGCGGGCTCGGACCGTCCGGAGATCTCGATCTGGGCCGCTCCACTCCTCGGCGGTCCGCCGCGTCCCTATCTGGAAGGGGTCGCCGAGTACGACTGGTCTCCGGACGGCGAGCGGCTGGTGTTTCACACCCCGGCGCCCGGGGACCCGACGTTCGTCCGTGCCGCCGCGCCGGACTCCGAGCCGACACGGATCTTCTCCGCCCCGGCCGGGCTCCACTCGCACTTCCCGGTGTGGTCTCCCGATGGCGCGTCTCTGCTCTTCGTCCAGGGCTCGGTCCCCGACCCGATGGACCTGTGGCGCATCGCCCCCTCGGGCGGCACACCCGAGCGCCTCACCCACCACCACGCTCGGGTGAGTTACCCGGTCTTCGTCGACCCGCGCACCGTCCTCTACCTCGCCAGTGACCCTGATGGATCCGGTCCCTCGATCCGCAGCCTGGATCTGCGGACCGGTGCCGGGCAGCGGCTCGGCTCGTCGCTGGATCGCTACACCTCGCTCTCCGCCAGCGCCGACGGTCGCCGACTGGTCGCCACCCGGGCCGTGCCCAGGACCACCTTCTGGCGACTGCGGCTCGGCGGACCGCGGGCAGACATGGCGTCCGCCAGCCGTGTCCCGCTCACCACGCTGAACGGCAGATCTCCCCGGCTCGGGGGAGACGCGCTCTTCTACGTCTCCTCCAGGGCAGCGGAAGACGCGGTATGGAAGCTCCAGGGAGAGGCGGCCACGGAGCTCTGGAGCGCACCGGGAGCCCGCATCCTCGGAGCGGCCGTCCCCTCCAGCGACGGTCGTCAGGTCGCCTTCGCCCTGAAGAGGGACGGCCGCGGCTCGGTGGTGGTGGTGAACGCCGATGGGACCGAAGCGCACGAGCTGGCCGTGGGGCTCGAGGTGCAGGGCTCGCCGGCCTGGGCGCCCGACGGACGGACCCTGACCGCGGCGGCGCTGGTGAGCGAAGCGCCGCAGCTGTTCCGGGTACCAATCGACGGGAGTCCCCCAAAGGTCCTGGTGGCGGAGCACGCGGCGGAGCCGGTGTGGTCGCCGGACGGGGCCCTTATCGCCTTCTCCGGAGCCGACGTGGGGACCACCTTCCCGGTCCGCCTGGTCACCGCCGATGGGCGTCGCTCCCCGTTACGGGCCCCCACCCTGACCCGTGGCGCTCGCCACCTGGCCTTCCTCCCCGGAGGACGGGCCCTCCTCGTGCTTCGCGGAGAGATCGGTCACAAGGATCTCTTCCGCGTCGATCTGGAATCGGGCGCCGAGGAGCCGATGCTGCAGCTGCCCGCCGAGGTCGACGTTCGCGACTTCGACCTCTCTCCCGACGGGAGCCAGCTGGTGCTCGAGCAGGTGAAGGACAACTCGGATCTCGTATTGATCGAGCTGCCGGGGCGCTGATCACCGCGTTCGGCGGCGGTCAGGGCCCCCAGTCGGGGGTGCTGTAGTCGCCCTTCTCCAGCGGCAGCATCTTCTGATTCTGGCCCTCGGCGGTCATCACCCAGAGCATCGAGGCGCCAGTCCTGTTGCTGTTGAAGACGATCAGCCGTCCGTTGGGCGAGAACGATGGCTCCTGGTTGTTGCCCTGGTCCTGGGTGAGGCGGGTCACCTTCCCGCTCTCCACGTTCACGGTGAAGAGGTCGAAGGCGTTCCGCTCGTCACGGGCGGTGAAGGCGATGAGGTCGCCCCGGGGGGACCAGTCGGGGGTCTGGTTGTAGTTGCCCTGGAAGGTGAGGCGGCGGACCTCCTTGGGGTTGGCCACGGTCAGCACGTAGATCTGCGGTGTCCCCGCCCGGTTGCTGACGAAGGCCAGACGCCTGCCGTCCGGGCTCCAGGTAGGGCTGGAGTTGATGAAGTAAGGGGTGTCGGTCAACGGCTGCGGGTTGCCCCCACCGGCGTCGGCGACGAAGAGCTGGGCCCCCTCGCCCTGGGCCATGCTGTAGGCGATGCGCCGCCCGTCGGGCGAGAAGGCCACCCCGGTCGCCATCGCCCCGGTGTTCACCAGCGAGACCGGCGCGCCTCCAGGGCGCTGCGAGTACAGCGCCGGCTTGCCGGAGCGGTAGCTGGTGTAGGCCACCGCATCGCCCTGGGGGCTCACCACCGGAAGGAGATTGATGCCCCCCTGGGAGAGTGGAACCGCGCGCTTGCCGTCCCAGTCGCCGAGCCAGACGTCCTTGCCCTTCCCCGCGCGCCGGACGAATGCCAGGTGCGACTGGAACGGCCCGGGCTCGCGGGTGAACTGCTTGTAGAGCGCATCGGCGAAGAAGTGGGCGAGCTTCCGCGGCTGGTCCAGCGGCACCACGTGCACCAGCCGCAGCTCCTCCTTGCCGCTGGAGACGGTGAACAGCCGCATCTCCCCGCGCAGCTCGCGCCCGTCCACCGAGAGCTGCACCTTCACCAGCGCCTCGGCCCCGACGTCCGCCCAGCGGGAGAAGGTGATGGTCGAGGCGGTGAAGCCCTCCCGGGCGTCGGCCAGGTAGCTCTTGCGGTCGAGCACCTGGAAGATGCCCGCAGCGCTGCAGTCGAAGAAGAAAGCATCGTCGAACTCGGGCGCGACCGTTCGCGCGCCGTCGTTCAGCGCCTGCGGCAGGGGCACCGCCAGCGGCAGGGGGCGGAAATTGGCCCCGGAGATCTCGATCACCGGCGCCTGGGCCAGCGCGGCGAGGGGACAGAGCAGGAGACTCAAGGTCAGCGTGCGCATCACCGCGCGGTCACTCCTGTGAGGGTTCTAAGGCCGGAACTGAAGAACGACACCGTACTTCGCGAGAGCGTCGCGGAGGTGAGTGGGTGGTGGAGCGAACGGCGCAGCGCGCTTCACCGCCGCCATCACCGCGGAGTCGAACAGGTCGTTCCCGCTCGACTTGGCCAGCCGTGCGCGCTCCAGCTGGCCGGCGGGAGAGATGACCACCGCGACCTGGGCGGTGAGCCGGATCCGCTCGGCATCGGGAATGGTATCGGAGACGTCGTAGAACCGGGTGATCTGCGACCGGAGCCGGGCGTAGTACGCCTCCCCCTCGGCGACGGCCGAGTCTCCGTGGGGGTCTCCGTCCGCCGCGCCAGTGGTGTCCGGCTTCGACTTGCTCATCTTGTCGAAGGCGCCCATCAGCGTCTGGCGGGGGTCCGCCTTCTTCTCTCCGGCCTGCTTCGTCTTCGGCGGAGCGGGCGCGGGCACCGGGGCCGGTGCCACCGTCTTCGGCGGAGCGGGCGCCGCGACCGGCTCCGGAGCCTTCTGCTCCAGAGGAGGAGGCGGCGGCTGCTCGATGCGGGGGAGCAGCTTCTCGTCCCGGGGCGTTCCCTGCCGGACCAGCGTCGCCTTGATCGGCTTCTGGTCCAGGTCGATCGCGGGCTCCTCGTGGAGCTTGGCCCACACCAGTGCCAGCGAGAACAGCGCGAGGTGCACCAGCGCCGACCAGAAGAGGAACTTGGGAAACGTCGCCTCGAAGCGCCGGGCGAGCAGCGACACCGGTGCTGCGGAGGCCAGCGTGGTCATCGCCCGGGCGCGCCCTTCTTCCGCCCGGGAGAGACGGGGTCGGTGATCATCCCGAGATTTCCGATGCCCGCTCGCTGAGCGGCGGCCATCACCTCCACCACCACGCCGTAGGGGAGCGTCTTGTCCGCGTGGAGGTAGATCTCCTTGTCCGCCTGCGCCTTGGCGTTGGTCCGGAGCTTGTCCTCCAGCTCGTCGAGCGGCACCTCCACCTCACCGAGGAACACGCGCTGCTTGGCGTCCACCGACAGGACCAGCTTCTTCTCGCTGGCCTCGACCGGGGAGGCCCTGGCCTCGGGCAGATCGACCTTCACGCCCTTCTGGATGAGCGGCGCGGTCACCATGAAGATGATGAGCAGCACGAGCATCACGTCGACCATGGGGGTGACGTTGATCTCGCTCATCGTGGTGCGCCCGGGGGCGCCTTTCCCGGCGGACATCGCCATGGTGTCGTTCCTGCTTCTCCTCTACTTGAAGAAGTGCCGCTTGATGATGTTCAGGAAGTCCGAGGAGAAGTTGGCCATCTCGGTGTCGAACACCTTGATGCGGCTGACGAACGAATTGTACGCCACCACCGCCGGAATGGCCGCGAAGAGGCCCGCGGCGGTCGCCACCAGCGCATTTCCGATCGGCGCGGCCACCGTGGAGAGCGAGGCGTTGCCCTTCTCGGCGATCTCGTTGAAGGCCGAGAGGATGCCCATCACCGTTCCGAAGAGCCCGACGAAGGGCGCCGTGGCGCCCACGGTTCCGAGGAAGCTGACCCGCGACTCGAGCTCCGTGATCTGCGAGGTGCTCGCCCGGTTGAGCGCCCGCTCCACGTTCTCGATGCCGCCGAGCCGCTCGCTCATCGCGTTCTCGTGGCCATCCTTGCTCTGGGCCAGCTTGGAGAGCTCCTCGTACCCGGCGCAGAACACCCGGGAGATGGGCGAGCTGGGGAGGTTGCGGGCCGACTGGTAGATGGCGTCCAGGCGGGAGCCCTTCCAGAAGGTGTCGAGGAAGGTGATGGACTGATCGCGGGCCCGGTTCAGCTGCACGGCCTTGACCGCGATCAGCGCCCAGGACACCACCGAGACGGCCACCAGGAGCGCCAGCACCGCCAGCTCCACCGGCGAGCTCTGTCGGACGATGGAGAGATAGTCGATCGCCGCGAGGGCGACGGGGAGGGTGTGCATAGGGGGGTCGTCTGGAAGCGGTACCAGGCAGGTCCGACTGCCGTCAACGCTCGGAGAGCCGGACACAATCCCGGAGATGCCCTGGGGGTGAATAGGTCCGCCCTGGGCGTCGTCCTGACGCCAAGCCGAGGAAGGGGCGGAGGGCTGCTCGTTCTTTACCGGAGGACGTCCGACATGCGCATCCGTGGGCTCACCCTGGGGCTGGCTCTGCTGGGCGGGCTGTCAGCGTGTGTCTCTCACCCCGGAGGGGCGATGACCGTCGGCTGGACCTTCGCCGGCGGGAGCTGCACCGGGGCCGCGGTGGAGCAGGTCCGGATCGCCATCGCCGGCGAGCCGCTGCAGCAGGACACCTTCGACTGCCGGAGCGGCCTGGTCACCTTCACCGACTTCTACCCGGGCACGTACAACCTGACCATCCAGGGCCTGGACTACAACCAGGCCGTCACCTGGAGCGGCACCGAGTCGGTGCGTCTCGACAGGGACGTGAGCGTCACCATCGACCTGCAGCCGGTCTCCCAGCAGAACGCGGTGTACTACTTCAGCTGGACGCTCGACGCGGCGACCGGGGACCCCGACCAGATCCCCCGGTGCGGCCCTGGCCAGCGCATGGACAAGGTGGCGATCTTCATCGACGACCTGACCCAGAGCCTGGGCAGCTACGACTGCGCGGAGGGCCTCGACGGCAACCTGGTGGTCACGCCCTACGTCGCCCCGGGACAGCACGAGGTGGTCCTGCTCGCCTACGACAGCCAGGAGAGCGTCACCTCCTTCGCCGAGACGGACCGGCTGAGCATCAACTTCGTCACCGGGCAGGCCGGAAGCCAGACGGTGCCGCTGCACTGGAACGTGGGCGGCCTCCAGGTCGGCTGGGCGCCGTACGCCAACCAGAGCGCGTACGACGCGAACACCCCGCAGAGCTGCGGCCAGGCCGGGATCGCCGACCTGGTTCTCGGGTTCCATCCGCTCCAGGGGAACGACCAGACCTTCGCGCTGGGCTCGTCCTGCAACGCCAGCGTGGTCCTGGACAACGTCTACGCCGGCAGCATGACCCCCTACATCGACGCCTGCGGGTCAGGTGGCACTCCCGGCCTGTGCGGCTTCACGGGCGGCGGGACGGTCATCTACCGGGAGGACCCGACCCTGGTGAGCCCGCCCACCGCCGAGGTCCAGGCGGGCGTGTTCTTCCAGGCGGCCAACGCGACGCCGTTCCAGGTCTTCATCCCCCTGTTCCCCCTCTAGACGGCACCGGGCTCGGCGCAGCGGGGCCAGCCACGCGCTCCCGGCGCTGGCACGCTTCGTGGTAGGCCCTTCCGGCGCATGGGGCTCACGGATCCGCGGCCGATCGGCGTCTTCGATTCCGGGGTGGGAGGGCTGACGGTCCTCCGCGCGCTGCGCTCGCGTTTCCCCGACGAATCGATGGTGTACCTCGGCGACACCGCCCGGGTGCCGTATGGGACCAAGTCCGCCGAGGTGGTGATCCGTTACTCGCTGAGGAACGCGGCGTTCCTCACTTCCCAGGACGTGAAGCTGCTGGTCGTGGCCTGCAACACCGCCTCCTCCGTCGCGTTGCCGGCGCTGCGCTCCTCGCTGGGCATCCCGGTGGTGGGCGTCATCGAGCCCGGCGCGCGGGCCGCCGCCCGGGTGAGCCCTTCCGGCAAGGTGGGCGTGGTGGGCACGCCCGGCACCATCGCCTCGGGGGCCTACCAGCGCGCGCTCGCCGCCGAGCGCCCGGGCATCCGGATCCAGGTGCAGGCCTGTCCGCTCTTCGTCCCCCTGGCCGAGGAGGGCTGGGTCCAGGGTGATGTGCCGCGGCTGGTCGCCCACAGCTATCTGGCGCCGATGCGGCAGGCCGGCATCGACACGCTGGTCCTCGGCTGCACCCACTACCCGCTGCTCCGGGGGGTGCTCGCCGAGGAGCTGGGCCCGGAGGTGACGCTGGTGGACTCGGCGGACGCCACCGCCGACGAGGTGGAGGCGCTCCTCGGCCGTGGCGTCGCCGGACGGACGGCCCGGGGGCCGGGCGCGCTCCGGGTCTACGTGACCGACACTCCGGACCGCATTCCCGAGCTCAGCGCGCGCTTCCTGGGAGAGCGTGTGGAGCGCGCCGAGCACGTCGACATCCAGGCGGGCTGAGCGAGACCACGGTGTCAGGTCAGCGGGTCACGCGCCCCGGCCGGACCGGACCGGGGCAGCGGCATGTTCTCCGCCAGCACCTGCTCGGCGGCGGCGGCACCCAGGTCGTCGCGGCGCGGGAGCGCACCGGTGCAGGCAGTGATGGACCACTCGAGCATGGGAAAGAAGCGCATCCAGTTGAGCGGCCAGTTCAGCCAGCCGGTGGTGATGCAGTAGTGCGAGGTGAAGGGCCGGGTGTGGTGCAGCTGGTGGTGCGCCGGCGGAAGGACGAGGTGCCAGCGCTGCAGGAAGGCGATCGGCGGGGGCGGAGCCGGCAGGTGCGCCCACTTGTGGAACTGGTTGGTGAGCAGCACCCAGAAGACCAGCGTCCCGAGGAACGAGGAGAGGAACAGGTTGCCGCTCCGGTCGGCTCCCGGAGAGAGCCAGAGCGCCACCCCGAGCACCGGAAGGCTGATGAGGCAGTTGTTGCCGTTGGTCTCCACGAAGTCGTGCCGGGTGATGGCCAGCGGGTCGCGGTGATGCTCCCGGAAGGGTCCCAGCACCAGCGGGCCGATCACCGGCAGGTCCGGCGAGCCCCAGGTATCCGCCGCCCAGTGGACCAGCCCCGAGACGAGGTCCGCCGCCAGGTAACCGAGGAGGGCCGCGGTGAGCACCACCCAGGGGCGGTGGGGAACGAGGGGCGCGAGCTGCAACACCAGCCAGACGGCCAGCGCGGCGTAGGACAGGAGGCTCGTCCAGTCGAGCGCGCGGAGGGCCTTGCTCGGGTGCTGCTCGCCTTTCGCCATCAGGACTCCTCTCGCCGGCAGGCGAGCCGCCCGGATGTCGTACAGCTTACAGGACGGCGCCCCCCCCGGTCTGCTGACCTACGGTGGGTGCGGCCCCTCGGATTCGCTGGCCGTGTGTGTAGAGGTTGAAGCTTCCACCCCGGACGAACGTGGCCAGCGCGACGCCCGCCCGTTCGGCAAGGTCGACTGCCAGACTGCTGGCCGCTCCCACCGAGGCCAGGACCGGGATGTGCGCCATCGCCGCCTTCTGGACCATCTCGAAGCTGCTCCTCCCACTCACCACCAGGAGCGCCGGGCTGGGCCCGGACGCCGGAGCGCGGCAGGGACCGATGGCTCCGGCCAGCACCAGCGTGCCGATCGCCTTGTCCACGGCGTTGTGGCGCCCCACGTCCTCGTGCACCGAGAGCACGCTTCCGTCGGCAGCGAGGACCATCGCCGCGTGGGTGCCGCCGGTGCGGTCGAAGGCTTGCTGCGCGGCACGGAGCCGGTCCGGGCCGGAGGCCACCAGGGCTGCGTCCACCGGGGGGGCCTCCCCCAGCGGGTCGATGCGGGCGAGGAGATCGTCGATCTGCTCGCGGCCGCAGACGCCGCAGGCCGTGGAGGTGAGGGTGCCCCGGCGGCTCGCGGTCACCCGTTCCCACTGGAGCTGCACCCCGGGAGCGGGCAGGACGTCGAGGGCGTTCCCGTAGCCCTCCTGGTCGGTGCGACCGCAATGGCTGAGCGTGCCCAGGTCGTCGACCGAGCGGATGATGCCCTCGGAGAGCAGGAATCCCGCGGCGAGCGCGTGGTCCGCCCCCGGGGTGCGCATGGTGATGGCGAGGGTGTCGCCCGCCAGCCGGATCTCCAGCGGCTCCTCCACGGCAACCACGTCGGCACGGGCGGGCGCCGCCGCCCCGTGCGTCACGCGGCGATACGCTCGCTCGACGGTTCCTCGGTTCCGCACGTCGGGCACGCTACCCCCGGACCCCTGGCGGCGCGAGGGACAGGAGGGTGCAGCCCGTCCCGGAGCCACTCGAACGCCAGCGCGGCGCCGAGCCAGTAGGGGGCGTAGTCCAGCCGTACCAGACCATGCAGGTGCATCCCGTTCCGGTATTGCCAGGGACAGTCGCCGAGCACGCGGCGCAGCGCGGCGCCGGAGGTGTACTCGGTGGCGTAGATGACCCCGAGGGATGCGAGCGCCCGGGTCAGGCGCGACCGTCCAGCGAGCCTCCGGTGCAGGGTTTCCAGGGTGAGCCCCGCTGCGCCGTAGATGGGATGCATCCAGAGGTAGGTCCGGGCGGCGAGCTTCTTGTCCCGTGACAACGCGGCCTTGGTCCCCGTGAAGAGCACCTCGAGTACCCAGCCGGCGCACCCGTAGAGGGTGAACTTCCGCGCCAGCTGTTTGACCGCCGCCATCGACCTCCTCCTGTCTTGCAAGTTGTGGACGAGGCGCGGGCGCGGCAATTCACGGCGCGGCGCAACGGCTGGAACTGAGGAGTGTCACGCTGGCATGCTGACTCCCATGTACCCCCCTGTGTTCAGGACCCTGCTGATCGTTTCCCTCGCCACTTCCGCGCTCGCGCTGGCCCACGACGAGAAAGGCGCGTGCGACGACGACCACGCCCAGGCCGCTCGGAAGACGGCCGGAGCAGGTGCGCTGAAGCCCGGTGCGGTGGTGGTCCGCGGTGACCCACTGCCGACGAACCAGGCCCCGCTTCCGCTGTCCGCCGTGCTGAGCAAGCCAGAGGACGGGAAGAAGGTCCTCGTGGAAGGCGTGGTGCGGCGGGCCTGCAGCCAGATGGGGTGCTGGATGGAGCTAGCGCCTGCCGAGGGTGGGCAGGGAGTGCGGGTGACGTTCAAGGACTACGGCTTCTTCGTCCCCACCGATTCGGCCGGCGCGAAGGCGCGGGTGCAGGGCACGGTGAAGGTCGCCCAGCTCTCGCCGGAACAGGCCGAGCACCTGCGCGCCGAGGGTGGATCGATGCCGGCCGGGGCGCAGCGAGAGGTGCGGCTGGTGGCCACCGGCGTCGAGCTGCGGAGGTAGTCGCTGGAGGTCCGGTCCGGAGAGCTCGCCGACGCCGCGATCCTGGCCTCGCTGGGGGGCCGGCTCTTTCAGCAGGCCTT
>Ga0207679_10000521_pt1 | contig 25962 bp, 30 predicted proteins | sample KBSC73metaG_FD_184320 | JGI IMG/M metagenome (GOLD analysis project Ga0207679, IMG submission 184320) | Corn rhizosphere microbial communities from Kellogg Biological Station, Michigan, USA - KBS C7-3 metaG (SPAdes) (version 2) | ecosystem: Host-associated > Plants > Roots > Rhizosphere > Soil ... | reverse complement strand
CCTACTCAACTCTTGCGCATGAATAAGCAAGTACTGTTAGTATTATTCTTTGCCATTTGCATTTATCCGCGATTATCATTTGGTCAGACGGCTTGCTGCGACAACCCGGCTTGTCGTGATTCAGCGAGCCGACTGTTGAAAGCATTGGGACAGTCGACCGATTTTCTTGGACAGTATTTCACTGCAAATCACCCAACGAGTAAAAATGAAAAAAAAGAATACCTGGATTCTTTGAAAACTGCCCAACCTTGAACTATAATGCTATTAAAGAGGCTACAAGACAGATCATAGACTGGCAAAGCGTAAATCTGAATCGAAAGAAGTGTATAGGTGCTCCTGGAGAGTGATGATAACGTCATTACCAAAGAGCAACAGACTGGAAAGGCTATTTCATGGCTGCATTTATTACTTCTGGTTTTCAGTCACCTGAATTTCGCAAGGGATTTGGCATACTAGTACACTCAGGTATCGGCGCCAGCTCGTTGTTCACGAGTTCCGAACGATTTGCTTCGCTCAGCGGGTTAGTGTTTTCATATACGTTCACGCCAAAGGGACAAAATAGCGGCCGTCATATAAGAGCAATGATCGGTCCTGGACTTTATTATAGCGCAACGAAAACTTATTTGCTCATACACCCTCGGTTTGAGTTCCGGGTAAAGGATCTCGGCAGTGAGCTTGCCGGTATTGGTTGCCTTAAGTTGATTGCCCAGGGCGGTTTTCAAAAGGAGATTCAATTGGCAGGGGGTGGCATCGGGGCCGAAGTATCGAATTCCCACCTTCAGCTTACCGAGAATTATCTTTTCAACGAAGCAGCCCTTGTCTTGCAATTTGGCATCGGCTATTCATTTGAACTTAGCAAACAATGATCATTGATGACAAATAAAATGAACAATGCGTACAAGAGCACTCATTACAAGCGGAGGTGGGGCTAAAGGAGCATTCACCGTTGGTGCACTCAATGCCCTTGCTGAACGAGGCATCAATCGCTATGACATTATAAGCGGAACCAGTACCGGGGCATTACTGGCTGCATTGTCAGTACTGGGTATGTTTAGCGAGTTGGAAGATATTTATCTAAGTGTAACTAACGATGATATTTTAAGAAAAGACAACATAGTCCGAAACATTCAAAATGCACGGCCCTTTCTTTATGATACCGCTCCCTTGCTGCAACTGATCAATCAGCATATCACTATTGATGTTTTTAACCGGATCATGGCGTCCCCTACCATGCTTTGTCTTACAGCTATCAGTTTGCAAACCGGAAAGATCACTGTGTTTTCCACGAAAGACATTCCTTCAACTGATAAATACTCGGTTTCCCCAATAACAACGAGGCAACGATTGATCGATGCGCTGCTGGCCAGCAGTTCGCAGGCCGGATTTTTACCTCCGGTTAGCATTGATGCCGGTAACGGCATTGAACAATTTGCCGACGGCGGCAATAGGGATGTGATCCCTTCGAGAGTTGCTACAGACCTGAATCCCGATGAGATCTACGTATTGAGCAATAACCCTCCTACTCTTTTCCAGGGCGATCCGGATTACCTACATTCAAATGTTCTAAGTGTTATATCGAGAGCCTTATCGATCTTTATTCAGGATGTGAGGGAGAATGATCTTGCTGTACTGGAAGAATATGCAAAACGACCAAACAAAAAAGTATTCCGGATCGAACCGGATGAGGACCTGGATCCTGACCACCCAACCGGTTTGAACTTTAATCCGGACCTCATGGGCGGCTGGATGTCAAAGGGTCGCCGGGCAGCAAACGAAACAGTACCCAATAGTCCATTACGGCCCTTCTGAATGATCTCCCAAAAGATCGCTCACTGAATATGAGGGGTAAAATATTTTAATTTTACGGCCTATTATTTTTCTTATCCAAATACAACGATTATGGAGATTGGTTTTATTGGACTTGGTAATCTCGGGATACCCATTGCTGAAAACATACTACAGAAAAACAGGAGGCTTTTTGTTTATAACCGCACTGCATCAAAAGCACAACCACTCGTTGGCAAGGGTGCAACCATGTGCAACAGTATAAAAGAGCTCTCTCAAAAATGCGACATTGTTTTCAGCGTAGTTTCCGACGACGCAGCATTGAATGATATTACCAAGGGCAATAACGGCATTGCGCAAAATTTAAAGCAACATGGCATTCATATTTCAGTAAGCACTATTCTACCCGCAACGGCAAGAGAGCTTACGCAGGTACACAAGCAATTCAATAATCATTACGTCGCCTCGCCTGTCATGGGCAGACCTGAAGCGGCACGTGCAGGAAAATTGAACTTCCTTGTGTCAGGAGAGCAGGCAATCATTGAAACAATTAAACCATTCCTTCAACAGGCGGGTGGTATGGGCATCTGGGAATTTGGCAATGAAACTCCAGCAGCAAATGTGGCAAAACTTTGCACAAATTTTTTGATTGTTTCTGCAATTGAATCGATGGCCGAAGGGATTAATCTTGCTAAAAAAAGCGGTGTTGACAGTACAAGCTGGATCAACATGATCACTCAAACTATATTTGCCTCTCCGGTTTATATCAATTACAGCAATATACTTTTAAAAGAAATGTTTCAGCCCGCAGGCTTTGCACTTAAACTTGGTCTAAAAGATGTGAATCTTTTAATGAAGCAGTCAAGTGACGCGAAGGCAGAAATGCCAATCGGAAAATTAATGCAGCAACGACTGAATGAATCTGTGCAAAATGGTCTCGGTGACTATGATTGGACAGCCATAGCAGTTGCTCTGAAATAAATCGTCTCGATATTGACCTCTGTCATCACGTGTTCTTTTCTGCTACCTTCCTTTGACGCAATACTCGTTCGTTTATAAAAGCATGCAAACATTTGGCAAAGCTTTATCCATTTCAAAAGCTTAGAACACTGTTTTTGTATAACTTGAAAATAAATTCTGACCATCCGCATATAAACCCAAACTGCATTTTTAAATACGTTGTGTTCTTCGTGTCCCCATGATGCGGGATTTTGTGCAGCTCCTGGCTTCGTCTCTGGATAAACAGGGTCACAAAGTTCACACACATCCCTGCCAGCACGCAGGGAATCGCAACGTACACAAGGGAGTTTCAAGAGGATTGTCAGTAAACATGTTTAATGCCCGTAAATTCTGGCAACCGTAAGTTCACAAGTAAACTTCAATATATGTACAAACGATTTTTCTTTTACCTCTTGCCGGGAGTGTTCATTGTATCTTGCAATAATAAATCAGCAGACCAGCAATCGCCTGTTGCTGACTCATCTGCCAAGTCACAGCCTGCCGCTGATGAGAAATCAGTCGCCCTACCGTCCTTTGTTGTTTACAGGAACTGGGAACAAGGAAATCCAGAAAATTTGCCATTAATAGTAAGTGCTTACCAGGCATGGGATAGTGACTCAACGGGAGCACTATCGTCTTTCTTCAGCGATACAACGCGATTTGACTTGCCCGATGGCCGACGATTTACCACGAACAATAATACTATTGAGTCAACTTTACGAAAATGGCGTAAAAATTATAAAGCAACCTCCAACATCCCGTTTTCATTGATCTCACTTCATAACAAAGATCTCGACCAACAATGGGTGATCGCATGGACCTGGAACAAATGGCAAAACAATGATGGAACAAAAGATTCGATGCTCTATTGTGATAACTGGCGACTGAAGGATGGCAAAATTGTTTATCTCAATAGCCTGCAGAATTACCCCTCCAAACCCTTATCAAAAACTTTGAATAAGATCACTGGAAAATAAATTATCCTAAAAACAGAACCTCTCAAAGGAACCTTTTCACAAATTGCCGGGAAGGCGTGTCTTTCCGACTTACCGTCCTTTCCGGCTCATTTGACCTTTTGACTCGCGATCGGATAATTAATCTTAGCGTTCGTTGGATGACCCTGGCGAATTGTCGTATGGCTTGTAATAATTCCTTTGGGCGTCATGTATAGCCAGTTCACGATCGGATTTTAACTGATGTATTGTTGCCTTTCTTTCGCTCTTTGATATACTCTTATCATGTCTTACCGAATAGATCCTGTCCTGGTAATCTGCCCGGATATCCTCAATTTTTAATTCTAATCTCGAAGGCCTCCGGTATCCGTAATCATAAGGAGGATAATAAAACGGGTAATAATAAGGTGAATAATAGCCAGCACCCAACCCGACAATTATACGTGTATGCGGATGATAGTACCTTCCGCCTCCCTTGTAGTAATGTCCACCTCCTTTCATTTGTGCCGATGCCGTTGCCACGATCACCATCGATAATACTATCACAAATAACTTTTTCATGGTTTAAAATTTTGAGTCTGCTGTAGAATGCGCAAAAAACGGGCAAAGGCGAATGTGTGTTGTATCTATAACTATCCGCTAACAATTGACTGCAATAATTGTCAGAAAGATGACAGAAAACATTTGGGCAATGTCACATTAAGAAATTGATCAAAGTTTACCGTAGCGTCAGGTGACATAACGCTACACCTTGATAAACTCGGGAAGTTTAAAACATCATTTTATTAGTTTCTGTTTTTGTAACTGCCCCTTTAAGGTAGCGATAACATCATCTATTGTTCTGTCGAGTTTATTCGGATTTAATGAAGACGTAGTTCCCGACCAAAGCAATTTGGTCTCCGGAAGAGAATAAAAATTGGTCTCAACATAAAATGTTTTGTCCTCCTGGTAATAACCTGGCGTAGCATACCTGTACCCATACCATCCTCCGTATCCTGTTCCGGGCACATAAGAAACACTTTTGTCAACGTCAGCTAAACGCATTATGACAACACCATCAAATCCATCCTTTTTCAGTTTGTCTTCCACCTCGCTTCTGATCGTATCTCCCGGTTGAAGATAACTGTACGACTGAACTGCCGTAACGTTTTTGAAAGCTGCGACCATTTTATCCTCAGCGATCCTCCGCGTCGATTCGTCTTTTAAAAGTCCCATCACAAGAATTTTTTTGTAGGATTGCACCTCCGAAGGTGTGAATGACGGATCTGTCCAGGTCTTCTCAATTTTGGTACTGGGTCCGCAGGCAACGAGCAGAAGTATTGATCCGTAAAGTAAAATTTTAACGGGGTTCATAGCTTGATTTTTGAATAATTAAAGTGTTTAAAAACAGGAAGGGTTTTCCTTCTTTCGAAGATAGACAGCTTTGTTTTTGAAGAGGCCGCCGGATTTGTTTAACCGTTAAACACTCAAACCGTTTACCGTTAAACATTGCTTGCCCGACTTCCCATTTGTTGGGCGGGTTTTTTATCTTTAAACTACAAGCCTCTTCATTCCATGACAAGAAAAAGATTGCTAAGGAATATTCTTCTCAGTCTCCTGTTACTCATTATTCTTATATTCCTTTGCCTTTCTTCTACTGTTTTCCGCGATGTGAGTGGTTATGGCTCGAAAAATTTATGCTCTGCCGTTTATCTTCAGCACCGTGATCCCAAAGATGTGATAAGGGAAGACCTTGCTGATTTTCCCGTATCGCTCGGAAAATTCACGGTCAATGAAAATGATTCCTCTGTCACAGGTTCCGTTTGGGGCATCGCAAAAAGTAAAACCATCTATCGAAAGGGCTGCGGTTGCACAGTGATAAATGATTTTAGCGAAGAGGAAATACGAAGACAAAAGTTTTCATTTCCTTCCAGGCCCGCTGTCAACAGCGACACGGTCGATTGGCCCTATGGGGAAAGGCTGACAAACTCGTTCCCTTCAAACATTGATAAGGAGCATTTACAAAAAGCGATAGAGAATGTATTCAATGCAACATCTGCAAGTGGTAAACCTGCTTTTACGAGAGCAGTGCTTGTTTTATATAACGGCAATATCATCGCAGAACAATACGCTCCGGGCTTCGACAAGAACACTGTAATGCTGGGATGGTCCATGTCAAAAAGTTTCACGGCAGCGATGATAGGTATCCTTGTAAATCAACATAAACTTTCTGTTGATGAACCGGCACCCGTCGCTGCATGGTCCCATACTGAAAAAAGCAAGATCACAATAAAGAACTTACTACAACAAACGACAGGACTCGATTTCACTGAGAATTATACAAGACCCAGCAGCGTAACAAAAATGTTATTTCGCAAAGGAGATATGGCCGCCTATACTGCTTCATTGACCTTGAAATACCAGCCAGGAACTGTTTTCAATTACTCAAGCGGCAATTCAAATATTCTGAGCAAGGTGATAAGACAAACCGTTGGCGAAAAAGATTATTCATCTTTTCCTTATCGGGAACTATTTTATAAAATAAATACCTACAGCTTTCTGCTGGAACCGGATGCCTCCGGAACGTATATTGGCTCTTCATATAGTTATGCAACAGCCAGGGATTTTGCAAGGTTTGGATTGTTATACTATAACAATGGCGTATGGAATGGCGAACAAATCCTGCCGGCGAATTGGGTAACAGAGAGCGTTCAACCATCTACTGCTGACAAAAGAAAACATTACGGTTATCAATTCTGGCTGAATGGTTACGATGAAAAAGACAGCACCAAGCGTTGGTATCCCGACGTACCTGCAGATATGTTCTTCTTCGATGGCTATGGAGGGCAGGACGTTTACATCATTCCTTCTGAAAAATTGATAGTACTGAGGCTGGGTGTGCATGCGATTGATGAAAATAAATTTTTAAAAGAGGTAATTAAGTCGATCAGCAAATAAAGTCCCGGCGTATTCCTTATTTTTCTTTCTAAATTAAAATCTGTGATCTTTGCATGAACTGAAAAGCTGAGGCGATGATCGAGAAGTTACGTTCATTTTTCGAGCGCAGTTTCCCCGTGACGGATGAGCAGTTTGAGTTTATCAAAACAATGTTCATTCCGAAAAAAGTAAAGAAGGGTGAATTTCTCCTTCGTGAAGGTGAGATGACCAGGTATTCTATTTTTGTCGCCTCTGGTTGCTTACGTACCTACACAATAGATGACAACGGGAAAGAACACATACTTCAATTTTCACCCGAAAACTGGTGGACCGGCGACATAAGCTTCACGAGCAATGTTCCATCAAAATGCTTTATTGAAGCCCTCGAAGATTCTGATGTTTTGCTCACGGAGATCTCTTCCATCCAAAAACTAAATAAATATATCCCTCAATCATCGGCTCAGTATGAAAGCGCTTTGCAAAAAAGCATGGAGGCAAAAAATCAACGCATTATCTCTTCGTTAAGTGCCACTGCAGAAGAACGATACAATGATTTCCTGAAAAAGTACCCGTCGCTAGTGCAGCGTGTGCCCCAGCACATGATCGCCTCTTATCTTGGAATTTCACCGGAAACCTTAAGTCGTATCCGGAAACAGCAGTCACTTAAACGATAATTTTTTTGCCGTGGTGGTTCAATTAATAAAGAAATATAAATTTTTCAAAGTGTATTTGAAAAAATGTAACTTAGAAATGATTTGAAATCATCTCACCTTAGCAATGTTTTTTTCAGTTCAACGGTTGGATAAATGAAAATCAAATTCTATGGCGTGCGGGGTTCTCTGCCGGTGTGCGGTAAAGAATTTGAACGATATGGCGGAAGTACGACCTGTGTAAAGATCCATCGCGAAAATGCGAACAGGGTCGCCATTATTGATGCAGGTACAGGGATCCGTAACCTGGGAAAAGAAATTATCAGTAGCGGGCTTTCTCAACATATTATCAATATCTTGTTTTCCCATTTTCACCTGGACCATATACAAGGTTTACCGTTTTTCGCTCCTGCTTACAATAAACAACAAACCATTGGTATACTTGCCATGGGGCGGCGCGGGAAAATCAAAAATCTAAAGGAAATATTTTCGAGACAAATGCAGGAGGAATATTTTCCCGTAGGACTTGACACGATGGGTGCCAAATTCGAGTTTTTTACCTACGGTGAAAGAGAAAGGTTGTTTGGTGCAGTGATAAAGGCGGCTCCGCAACATCATATATATCCGGGCGGTGCATATGGTTTTCGTATTGAAGATGATTCAGTAGTTGTTGCTTTCTGTACGGATGTGGAGCATATTGACGGAATAGACCCAGTGATCGTAGAGCTTGCGAAAGATGCGGACCTCCTGATTCATGACGGGCAATACACTCCCGAAGAATACAAAAAATTTAAAGGGTGGGGACACAGTTCATATGAACATGCTGCCGAAGTGGCTGCAAGGGCCAATGTGAAAAAACTTATTATCACCCACCACGATCCTGATCATAGTGATGACATGCTTGACGCAATGGAATATAAGTGCCAGAAGCTTTTTCCAAAATCAATATTTGCAAAAGAAAATATGGAAGTAGTCGTGTCGCCCGTCCATTCTGAAATGTGTTAACTTCAGGAAAGAACTTTCAATCGCACCATTTTCTTTTATGAGTGGCAACAACACCAAGGACTATTATTACATTTTAGGAATTACCCCGAACGCATCGAAAGATGAAATTAAAAAGGCTTACAGGAAATTAAGCACCAAGTTTCATCCTGACAAAAATGACGGGGATAAATTTTTCGAGGAACGATTTAAAGACATAAATGAAGCCTATGAGACATTGATAGATGACGCAAAACGAAAAATGTACGATACCCGCTTTGGAGAAAGCAATACAACTGGTGGAACACCTCCCACTCCACCTTCACCGGCGAAAAAGAAATCTGCAAGGCAGACACTATATACCGTGTTAGGAGTACTGCTCCTTCTTAGTCCGCTTATAAGATTTGCGGTTAAGAGAATGAATGAAAACGAGAGAGAAAAGAATATAACAGCCTGTTGCACGAAACAACCCCGCCCGATTCATCGGGCAAGGATACTTCTGTGAAGCTGATAAGAATGTATTATGACACCACCTCATCGCCTCCGCCGGCATTGGACGTGACTGATAGCTCAGGCCCAATAGCACCACGCAACAACGACAATGATCAACCAGTATTCAAAGATGATATGGGTTCAACTGCTGAGGATGCTGTAAATGATTTTTTCAACGCCTTTAACAACAATGGTTGTCATATAGCCTGGAACATGACGTACAATAATTACTGGGTGAGCCAGGGCGAAGGTTGGTTTTGTTCTCCCAGTGCTTTTGGCGGCGTGAGTAAGGTTGTGATAAAAAGTTTGACCACTGTTGTGCAAAATGAACAACATGCGGATATCTATGCCGATTATTATGCCGAAGATATTTACAACGGAAATAAATGTTTCAAACAAACCCTCAGCCTGCAAAAAATGACATACTCTGATGACAAATCCCGATGGACAATAACAAAGATGAAAAACAATGTGGAACCGGTGACGTGCAGCGAAAATCAGTAGCCAGTAAAAAAATAATTGAGACAACTTATATTTTATAATTTGCGGCCCTGTCCAGGTCTCCCTGTCAGATTTAGCCATTTTGTAACCTTTATGAATAAAACAAGCTTAGCGATTCTATTAAGCTGCGTAGCTGCAGTCAGCTCCTGTCGTCTGTCACCCTTTGAAAAAGACCTGGCGTTTCTCCGCAAATATGATGACAGCGTTGTTGTACTCTCCAGAGGAAATGCAAGAGTGATCGTATCTCCTAAATACCAGGCGAAAGTATTTACCTCCACTCCCGGTGATGGTTCCAGTTTTGGGTGGATCAATTACAAAGCTTTTGATGCAGAGGCTGACCCACACATGAATGCATATGGCGGTGAAAACCGGATCTGGCTGGGACCGGAAGGGGGGCCGTTTTCACTTTTTTTCGCGAGAGGTTTTGAAATGAGTTTTGCCAACTGGAAGATACCGGCACCCTTTGATACTGAATCATGGGAGCTGGTCTCTAGCTCAGACACACTGGCTTCGTTAAAAAAGAATATGAAGTTGTCGAATTATGCCGGCACGGAATTACGATTGTCGATCGATCGCAAGATCCGGTTGCTTGACAAATCAACGATCAGGCAATGGCTGGGCATCGACTATGGAAATGAGGTAAAAGCTGTAGGTTACTTCACTGACAACACCATCACCAATACGGGTACATTTCAATGGAGTGATTCCACGGGGATGCCCTGTATCTGGATGCTCGATATGTTCCCGCCTTCGCCTCAAACAACAATTGTGATTCCATACAAAAAAGACAGCGCGAATAAACCGGCGCATACAGCCTATTTTGGTGAGATCCCGCCTACCCGGATAAGGTACGTGGACAGTAAATTATATTTTAAGGCCGATGGTAAGATGCGGGGCAAACTTGGCATTATACCTCCCTCGGCGAAAAATATCGCCGGCAGTTATGATGCGGGAAAAAAGACACTGACGATTACACTCTTTGATGTGCATCCCTCCGCGCTATACTTAAATATGGAATGGGATACGCAAAAACCGCCGTTCAGTGGTGATGCGGTCAATGCATATAATGATGGTCCCCTCGAAGACGGAAGACAGCTCGGCCCTTTCTATGAATTGGAGTCCGTTTCCCCCGCCGCTTTTTTAGCGCCTGGCCAATCGCTTACTCACAACCACAGTGTTTTTCATTTCACCGGCGACGAAGCAACCCTCAACTCTATCTGCAAGCAAACTCTCGGCGTTTCACTGCAACAAGTGAGCGATATATTCAGGTAAAGTATCAGGATTTGACGGTAAAATTTAATCAGTTTCCCTAGTTCAGCTCTTGCCTCTATAGAGTCTACTTTCTGAATCAAATACAATTTTTCTTCGACTGCATTTAACCGTATAATGAGAGGGATCGCTCCATTTTCGACAATTTTTGAGTTTCTTTCAAAAAAAAAGATCATGAAAGCCAAGACAATTTCGCTTGCAGTAATTTGTTTGCTGACATCATTTGCCGCGTATGCCCAGACTTCCGACGCCGAAGCCGAGGCAATGGCTAACCTGTTGGGTGTTCAGAAAAAGGGGATCATCATGAAATTAATCTCTGTCTCAGGAAAGGATTCTGTCACCTTTTGGAAGATCTATGATGAGTATTTACAAAAGAACAAAGCACTCACGAAAGAGCGGATACAGTTATACGAACAGACCGCAAGATCATACAACAATATGACCGCCGGGACCGCTGATTCACTGGCCCGCAGGTATTTTTCTAACCGCGACGTACAGGAAAAAAGTCTTGAAGATTATTATCAAAAGGTCAAAACTGCCACCAACTCAGTCACTGCTTTTGAATTTTACCAGGCGGAAACCTACTTGCTCACACAAGTGAGGGCAACGATTATGCAGCAAATTCCAACGTACGGAGAATACAGGAACGCAATCAAATTAAAAAACTGATGCCAACGTAACCACGATTAAGTTTTGCCGGTTATTAGATTCGCCAACTCAATCTGCCAAAACAGCAATTCATTACAGAAGCATTTCTGAAAAAGGTTTTGTCAAAAGACATTTGGCTACCAAAAACCTTTTTTATGAAAAAAATATTTTTCTTGTTAAGCAGTGTGATCGCTATCAGCAGTTACGCTCAGAACAACAAATCTACGGTGCCTGCCGAATTGCTTACCAATGATTCCACCTATTGGATGATCTCGACTGTGTCAACAATTGGATATGTAAATACGACGTCTGGTCCGAATTATAACAGTTACAAAAGCGGTGGTGGGATGATCGTAAAATTTAAATTCAAAGAAAATGGACGGTACGAATTTCTTTTGTACGTACAGGAAAATACATATGGAACGGATAACGAAGCGTGGACACAGGTAGAAGGCACAGTGGAGTTCACAAAAGATGCAAAGGGCCAGTCGATATTTATTACCCGGGCTGAAAAAGGAACATACAGGACGACACGGAATGGATATACCAGCTCAAGACCAATCCCAAAAGAAGAACTCGAAGGGCAACATTCCTGTACTTATCTCTGGGAAAAGGCTAACCTTAAAGATGACCCAAACAATATTTATTTGTTGATGGTGGATATGGAAGAACACCCCAATATTGATCTCAAAGATCCGAAGACAATCGATCCTACGTGGGTGTCAAAATTCCACATTCCGTCTACACCTTAGCAGTACCTGAATTGATATATAATCAATGGCAAAAAGGGGTCCTTGCGTGGCCCCTTTTTCATCCACAAAGACATTGAGATGCGCTAAAATTTATAGATTGCAAAAACTATGGACTATAACAAAGCTCCAAAAGTTGAACTTCACCTGCATCTAGATTGCTCGCTTAGCTACGAAGTTGTTAAGTTATTGAAGCCTGCAGTAACCATCGATGAATATGTTCAATCATTTATTGCACCGCCGAAATGTCCCGACCTGGCCGATTACATAACAAGAGCTATAAAGGGCTTTGAACTGATGCAAACCGAAGAACAACTCCGTCTCGTTACTCTTGATCTTTTCCGGCAACTTAAATCCGATAATGTCATATACGCGGAGATGAGATTTGCTCCCTTACAACATACCATGCATGGCCTGGCCCCCGATACAGTGATCAGGACAGTAGATGAAGCGACAAAAGAAGGAATTAAAAAATACGGCGTTGATGCAGGAATTATTCTCTGCACCTTGAGGCATTATTCGAACGATCAGAGTATGGAAACGGTAGAACTAGTAAGAAAATACAAAGGAACTCACATTGTAGGTTTTGACATTGCTGCCGACGAGGCGGGCTTCCCGATAGACAATCATGTAAAGGCATTCCAATTTGCCAAAGCCCACAACATTCATTGCACAGCGCACGCAGGAGAAGCGAAAGGAGCAGAAAGTGTGTGGGAGACATTACAAAATTTTTCTCCTTCGCGGATCGGGCATGGTGTACGAAGTGCCGAAGATGCACAACTACTCTCCTTTTTAAAAGAAAATAATATCCATTTAGAAGTATGCCCCACAAGCAATGTCCAGGTCAATGTATTCGACAGGATAGAAGATCATACCGCGGACAAGATCTACAACGCAGGTGTTTCCATGAGCATCAATACGGACGCAAGGACAATTTCAAATGTGACCCTGTCGGATGAATATAAACTCCTGGAAAGAATTTTTAAGTGGGATAAAGAACATTTCAGGAAATGTAATCTTGAAGCGATCGATCATTCCTTCGCAGCGCCAGACACAAAAAACAGTGTGCGAAAATTGATCGAAGCGGCTTATGCATAAGGGCAGGGTGAGTAACTTTATACAACACGACGGACGAGCAATGATGAATTACGGCCCCATAGCATTAATGATCTTTGGTGAACCAGGTTCCGGGAAGAACGCTTTGATGGAAGAGAAGTATAAAAACCTTGCGGCCCATTTCAAAGAAAAAGGCTTCGCGATTGATTCAGTCCTCTACAACGATTCGATAGCCGGTAAACTTGCCACAGAACTCAAGCGTTATAGGGCAATTCTCGTATGGGTGAACCCCGTAGAGCAAGGAAACGATAGGAAGATCCTCGACGCACTGTTGGGTAATTTGTCTGCACATGGTTGTTTCGTTTCTGCTCATCCTGACACTATCTTAAGAATGGGCACCAAAGAAATACTGTATGAAGTAAGAAAGACGGAATTTGGCGGAGATATAAAACTGTATCATTCATTTGACGAGTTTAAAAAAGAGTTTTTTGCTTCAAAGGAATTGACGGGCATACGAATTCTCAAACCATATCGCGGTAACGGCGGAAACGGAGTGTTTAAAATTGATGCCTCGAACTACATACATAACAGGATTGGGGTTACGCATGCGAAAAACGGAGACGAAGAGCGAGTGCTGACAATTGATAATTTCTTTACAGAGTTTGAATCTTCCTTTGCTAAGAATGACGTGCTGATCGACCAGCGATGGAATCAAAACATTATTAATGGAATGGTGCGTTGCTATTTAACGGGTGCAAGAGTTACCGGCTTTGGTTACCAGGAGGTCAATGCTCTTTATCCCAAAAAATCTCCGGGCCAACGTTATTATTTCAGTGAGGATTGTGGCTTGTTCAGAGATTTAAAAGAAATTATGGAAACCAATTGGGTATTCTCGCTACAGCAAATCACTGGCATTAAAAGTGAAATGTTGCCGGTGATCTGGGATGCAGATTTTTTTATCAATAAGGTAAATACTGAAAAAACCAGTGAAAAGTATTCGCTTTGTGAGATCAATACAAGCTCCGTCTCCCCCTTCCCTCCCAGCTCAATTCCATACATTGTTGAAGAGGTTAGGAATAGATTGGAGGCAGATACCGCTGCGGAGTAACAACTTTCACTGCTCAACAGAATAATAGACACCGGGGCATTCACAACCTGTTTTGTGTACTATCAATTTTTAATAGCAAAAGAAAAAAATAACCGGGAATTATATTCGTCAGAATCCTTAACTTTCAAATGAGAACAGCTAAACCAGGGTAACCGCAAACTTACTTTCGGCCTTTAACCGGCATTTAGAGAAATCAACTATTCCCCCGTCTTTATGAAGTGTACCAGCCCGCACCAGTTGAAGGAACAATGGTGAGTTCTTGTGCAATCATCAAATTATTTTATAAAAAACTAAAATTTTAACGCTATGTCTATTCGATTAAATGGGATCGCTCCTGACTTTACAGCTGAAACGACCCAAGGCACTATCCATTTTCACGAGTGGATCGGTGATGGATGGGCCATTCTTTTTTCACATCCCAAAGATTTCACGCCTGTATGCACAACAGAATTGGGCTACATGGCAAAACTTGATCCCGAGTTCAAAAAACGGAACGTTAAAGTGATCGGGTTGAGCGTAGATCCCGTGGACAACCATGCTAAGTGGGCAGAAGATATTTTGGAAACGCAGGGATTTGCCCCGAACTATCCATTAATAGGTGATCATGATCTTGCGATTGCAAAACTTTATGACATGCTGCCCGAGGATGAGGCCGGCACGTCAGAAGGCAGAACTCCAATGACAAACCAGACCGTGCGCACCGTTTTTGTTATTGGTCCCGATAAAAGGGTCAAACTAATGTTGACTTACCCCATGACCACTGGCCGGAATTTTGATGAGATACTTCGTGTTATCGACAGCATGCAATTAACCGCACAGTATAGCGTGGCAACACCTGTAAACTGGAAGCATGGTGATGATGTGATTATTACGGCGGCTGTTAAAGACGAGGACATTCCCGAAAAATTTCCCAAAGGGCATAAGCGTATCAAACCTTACATGAGGACAACACCTCAGCCCAATATATAATTATTCCTTGGATAGAAATTCATAAGGCTGTCTCAGAAGTCGTCGCATAGAACGTACAGATTGCCTGCCTGCGGTAGGCAGGCTTCGGTCGTTCCTCCCTCGCAGGACGAGAAACGACTTGTGAGACAGCTTTTTTGTTGCAACTGCAACAGAATACCGCACTCCTCTCTATAAGTTTTGTTATAGAGAATTCGGGCTTCGATGACTGTACCTTGGCAAGACTAAAAACTAAATTCTATGTCATCAGCTCCTGTACAGCTCAACGAGCGAATTCAATACCTTGATGTGCTCAGGGGAATTGCCATTAGCGGTGTATTGTTTGCTTTTGTGTTCTGGAATCTTGGCACTGAACCGACGGCTAACTGGACGACACTTGATAAGATATTTGACCAGGCGGGAGCATTCCTGATCGATTCGAAATGCTATACGACACTTGCCTGCTTATTTGCAGTTGGTTTTGTGCTGCACATGAACAAAACAAGTGACAAAGCGAGGGGCTTGTATATCTATCGCAGGCGACTCCTCGGGCTTTTGATCATCGGCGGTTTGCACGCATTGTTCTTACGCAACGGCGATATTCTTGCCCCTTATGCCATATTATGTTTTATCACTACTTTCTTCCATAGTGCGTCTAAGCGGACGATCATTATTGCTTTGATCATAGTTTTTTTTCTCGGGGCTCTATTGCCGCAGGTTTGGCGAATATCGGGCCATTCATTTCCAGGAAGACCCGACACTCATGCAGGGAATTACTGGGTTGAAAATTTCCAATGGGTGAAATATTGGTATACTATTGCGATCTTTTTCTGGGAAACCACTTTGTTCCTTTTGTTGTTTGGATTATTGGTTGGAAGAATTTTTATTGAAAAGAAGGCAAAACTTACCAATCAAAAGTTTGCTGCCATTATCATATCCGGTTTTATCATCGGCACTGCCAGCTATTTGCTGCTAAATGTTTATTCTGCACCCGTCGACAACTTTCCCGATATCGGCAAAACTTATATTATCAGGGCCGTTCTTTATGATCTGCTCGATATACTTCATAAGATCGGGATGGCGTCTGCTTACGCCAGCATTGTTTATTTGCTTACCCGGAAATTCAGTTTAATGGGTTTTGCGAACCTGGGAAGAATGTCTCTAACCAATTATATTTTACAGGCGCTGATCATTATACCCACGTGCATCTTATTTAACTTATTCGATCATATCACTCCAACCATCGCTTTAGTGATGACTGCGGTGGTGTGGGTATTTCAAATTTTCTTCAGTAACTGGTGGTTGGATCATCACAAATTTGGTCCGGTTGAATGGTTACTCCGGTGGTTTACTTATGGCCGAACCATGGCAGTAAAAAAAGCAAAGGAGCAAATGGAACTTAAGGAAGTTCCGGTCATGGTTCGCGTGCCATAAGTGGTACCGGTCACAACCTATTTTACTTTCTTTGCTTGTGCAAAGAAAGTAACAAAGAAAGCACAGCCGATTTTGATGCAGATCTTTTCCTTTCTCAGCCATCACGCGGCCAAAATCGGCGCCTTCAACTGAACTATTTCGAGCACTTTGCCTCGAACAACAAGCAAGACGGCATGAATTGTTTCTGTTGAACACCCAATGCCGTGTGGGTGACCGAAATGATTATGCAAGAGTATTCGATGGAAGATTAGAGTTCTCCAGTGCCTCATTTTTCGCCTTTCCTAATAAAACTTCAACAAAAAACTTCCAGCGAAAAATGCAGCGCCTGCAGGATTTACAAGGCGGTGCTCTGTCAGTCGCAGAAAGTTGATCAGATGAAATGAGATAACATCAAAAGAGGAAATGGCTATATCTGAAACAGATTCTGTGCAGTAGTTCTGGAACTTGTGTGTGAGCAATGGCAAATCCAGCGGAGCAATAGGATTTGCCTTGATTTTCCTGCCTGCCGGCAGGCAGGTTTGTTACTTTTTTATCAAGAAAAAAAGTAACTAAAGATGGAGCGAATAATTTAGGACGGCATTGCCCGGTACTACCTTAAAATTTGTTATTAATTAGGGTGAGAAAACTTCGATCAGGGTCCCGGGCAGGACCCTTTTTTGTTTTTATTACTTCGTGACGCCTCCTTCACAAATTTTCACTCCTGCTTTTGTGATTTGAGATTATATTTAAAAGAAATTTCATGAAGTTGTCGTTTCTCTTCCCTGCCGTTTTGCTCTTCAGTGCCTGTAATAATGAAGACAGTGCAACCGCAAACAATCAAAATAATTCTGACAAAGCATTTCAGCAATTGTCAGATGAATTTTTGCAAGGCTATTTAAACTGGAGACCCCAGGCTGCAGTGGCGCTGGGTTTTCATGAATACGACGGCAAGATAGCGGACTTCAGCAAAGCTTCTCTTGACAACGAATTAAAAAGATTAAAAGAGTACGATCAAAGATTAATGACCATCGACACAACTTCGCTAACCGAAAAAATGTTTTACGATTATCGTATACTCCGGTCGGCGATCAAAAATGAAATATTCAACTTCGAAGACTTTAAAGTATATTCTCACAATCCGATGACCTATGCGGGGCTGCTGGATGTCAACCTTTATATAAAACGCAATTATGCGCCGATAGAACAAAGACTCCACGCGATCATCCAGGTTGAAAAACAAACGCCGCTGATCGTTGCCGCAGCAAAGGCCAACCTCGAGGATTCGCTGCCCAAACCTTATATAGAAACTGCGATATCGATTGCCGGTGGCACGGTGGACTTTTTAAAGGGCGATCTGCTTGTCGCTTTAAACGAAGTGAAGAATGATACTCTAATGAAACAATTTAGTGCGGCAAATAACTCGGCCATTGCATCATTGAATGACCTTGTCTCATGGCTTCAAAAAGAAAAATTACCACGGTCTAACAACAAATATGGGATTGGAAAAGAGAATTATGAAAAGATGCTTTTATACAGTGAGCTCATCACATTATCCCCGGAGAAAATTCTTGAGCTGGGGCTAGCGGAATTGAAGAAAGAACAGGAAAGATTTAATCACGCGGCCCACATTATCGATCCTAATAAAAAAGCGGTTGATGTTTACCATGCGATACAGGAAACGGAACATCCCACAGCAGAAAGCCTGATACCCGATGCTAAGAAACACCTGGAGATGATACGTCAATTTCTCATCGATAAAAACATTGTGACCATGCCTTCCGAGGTAAGAGTAGAGGTAAAAGAAACTCCGCAATATGCAAGAGCAACCAGCACTGCATCGATGGATGTTCCCGGACCTTTTGAAAAGGCAACGGAAGCTTACTATTACATAACACCTGTCGACCCCAAATGGACAGTACAACAAAAAAAGGACTGGCTCACTCAATTTGATTATTACACTACCGATAATGTAACGGTACACGAAGCCTATCCCGGACATTACACACAATTTCTTCATCTGAACGCCAGTAATGCTACAAAAATTGAAAAAATATTTGGCAGTTATGCCTTTATTGAAGGATGGGCACACTACTGTGAACCCATGATGCTTGATGAAGGTTTTGGCAACAATGGAGACAGTGTGCAAGCGGCCAAATACAGGCTGGCGCAATCCGGGGATGCTTTGTTGCGTATTTGCCGTTTATGTGTGTCTGTAAAAATGCATTGCCAGGGGATGACGGTAGATGAAGGCACAAAATTTTTTATGGATAACTGGTACCAGGGTGATAAACCATCTCGACAGGAAGCAATTCGTGGCACCTTTGATCCCGGTTACCTTTTTTATACGATTGGGAAATTGGAAATATTGAAACTGCGCGACGATTATAAAAAGCAGGAAGGAAATAATTTTTCACTAAAAAAATTTCACGACGAAGTCCTTAACCACGGCATGCCACCCATCACACTGTTGCGGGGAGAATTATTGAAGGATAAAAGTACCTGGCGGGAGATATTGTGAATGGTGAGTTGTCAGTGGTGAGTGGTCAGTGGTGAGTGACGAGCAGGTGGTCCCTAACTATACTCACCACTGATTACTCATTACTCATCACTCATTATCACTCATCACTCATTACTGATTACTCATTATTGATTATCGACCTCACTCAAATAAAAAATAACAAATGAAATTACGAGTCCTTGTTCTTGGCGCGGGGTTCGGAGGATTGGAACTCACGACAATTCTCTCAGAGGAAATTGGCGATCGTTTGGATCTGACCTTAATAGATAAAAACGATAGTTTCTATTTTGGCTTTTCAAAGTTCGATGTAATGTTCGGTCATAAAACATCCGATGCCGTCAAACTCCCTTACAAAAGAATCGTAAAACCCGGAGTAAAATTTTGCCAGGAAACAATTACTAATATAGACCCGGTTGCGAAACGTGTAACCACCCACAACGCCACTTATGACGCAGATATTTTGGTCGTCGCATTGGGGGCGGATTATGATCTATCTGCAACGCCGGGACTTGCCGAAGGTGGAAATGAATTCTATTCCTTTAAAGGTGCTGAGCGTTTGCGCGACGCACTTCCAACCTTCTCAAAAGGCAAAGTCATTGTCGGAGTATGTGGAGCACCATTCAAATGTCCGCCAGCGCCCAGTGAAGCGGCTTTACTAATGCATGACTATCTCACCAAACGCGGAATCCGAAATGAATGTGAGATCAGTCTTGTGATGCCATTTGGATCACCCATTCCGCCATCGCCAGACACTTCTAAGGCTTTGCTTCATGCTTTCCAGGAACGCAAGATTCAATTTATTCCAAAGCATCTTGTGAAGGCCATTGATCCATCACGCCAAGTTGCTATCACCGATGACGGAACTGAAATGCCTTTTGACCTGTTCTTAGGCATTCCAAAGCATCGAGCTCCTGAAGTAATTGAAAAAAGTGGCATCGCAGTGAACGGTTGGATACCCGTGGAAAAAACAAATCTGAAAACCAAATATCCCGGCGTTTATGCGATTGGTGATGTGAATGGTGTTGGCACTCCGAAAGCCGGTGTATTTGCTGAAGGGGCTGCAAAAGTTGCCGCAAGAAACATCATCGCTGAATTGGAAAAAAGCGAAGAACCTTCACCGTACAAAGGCGATGGCATTTGCTATGTTGAATTTGGTGATGGTCGCGTTGGAAAAGTAAATGTCGATTTCTTCTCCGGCCCGGCTCCATTTGGAAGTTATACGGAAGCATCTGCTGATCTTGTTGCCGACAAACAATATTTTGGATCCAGCAGGGAAGCACGATGGTTTGGAAAATAAGGTTTTTAAAAATTGGCAAATTTGAATGGAATTGATCCACTACGCCCGTGCCTAAACGGTCTTTATATGTCTTATATTCGTTACCTTGTCAACGGCGAATAATATAAACCTGCTGTTATGAAAAACTTTCTTCTACCATGTTTGGCAATTGCCATGTGTTTCATAAGTCTGCCAGCTCTCTCTCAAAAAGAAAAGGCTGATACAAGTGTCAAGCTGGGCCTGGCGGGGGATGGCCTTGATCTGTATGCCGTATTGGATCTGTTTCAACAGTCCAAAACCATTGAATCATTTGAAAAATCGTTGAACGATCCTAAAACTAAAATCAATAACCTGGATTTGGACCTGGACAAAAAAGTTGATTTTATCAAAGTGGTTACCGAGAAAAAAGATAAAAATTCCGACTCCTACATGTTTATTCTCCGGGTTGACGTAAGTAAGACCGAATCACAGGATGTTGCCGTCATCTTACTGGACAGAGATAAAGATAAAAAGGTCAGCCTGCAGATGGTTGGTGATGAAGACCTGTACGGTAAAGATTACGTTATTGAGCCGAAAGGGAATTCGCCGGTCACCCCTAATCCCGCTTATAAGGGTGACAACCCCGTTACTGTAACGGTTGAACAACCAGCCACCACTGTGGTGGTTCAACAAGCGCCTGTTGTACAGTATGTATATTCACCGGCGTATGTCCCGTACGCTCCACCGTATTACTATGGATATTATCCGGGCTGGTTTGCATTTTCAGCAGTCGTCTCATTTGGTTTTTACGCTGCCGCCTGGGGCGGCCATCATCATGGTTATTACGGTGGTCATTATCACGGGGGCAATAACAACGTAATTATTAACAACAACAATAATTTCAATAATTACAATAATAATAAGATGCGGTCGAACCAGGTCTCGAATAATCAGAATAGAGGTGGTTATGGCAATGGACGAACGGACAGACAGGCGGGAACATCGAACAGAGCGGGCGTATCTGATAATAGAGCAGGGACAAACAACAGGGCAGGCGTATCCGATAACAGAGCAGGAACAAACAACAGGGCGGGTGTATCCGATAACAGAGCAGGAACATCCAATAAAGCGGGAACATCGAATAGAGCGAGCACTTCGGACAGAAGTTCTATGTCGAATCGGCAATCGCCGTCCACTTCGAACCGGTCATCAAGCTTCAATTCTCCATCAACCCGATCCAGTTCATCCTATGGAGGAGGAGGCCGATCGATGGGAGGAGGAAGTCGTTCATTTGGAGGAGGAGGCGGAAGAAGGCGATGACGGTAATTCGAATTCAGCAAAAAAATTGCGCCTTGTTGAGGTAGAGACTAATGAAAGAAAATTCTTAGAGAATGACTGTAGCAAGCTAGCCCTTATAAAAAAAGCCTTTTTCTCAAAAGGCCTCAACAAAAATCAATTTGTCATTTTATTTATTGAGTTCTCACGCCATCAGAAGTACTCATATCCCTCAGAACAACATATTTACCATCCCTCTTCTGAAACAAGGCCATGTAGTTTCCCGAGTTAACGGGATTATTGGCAGAATCAACGACAGTAAAATGGCCAAGCTCTACAACCATCTCTCCGTCGTTGGATGGAAAAATTTCGTTCGTTTGAAATGAGATCTTATCGGTATTTGATGTTAGGTCGGATTCCAAAAATGCCTTAATTGCTTCCTTTCCCACCAACGGTGCGGTGTTCTGAAGATAACTTGTTGCGTCATCTGCATAATAGCCAATATTTCTCAGCTGTCCGCTGTTGTAAACGGCGGCAAATGAATCTTCTTTGGCCTGGATTTCTTTTTTGATCTGCTCTTTATCAACGGAGGACGATCCACCTTTGTTATCATTGCAGGCAAACATTAAACTGATGATGCAGGCCGGGAATATTCCCTTTACTATCATGTTTTTCATAAAAAATTATCTTATGTTCCTTTTAAAATTAAAACTAACAACTAAAAATAAATAAAAAATAAAGCATGAGGCTGTTTTTTGCTTTCATTCATGCCAAATCTTCGGGATGGGTGATGAATGTATGCAAGACATTTGGGAGAAGTTCTGAAAGCGATGCGAGGGTTCTGGCTAAAAAGGTCTCTGATCTTTAAGAATAAACTCTTTTTGAATGCAGAGGCCATTTTGAAAATGAAAATAAATTAACTTTCATTGATAACCTGCGCCCACCACTATGTCAGAAAAAAGTGAACATGCAAGGCTCGAAGCATTTTGCGACGGAGTGTTTGCCATTGCGATCACATTGCTGATCCTCGAAATAAAAATCCCCCCGGTTGGTTCGTTGCACACTATCCGCGAGTTCTGGCATCGATTACTTGAAGACTGGCCTTCATGGTTTGGATTCGCTCTCAGCTTTATCATCATCCTGGTAGCCTGGGTAAATCACCACGACGTTTTTAAGATCATTAGTAAATCCAGCTCGCAGTTTATTTATGCAAACGGGTTTATGCTGTTTACGATAGTTGTGATCCCGTTCTCAACGGGTCTGATGTCGGAATATCTTGGAACTGACCTTGCCCAACCCGCTGTAACTGTCTATTGCTTTTCTATCCTTATGCACAACGTTTCCTGGATCTTTTTTGGAAGGACCGCCATGTATCCTGCGAGTCTTTTCAAAGATCGTGAAAGTCACGATCTGTATGTGAGCGTCATTTATAAAGCGAGCCAGATTGCCTTTCTTTTTTACCTGTTATTATGCATCCTTTCATTTTGGTTCCCATTTATTGCAATGATCCTGATGACTATTTCGTGGGTATATTGGGTTTTCACAGCGGTACTGGTAGACTCAAAACAAAAGAAAACGAACAGATAAATTTTAAAACAATGCGACAAAAATTGAATTTGATCACACTTGGTGTTGACGACTTTGAAAGGTCAGTAAACTTTTACGAGAAAGGACTTGGCTGGAAAAGGTCGGAAAAAAGTATGGATGGTTTAGCCTTATTTCCATTGGGAGGGATCGCGCTGGCTTTGCATCCGCGAAAAGATCTTGCCGATGATACGACACTACAATACCAGCCGACAGAATTTTCAGGGCTGACCATCTCATATAACGCAAAATCGGAAAAAGAAGTCGATAACATTTTACAACAAGTTGAAAAACTCGGCGCGACCATCATCAAACCCGCACAAAAAGTTTTTTGGGGCGGCTACAGTAGTTACTTTAAAGATTTGGACGGCCATTTGTTTGAAGTTGCATACAACCCGTTTTGGGAATTGGATGAAAATGACAACTTAAAACTGTAACTCTAAAAGAAAGTCAGTTGTGTTAAAATTTCCTTCTACCTAACCTTCACTGGGAAGGCGTTAAGTAAATTAGTTGCTCTTGCGTATCCTGTCTTCGCGGCATTTAAATAACGCTTCCTATTTAAATGTAGACTGGGTACCTTACCTTCATTGACCGAAAAGATGAATAACATTTGAATTTACAAGCGCAGATAGCAAAACTTTTCAAAGACGTTTACTACGGAGGCAATTGGACAGCAGTGAATGTGAAGGGAACCCTTATTAGCGTTACCTGGCAACAAGCGACCACAAAACTTGAATCTTTCAATACCATTGCGGCCCTCGTTTATCACATGAATTACTATGTGAGTGCTCTCATTAAGGTCTTGAGATCAGAAAAGCTGGATGCAAGCGATAAGTTTAGTTTTGCACACCCGCCAATTTCATCAGATGAAGATTGGGAGGAGTTATTGAATAAAACATGGACCGACGCCGACACATTTGCCAGCCTGGTTGAGAACATGCCAGAGAGCAGACTTTGGGAAGATTTTTGGGGCGGTAAATATGGAAATTACTACCGGAATATTCACGGCGTCATTGAACACACTCACTATCATTTGGGACAAATTGTGCTCATAAAAAAGATGTTGTCGAAGACAAGCGAGTAACACATTGAAAAATATTTTACGCTAAATACAATTGCTAAATGGTGCAGTGTGACCCCTTCGCTAAAAGAAGCGTAGCCAACCCCGGGGTCTCATCCGAGAGTAGCGAGGAATCTATTGAGCACCCTGTGATCGGTGTTTTTTTTATGTAGCCATCGTTCGTCTTACTATTGAACTTTTGGTTGCCACGCTCGCTTGTACGTTCAGTAATTTCTATTCATCAAGAGATGCCACTGCGTCTGCCGTCCGTAGCATAACTGCATGGCAAGCTAGAATGGAAACACTGTCTTTAAATTGACATTTGTGTATAATTGATCCCGTTCCTATCTTCATGCAAACGCGCCACGATTTGCATGTGTGAGCATTTACAATCTTTAGAAAATTATTTAAAGGCTAAAGAAATTCCTGAAACATTTCGCGGACAGGCATGGTCTGACAACTGCCGGGAGTGGGTGTATTTTGATTGCGTTCTCGACACCGAAAGTCTAAAAGCAAAGTTTCACCTGCCATCCTTTGTTGTTACACACGAGAATACCGATGAGAAATCGGGAACAGAATTAGGTTTGGTATGTACTCAATGCAAGGATGCAATCATGGGTGTACATCCCACTCATTCTTCCCCAACAAAGCTTACGATCAATTAATTTTCCGTTATGAAATTAGTGTTAGTCAATTAAACAAAACATCATGAAGTATTCGGCGGTGGTTTTATTGGTTATCCTTTACCAAATTGTGCAGGCCCAGAAAAATGTATTGACCACTGACACAAGCCTGTCCCTCCCTAAATTAAATTTCGATGCTAATGGAAATTTATTGATCAAAGCATCCCCTACGTCATCACAGAGCGATTTTGATTTTCTAGTTGGCAAATGGAAAATGCATCATCGCCGGTTAAACAAAAGACTGGAAAATTGTAAAGATTGGACAGAGTTTGAATCGACGGATTCAAACTATAAGATATTAAGCGGTACGGCAGACATGGATATTCTTAGCACTACCCAAATGCCGGGTTTAAAAGGAAAACTTTTTGAAGGTGCTACGCTGAGGCTCTTTGATCCCAAGACCAGGTTGTGGAGGTTGTATTGGGTTGCCAGTAACGTGGGTGTTTTAGACCCGCCCGTTGTCGGTTCATTTGAAAACAATGTGGGGCACTTCTTTGCAAAGGATACATTCAATGGGAAAAATATAATCATGGTCTTCCGCTGGGATGTGCGCGACAAAGAACATCCAGTTTGGAGCCAGGCATTTTCACCAGACAATGGTAAAACCTGGGAGTGGAACTGGTACAATGTATCATACCGGGCCGAATAGAATTAAAACTTTTTAACGCAACAGATGAACGGCTTCAAGATCGTTACCAAAGATGGGATTGAAATTCAATTCAGGTTTTACCTGGATGAAGCTCCTGTGACTTCCCAGGCATTCCAACAAATCCTTCCTTTCACAAGAAAGTTTTACCATGCCCGTGTGTCAGGCCATGAAATTTGGATCGATGATGTACCGCCCCTTGATATTATCCAGGAAAATGCCTCGGTATTTGCAATGCCAGGCGAGGTCGTCGTTGGTCCTTCAAAACCAAGCCGGGTGAAAACGGCGAATTGTTTTGGGATATATTACGGAGATGGAAAAGGTTTAGATGCCGCGAACATTTTTGCCAAGGTCATTGACGGCGATATGAAAAAGCTGCAAGAGTTGGGAGATCGGATCTGGAAAAATGGACCGGAGGAAATGACGATAGAGTCATTAGAAAAGTAATTAGAAGCACAGTGTGAACAGTACCGAAT
>Ga0207679_10000519_pt1 | contig 26074 bp, 19 predicted proteins | sample KBSC73metaG_FD_184320 | JGI IMG/M metagenome (GOLD analysis project Ga0207679, IMG submission 184320) | Corn rhizosphere microbial communities from Kellogg Biological Station, Michigan, USA - KBS C7-3 metaG (SPAdes) (version 2) | ecosystem: Host-associated > Plants > Roots > Rhizosphere > Soil ... | reverse complement strand
TGAACCGACGAAAAGGGGAGCCTCTCGGGGCTCCCTTTTTTCTGACTACAAACTCCACAGGTAATTGGTTACTGGAAATCGTTACGGGTTATTGGCAACTGCGGGATGCCAATCTCGCCAAGCGATGCCTCAGCAACGGGTAAATCACAGATAACCAATCCCAATAACCAATTACCTGTTCGGATGCGCCGTTTACATGCCCACTGCGCTCATCACCGGAATCACTGGCCAGGATGGTTCGTACCTCGCCGAGCTTCTACTCGACAAGGGGTATCGGGTCGTCGGCATGGTCCGTCGCAGCTCGACGACCGCGTTCGAGAGAATCGCTCACATTCTCGATCGCCTCGAGTTCGTTTCTGCGGATCTCTTGGATCAGCACTCGCTCGTCGATGCCGTCCGGGACTATCAGCCTGACGAGATCTATAATCTCGCGGCGCAGAGCTTCGTCGGGACATCGTGGACGCAGCCCGTGCTCACGGGCGAGTTCACGGGCCTCGGCGTGACGAGAATGCTCGAGGCAGCGAAGAAGGCCGCGCCCAACGCGCGGTTTTATCAGGCCAGCTCCAGCGAGATGTTCGGCAAAGTAGTCGAGACACCGCAGCGCGAGTCCACACCGTTCTACCCACGAAGCCCCTATGGCGTCGCCAAGGTCTACGGGCACTGGATCACGGTGAATTACCGCGAGAGCTTTGGCATGTATGCAGTGTCGGGCATTCTGTTCAACCACGAGAGCCCGCGACGCGGGCTCGAGTTCGTATCGCGCAAGGTCACGGACGGCGTTGCACGCATCAAGCTCGGGCTTCAGTCGGAACTGCGGCTCGGCAATCTCGACGCGCGGCGTGACTGGGGTTTCGCGGGCGATTACGTCGAGGCGATGTGGCTGATGCTGCAACAGCCGAGCCCTGATGACTACGTTGTTGGGATGGGGGCGACGCGCTCGGTTCGTGAACTGTGCGAGCTCGCGTTCCAGGCCGCCGGGCTCGACTACCGCGACCACGTCGTGCAGGACGAGAGGTTCTTCAGACCGGCGGAGGTCGACCTTCTCGTGGCCGATCCGACGAAGGCGAAGCGCGTTCTTGGCTGGTCGCCCAAGGTTCCGTTCGAGCAACTGGTAGCAATGATGGTGGAAGCGGATCTGGCCCGACATCGATCCCAAGCGAGATAAGCCCGAGTCTTCACATGCCTCGTCGCACCGATATACATCGCATTCTGGTGATCGGCTCCGGCCCGATCGTGATTGGACAGGCGGCCGAGTTCGATTACTCCGGCACGCAAGCCGCTCGCGCGCTGCGGGAAGAGGGCTACGAGGTGATCCTCGTGAACTCGAACCCGGCGACGATCATGACGGATCCGGAGATTGCGGACCGCACCTATATCGAGCCGGTGACCCCGGACTTCGTCGAGCTCGTGATCGAGCGCGAGAAGCCCGACGCGTTGTTGCCCACCATGGGCGGACAGACCGCGCTCAACGTCGCGATGAAGTTGTTCGAGCGTGGCGTGCTGCAGAAGCACAACGTCGAGTTGATCGGGGCGAACGCGCGCGCGATCACGGTGGCCGAGGACCGTGCGGAGTTCGCCGCCGCCATGCAGCGCATCGGACTCCAGGTCCCGCAGGGCCGCATCGCGCACACGTGGGATGAGGCGGTGTCGATCGGCGAATACGTGGGCTACCCGGCGATCATCCGGCCGTCGTTCACGTTAGGCGGCTCGGGCGGTGGCATCGCGTACAATCGCGAGGAGTACGAAACGATCGTGCGCCGCGGGCTGGCGGAATCCCCGACGAGCCAGGTGCTCATCGAGCGCAGCCTCCTCGGCTGGAAGGAGTTCGAGCTCGAGGTCATGCGCGACCACGCCGACAACGTCGTGATCGTGTGCTCGATCGAGAACCTCGATCCCATGGGCGTGCACACCGGTGACTCGATCACGGTCGCGCCGGCAATGACGCTGACGGACCGCGAGTATCAGGTGATGCGGGACGCCGCGGTCGGGGTCATCCGCGAGATCGGGGTGGATGCCGGTGGATGCAACATCCAGTTCGCGATCAACCCGAGCGATGGCGAGATGGTCGTGATCGAGATGAACCCGCGCGTCTCGCGGTCATCGGCACTCGCCTCGAAAGCGACGGGATTCCCGATCGCCCGGATCGGCGCGAAGCTCGCGGTCGGCTACCGGCTCGACGAGATCCCGAACGACATCACGAAGACGACGCCGGCGTCGTTCGAGCCGGTGCTGGACTACGTCGTGGTCAAGTGCCCGCGGTTCGCCTTCGAGAAGTTCGCTCGCGCGAACCCATACCTCACGACGCAGATGAAGTCCGTCGGCGAGTCGATGGCGATCGGCCGGACGTTCAAGGAGGCGTTTCAGAAGGGGCTTCGCGCGCTCGAGACCGGGCGTCCCGGCTGGGCGATCGGCGAACGGCCAGGGGACGACCGCCTGCAGGATGATACGGTGGAGGCACTGCGGGGGGCGCTCCGCCAGCCGACGCCCGAGCGAATCTTCCAGGTCAAGCGCGCGCTCGAAGCAGGACTGACCGTCGATGACGTGTACGATCTGACGAAGATCGATCGTTGGTTCCTGTACCAGATGCAGGAGCTGCTCGAGGCGGAACGCCGCTACGCGACGCTCCGCGACGTGACGGCCGACGACATTCGCGAGATGAAGCGTGCCGGCTTCTCCGACCGACAGCTCGGGACGCTGCGCGACGAGAGCGAGGCGGATGTGCGGGCACGCCGCTGGTCGTTAGGCATCCATCCGTCGTACAAGATGGTCGACACGTGCGCGGGCGAGTTCCCGTCGGAGACGCCGTACCTGTACGGCTCGTACGATGACGAGAGCGAAGCGCCGCGGACGGGGCGTCGATCGGTCGTGATCCTCGGAAGTGGCCCGAACCGGATCGGGCAAGGAGTCGAGTTCGACTACTGCTGCGTGCGCGCCGTGATGGCACTGCGCGAGCGCGGCTACGAGACGATCATGATCAACTCGAATCCCGAGACCGTCTCGACAGACTACGACATCTCCGACAAGCTGTACTTCGAGCCGCTGACGCTCGAGGACGTCCTCGAGATCGTCCGTCGCGAGCAGCCCGAAGGTGTGATCGTGCAGCTTGGCGGCCAGACTCCGCTCAAGCTCACGCGTCCCCTCGAGGCGGCCGGCGTCAGGATTCTCGGTACGTCGCCCGACGCGATCGACGTGGCGGAGGACCGGAAGCGCTTCGAGGAGATCGCCCGTCGGCTGAATATCCAGCAGCCGGAAAACGGCACCGCGACCAGCGTCGATGACGCCGTGAAGATCGCGGAGCGGATCGGGTACCCGGTGCTCGTTCGGCCATCGTATGTGCTGGGCGGGCGGGCGATGCAGATCGTGTACGACGAGGATTCGCTGCGCGAGTATTTCGAGAAAGCGGCGCGCGTTTCGGAACACCGGCCGGTCCTCATCGACTCCTTCCTGGAAGACGCGTTCGAGGCTGACGTGGACGCCGTGTCGGATGGCAAGCGCGTGGTGATCGGCGGCGTGATGCAGCACATCGAGGATGCCGGGATTCACTCCGGCGACTCGGCGTGCGTGCTTCCCCCGTACCGCATCACGGATGCCGACACGGACACGATGCGTCACCACACGATCGAGCTGGCGAAAGCGCTCGGCGTGGTGGGGCTGATCAACGTGCAGTATGCGGTGAAGAACAACACCGTGTACGTGCTCGAGGTCAATCCGCGCGCGAGTCGCACGATTCCGTATGTGTCGAAGGCGATCGGCGTGCCGCTCGCATCGGTCGCCGCGCGTGTGATGATGGGCGAGACGCTCGACGAGATCGGATTCACCGAGGAGATCGTGCCCCACTACGTGAGCGTGAAGGAGGCCGTGTTCCCGTTCACGAAGTTCCGTGAGTTCGATCCGGTGCTGGGACCCGAGATGCGGTCCACCGGCGAGGTGATGGGCATCTCGAACTCGTTCGGCAGCGCGTTCGCGAAGGCACAGCTGGCGGCGGACAACGCGCTCCCGCTCTCCGGTGCGGTGTTCATCACCGTGAACGATTCCGACAAGCCGACCGTGACGCCGATCGCGCATCATTTCCACGAGATGGGCTTCGACATCTATGCGACGCCGGGCACCGCTCGCTACCTGCGCGGTCGTGGGATCCAGGCGAAGGAAGTGTTCAAGGTGCACGAGGGACGCCCGCACGGGATCGACCTCATCGTGAACGGCCAGGTCCAGCTCCTGATCAACACACCCCTCGGCAAGCACGCCCAGCGTGACGACTATACGCTTCGTCAGGCGGCGATCGCGAATCGCGTGTCGTATACCACGACGCTGTCGGCGGCCGCGGCGGCGCGTGACGCGATCCTCGCGCTGCGCTCGCGGCGGCCGAGCATTCGCGCGCTGCAGGAGTGGCACGAGGATCTCCGGAACCGGCGCGCCGAAGGCGGCACGCCTGACACCGCGCCGCGTCAGACGCCGGCTTCCGTCGGCGTGACGCGTTAGGCAACGGAGATCGCAGGGTATGGGCGTGTTCATCCACGAGTCGAGCTACGTGGACGACGGGGCATCGGTCGGCGACGGCACGAAGATCTGGCATTTCTGCCACGTGATGCCGGGCGCCGTGATCGGCGAGCGCTGCAGCCTGGGACAGAACGTGGTGGTGATGCCCGGCACGCGCATCGGGAACAACGTGAAGATCCAGAACAACGTCTCGATCTACGAAGGCGTGGAGCTCGAGGACGACGTGTTCTGCGGCCCATCGATGGTGTTCACCAACGTCATCAACCCGCGGAGCGCGGTCTCGCGCAAGCACGAGTATCAGCGCACCGTGGTACGCCGTGGCGCGACCATCGGTGCCAACGCGACCGTGGTATGCGGGGTGACACTGGGCGAGTATGCATTCGTCGGTGCCGGCGCCGTGGTCACGAAAGACGTGAAATCGTTCGCGCTCGTGACCGGCGTACCCGCTCGGCAAGTTGGATGGATGTGCCGGTGCGGGGAAACACTGCCGGGAATCGGGAATCGGGAATCGGGAATCGAGTGCTCTGCCTGCAACACGAAATACGAACTCCATGACGACACCTTGCGGCTCGCCGAAGCACCGTGATTGATCCCGCGCCAATTCGCATCGCGCTCGCGGGGTGTGGCCGCATCAGCCGGAACCACTTCGACGCGGTCGAGAAGGTCAATGGCCTCGAGCTCGTGGCGGTCTGCGACATCATCCCGGAGCGCGCGCGCGAGGCGGGTGAGCGTCATGCCGTACCGTCGTTCGAGTCGTTCGATGAGATGCTCTCGTCGGTCCAGTGTGATGCCGTCGCGTTATGCACGCCCTCGGGGCTTCATCCGAAACACGGCATCATCGCCGCGAGAGCGGGGAAGCACGTCATCTGCGAGAAGCCGATGGCCATCTCGCTCGAGGACGCCGACGCGCTGGTGAAGGAGTGCGACGCTGCCGGCGTGCAGCTCTTCATCGTCAAGCAGAACAGACTGAATCCCGCGGTGCAGCTCCTGAAGCGCGCCGTGGATCGCGGGCGGTTTGGCCGGATCTATCTCGCCAACACGACGGTACGCTGGACGCGACCCCAGGAGTATTACGACCAGGCGCCGTGGCGCGGCACGTGGGAGTTCGACGGCGGCGCGATCATGAACCAGGCGTCGCACTACGTCGACCTGATTCAGTGGCTCGTCGGTCCCGTGGAAAGCGTCATGGCGAAGACGGCGACGCTCGCGCGACGCATCGAGTCCGAGGACACCGGGGTCGCGGTGCTCAAGTTCCGCTCGGGCGCCCTTGGCGTCATCGAGGTCACCATGCTGACGTATCCTCGCAACCTCGAGGGCTCGATCACGATTCTCGGCGAGAAAGGCACGGTGAAGGTGGGCGGTACGGCGGTCAACCGCGTGGAGCAATGGACGTTTGCCGACTACGACGACGACGACAAGCTCGTCGAGTCGACCGCCACGAACCCGCCGTCTGTGTACGGCTATGGTCACGAGGGCTACTACCGCAACGTGCTCGCGGTGCTTCGCGGCGAAGCGAAGGCCGAGACCGATGGGCGCGCCGGCAGAAAATCACTTGAGCTGATCCTCGGGATCTACGAATCCGCGAAGACCGGCCGCGACGTGCCGATCCCGCTGACGACGCGCAGTACGCTGGTGTCATCCTGAGCTTCGTTGTCATCCCGAGCGAAGCGAGGGATCCTCAGGGTCTCGATAGAGGGCTCTAACGGGAGGATGAAGATCCTTCGCCTGACGGCTCAGGATGACAGGCTTTGGTTTAGCTTTCAATTCTCCGATTCGATTCAGTCATATGCCTGTTCCTCTTCTCGACCTCCGCGCGCAGCACGCGACCATCACGGACGAGGTCGTGCCCGCGCTCATGCGCGTGGTCGACGACCAGCTCTTCATTCTCGGTCAACCCGTTGAACAGCTCGAGCAGTCCGTGGCGGCGCTGTCGCGAACGAAATACGCCATCGGATGCGCGAACGGGACCGACGCGATTCTGCTGGCGCTGCGCGCGCTCGACATCGGTCGAGGTGACGAGGTCATCACCACGCCGTTCACCTTCTTCGCGACAGCGGGAACGGTGCATAACGTGGGCGCCACACCCGTCTTTGTGGACATCGAGCCGAAGACGTTCAACATCTCGCCCGATGCGATCGCGGCGGCAGTGCGCCCCAGCACGAAGGCGGTCATTCCCGTCGACCTCTTCGGTCAGATGGCCCCACTGGAGCTCGTGGAAAAGGCTGCCCCGGGTCTCCCGATCATCGAGGACGCTGCCCAATCCATCGGCGCGGAGCGCCGGATCGACGGCAAATCGGTGATGGCGGGTGAACGGGCGACGATCGGCACGCTGAGCTTCTTTCCATCGAAGAACCTCGGGGCGTATGGCGATGGTGGTATGATGCTCACGCAGGACGAGGGCTTGGCGACGCGGCTCAAGCGGCTTCGGGTGCACGGGGGCGCGCGGACCTACTTTCACGATGAGGTCGGCTATAACAGCCGGCTCGACGCCCTGCAGGCAGTCGTCCTTTCGGCGAAGCTGCCGCATCTCGAGGCGTGGAGCGCTAAGCGGCGCGCGAACGCGGCCTACTACGACGCTGCCTTCGTGGACGTCCCGGACGTCCGGACGCCGTACGTAGAGCCTTGCAATGTCTCGATCTTCAATCAGTACACGCTCCGCGTTGCCCGCCGCGACGCTTTGCAGTCCTACCTGAAGGAAAAGGGCATCGGAACGTCCGTCTATTATCCATTGCCGCTTCACCTTCAGCCCTGTTTCCAGTACCTGGGCTACAAGGCGGGAAGTTGTCCCGAGGCGGAGCGCGCGGCGACAGAGGTCATCTCGCTGCCGATCTATCCGGAGCTCACGCAAGGCCAGCTCGATGAAGTCATCGCCGCGGTGCGCGCGTTCTACGGACGCTGACCGTCGGCGCATTCGATCGTTCATTCATCCGTCGGTGCCAAGACTGCAGTGAAAGCACAACTCCTCTCTCGCATTCAGGACCGAACCGCCACCGTCGGCATCGTGGGGCTCGGCTACGTCGGACTGCCGCTCGCGATGGAGTTCGCGAAGGCCGGCTTCCACGTCATCGGCTACGACGTGAGCGACCGCGTCTGCAAGCTGCTTATGCGCGGCGAATCGCACATCCAGGACGTCCCCGCGGCCGAAGTCGCGGCCATGGTGAAGGCCGGACGATTCGAGGCGACAACCGACGAGAGCGCGCTCGGACGCTGCGATGCAATCTCGATTGCGGTGCCGACGCCGCTCAGCAAGACTCGCGATCCCGATATGCGATTCGTTCAGTCCGCGACGGAGGCGATTGCACGCAATGCCCATCCGGGAATGCTCGCGGTGCTCGAAAGCACGACGTACCCGGGAACCACGCGTGAGGTGATGCAACCCAAGCTCGAGGAGCGAGGCCTGACGGTCGGGAAGGATGTCTTCCTCGCGTTCAGCCCCGAGCGCGTCGACCCGGGCAATCCAAAGTACAACACCAAGAACACGCCCAAGGTCGTCGGCGGCATCACGGCTGCATGCACCGAGGTTGCTACCGCGCTCTATTCCTCGTGTATCGATACCGTCGTCCCCGTCTCGACCACCGAGGCGTCCGAGCTGGTGAAGCTGCTCGAGAACACGTTCCGGTCCGTGAATATCGGGCTCGTGAACGAGATGGCGATCGTCTGCGAGAAGTTGGGCGTGAACGTGTGGGAAGTCATCGAAGCCGCGGCGACGAAGCCGTTCGGGTTCATGAAGTTCACGCCGGGCCCGGGCATCGGCGGGCACTGTATCCCGCTCGACCCGCACTACCTCGCGTGGAAGATGCGCACGCTGAACTACAAGACGCGGTTCATCGACCTCGCGAGCGAGATCAACAGCGAGATGCCGGCGTACGTCGTGGAAAAGGTCGCCATAGCGCTCAACGATGATCGGAAGGCGGTGAACGGGAGCCGCGTGCTCGTCGTCGGCGTGGCGTACAAGAAAGACATCGACGACATCCGCGAAAGCCCCGCGCTCGACGTGATCCGGCTGCTGGAGGAACGTGGCGCGGAGGTGGTGCACCACGACCCGTTCATCCCGAGGTTCAACGATGGGGACCACGAAGGCGGCGGCGACCATCGCGAGCGCATTGGCGTCGATCTATCGGCCGCAGAGCTGGGCAAGGCCGACGCGGTAGTGATCGTGACAGACCATTCTCAGATCGACTACCAACAGATCGTGGACGACGCCGTTTTGGTCATCGATACGCGCAACGCGACGGCGCGAACAAGCCGGGGCCGCGCGCGCGTGGAATCGCTGGCGGCCAATCCGAGGGCGTCGGCCGGCGCCGCTTCCGGCGGGACAGCTCGAAAGCCCACGGCGGTCCGTTGATCGCCTAAGTTTCGAGTCACCGAATTGGGTCAACGCCCGGCCGCACCTCGCGGCCGGGCGTTTTGTCTTCGTCAGTCTCGACCGTGGCCCAGCGCTTGCTTTCTGGTTCGCGGTCCTTCGTTCCCGCAGCCGTTGTCGAGCGGAGGCTCACCCCGCGACTACACTCGCGAGGTGTGCGTGCGCGTGCATAGTCATCACCAGGCCAATGTCGCGCGCTCAACTCTCACAACTCCTGTCTGCGACAACCACGTTGACCATCGGTTTCAACGCGTCAGGTGCCGTAGGTTGCCTCTGGCGACGCGCGCGTTACCTGATCGTCGCATACGGCGCGGCGGGAAGTGCACGCGTGGGCGCCCAGTCGCCGCCACACGCCCTCACGACGCTGCCACCCGGTGATCCGGCGTACGCCCAGCTTGCCGCGCTCGATCGCGTGGGCTGCCGACCAGCGCGAATCTCCCCGCACCGACCGTTCTACGTACGCGATGTGCGGCGGGCCATCGCGCGGTTTCCCGAAAGCTCGGCGTGCGCCGGTCCGGTCGCCGCGGCGCTGGCCGCACGATTTGTCCGACCCCCAGCGCCAGCCCTGCCGCACGACGTCGCGACCGACCTCGCGGCGGCCGTTCACGAGTCGGCGAACGATACGCTCGAGACGTTTCGGGTGGGCGGGCAGGCCACCATCCGCGGCACGGCGCTCGAGCGTGGTGAGTTCGAGCCGCTCTGGGCCGGTGTTCGGCCGCGCGATGAAGGAACGCCCCCGGTGGTCGCGGACGCGCATGTGCGCGCCGGATGGTCCGCGTCCGACAAGCTCGTGATCGTGGGCGAGCTGTATGGGCAAACGTCCGTGCGCAATGATCCGACGGTTCGACAGCGCGCGCTGCGAAATACGTCCGGCATCGTGGACGCCGGCGAATCCTACATCAACGGCGCGTTAGGCCGTGTAGACCTGTCCTTCGGCCGAAGCTGGGAGACGTGGTTGGGCGACGACCGAGAATCCATGGCGCTGTCCGCAAACGGCCCGCTCATGGATCGCCTCGAGATCGGCATCCGATGGCGTGTCGCCGAGGTCCGCGCGATCATTGCGTCGGTGAACGACGTGACCATGACGGCCGAGTTGGACAGCCTTGACCCGGGCACCCCGGACACCCGATACAACCGCTGGCTCTACGGCCACATTCTCACCGTCAAGCCGAATGACGGGCTCGAGCTGTCGCTCGGTGAGACGATCCTCTCATCGCGAACGACGTTTGGCTTCGACCTGGCGTATGCAAACCCGGCCATGCCCTATGTCATCACTCAGAACGACAGCGCGCGCGCCGGCACCGAAGGGCGTGACAACCTGGTAGCGTTCGGCGGAGTCCGAGCGAGAATCGGAGCCGGGCACGTCGGCGCGGAACTTGTCGTCGACGACGTGCAGGTCGACTCCAAGGATCGGGAAAAAACGGCGGATCAACTGGCGTGGCGGCTGTTCGCGTCCGCGCCACTGCCGGTGGGAACTGCTACGAGTCTTCGTGCCGAGTTCACTCGCATCGACAGCTACACCTACATGCGCGACTTCTACACCGACGTCTACCAGCAGTACGACAAACCGTTGGGCTCGGTACTCGGTCCCGGCGCCGATCAGCTTCGCGTGTCCGCCGAAACGTGGGTCGGCGGGGAGCTCAAGGTCGCCGGCAGTGTTGGCACGTGGCGGCAGGGCGGCCTCCGCATCGACCAGCGGCCGTCGAACGGACCTAACGGCAATGCCGGAAAACCATTCCCGGCGGTAACTCCGAGCCGTCCCGAAGTGCAAACCGCCCTCCTCGGAGACATTGGCGCGGACTACCTGGGGCACCCAATACTCGGTAGCATACGGCTGCAGCTGGCGCAGATTCGGAACGCCGCGAACGTGCCAAATCCCGCGGCCCTATATGTGCGGGCAATCGTCAGCGGATCCTATGCTTTTCGCTATCCGTAACTCCTGGTTAGAGCAACGGGGCGGACGCGTGCATCGGGGATCGCCTAGTCCGACGATCACATGCCGGTGGGCGCGTGCGTTCGCGCTCGGAGCAATGGCGACTGCGCTGCTGCGCGTGTCGTCCGCGAGCGCGCAGAATGTGCCGCCGCCACCGACGCCCGTGCAGGACACCGTGCTCAATCGGAGCGTCGGCGTGCTGCGGCCGGGCGATCTGTTGAAGATCGCCGTATTTCGTGACAAGGAGCTGAGCGGCGATTATCCGATCGATGCACGCGGCTACGTCCAGATTCCCGGTCTCGGCGTGATCAAGGCTGCCGGTCTCGAGCCTACGGATGTCACGGATCGGTTGCGCCTTGCACTGGTGGAGCGTGGCTTTGCGCGTCCGGAGATCTCCGTGCAGCCCATGATTCGCGTCTCCGTGCTCGGCGAGGTGCGCTCGCCTAACGTCTACTCCGTCGACCCGGGTACGAGCCTGCTGCGGCTCCTCACGGTCGCCGGCGGCCCGACCGACCGGGCGAAACTCAAGGACACCCGGGTCATTCGCGAAGGTCAAGCATTCCGTGTCGACATGGAGGCCGGACTCAAGGGCAGCGCGGCGGGCCGAATCGTGCTGTACTCCAACGACGTCGTCGTGGTCGACCGAAAGAAGGGTTTGACGGGTGAGAACCTCGGGTTGACGCTTACGGCCGCGTCGCTGCTTCTGACCATTCTCAACATCGGATACCTGGTGCGCCACAACCCGTGAGAGCTCCGTACCTCACTCCGGTCACGCCAAGCGACGATGGCCTCTCCGGCGGCGAGCCGTTCTCCATCCGCGATTTCGTGCGGGCGGTGCGCCGACGCTGGTGGGCGGTACCAATCGTGTTCGTGCTGTTCGTCGGGTTTGGAGTTTGGCGAACGCTCCGAGAGCCGCATATCTACAGCGCGGCCACAACCGTGCGGATCGAGAACGCGACGTCTCCCATCGCCGGAGTGCAGACGAGCGCGCCGACGTACGACTATCGCATCGATCCGATGGTCTCGGAGCAACAGGTCATCAAAAGCCGCATGGTGGCCGAGCGCGTCGTGAACGCCCTCGGGCTGCGGTTACGGATCGTTGAGCCGTCGAGCCTGGAGCGCGGGGATCTGTTCGGAAGCGTGCCACCCATGGTCGATTCGGCGACGCCACCTGGCGATTTGCGCGTGACGTTCTCCGATCGAGCGTACACAGTGAGCTCGGGCGCGATTCGCTACGCGAGTGAGCCCTACGGCACGGCCATCGCCGCTGCGGGCGTTAGGTTTGTCGTGCCGGCACGTCCAGACATCAAGGAGCAGAGCGTGCTCCTCGAGATCTTGCCGCTCACGGCAGCCGCCGCGGATGTTCGCGACGCGATCGGAACCAAGGTGCTGCCGCAGACGAACATCATTGAGATCTCGTATATCGGGACTGAGCCGGCACTCGTACGCGATGTCGCCAACACGGTCGCCGGCGAATACGCGAAGGTCTCGAGCGAGATGCAGCGCACGAATGCCCGAGCGAAGAGTCAGTTCATTGCCTCGTCGCTGCGCGACCAGCGCGTGCGACTCGATTCAGCGCAGGACGCGCTCAAGGACTTCAAGGAGCGTCAACAGATCGGCGACGTGAACGCCGAACAGTCGGCGCTCGCGCAGAGCATCCACCGCATGGAGGATGCGAAGCAGGCGGGTCTCGTCGAGCAGAAGATCTATTACACGCTCGTCGGCAAGCTTACGGCCGCGGACACGGCGGACGACGAGCTGCGCCGGCTCGTGGGGACCGATGCGGTCGAAAAGAACCGGTACATCGCCAACCTCTACGATCGCTGGTTCAATCTCATCAAGGAGCGCGAGACCCTCTACGCCCGCGGACGCACGGACGCCAACGACGACGTGAAGGCGGTACAGCGGCTGATCGGACGAACGAAGGAGGATCTCCGCAGCGCGAGCCAGCTTTACTTGCAGGCTCTCGAGTCACGACTTGGCTCGCTGGACAAGACCATTGCCGACCTTCGGCTCGAGACGGAGAAGTACCCGAAGCTCGAGGCGCAGCAATCGCGGCTGACGGCGACTGTCGGGACGATGCAGCGCACGTTCGACAACCTGCAGTCCGAGTTTCAGCTCGCGCGCATAGCGGAGTCGGTCGACGGCGGCCGCGTTCAATCGATCGATGAAGCGACGCTGCCCACGTTTGCGGTGTCGCCTAACAGGAAGCGCGCGATCGCCTATTCCGCATTCGTCGGCCTGTTGCTCGGCGTCGTGTTGGCCTTCGGATTGGACCGCCTCGACGACTCGGTGAAGTCGCCGGACGAGCTTCGCGACCAGCTCGAGTTGCCGTTGCTCGGTCTCATTCCAGTGATTCGAGCCGAACGGCGGAGCAGGCGCGCGGCAGACAGCACGGTGTCGCGCTTGATCACCCACGCCGACCCGCGATCTCCCGTCGCCGAGTCGTATCGGTCGATGCGCACCAATCTGGCATTCGCTCGTGCCCAGCAATCTCCGCAGGCCATCGTGGTCGCGAGCCCGGGGCCGGCCGACGGCAAGTCGACCACGGTCGCGAACCTCGCGATCACGTTCGCGCAGCAGGGGCAGCGAACCCTGCTCATCGACGCGGACCTGCGCCGCGCGGTGCTGGACAAGGCATTCAATGTTCCGAGGTCGCCAGGGCTCACCGAGGTCATCATCGGCGAGAGCCCGCTCGCGGACGCCCTGCACGAGACGAGCGTACCCAATCTGTCGGTGGTCGCGAGCGGTCGCTTCCCGCCGAACCCGGCCGAGCTCCTCGGGTCTGCGCGGATGCACGAGATCCTGCAAGACGCCAAGGCACATTTCGACGTGGTGCTGCTTGATTCGCCACCACTGCTCGCGGTGACGGACGCGGCGGTCATCTCCACGATGGTCGACGGGGTCGTTCTCGTCATTCGCACCGAGCGCACAAAGCGCGATGCGGTCCGTCGCGCCCTCGGTCACGTTCGCTCCGTGCGAGGACGCTTGTTAGGCGCCGTGCTGAACGACGTGGACATGCGAAGCGGCGCGTATTACGGCAGCTACGGGCATTACTACTACTCGTACTACGGCGCGGAGCGGCGCAACGCGCCCGATCCGCGAAACGCGGTGCGGCGTTTGCGCGAGCTTGTGGGCGGCGGGTCCGAGAACGGCGGCAACGGAGGCGGCGGCCACGACGATGCGTGAGGCGCGGGGGCGGTGAGCGGTCAGAGTCTCGTACTGTTCGACGTACGCGACGCCCTCGGCGTTGCGCTGCGTCTGGCATTCGGATGCCCGCGGCAGGAGGACGGGTGCGCTGACTGGTCGCTCGTGTTCGACGCCGCGTCGCGCGAGCTGTTGGCGCCGCTGGCCTGGCATCGGTCGCGCCACTTCATCCGGCGCCACGCCTACCCCGCGATTGCCGCGGCGTGGCGTCGCGTCGCGATCGCGGCGCACATTCGCGGCGGCCATCAGCTGGAGCTCGCTCGCGAGGTCACCGTGGCGCTCGATGCCGACGGCGCCGACGCCGTCGTGCTGAAAGGGCTGCCGTTAGGCCATCGAGTTTACGGTGACCCGTTCGTGCGATGCATGTCCGACATCGACCTCTATGTTCCAGCCGCGCAGCGTGGTCGCGCCGCGGCGACCCTGAGCAGACTCGGATGGCGGCGTCTCGACGGAGTGGCGCCATGGCACGAGACCTGGTCGAGCATCGCCGGCGAATCCGAGTATCATCTCGAGCTGCATTCCTTGCTCGTCTCCGATCATCTGGCACACCTCCGCGTGCCGGCGCCCCTCTCGGCCCGTGAGGTCGTCGCAGGGATCGAGCTGCCGGTTCACACGGGTGATTTCGTGGCGCCTTACCTCGCGGCCCATCTCGCCACTCACCAGCTTCCGCCGCTACTCTGGCTTGTCGACTTCGCGACACTCTGGGCTACCATGTCGCACGCCGGCCGCCGTCGTGCCTCGGACGCTGCGCGCGCCGCTGGGCTCGGCCGCTACATCGCGTGGGCGGCGGAGCGCGCGGTGCTGGTCGAGCGTGTCGCGAGCGGCGACTGGGAGGCGCTCGGCGCTCTGGGCATCGACGCCCGGGGAAGACGCGATACGCATTCGATCTGGCGGCATGTGACACTGGCAGCCTCCAACCTCGATTGCGCTCGCCTGCTCGGCGCTTTCGTGGTCCCGCACGGCGTGCGCGGGAACGTGCGTGCGCTGGCGAGATATACGCTGGCGCGGCTTCGCAGCCGCCTTGGGTCCCTTGGTGGTGCGTCTCGCGCCTACGCGACACCGTCGAACGCCCGGCCGCGGGCCGAAGCGGGCACGAGAGACTGGCGGCCGTGGACCTTGGAGCGCGACGACATGGTGGGCCTAACGCGCGACGTCGTCGGCGCTGGCGCCGGGCTGCACGTTCGCGCGCCTGGCGGAAGTATGCTCCCGACGATTCCGCGCGGCGCGCTCGTGCGTGTTGGCCCGGTGCCGAGCACCGGGGTGCGAACGGGGGATGTGGTGCTCGCCCTGACTGACGACGGCGAACCGGTGCTGCACCGGGCAATCGCCGTGCGGGCGCACAACATCCTCATGCGAGGCGACGCGTCCATCAACGTCGACCCGCCAGTCCCGCTCGAGCGCGTGATCGGCATCGCGACGCACGTTCGGATGAACGGCGAAAGCCGTCCGCTCGGTCGCCGCCCACTGCGTTCCCTGACCGTGTCGGCGCTCAAGGTACGGCGTCGGCTCGCCCGAATGGTGCGCCGTGCTCGCTGAGGCGACGGTGATACGTGTCGCGCCGGTCGCAGGGATTGCTATCACGCACGAGCTCACGGATGGTATCGAGCTCGAGAGCGACGTGACCGTGGACTGGCAGGGTACGACGGAGTCCGCTGACCCGATCGTCATTCGCCATGAAGTGGGAGACGTGTCGACGCGTCGGATGACGCGGGTCCTGGGTGTCCCACCGTGGTGCACGTTCCACGTGGACGAGCGAGGCGAACCATCATCGGTGTTTCATGCGATCTTCGGCGAGGTGGATCGGCTCCTCTCATGTGAGACGCCCGGGTCGCGGTACGTGGTGCGTTACGGCGAAACACCGCGCACCCCGGTCGTCGCGCTTCAGTCGGAACTCACGGCGTTCTCGTTCGCCCTGGCGGCACGCGGGTTTGGCCTGATCGCCCACTCGTGTGCATTCATTCTGCCGGAAGGGGCCGGCGTGCTCTGTCCGGGGGTGTCGGGGGCGGGGAAGACGACGCTTTCGCGCCTCCTGCGAGACAATGCGCCAGCGATCGACCTCCTCACGGACGATCGTGCCATCGTAACGCTCCAGGATCGCCTAACGGTATGGGGCTCTCCGTGGCCCGGCTCCGCCCGCGTGGCCGGTTCAGGATCGGCCCCACTGTCGGCGCTGATGTTCATCCGCCACGGGAATACGGTCGCGCTGCGTGACGTGCCGCCTCGCGAATCGTTTCGCCGCGTGCTGAACTCGTTGTCGCTGCCTCTGTGGGAGCCGGCGCGGTGTGGCCGCGCGCTCGAGATCGTCGATGCCATCGTGTCGCACGCCACGCTCCTGGAAGCGACATATCCCCCCACGGCCGACGCCGCGCGACGCGTGACACGCGAGCTGGCGCGCGCGCTTCGTTAGGCGCGTGGCCGCCGCAGACAACGCGCGATCCGCTCGCTGGCACCGGGCGACCTCGGTGATCGCTCGGCGCGTCGCCGGTGAGACGGTGCTCGTCCCGCTCGCCGCCCGCGCCGCAGACCCCGAGTTCAAGAGCGCTCGCCTCTTCGTGCTCAATGAGACCGGGGAATACCTCTGGTCGCTTCTCGACTCCCCGCGAACGAGCCACGAACTGGCGCAGAACTTGACACTCGAGTTCGAAACCGCGGTGGGACGCGCGCAGGCGGACGTGGAGGTCTTCCTCGCCGTGCTGAGCGACATTGGCGCCGTTCGCGAGGTGCCCGACGGTCAAGGCGAGTGAGACGCATGCGCCTGTCGATGGATCAATTCGAGGAAAAGTTGGGCGCGCGCGCGAGACGCGAACGCCAACCGCTGTCCTGCCTCTTCGAGATCACACCGCGATGCAACCTGCGGTGCCGCTTCTGCTACGTCGCGCTCGACCCGTATCAGGGGCCGTATCTCGACACGATGCAATCGCGCCGAGTTCTCGACATCGTCGAGCGCGCCGGCGTCCTGTGGCTGACGCTCACCGGCGGCGAAATCTTTTCGCGGCGCGACTTCGCCGCGATCTACGAGCACGCGCTGGCAAAAGGTTTTCTGGTCACGCTCTACACCAACGCCACGATGGTGACTGAATCCATCGCTGAGCTACTGTCCGATCGGCCTCCGTTCTCGGTGGAAGTCAGCATCTACGGCGCGGACGCGGCACACTACGAGTCGACCACGCAGGTGCCCGGGTCCTTCGCGCGCTTCGAGCGAGGAGTCGAGCGCCTGCGTAGTGCCGGCGTACCGCTCCTCATGAAGTGTCCGATCAGCACCCTGTCGTCAGATCACGTGGATGCGCTGGTGCAATGGTGCACCGAACGATCGCTTCCGTTCAAAGCCGATCCGGTGATCGACGCGCGCCACGACGGTGGACAGCAGCCCACGTTGTACCGGATCGAGCCTCGGCGTGTCCTCGCGTTGCGCGATCACCTTTACGAGCTGCGCAATGGCCGACGCCGGCCCGCTGGCCCGCTGCCTGAATGCGCGGTTCGCGGCGAGGCCAGCGAGATCGACGAGCTCTACACGTGCGGCGCCGGACGCATCGCGTTTTTCGTCGATGCGCTCGGGAACGCCAGTCATTGCGTGATCGACCGCGAGCCTGCGTTCCCCATTCTCGAGATGCCGTGGGACCAGCTATGGTCCGAGATGGGCGCCTGGGTCACCCAGCCCTTGCCGGACCATGCGCCATGCAGCGGGTGCTCGCTCCGCGGCGGGTGCAGCAACTGCCCGGCGCGCGCACGGCTCGCCACCGGAAGTCCGTTCCTGAAAGACCAGTATCAGTGCGATATTACACATGCGATCCATGGGTTGCCCCCGTCGGTGCCGGCAGCCCGCCCACTCGCGGGCTGTACCGCCTAACGTGCGTAGCTGACACGAGGCCGAGCCATGATACCTGAAGAGCATTCAGGGGAAGGGCAGATCAGTCGACCACGACGGCCGTACGAGCCGCCCGCCGTGGTCGAAGTCTTCGTCGATCCCGCGAAAGACATGCTGGTCGCGTGCGCCCCGGGAAAGCTGCCGAGCAGCGGAACTCAGGCGTGTAACGCCGTCCAGTTCACGTAGACGCAGGACGAGCGAATCGCCCTTTCCCGGCTGGCGCTAACGTAGGCGACGCCCGCGTTCGATCAGGGGCATCCGTTCCGGGACCGCGTGGACGCCTCGCTCGTCCTCAGTCAGGCTGCGGGCAGGACCGTTGCGGCAGCACGCGCTGCCTGGGTAAGCTTCGGCCGCCTCTCAACTTCTACGAACTGGAGCACGCGTGAAGATTGCCGTCATTGGCACGGGCTACGTCGGCCTGGTAGTCGGCGCTTGCCTGTCGGAAACGGGGAACGACGTAACGTGCGCGGACGTCGATCAGGGAAAGATCGACGGGCTGAAGCAGAACATCCTCCCCATCTATGAGCCGGGCCTCGACTCCCTCGTTGAGCGCAACCAACAACAGGGCCGGCTGCATTTCACGACCGACGTCGGCTCCGCCGTCTCGACCGCGGAGGTGATCTTCATCGCCGTTGGCACTCCGCCGGACGAAGACGGCTCCGCCGACCTGAGGCACGTGCTGTCCGTCGCCGAGACGATCGGCCAGCACATGGGCCGGGAGCTGGTGGTCGTGACCAAGTCCACCGTGCCCGTTGGCACGGCGGCGAAGGTCGCGGCAGCGGTCAGCAAACGCGCGCGTTACCCGTTCCACATGTGCAGCAACCCGGAGTTCCTGAAGGAGGGTGCCGCGCTCGATGACTTCATGAAACCGGATCGCGTCGTGCTTGGCGTTGATAGCGACCACGCACGCAGCGTGATGGCCGAGCTGTACGCGCCGTTCGTGCGCACCGGCAAGCCGATCATCTTCATGGACATTGCGTCGGCAGAGATGACGAAGTACGCGGCGAATGCCATGCTCGCGACGCGCATCTCGTTCATGAACGAGATCGCGAACCTCTGCGAGAAGGTGGGCGCCAACGTCGATCTCGTGAGGAAGGGCATTGGCAGTGACGCGCGCATCGGACCCTCCTTCCTGTTCCCGGGGCCAGGCTACGGCGGCTCGTGCTTCCCGAAGGACGTAAAGGCACTCGTGCGCACCGCGGGCGAAGCTGGATCGCGGCTCAGCGTGCTTGAGGCCGTGGAGGATGCGAACGAGCGACAAAAACATCGCTTGTTCGAGAAGCTCGAGTGCGCGCTTGGTGACTCAGTCCGGGGCGCCCACATTGCCGTCTGGGGGTTGGCGTTCAAACCGCAGACCGATGACATGCGCGAGGCACCGGCGCTGACACTGATCGACGATGTCCTGGCGGCGGGTGCGACGATCACGGCGCACGACCCGGCGGCCCTTCACGAGGCGAAGCGACGGCTCGGCGATCGGGTCAAGTTCGCCGAGTCGAACTACGACGCGCTCGCTGGCGCCGACGCGCTCGTGGTGGTAACGGACTGGAACGAGTACCGCCATCCGGACTTCGCTCGCATCAAGGCGAGCCTGCGACGGCCCGTCCTGATCGACGGCCGCAATCTCTATGACGTCGCCAAAATGCAGTCGCTCGGATTCGCATACCACTCGCTGGGTCGCGGGAGGGACGGCGCATGAGAGTTCTCATCACCGGCGCCGCTGGCTTTCTCGGATCGCACCTATGCGATCGCTTCCTCGCCGACGGCCACTCAGTGGTGGGGCTCGACAACTTCATTACCGGGAACCCGGACAACATTGCCCACCTGGTGGGCAATGCCCGATTCGAGTTCGTGCGGCACAATATCTCGACGTACACGTACGTGGCGGGTCCGCTGGACGGCGTGCTGCACTTCGCGTCGCCCGCGAGCCCGGTCGACTATCTCGAATACCCGATCGCGACGCTCAAGGTCGGCGCGCTCGGAACGCATAACGCGCTTGGTCTCGCGCTGGCGAAGAAGGCGCGCTTTTTTCTCGCGTCGACGTCCGAGATCTACGGCGATCCACTCGAGCACCCGCAGACGGAGTCGTATTGGGGTAATGTCAACCCGATCGGCCCGCGCGGCGTGTACGACGAAGCGAAGCGCTTCGCCGAGGCGGTGACCATGGCGTACCATCGCTACCACGGGATGGACACCCGGATCGTCCGGATCTTCAACACCTACGGACCGCGCATGCGGCCTAACGACGGTCGCGTGGTGTCCAACTTCATCGTCCAGGCGCTGTCCGACCAGCCGCTGACGATCTACGGCGATGGATCGCAGACGCGCAGCTTCTGCTTCGTCGCGGACGAGGTCGAGGGGATCTACCGCCTCTTCATGCGAGGGGACAACAACCCGACCAACATCGGGAACCCGAACGAGTTCACGGTGCGGCAACTTGCCGAGCTCGTCATTGAGCTGACCGGTACGAAGTCGAAGCTCGTCGAGCGTGAACTGCCGGTGGACGACCCGAAAGTTCGGCAGCCGGATATTCGCAGGGCGCGTGAAATGCTCGGATGGGAACCCGCCGTGTCACTGCGGGAGGGCGTCACGCGCACGATCGACTATTTTCGCTCGGTTCTCGCGTAGAAGCGGTCCCGGCCCACGCGTTGCGCGTCTTCGCGTGGTTATGTTACGGGCTTCCTTGCCTCGTGGGTCGACGGAGCCGAGTGGCTTCGCGGTCGCTGTCTCGGGGCGAACCCGAATCACCTTGCCGGGTACCCTACCCGTTATGCACCTGTCCAGTCGGCTACGAATCGCCCGGGGAACATATGTCGCGCTCGTCGCGGTCGTTGCGTGCGCTCCGGCGTTCAAGCTCAGCAAGTTCAAGAACAACGCGGATCTGTACGCCGCGGCCACGCGGGAATACAAGAAAGCGCACTGGGACAACGCAATCCAGGCCTTCGAGCGTCTCACGCTCGACCTTCCGGCTCGCGATTCGCTGCTTCCGCTCTCGTACTGGTACCTCGCAACCGCACATGCACAGAAGGGCGAGCACCTGCTCGCCGCGCAGGGATATTCACGGCTGAATCAGACCTTCCCGGACGATTCCATCGCCGACGACGCCATGCTGGCCGAGGCGACGCAGTACACGAAGATGTGGCGCAAGCCCACGCTCGACTCGCAATACGGTCAGACGGCACTGGCGACATACCGGTCGATGCTCGAGCTCTATCCCGATTCGCCGCTCGCGCCGCAGGCCCAGAAGGGCGTGCAACACATGCTGGAGTGGCTGGCAACCAAGGATTATCTGACGGGCGTTCATTACGTGCGTCGTAAGGCGCCGGACTCGGCGATCCTGTACTTCAAAGACGTCATCAAGAATTATCCGGAAACTGAGCACGCTCGTGAGTCGTACCTCCGACTCGTCGAGGTGTACCGATCGATCAACTACCGTGACGATGCGCGGGACGCGTGCACGACGCTTCACCAGAAGTATCCGGGTGACAACGAGGTTCGAACGATCTGCGGGCCGCCGCCGCCCGCGACGGTCGCAAAGCCCGCTACGCCCTGACCGCTCGGTGCGGCTAGGGATCTTCGGCGGGACGTTCGATCCGCCCCACGTTGGTCACCTGCTCGCCGCCTCCGACGCTTACGAGCATCTGGCGCTCGACCGGCTCGTGCTGGTCCCCGCGGCGGCGCAACCGCTGAAGGCGGGCCGAACGACCGCGCCGGCCGAGGATCGACTGGCCATGGTCCGGTTGACAGCGGGCAGTGACTCACGGCTCGAGACCGAGTCAGTCGAAGTCGACCGGGAGGGGTTATCTTACACGGTCGATACGCTCGAGGAATTTTCGCGGCGTTTCCCGTCGGCGGAACTGTTTCTCCTGGTAGGGGCGGACGTGCTGGCGACGTTCGGGCAGTGGCGACAACCGCACACCATCCTCCAGCTCGCGACATTGGCGGTGCTACGCCGCGCTGATTCAGAGGGACCTGAGATGGATGCCGAGCTTACGCGACGCGTCGCCTTCATCCCAACGCGTCGTATCGACATTTCATCAACCGAGATTCGGGACCGCGTGCGGTCTGGGCGGTCGATCCACGGGTTCGTCACCGACCCCGTCGCCGAGTACATCGGCTCGCACGGGCTGTATCGATAGAGGAACGCATGCTGAAAGGCGTACTGGGCAAGGTCTTCGGGACCCGCCACGAACGCGAAAAACGACGCATCCAGCCGATCGTCGACGAAATCAACGAGCACTACGCGCGGCTGCAGGGTGTCTCCGAGGAGGAGCTCCGCGGGCAGACCGCGAAGTTCCGCTCGATCATCCGCGAGCGTACGCAGGAGCTCGAGGAGGAGGTCGCGCGTCTCAAGCTCGCGAAGCGCACGACGAGCGATCCCACTGAGCGAGAGCGTGTCGACAACGAGCTGAGTGGTGCGGACGGTCGCGGTGGCGTCGAGGCGAAGCTGCGCGAAACGATCGCGGAAGTGCTCGACGAGATTCTGCCCGAGGCGTTCGCCACGGTGCGCGAGGGCGCCCGCCGGCTGGTGGGAACGAAGGTGAGCGTCACCGGCCAGGAGCTCGAGTGGAACATGATCCACTACGACGTGCAGCTCATGGGCGGCATCGAGCTGCACCTCGGCAAGATCGCGGAGATGGCGACGGGCGAAGGCAAGACGCTCGTCGCGACGCTGCCGTTGTACCTCAACGGGCTACCGGCGCGCGGCGCCCACCTGGTAACGGTCAACTCCTATCTGGCTCGCCGCGACTCGCAGTGGATGGGCCACCTGTACAACTACCTCGGCCTCACGGTCGGGTGCATTGACGATACGGAGCCCGGCACGCAGGCGCGCCGCTCGGCGTACGAGTGCGACATCACGTACGGCACGAACAACGAGTTCGGGTTCGACTACCTGCGCGACAACATGGTGGTCTCGCTCGATCAGCGGGTGCAGCGGAACCACATCTTCGCGATCGTCGACGAAGTCGACTCGGTCCTCATCGACGAGGCGCGGACGCCGCTCATCATTTCGGGCCCGGTGGGTAACGACACCGACGCCGAGTATGCGCAGCACAACCCGGCGGTCTCGCGCCTGGTGCGACGCCAGATGGACCTCGCCAACCAGCTCGTCGGCGAAGGCGAGCGCGCGCTCGAGAGCGGGGACACCAACAAGGCCGCGCTGCTGCTCTACAAGGCGCAGCTCGGCGCGCCGAAGAACAAGCGCTTCATGAAGGTTATGCTCGAGCCGGGCGTGAAGCAGCTCGTGCAGAAGATGGAGCTCGAACACATCGCCGACCGCAAGCTGCCGCCCGCCAAGCAGCAATACCGGGACGTCGAGGAGGACCTCCTGTTCGTGCTCGACGAGAAGGGGCACACCGTGCACCTCACGGATCGCGGCGTGGATGAGATGTCGCCTAACGATCGCGAGGCGTTCGTCCTGCCCGACATCTCGAGCGAGGTCCACCGGATCGAGCACGATCACGAGATGGAGGCCCAGGCGAAGATCGACGCACGCCAGACGATCGAGCGCGAGTACGCGATGAAGAGCGAGCGGCTGCACATCGTGCATCAGCTGCTCCGCGCCCACGCGCTGTACGAGAAGGACGTCAACTACGTGATTCAGGAAGGCCAGGTCCTCATCGTCGATGAGTTCACCGGCCGCACGATGCCCGGCCGACGATGGTCCGAAGGACTGCACCAGGCCGTCGAGGCAAAGGAAGGAGTTCAGGTGAAGGGCGAGACGCAGACGCTCGCGACGATCACCATTCAGAACTACTTCCGCATGTACGAGAAGCTGTCGGGCATGACGGGTACGGCGGAGACCGAGGAATCGGAATTCCATCAGATCTACGGTCTCGAGGTCGCAGTCATCCCGACGAACAAGCCGATGGTCCGCGACGATCGGCACGACCTCGTCTACAAGACTCGGCGTGAGAAGTACAACGCGATCATGGAAGAGACCGAGCGCCTCCACAAGCTCGGCTACCCGGTGCTCGTGGGAACTGTGAGCGTCGACGTCTCGGAAACACTGTCGCGCATGTTCAAGCGTGCGGGACTCCCGCATAACGTGCTGAACGCGAAGTACCACCAGCGTGAAGCCGAGATCGTCGCGCAGGCGGGACAGCCGGGCGGAGTGACGATCGCGACCAACATGGCCGGCCGCGGAACCGACATCAAACTCGGCCCCGGCGTGACCGAGCCAAAGCCATCGCAGCGGAAGAACGCCGACAACGAGCTCGAGGACGTCGTCGAGGACGGCGGGCTCCACATCATTGGCTCGGAACGTCACGAGTCGCGCCGTATCGACCGGCAGCTGCGCGGGCGCTCGGGTCGTCAGGGAGATCCCGGTGCGTCGCAGTTCTTCCTGTCGCTCGAAGATGACCTCATGCGACTGTTCGGGTCCGAGCGCATCGCGAAGCTGATGGACCGGATGGGCGCGCAGGAAGGCGAGGTGCTCACGCACCCGCTCATCACGCGATCCATCGGACAGGCACAGAAGCGCGTCGAGCTGCAGAACTTCCAGTCTCGAAAGCGCCTGCTCGATTTCGACGACGTGATGAACCAGCAGCGCGAAGTCGTGTACTCGCTGCGATCGTTCGCGCTCGAGGGCGGTGAGGAGTTGAAGGGCGAAGCGCTCAAGATGGTCGACAAGGCGCTCACGAAGCGCGTCGACGACCGACTGGGCGATCTGGAGTCGGAAGAGGCCTGGGACCTGTCACTGCTCAAGCAGGAAATGCTGATGCATTACCTGCTCACAGTGCCGGAGTTCGAGGGCAACGATCCGCCGACGACGGTCGAAGCTGCGCGCACCGTGTCGATCGAAGCGGGGCGGCGTCAGTTCGCGGCCAAGCTCGAAGAGCTGGATCGGGTGAAGGACGAGCAAGGCAACGGCTTCTCGGGGCGGCTGCTCTCCCTCGTCATGCTGAACGTCCTGGACGAGAAGTGGAAGGATCACCTCTACGATCTCGACCAGCTGCGCAACGCGATCCACTACCGGTCGTGGGGCCAGAAGGATCCGCTCATCGAGTACAAGCAGGAGGCGTACTCGATGTTCGTGGATCTGATGAACGACATCTTCAACACGTTCACCGAGCGGTTTTTCCGCGCGCAGCTGGTGTTCCAGCAGCCACAGCCTGGCGAGTATGGACAGCCGTCAGGCGGAAACGGCGATGGGTCGACGCCACGCCAGGCTGAGGTGCCGCACAAGCCGACGAAGCGCTACAACGCGTTAGGCATCCTCGAGGACATTCCGGAGGAAGAGCCGGTGGCGACCGCTCACCCGACGCAGAACGGCGACGGTGCGGCGGCTACCCCGGAGGGGGAGGAGAAGGTCATGGACGTCGGTCCCGCCGAGCCACCCAAGAAGAAGGCCGCGGCGCGACAGGACCCGGTTGTCGTGGGCGCAGGGCGCACGCGGTCATTGAATCCGGCCGCGAGCGCTCCAGGCGTGCCCGGTGCGGCGAATGCGACTGGCGACTGGTCGAACGTGGGACGCAACGATCCATGTCCCTGTGGTTCGGGCAAGAAGTTCAAGAAGTGCCACGGCGCCAATCTCTAGATCGCTTGTTATGCAGGGTTTATGTCGGCGGGTTTGGTTTCGGGGGTTCCAAGAGAATCCCTCGATGACATTGACCTTCGGAGATGTACTCATGAAGCTCACGCGAATCGCAGCGCTCGTTGGTATGATGGCGCTCGCCGCGCCGGCCGCATATGCACAGGGCGGCGGTCAGGGCGGCCAGGGCCGCGGCATGCAGCGGCTGATGCAGGGGATCACGCTCGATGCCAAGCAGCAGGCGTCGGTCGACTCGATCCAGAAGGCCTTCCGGGCCGAGATGCCCCCTATGCAGCAGGGCACGCCACCCGACTCGGCCACGCGTGCGAAGCGGATGGAAGTCATGCAGAAAGAGTACGCCGCCATTCGCAACGTGCTGACCGCAGACCAGCAGAAGGTCTTCGACAAGAACGTTGCAGAGATGCGCGAGCAGATGAAGAATCGTCCCAAGCCCTGACGTCTGAGCGCTTCTCCTTCGGACCCGTCCCGGTCCGATGCGAACCCCCCGGACGGTCTCGTGCGACCGTCGGGGGGTTGTCGCATCCTGCCACGTGCATCGCGTCACTCGCGCGCGGATACCTCCGGCGGCGTTGGACCGATGGCAGTGTCTACCGACGCGTCGCGTACGTATGGAGCATCTCAAACCCCTGGGGTTCTCCGTGCGGTCTTCGCCGGACG
>Ga0207679_10000512_pt1 | contig 26391 bp, 18 predicted proteins | sample KBSC73metaG_FD_184320 | JGI IMG/M metagenome (GOLD analysis project Ga0207679, IMG submission 184320) | Corn rhizosphere microbial communities from Kellogg Biological Station, Michigan, USA - KBS C7-3 metaG (SPAdes) (version 2) | ecosystem: Host-associated > Plants > Roots > Rhizosphere > Soil ... | reverse complement strand
ATGTCATACCGGCGAACGCCGGTACCCACTGCCCCGAATGGCCAAGACTGCCGCCGGAGCAACAAAAGAGCAAGAGGCGAGCGAGCAAAGCGAGCAACGCCCCGAACCGCACGCGACAGGAAGGCGAGCGAAAGCGAAGCCACACATCAAGCCACCCGCGAGGCCGGCTTTGCCGGCCGACCCGGGGTCGCCCCTTGGGGGCAGGAGGCGCCAGCCGACTGGGGGGCCCTGTCAATGAAGTTTGATGCGAGGACGATGGGTACGGTCGAGCATCTCGGAGAGCGTGATCAGAATCATCTTCTTCCAGCCGCCCAGTGCCAGCTGGTGCTGCTTGTGGAGCGCCCAGTACATCAGCTGGGCCGCCCGGCCTTCGATGAAGAGGCTGCCACGGGTGAGGCTGCCCATGAGGCTGCCGACCGATGAGTACTCGGACAAGGACACGAGGGAGCCTTTGTCCTTGAACTGGAACGGCTTGGCGGTGTCCCCTCGAATCAGGCGCGGCAAGGTGCGCGCCAGGTACATGGCTTGTTGGTAGGCGGCCTGGGCGCGCGGCGGCACCCAGGTGCCGTCGGGCTGCTCACATGCCGCGCAATCGCCGAAGGCGTAGATCGACGGGTCCCGCGTGGTCTGCAGGTTGCCGTTGACCATCAGTTGGTTCAGCCGGTTGGTCTCGAGCGGCTGGTCGCCGCCCAGGGTCTTCAGGAAATCAGCCGCCTTGACGCCGGCCGCCCACACGGTGAGCGACGACTGCACCACGCGGCCGCTGGCCATCTTCAGGCTGTCGGCCGTCACTTCGACCACGCGTTCGTTGGTGTGTACCTCGATGGCGAGCTTGCGCAGCTCCCGGATGGCCGATTCGCTCAGGCGCTCGGGCAGTTGGGACAGCAGGCGCGGCGCGGCCTCCACCAGCACGATCTGCAGATCTTTCTCGGGGTGGATGTGATCGAACCCGAAGTTGGCCAGGACGCGGGCGGCCGCATGAAGTTCGGCGGCCAGTTCGACGCCGGTGGCGCCGCCGCCCACGATGGCCACCGTCAACCGGCCGCTGCCGGCGATGCGCGGCACGCTCTGGGCACGAATGAAGGCATTGATCAGCCGGTCGTTGAAGCGTTTGGCGGCCTGGGGGCTGTCGAGCTTGATGGTGTGCTCGGCAGCGCCCAGCGTGCCGAAGTCGTTCGTCTGGCTGCCCACCGCGATGACGAGGATGTCGTAGGCGAGCTGCGCGGCAGGGGTGATTTCCTCGCCGGCCTCGTCGTAGCTCGCAGCGAGCTGCACCGTCTTTGCCGTGCGATCAATTCCGACGAGGGTGCCCAGGCGGAACTTGAAATGGTTCCAGCGGGCCTGGGCCAGGTACTCGATCTCTTCGGCGTGGGTGTCGTAGCTGCCCGCGGCCAGCTGGTGCAGCAGCGGCTTCCAGACGTGGGTTCGCGCCGAATCGATCAGCGTGATCTCGGCCAGGCCTTTGCGCCCCAGACGTTTGCCCAATTGGGTGGCCAATGCCAGCCCACCCGCCCCACCACCGACGATCACGATGCGTTGCATCTGCACTTGCCCTTGGTTCTCGTTGACGGACAGCCCGGACCCACCGGGCCGCACTTTCTGGCGCAGTGCTCAACGCGATGCGGTCGTACCGCATCACGCCGAACACCGCATAGTGTCCTGTCCCGTAAATAACTGGCATTGAGATTTGAACAGGCGGTGATGATCGCCCCCGTTGGGCCCAGGGCAGATACTGGGCGTATCTGCCCTGGGCCCAACGGGGGCGAGGGCGCCGCCTGGTCGAACCCCTTCGGGGCGGGCCGAAACGGGGCGAGTCCGGCGTTGCGAAGTCGGGCCGATACCTCGGTATCGGCCCGACTCCGCGCCTTGGCCTCACCCCGTTGCGGCCCGTCTCAATGCCAGTTATTTACGGGACAGGACACCAGGGATTATCGAGGCTGGCCCCTGAGCGCCGCGCCTCCCCCGAAAAGGGGTATCAACGGGCCCGCAATGTGTCGCTGAAGCGGGCCAGATGGTGGTCGGCATTGCCGAAGGTGGCATCGATCATGGTCAGGCGCTTGAAGCAGTGCGCGGGCATGAATTCATCGGTCACGCCCATGCCCCCGTGCAATTGCACGGCTTCCTGGCCCACGCGGCGAAGCGCCTGGCCGATGTAGGCCTTGGCTGCGGACACCGCGCGGCCGCGTTCGACGGAGTCTTGCAGATCGGCCTTCACCGCTGCCAGCATCGCAAGCGAACGCGACTGTTCCACCGCAATGACCATGTCGACCATGCGATGCTGCAATGCCTGGAAACTGCCGATGGGCACACCGAACTGCTTGCGTTGTTTCAGGTGGTCGAGCGTGGCGGCATTGAGTGCAGTCATGATGCCCACCGCCTCGGCACACAGGGCCGCGATGCCGCGGTCAATGGCCCGCTCGACAGCCGGCAGCGCGCCGCCCACCGGCCCGAGCACGGCCTCGGCGCCCACCTTCACATCGACCAGCTTCACGTCGCCCGCGCGTTGCGCATCTTGGTTCGCATAGCCCCTGATGGTGACACCCGGTGCGTGGGGGTCCACGACAAACAAGGTGATGCCCGCAGCATCATCCACCGCTCCCGATGTACGGGCCGAGACCAGCAAATGGTTCGCCGATGGCGCGCCCAGCACCACGGCCTTGTGGCCGTTCAGCACATGACCGTCGCCCTCGCGCCGGGCCGTGGTGGCGACGCACCGGAGGTTGTAGCGTGCGCCGGGCTCCTGGTGGGCAAGGGCAGCCAGCAAGGCTCCGCTCCCGATGCCGCTGAGCAGGTCGGACCGCAGCGCACCGGCAGCAAGGTCAGCGATGAGCCCGCCGGCGACGACCACGGTGGGCAGGTAGGGCTCCAGCACCAGTGCCGCGCCGAGGGTCTCGAGCACGACCATCGTGTCCACCGCATTGCCGCCGAGGCCACCGTCCGCCTCGGGAAATGGCAGCATCAGCAGGCCCAGTTCGGCGTACCGGGCCCAGGCGTCGCGGCTGAAGCCCTCGGCCGACTTGGCAATGGCGCGACGCTGCTCGAAGCCATAGTGCTTCGTGAGCCAACGTTGCAGGCTGTCCCGGATGGCGTTCTGCGCTTCGCTCAGGTCGAAATCCATGCGTGTTCTCCGTGCGCTCCGTCTGGCGGTCAAAGGCCCAGGATCATCTGGGCGATGATGTTCTTCTGGACTTCGTTCGAGCCGCCATAGATCGTGGTCTTGCGAAGGTTGAAGTAGCTGCCGGCAAGCCCGGCGTCGCCCGGCTCGAAGGTGGGCGACAAGGGCTCGCCCTGCCCTTCGGCCGCCAGCATGTCGGGCATGTGAGGCAGCGCGTACGGGCCGAGGGCCTGCATCATCAGCTCGGCAAGCCGCTGCTGGATCTCCGAACCCTTGATCTTCAGCATCGACACTTCCGGACCCGGCGGCAAGCGCCTGTCCTCGTTGGAGATGACGCGCAGGTTCGTGATCTCGAGCGCCATCAGTTCGAGCTCCAGCCGGGCGATGCGATCACGAAAGCGCGTGTCTTCGATGAGCGGCCGGCCGTCGTCGCCGGGCTGACGCCATGCGAGGGCCTTGAGGCGCTTCAAGGCAGCCTTCGATCGGCCCACGCCGGCAATGCTCGTGCGTTCGTGGCCCAGCAGGAACTTGGCGCAGGTCCAGCCCTTGTTCTCGTCACCCACCCGGTTCTCGACCGGCACGCGCACGTTGTCGAACCAGACTTCGTTCACCTCGTGTTCACCATCGAGCATGATGATGGGGCGCACGGTGATGCCAGGCGTCTTCATGTCGATCAACAAGAAGGAGATGCCCTCTTGGGGACGCCCCTCGCTGCTGGTGCGCACGAGGCAGAAGATCCAGTCCGCATGCTGCGCGAGCGTGGTCCAGGTTTTCTGTCCATTGACGATGTAGTGCTCGCCTGCCGCATCGGTGCCCCGCACAGCACGTGTCTTCAAAGAGGCCAGGTCGGAGCCCGCGCCGGGTTCCGAATACCCCTGGCACCACCAGTCCTCGCCCGTGAGGATGCGCGGCAGGAAGCGGGCCTTCTGCGCATCGTCGCCGAACTTCATGATGACGGGGGCCACCATTTTGAGCCCGAACGGCAACTGCAGCGGGGCGCCGGCATCCGCGCAGGCATCGTCGAAGATGTGCCGCTCCACCGCATTCCACCCGGTTCCTCCGTAGGCGACCGGCCAGTTGGCGGCGCCCCAGCCTCTCGCGTGCAGGATGTGTTGCCAGCGGGTGATGTCGGCAGCGACAAGGCGCCTGCCCGTCATCTGGCGTTCGCGCATGTCCGCGGGAAGCGCCGATGCGAGAAACGTTTGGACTTCTGTCCTGAAGGCCTGCTGTTCGGGCGTGTAGTCGAAATTCATGTGGGCTGTCCTCCAACGGCGCGTTCCGAGATGGTCTCATTTTCGAGGCGCGATGCCTGCACGAGGGTTTGCAAAGGCGCTTAGCCCTGCTCCGATCGCGCGGCAACCCCTAACAAACTCTTCAGCAATCGTGATGTCACTTGATAGAACAATAAGCGTTGCTAAACATAAACTGCGTTTCATTCGATGCGAAAGGAAACGCGGAACATGTGGACAGACTCACTGCGGTCGGTAGAGACCTCCCAGACCCTGCTCATCAACGAGCAATCGCGCAACCTCGAAGGCAGCGGCCGAGAGGTGTTCAAGTTCGGATTCGGTCAATCCCCTTTCCCGCCGCTTGCCGCTGCGGTGGAAGCCTTGCGCACGCACGCCGCGGCAAAGGACTACACGGCCGTGCAGGGCCTGCCGGAGCTGCGCCAGCGCGTCGCCGCGTTTCATCGCGAGGCGCAGGGGCTGGATGTATCGGCCGAGCAGGTGTTGATCGCGCCGGGTTCCAAGCTGTTGCTGTACGCGGTCATGGCTGCGTTCGAGCGGGCCGATGTGCTGATTCCCGCCCCTGCGTGGGTGTCCTATGTGCCTCAGGCAAAGCTTTTGCGCCACACGCCCATCAAGGTGTCGACGAGCTTTGAACAACGCTGGCGCGTCACGCCGGAGGCGCTCGAAGCAGCGCTGCGCTGCAAGGCCGACGCGGGCGTTCCGAGCATCCTGGTGCTCAATCACCCGGGCAATCCGGACGGGCTCTCGTACACCAGCGAGGAACTGGAAGGCATCGCAGTGGTCTGCCGCCGCCATCGCGTGCTCGCGATCTCGGACGAAATCTATGGATTGCTCGACCATCAAGGCCGGCATGTCTCGCTCGCGTCGCGCTACCCAGAAGGCACGGTGGTCACCGGCGGGCTGTCGAAATGGTGCGGCGCGGGTGGCTGGCGGCTGGGGGTGGCGTTGCTGCCCCCGGCCTTGCTGGGCGCGTTCCGCGACACGCTGCTGGGCATCGCATCGGAGACCTACTCATGCGCCAGCCTGCCGGTGCAGCGGGCGGCGTGTGAAGCGTACCAATGGACTGCCGCCACGCGTGACTATCTGGCGCACCAACGGCGCCTGCTCGGGCACATCGGCCAGTCCACCGCCAGGCAGCTCATCGCTGCAGGCGTCCAGCTGCATGCCCCCACCGGCGGCTTCTACCTGTTTCCCGATTTCACGCCCTTCACAGACCGCCTGCACCGTGCCGGCATCCGAGACGCCCAAACCCTGTGCGAACGACTCCTGACCGACACCGGCGTTGCGTTGCTGCCCTCCGACGCCTTCGGCATGCCGCCCGAACAGTTGTGCGCGCGCCTGGCCTACGTCGAATTCGACGGCGCCCAGGCGCTCAAGGCTTCACAGGAGATCGGCCTGGACCGGCCGCTCGACGATGGCGCCACCCAGGCCATCTTCGACAAAACGCTGCGCGGCACACGCCTGATGACGCAGTGGCTCGCCTCGCTCTGAACCCAACCCTCGAAGGAGAACTCATGACGACCATGATCGAATCGCCTGACGACCTGCCCGATACCGCATTGCCAGACGTGAAGCCGGCGCGCGGCCGGTTCAACAGCAACAACGTCGTGCCGCTGCTCGAACGCTTCTACCCGGTCGAACAGATCCAGGTGATGCGCGACCACGGCGTCGACAAGCGCATGATGTTCGGCATCAATCCGTACTACATGGCACTCGTGAAGGGCGAGGCCTACCACGACGGCGAGGGCAAGTTGCTGTTGCCGGCGATGCCGCCGAGCAAGCCGCTGGAGGCGCTGGTGGTACCGATCCTGTCCGAGGCAGAAGACATGACCGGGGAGAAGGATCCGTCGAATCAGATCCGCTACAGCCCGGATGCCCTGAAGGGGAAGATTCTTCACAAGTACGACGAGATCGTCCTCGGCTATTCCGCACTGGCCTGCTCGGCGCATTGCCGCTATTGCTATCGGCTCGACATCTTCAACGGCTCCACAGGCAAGGGCCTCGTCAAGCCGGACGAACTGAAGGCCTACATCCTCGACTACAACACGACGCTCGCGGATCGCGGAGGCAAGGACGAGCATGGCGAGCCGCGCTATCCCATCCGGGAGGTGCTGCTGTCGGGCGGCGATCCCATGGTGCTGTCGAACAAGAACCTCTTCAAATACATGGCCGCGGCCGCCGAAGCCGGGGTGCACCTGGTTCGCATCGGCACGAAGGAGATGGCATTTCGCCCGCAGCGCTTCGACCACAACCTGGGCCTCATGCTGGAGTTTTTCCATGCGCGCTACCCGGATGTGCATGTGAACTTCGTGGTGCATTTCACCCACCCCGATGAAATGCTGGAGCGCGACGAGAACAACGCCTACATCCGCACCGAGTCGGGCTACCACCGCTGGCTGGCGCCGGTCAGCGCCGCGCTCGATGCGGTGCGCGGCTACGGGTTCGTGAGCCTGGAGAACCAGACGCCCATCATCGCGCGCGTCAACGACGACGCCCAATCGTTGCGGCTGCTGCAGGAGGAGCTTCGCCGCTGCAACATCAAGCCCAAGTACCTCTTCCAATGCCGGGAGATCGAAGGCCATACCGCGTTTGCCGTGCCGGTGGAGAAGGCCTGGGCCCTGCACAACGACTCTCAAAAGGGCGTATCGGACACCGCCCGGTCGAGGTTCACGATGTCGACCGAGGCGGGCAAGCTGGAGGTGGTATCGGTGATCGACGGTCCGGCACCGGCGGCCAACGACTCCGGAAAGGCGGACGTCACCAGCGTGTTCGGCAACGGCTTGATCGTGATGAAGGTGCACCGCTCGCCGCATTCGGCCGGGAGCCAGGGCGATCTCATCATCGCCCGGCGCAACCCCGATGCGCTGTGGTTGTCCGACTATGAGGATCGCATCATCTACGACGGCCGCCTGCAGGGCGCAGACAAGTACCGGTCGCCGCTGGTCACTTTGGAAGAAGCGTCTTCATGTACTTCGGCGCCTCTGCGTGCATGAACTTCTTGAACGCCAGCGCAGCCGGGCTGAGGTTGCGCGTGGCGCGGTGAAGCACGTACCAGTTGCGCATCACCGGCAAGCCTCGCAGGTCCAGCAGCACGAGGTTGCCGGTGCGGTGTTCCAGGTTCACCGTGTGCAATGAGATGAACGCGAGGCCCATGCCTCCCATCACCGCCTGCTTGATGGATTCATTGCTGGGCATCTCCTGCACGATGGGCGGCCTGAGTGCATGCTCGGTGAAGTACTGATCCATCGCATGGCGCGTGCCTGAACCCGGCTCGCGAGCGATGAAGGGCTCCTCGGCGATGCGCCGGGGAGCCAGCCGCTTTTTGCCCGCCAGCGGATGATCCGGCGGTGCGATCACGCCATGGGGATGTTTGGCGAACGGCTCGGCCTCCACGGACAGATGGGTGGGCGGCCGCCCCATGATGGCCAAATCCACATGGTTGTTTTCAAGCTGCGCGAGAACACCCTCGCGGCCTGCGATGCCCACTTCCAGTTCGATCTGCGGATGCTCCTGCCTGAATTGGGCGAGCAGGCGAGGCGCGAAATAGCGGGTGGTGGCCACCAGCGCAATGCGCAGCTTGCCGTGCCGCAGGCCCTTCAGCGCGTCCAGTGCGTCGCCCGCTTCGCGCAAGGTCTGCGCCACCCGTTCCGCATAGGGAACGAGCACTTCACCGGCCTGCGTCAAGGCGAGCTTGCGGCCACGGCGTTCGAAGAGTGCAATGCCCACCACATCCGAGAGCTGGCCCATTTGCATGGAGACGGCCGGCTGCGTGAGGTGCAGCACCTCGGCCGCACGCGCGAAACTGGAGTGCTCCGCGGCTGCGAGAAAGATCTGCAGCTGGCGTAGGGTGGCATGGCGCAGGGCATCGGGCATGGACCGCATTTTGCCGCGCTTCCTGGGTGCTGGTACTGCCCGCCATGGGGCAGAAGGGGCCTGGAACGCTGCATGGCCGCGCCCGACGACAATGGCGCTCAATTGTTTCGACTTCCACCTGAATCCGGAGATACCGATGACCGACACCACCGCTTCCCTTCACCGTCGCCACCTGCTTGCCGGATCGGCGGGCGCCCTCGTCGCGGCCGGCCTCGGATCGGGGTCCGGCGCCGCAAGCGCGCAAACGAAAGCCCTTCCCGACTACGTCGCATGGAAAGATGCCGACAGCCTCATCGTGCACAGTGGCTCGACCATCGAGACCCGGCGCAGCGCCTTCGGCAGCAGCGTGATCACGCCGGCCGAGAAGCTGTACATCCGCAACAACCTGCCCGCGCCGCCCGCATCCATCCTGGCGGACCGCGATGCCTGGCAGGTGTCCATCGAAGGCGTTCGCAAGCCGCGCACGCTGACCGTGGGCGAACTCAAGACGCTGGGCCTCGACTCGGTTGCCACCGTGCTGCAGTGCTCCGGCAACGGCCGCGGCTTTTTCCCGCACAAGCCCAGCGGCACGCCCTGGACGGTGGGCGCCGCGGGCTGCGTCCTGTGGAGCGGCGTGCCGCTGCGTGCGGTGGTCGAGGCGCTGGGCGGCGTGGCCGATCCTTCGCTCGTGTACCTGACCGGCACCGGCGGCGAGAAACTGCCGGAAGGGGTGGACCCCAAGAGCGTGATGGTGGAACGTTCGCTGCCCATCAAGGCACTCGGCGATGCCCTGCTCGCCTGGGAGATGAACGGCTCGCCGTTGTCGCTGGCACATGGGGGCCCGCTGCGCCTCGTGGTGCCTGGCTACCAGGGTGTCAACAACATCAAATACGTCAAGCGGGTGGCATTCACCGCGAAAGAATCCGATGCGAAGATCATGCAGCACGGCTACCGCATGACGCCGATGGGGGCCAAGGCCGATCCCAGCCAGGACTCGGTGCTCGAGATGAATGTGAAGTCCTGGATCAACACGCCAAGCCCGGAGACCGGAGCGGTCAAGCCCGGCCTGCTGCTGGTGCACGGCGTGGCCTTCGGCGGAACGAGCCCGGTGGCCCGGGTGGAGGTGTCCGTGGACGGTGGCAAGGCCTGGCATGCCGCCAGCTTCATCGGCCCGGACCTCGGCCGCTTCGCATGGCGCCAGTTCGCGGTGCAATTGCGTCTCCCAGCGGGCAAGTACACGCTCGTGAGCCGGGCCATCGATGCCGCCGGGAAGATGCAGCCGGAGCAGCGCCTGGAGAACGTCAGCGGCTATGGCAACAACAGCTGGGCCGACCATGCCGTCCCGCTGACGGTGGCCTGATGCGGCGCCTGCTGTGGCTTCTGGTGTGTGCGGCCGGCCCTGCGCTGGCCGCCGACGACGGGCTCGACGCCGGCAAGGCCTTGTTCACGAAACAGGCAGTGCCGGCTTGTGCCGTGTGCCACACATTGAAGGATGCGGGCACCACCGGCGACGTGGGCCCTTCACTCGATGAACTGAAGCCTTCCGCAGACCGGGTGATCAACGCGTTGCGCAACGGCGTGGGCCTGATGCCCTCGTACAAGGACACGCTGACCGACGCACAAATGCGCGCCATCGCCCGCTATGTTTCCACCGTCAGCGGGCGCTGAACGCGAGCCCTCTTCGGTTGCGCCACCTCAGGCGGCCTGGGCCACCTTGGCCGCGAGGTGCGCGAGCGCCTCCTCGACCTGATCCACCAGCACCAGGCAAAGGTCGCCAGGCTGCAGGCGGCTGAGCGCGCTGTCGATGGCCAGGAATTCGCCCCGAACTTCTTCGATCGCCCGGGTGCGCTTCGCGCCGGCCAGGCCGGCACGCAGCAGTGACAGCACCTCGCCATCCGAACGTCCGCGCTGGCAGGCGTCCTGGAACAACACGACTTCGTCGAAGGCGTCGCCCAGGATCATGGTCTGCTCGCGGATGTCCTCGTCACGGCGGTCGCCGGCGCCGCTGATCACGACAGAGCGACGTTGCGCCGGCATGGCGTCGACGGCGGCGACAAGCGCGCGCATGGCATCCGGGTTGTGGCCGTAATCGGCGATCACGGTCGCACCCCGGTACGTCATCACATTGAAGCGGCCGGGCGCGTTGTCGGCATCGTTCGAGAAGCTGGCGAGGCCGCGGCGGATGGTGTCCGGATGCAGGCCGAGCCCCCATGCGGCGGCGACGGCCGCCATGGCGTTCTCCACCTGGAAACCGATGGTGCCGTTGCGGGTGATGGGGATGTCGCGCAGGAACACCTTCTCGCGCCACGGCCCCTCGGCTGCGACGATGGCATCGCCATCGACGTAGACGCACCGGCGCCCTTGAGCGCGGTGCGTGGCCATCACGGGCTGCTGGCGATCGGCTGCAAAGTAGATCACCTGGCCCGGGCACGTGACGGCCATGCCGGCGACAATGGGGTCGGCGGCATTGAGCACGGCATAGCCGTTGGGTGCCACGTTCTGCACGATCACGCGCTTGAGCACCGCGAGGTCCTCGACGGTGGTGATGTAGTTCAATCCCAGGTGGTCGCCCGCACCGATGTTGGTGACGACGGCCACGTCGCAGCGGTCGAAGCCGAGGCCCTCGCGCAAGACGCCGCCGCGTGCCGTCTCGAACACGGCCGCGTCCACGTCCGGATGCATCAGCACGTTGCGTGCGCTGCGCGGGCCGCTGCAATCACCGCTGTCAATCTGGCGGCCGTTGACGTACACGCCATCCGTGTTGGTCATGCCCACACGCATGCCGCTGCCCGCGATGATGTGTGCGATCAGCCGCGTGGTGGTGGTCTTGCCGTTCGTTCCCGTGACGGCCACGATGGGGATGCGGCCGTCGTCCCCCGGGCCGAACAGGTTGGCCACCATGGCTTCGCCCACATTGCGGCCCTTGCCGAAGCTGGGCGACAAATGCATGCGCAGGCCCGGGGCGGCATTGACCTCGACGATGCCGCCGTTCTGTTCCTCGAGCGGCTTCAGAACGCTCTCGCACACGACATCCACACCGCAGATGTGCATGCCGACCATCTGCGACGCCTCGACGGCACGGGCGGCCACCTCCGGATGAACGTCGTCGGTGACGTCGGTGGCGGTACCACCGGTGCTGAGGTTCGCGTTGTTGCGCAAGATCACGCGTTGGCCCTTGGCCGGCACGGATTCGGGTTCGAGACCCTGCGCCTTCAGCCGGGTCACGGCTATGTCGTCGAAGCGGATTTTCGTGAGCGAGGTGGAATGCCCCTCGCCGCGCCGCGGGTCGGCGTTGACGATGTCGACCAGCTCGCGCACGGTGTGCTTGCCGTCGCCGATGACTTGCGGCGGGTCGCGCCGGGCCGCAGCCACGAGCTTGTCGCCCACCACGAGCAGGCGAAAGTCATTGCCGGGCAGGAACTTCTCGACCATCACCTCGCCGTACTCGGCCGCGGCCTGGAAGGCCACCTCGATGTGCTCGCGGGTGGCGATGTTGACGGTCACGCCCTTGCCCTGGTTGCCGTCCTGCGGCTTGACCACCACGGGCAGGCCGATGTCCTGGGCCACTTCCCAGGCGTGTTCCACGGAATCCACAGGCTGGCCCAGCGGCACGGGGACGCCGGCCGAACGCAACAGCAGCTTGGTGAGGTCCTTGTCCTGGGCGATGGATTCGGCCACGGCGCTGGTGGAATCGACTTCTGCGGCCTGGATGCGGCGCTGGCGCGAGCCCCATCCGAACTGCACGAGGCTGCCTTCGGTCAGGCGGCGGTACGGGATGCCGCGCGCGACGGCTGCATCGACGATGGCACCCGTGCTGGGGCCCAGGCGCACATCTTCATCGGTATCGCGCAGCATGGTGATGGCCGCGGTCACGTCGAACGCCGTGTCGTGCTTGGCGGCCAGCACCAATGCCTCGGCCAGTTCAAAAGCCTTGCGTCCCACGGCCTCTTCGCTGTACTCCACGACCACCTGGAACACGCCGGGCTCGAACGTGGCCGACGTGCGGCTGAAGGTCACCGGGCAGCCGGCCTGCGCCTGCAGGGCGAGTGCCGCCGCCTCCACCACGTGGGCCAGCGAAATGTTGCCGACATGGCCGCGCGGACGCAGCTCGCCGATGGCGGGGAACAACGCACGCAGGCGATGCTCAAAGCCGGGTATGTCGACCTGGGAACGTTCATCTTCGGCGCAAGTGACGATCGCCTCGATCGCCGTGTGCCGGCTCCAGAGGTTCGGGCCGCGCAGGGCCCGCGTGCGGGAAACTTCCATCGTGTCTTTCGGTGTACGTCGTCGCGGTCTGTGGAGATGGGGCGGGATTCAGCGGCCGGCCCTGCTGACGGTGGCGCGCGGCTGGCGCAGCTCCCAGTCGAAGGTTTCGATGCCGGCGGCCACGAGGTCGAGCGAGATGCCCATGGCCCAGGCCGTGGCCACGGCAGCGAGTTGCACCCGCTGGCGTGACAGCCCCTGCGCCTCGTTGCGCACCCGAGTGCGGCGGAGGTGGCTCATCACCGTTTCGCTGTGGCCGGTGGCCAGAACGATCTGCTCGTCACGCATGAAGGCCACACGGCCGCCCTTGTCGCGATGCGCCACGAGATGTTCGTTGCGGCCGTCGAGCGCGTACAGGATGACGGCGCCATCGCACAGCGGGGCCAAGGCGGCCACACGCGCATCGGCCGCGTGGAGCACCGCGACCCCGTCGGGGAGCACCACGTCGACCTGGGTGCGCAGCACCTTGGCCATCTGGTCGGATTCATGCACATCGTGATGGGCGAGGGTCTGCCAGCCATCGAAGTCGGTCACCACGCCGATGTGGCAGCGGTCATACGCCAGCCCATCGCGCAGGATCGTCTCGGCCCCGTTTTCGATCACGGCGGCCTGCACGGCGCGGTTGATGAGCAGGCGGTGGGCCGGCTCGAAGCGCGCCGCATCGGTGGCTTCGACGCGCCTGCGATCCAGGAACAGCCCATCGCGGCAGGCCAGGCCCACGCGCCGGCCGCTCAGGTGCACGAGCCAGGCCACGAGGCGCGAGATGGTCTGCGTGTCCTGCGATCCGGCCACGCCGATGATGGGAATGCGGCCCGCCCCGGCTTCGGTTTCGGGGAACAGGTGGTCGACGATCGCGCGGCCCACCGGGCGAGGCGACCCCACGGCCGGCTTCAGGTGCATGAGCAATCCTGGACCAGCGTTCACTTCCACCACCGCACCCCGTTGTTCGGCGAGCGGCCTGGAGATGTCTTCGGCCACCACGTCGACGCCGGCGATGTCCAGGCCCACCACGCGGGCGGCGAGCGCGACGGCATGCTCGACATCGGCATGCACCTGATCGGTGCAGTCGATGGCGACGTTGCCGTTGCGCTGGATGAGCACCTGGCGGCCCGCGGCCGGCACGGCCTGCGGCGACAGGCCTTGACGCTGCAGGTCGAGCAGCACGGCCTCGTCTTCGGCGAGCACGAGGCGGTTCAGCGGGAAGTCTTCGTTGAGGCCCCGGCGCGGATCGGTGTTGAGCTGCTCATCGACGAGCTTCTCCACGGTGGACACTCCATCGCCGGTGACCCAGGCGATGTCGCCGCGGGCGGCTGCCACGACCCGGCCGCCCACCACCAGCAGACGGTGTTCGTCGCCGCGCACGAATCGCTCGACGATCACTTCGCTGCCGTGCCTGGCCGCCACTTCGAACGCCGCGGCGATGTCGCACTCCAGGCTCAGGTCCATCGTGACGCCGCGGCCGTGGTTGCCGTCGGTGGGCTTGACCACCACGGGCAGGCCAATGTCCTGCGCGGCCTCCCAGGCTTCGGCGGCCGACGAGACGACCTGGCCCTCGGGCACCGGCACACCGACGGCCGACAACAGCTTCTTGGTGAGGTCCTTGTCGCCCGCGATGCCTTCGGCGATCGCGCTGGTCAGCTCCGTCTCGGCCGTCCAGATGCGGCGCTGGCTCGCGCCATAGCCCAGTTGCACGAGGTTGCCGGCGTTGAGGCGGATGTGGGGAATGCCGCGGTCCGTGGCCGCGCCGACGATGTGCGCGGTGCTGGGGCCGAGGTAGCAATCGTCGACCTTCTCGCACAGGCGGGCCACGGCGGCATCGACATCGAACGGTTCGTTGTTGATGGCGGCCATCAGCAGGCGATGGCCTTCGGCGAGTGCGGTGCGGGCGACGCTTTCGTCGCGGGCGCGGAACACCATGCGGTACACGCCGCGCTGAGACGTGCTGCGGGTCTGGCCGAAGCCGGTGGGCATGCGTGCGAGGTTCAGCAGTTCGATGACCACGTGCTCCAGGATGTGGCCGGCCCACGTGCCCCCTTCAAGGCGCTGGATGAACCCGCCGCGCTCACCGACCCCGCAGTGGTGCTCCATCAGCGCGGGCAGCATCTTCAGCAGCCGTTCGTTGAAGCCGGGCAGTTGGTTGGAGGGGTGGTCTTCCAGCTCGCCCAGGTCGAGCCAGACCTCGAGCACGGGACGGTAGGTCCAGATGTTGGGGCCTCGCAAATACCGGATGCGTTGCAGCTGGATGTCGGCCTTCTTCGTCATTTTGGGCGGTTTGATGGGCAATGGGGTCACGACCGGAAGGATCCGGTCCAACCCGCAATTGTGCGCTGTGTGAAAGTGGCCCGCGCCCTCGGACGAAACACGAAAGGGTGCGCTTCGGCGAGAATTCCCGGCCGCGCCCCGGAAGATGAACCCTTGAGCTGCCCCGCGGTACGACATCATCACCATGCCATTACTCGATTCCGTTCTGACGTTGGAAGCCCGCACTGAACAAGCCCAGGCGGCCCTGCGAGCACAGCTCGCAACGAATGAGAACGTGCTGGCAACGCTGGCGGTTGACCTTGATCCCTCGCTTCGCTTTGCACACGGTCTCGTCGCCCTCACCGACCGCCGCATCCTCAGCCTGTCGCCGAACAGCGACACGTGGACGGCTTGGCCGCTGTCGAACAACCTCTCGATGCGCCTGTTCGACCATGCCGGTGTCGGCACACTCGAATTGCTCGACCCTTCAACGCGCCTGGCCACGTGGCGGTTCACGCTCGGAGTTCACACTCAGTCACTTAAATTTTTAAAAGCGTTCGACGAACGCATCGAAAGTTTTCGCGCCGGACATGCCGCCGGCACCGTCGAAGAAGACGACGACACATCCTTCGCCAACGAGCCGGAACCGGTCCCCTCCACCTGGGTGCTGCTGCGCTTGTGGCGCTTCGCACGCCCCTACCGGAAGCAACTGGCCGCCGGGTTTGCGCTCACGCTGGCGTCCACCGCGGCCACGCTCGTCCCCCCCTACCTGGCCATCCCGTTGATGGACGACGTGCTGATCCCGTTCCAGAACGGCGTGCAGATCGATCCGTGGAAGGTGGCGCTCTACCTGTTCGGCCTGCTGGGCGCCGCGCTCACCGCCTGGGGCCTCGGCTGGGCCCGCACGTACCTGCTCGCCCTCGTCTCCGAACGCATCGGCGCCGACCTGCGCACCACCACGTACGACCACTTGCTGCAGTTGTCGCTCGACTACTTCGGCGGCAAGCGCACGGGCGACCTGATCGCGCGCATCGGCTCGGAGACCGACCGCATCTGCGTGTTCCTGTCATTGCATGCGCTGGACTTCGCCACCGACGTGCTGACGATCACGATGACCGCGGCGATCCTCTTCTCGATCAATCCATGGCTCGCGCTCGTGACGCTGCTGCCGCTGCCCTTCATCGCCTGGATGATCCATGTGGTGCGCGATCGCCTGCGCACGGGATTCGAGCGCATCGACCGGGTCTGGTCCGAAGTGACGAGCGTGCTCGCCGACACCATCCCCGGCATCCGGGTCGTCAAGGCGTTTGCGCAGGAGCGTCGCGAGGCGCGGCGCTTTCGCACGGCCAACGTGCACAACCTCGAGGTCAACGACAAGCTCAACAAGACGTGGTCGCTGTTCTCCCCGAGCGTGTCGCTGCTGACCGAGATCGGTCTGCTTGTCGTGTGGGCGTTCGGCATCTGGCTGGTCGCCCGCCAGCAGATCACCGTGGGCGTTCTGACGGCCTTCATCGCGTACATCGGCCGCTTCTATACCCGGCTCGATTCGATGAGCCGCATCGTGTCGGTCACGCAAAAGGCGGCGTCCGGCGCCAAGCGCATCTTCGACATCCTGGACCATGTGTCGAACGTGCCGGAGCCCGCGAACCCGGTGCCGCTCGCGGCAGCGAAGGGCCGCATCGAGATGCGTGACATCGGCTTTCGCTACGGCAACCGCAGCGTCATCCGCGGCCTGAGCCTCGACATCCGGCCCGGCGAGATGATCGGCCTCGTGGGTCACAGCGGCTCGGGCAAGAGCACGCTGGTGAACCTGATCTGCCGCTTCTACGACGTGACCGAAGGCGCCATCTTCGTCGACGGGCACGACATCCGCAGCTTCGGTGTGGCCGACTACCGGCGCCACATCGGGCTCGTGCTGCAGGAGCCGTTCCTGTTCTTCGGCACCATTGCGGAGAACATCGCCTACGGCCGCCCGGACGCCACGCGCGCCGAGATCGTCGCCGCCGCCCGCGCGGCGCATGCACACGAATTCATCCTGCGCCTGCCGCATGGCTACGATTCGCTGGTGGGCGAACGCGGCCAGGGACTGTCGGGCGGCGAACGGCAGCGCATCTCGATCGCCCGTGCGCTGCTGATCGACCCGCGCCTGCTGATCCTCGACGAAGCCACATCGTCGGTCGACACGGAGACCGAGAAGGAAATCCAGAAGGCCCTCGACAACCTCGTGCAAGGCCGCACCACCATCGCGATCGCCCACCGCCTCTCCACGCTGCGCAAGGCCGACCGCCTCGTCGTGATGGACCGCGGGCAGGTGGTCGAAGTGGGACCGCATGACGAGCTGATGGCGAAACAGGGGGCGTACTGGCGCCTGTACGAAGCCCAGGTGCGCCGCGTCGACGACGACGGCAGCGACGCTCCGGCCGCCTTGCTGTCCAACCTCCACGCGGCCCATCCGGCCGGCAACCCTTGAGCGCGATGAAGCCCGCGATGTACCCCAACCCGATTCCACCGGCCTTCCGCCTCGAACGCAACCTGCACGGCCACCTCGTGCACATCGCCGCCAACGGTGACCGGTCGGAGAACTGCATTCCCGTCCGCGCCTTTCCCATCGGCGCACCCGACGAAGGCATCTCCATCGTGGGTGCCGACGGGCACGAGCTCGCATGGGTCGAGCGGCTCAGCGAGGTTGCGGACGATGTGCGCCGGCTGATCGTCGAAGAACTTGCGCAACGCGAATTCACGCCCGAGATCCGCCGCATCAAGTCCGTGTCGACGTATGCGACCCCCACCACGTGGGAAGTGGAAACCGACCGCGGCGACACCCGCCTCGTGCTGGAGGTGGAGGAAAACATTCGCCGGCTTGGCGAAGGCGCCCTGCTGGTGGGCGACGACCGTGGCGTGCACTTCCTGATCCGTGACCGCTTCGCGCTCGACAAGGCGTCGCGGCGCATGCTCGAACGCTTTCTCTGAAACCTGCGCCAAACGGGGCGGCTGTCAGCCTGACCCGCGCGGCTCGCCCAGCGCGTCGTCGAGCGCAGCAAGGAACAGCCGCACGTCGAGCGGTTTGGTGAGGTAGCGGAAGAAGCCCTGGGCGAGCCCGCTTTCCACATCGCGCGGCATCGCGTTGGCCGTCAATGCGATGACGGGGATGTGGGCAGTGCGGGCATCGCGACGCAACAGCTTCAACGCATCCAGGCCGCCCATGCCGGGCAGGTTGATGTCCATCAGTACCACGGCGGGTGCATGCGACTGGGCCATCGTGACGCCCAGGCCGCCATCGGCGGCTGAGATCATCCGCAGGTCGGTGCGCAGCGAGACGATCTCCTCCACGAGCCGCAGGTTCGCCGGGTTGTCCTCGACGTACAGCACGGTCTTGGCACCATCGGGTGTCATCATCGGCGCATCCGCCTTGTCGCCCTCTCCGGCGACAACCGGGCCGTTGGCCGGCATGCTCGCAGCGAGTTCGAACCAGAAGGTGCTGCCCACTTCGATCGTGCTCTTGAGCCCGATCTGCCCGCCCATCAGTTCCACCAGGCGCTTGGTGAGCACCAGCCCGATGCCGGTGCCCTCCTCGGGGCCGGCCTCCTGACCGAGACGATTGAACGGCTGGAACAGCAGCGACTGCTGGCGAGCGTCGAGCCCCTTGCCGGTGTCTTGCACCGAGACTCGGACCTGGCCCGCCCCGGCCGCGGCAGCCCTCACCGTCACCGCACCGCCGTCCCGGTTGTACTTGACTGCGTTGGACAGGAGGTTGAGCAGCACTTGCTTCAGCCGCGTCCGGTCCGCCATGACGTACAGTCCGGCAGCCGGCTTGAACACCATCCGCACGCGCCGCTGGGCGGCGATGGGCTCGAACATCTCGTGGCACTCGCGGAACACCTCGGCCAGGTCCACCGATTCGGGCAGCAACGCCATGGTGCCGGACTCCACCTTTGCCAGGTCGAGCACTTCGTTGATCAGCACCAGCAAATGCTTGCCGGCTTTCAGGATGTGCTCAAGGTATTCATGCCGCTTCCCTTTGGGGATGGGCACCGCATCACTGTCGAGCAGTTGCGCAAATCCGAGGATCGCATTGAGCGGCGTGCGCAGTTCGTGGCTCATGCTCGACAGGAATTCGGATTTGGCCTGATTCGCTTCGTCGGCCGTTGCCTTCGCCAGGCTCAACTGGTCGTTGCTCGCTTCGAGTTGCAGCGTGCGTTCACGAACGCGCAGCTCGAGTTCGGTGTTGAGGCGCATCACCTCCTGCTGTGCCCGGTCGCGTTCGGCAACCTCTCTTGCAATCTCGTGGTTCGATCGCTCGAGCGCCTCGGTGCGCTTCTGGATCTCGTCCAGCATGTCGTTGAAGGAGTCGGCGAGCATGCCCACCTCATCGTTGCTCACCTTCTGAGCCCGGCGGGCATAGTCCCGGCGCTCGACCACCCCGCGGGCAATGTCGGCGATGGACAGGATCGGTGCGGTCACCACCTTGTGCAACCGTGTCGACAGCAGGTAGGCCACCCCCATGGCGAACACCGTCACGAGAACGCCAATGCCGATCAGCCCGATCAGGCGATCGAACATTTCATGGTCGACACGCATGTGCACGGTACCGAGCATTTCGCCGTCCTGCACGATGCGGGTGACAACGGAAAGCTCGTCGCCATCGAGCCGCACGCCGTCGACCTCGATCGATGCCGGCTGGCGCAGCGCCTGGTTCGGTGCGGCGTAGGTGGCGAAGACGCGGCCTTCTGCGTCGTAGATCGTGGCGGACAACACCTCCGGTCGCAGGCGCAGCAGGTGGAGGTTGTTGTGGGCGAGCGTCCGGTCGTGGAAGGTCAATGCCGGCGCGGTCATGTGGCCGATCAGCTCAGACTGGGTGCGCAGGTCGGCCGCAAGGGCGCGGTAGTCGGCACGAAGGAAATACGCACTGATGGCGGCAATGGCCAGCACAAGCGCCACGAGCGTGGTCAGCAACGCCACGCTGAGCAGCTTGCCGCTCACGGTGCGCTGCAACGGCGGAGTCAAGATGCCGCCCTCACGGTGCATCGGGCCTCACGCGGCGTGCCACGGCCAGCAAGCGTGCACTGATGCCGAGGCTCGCATCCTGAGCTGCCTTGAGGCACACATCGAACCGCACGCGGCCGTCGTCCGTCACGAAGTTGATCATGCCGCGAGGCACCTCGGGCGATGCATCATCCGTCACGGTGAGCACGTGCAGGCCCCGGGCGCTGGCCAGCAGTTCCGCCTCGCGGCCCGTCGCGCGTTGGCCGATGAACAGCATGTGGACGCCTGGCGGAATATCACCGTCGCGCAGGCGGCGAACTGCAATGGGGCGGCCCTGCAGGCTGCGGCCTCCGATCAGGGTTGCCAGCTCATCGGCCAGGGCGTCGGCGCCGAGCACGCCGATCACGAGCGGCGCATCGGCCGTGGAGAACATGTCGTCCGGCCATTGGACGAACGCGCCGAACCTGTAAAGGTAGGCCGCCTTGATGCGCACTGAACTCGCATGCCCCTCCGCCATGTCGATGAATCGAAGGTCGGCCCATGCGGTGCCCGGCATCAGAAGGACCCAGCATGCCAGGCCCCAACAGACCCACGCGGATTGCCAGCACACGAGAAGTTTGTTCATCAACACTCCCGGCGGCGGCGCCGCGGGACCGTTATAGACGGTCCGTCAGCACGGCACAAGGGGCTGCGCACCCATTGATTGGGGAGTGACAAGACGCGGGGGGACCGATCCATTCACCGCCCGTGACGGATGCCACAGTTGCCCTGCATCCCGTCAGCCGGCGGTGCTTTGGAAGGCCACCACCCGCCAGCCTCCTTCAGGCCTGAGCCGCACGCTCACGCTGAGAAGGCACGGGGCATCGAGGTTTTCCAGCCGCACGGTGATCAGGTCCTGCTCGATCGGCCGGCCCGCCAGCCAACGGCGCCAGCGGTTGCCCACGGTTTGCGGAGGATGGGTCGACACCGCTTTCATGGGGGAGTGCGCGCACAACTGACGGTGCGATTCCGCAGTAAAACGCTCGCCTGCCATGCCGGCAAAACCGGTCAGGGCCAGTGCGCGGGTGTCGTCGCCGTCTTGCAGCGCGCGCACGTAAGCCGAAGCGGCTTGAACGGCTTCGGCCGGCCAATGCGGCTCTCGAACCAGGATCACGCCGAACCCGGCGGTGGCCAGCACCAAGGTGAACATGAGCGCGATGCGCCCCGTCACAGGCCCGCCTCACGCAAGCGCTGGACGAGGTCTTTTTCCTGCCGGGCCTTGTGGCGCCTGACCCCCGTGTGCGCCCCCGCCGACCGCTTGCGAGCGAGCGAGACAAACGGATTGCGCGGCTTGAGCGCAGCAAGGCACAGCACCATGGCTTCTTTTTTCTTCTTCATGGCCCCTCCCCGGGGATTGATGACAGCGAACTGGAACGATGACGGACCGCATCTGCCTTCGGTCGCGTGCGTCGCGCAAGCCCTTCTGTGGAGGCGATGCCGGGAGGCACCGCTGGCATGGCCCGAGCGACATCGCACTGGACTTGGCCCTTCGGAGTCGACGGACTCAGAACGAATGGGCTCTGGAGCGCGATGGGCGGCATCGTAAATAGTCTTTACCTGAGCGTCAAGCCCCTGCGACAATGCATGCAACCCTCGCATTTCCCCGCAGTCCCTCCGTGAGCAACATCACCCTCGAACGGCGCCGCAACGCGCTGAACTTGTTCCAGACATTTGCCGAAGCGGCCATGGCGGCCGGCGCACCACCCAAGGGGCTCGAGCAGGCCTTCGCTGCCAAGCTCCAGATCTCCCCCAGCATGTGGAGCCAGATCAAATCGGCTCGCCCCATCGGTGACAAGCTCGCCCGACAGATCGAGCAGCACTGCGACAAGCCCTCAGGTTGGCTGGATGAGGAGCGTGAACCCGTCGGCCTGACTCCCACGGAGCAGCAGTTCCTGGCCCTGGCCCTGAAGGCCTGGCGATCGACGAACAGCGAGGGCCGCAAACAGCTGCGCCAGTTGCTGAAAGACCGGCTCGGCAGCTGACAAAAAAGGGGCGGCCCTTGTCGGGCCGCCCCCCAGCGCTCATGGCTTGAGCACGGCATCGAGCACCGGCGCGGGTGCCTCGGCGTAATGTCGGAACTGCATCGAGTACTGCGCCCGTCCCGAGGACATGGCGCGCAAGTGCCCGATGTAGCCGAACATCTCCTTGAGCGGCACGTCGGCATCGACCACCGCGGCATTGCCGCGCATGGACTGCCCACGCACCAGGCCCCGCCTGCGGCCCAGGTCGCCGAGCACGTCGCCGAGGAATTCGGACGGCGTGATCACCTCGACGGCCATCACCGGCTCGAGCAGCACGATGCCAGCCTGCACCGCCGCCTCGCGGAAGGCAGCGGCCGCGGCCAACTCGAATGCCACGGCGGATGAGTCGCGTTCGTGGAACCGGCCGTCCGCCAAGGTCGCCTTGAAGTCGACCGTGGCAAAGCCGGCCAGCACGCCGCTCATCGCGGCGCGCCGCACGCCGGTTTCGACGGCGGGCACGAACTCCTTAGGCACCGCGCCTCCGACGGTGCGGTTCTCGAACACCACACCTTCGCCGCGTGGCAGCGGGTCGAAGCGCAGCACCACCTCGGCGTACTGTCCGGGGCCGCCGCTCTGCTTCTTGTGCAGGTGCGTCACCTCCACCGCCCGCGAGAAGGTCTCGCGGAACGCCACCTGCGGCCGGCCCACGTTCACGTCGACGCGATGCTTCGTGCGCAGCCTCTCGATCGACACCTCGAGCTGCAGTTCGCCCATGCCCGACAGCAGCGTCTGCCCCGACTCCGCATCCTGACGGACACGCAGGCTCGGGTCGTCGCGCACCATCGCAGCCAGCGCCTTGCCAAGGTGCTGTTGATCGGCCTGCGTCTTCGGCTCCACCGCCACGTCGATCACCGCCTCCGGCACGCTGATGGTCTCCAGCACCAGCGGTGTCGCCGGATCGGCCAGCGTGTGGCCGGTGACCGTGTCCTTCAGGCCCACGACCGCTGCGATGCCGCCGGCTTCGATGACCGTGCGCTCCTCCACCTTGTTCGCATGCACTTCATAAAGACGTGCAATGCGTTCGCGGCGGGCGGTGCTCGCGTTGAGCACCGTGTCCCCCGGCCGCAGGCGGCCGCGGTACACGCGCACGTACACCATCGTGCCGGCGGCATCGGACACCACCTTGAACGCGAGCGCGGCAAGCGGCCCGTCCGGGTCGGCTTCAGGCTGACCCGACTGCGCCGCCACCTCACCTGGCGCCGGCAGATACGCGACCGCGGCATCCAGCAAGGGCTCCACGCCCTTGTTCCTGAATGCCGCCCCCGCCAGCACCGGCACGAACGCGCCGGCCAGCGTGCCCTTGCGGATGCATGCCTGCAGTTGCGGCACGGAGGACTCACGCCCTTCGAGGAACGCGGCCAGCACGTCGTCGTCCTGATCGACGATGGCATCGAGCAGCCTGGCGCGTTGCGCCTGCACGACCTCGCGGAGGTGCTCGGGCACCGGCCCTTCATGGAGGTGGCCTCCGACTTCGTCGGACGTCCAGGTCAACGCCCGCTGGGTCAGCAGGTCGACGACGCCTTCGAAGCCGCCTTCCTCGCCGATCGGCCACTGAAGCACCGCCGTGCGCACGCCCAAACGTTCGCCGATCATCTCGACGACGCGCGGGAAATCAGCCCCGATGCGGTCGAGCTTGTTGACGAACGCGATGCGCGGCACATGGTACCGGTCGGCAAGGCGCCAGTTGGTCTCCGTCTGCGGCTCCACGCCCGCCACGCCGTCGAACACGACGATGGCGCCATCGAGCACGCGCAATGAACGGTTCACCTCGATGTTGAAGTCGATGTGCCCGGGCGTGTCGATCAGGTTGATCTGCGCGCCTTTCCAGAACACGGTCGTGGCCGCACTGTTGATCGTGATGCCGCGGCGACGCTCCTGGTCGTCGAAGTCCATCGTCGTGTCGCCATGGTTGACGTCGCCGATGCGGTGGCTCTTGCCGGTGTGGAACAGGATGCGTTCGGTGGTGGTGGTCTTGCCAGCGTCCACGTGCGCGATGACGCCGATGTTGCGGATGGGGTGTTTCATGATGATCTTTCGTGGTGGCCGGCCCCACCGCGAAAGCAACGCGTCAGGACCGGCAGTTCTTTTGCCGATGGGTCGAGCCAAAGCACGAGCGCAAACCTCCCGCGCTTTGGCGGGTGCGAATCGTGGCGATCAGCTTGTCGAAGGTGCGTTGAAACATGATGTTGTGGCGGGACAGAACCCCAAATGCAAAAAACCCCGGAAGGTGGCACCAACCGGGGTTCCTGGGATTCAGGGTCCGGAAGGCTCGTGCCTTCCGAACGGATTCGAAAGGCTCTAGGCGAGAGTCACGCGCTCACCCACGCACGCGGCCTGACGGTCGCCTGCGGCTTGGTGGAGTGATGCGGTCTTGAACATGGAGCGAATTGTGAAGCAGGGCGCGCCTGACTGCAAGTGAACCGGACCCCGGATCAAGGGGTACGGCCGCCCTGCCCCGTCAGACCAGCGGTGACAACAAGGCGACCAGGTCGGCCGTCGTGAACTTCATCCCGAGGGCATCGTCTTCGCCCAGCACGCCTTCGGCCAGTGCGGCCTTGCGAGCCTGCAGTTCGAGCATGCGTTCTTCGATGCTGCCGGCGACGATCAGCTTGTAGACGAACACGGGCTGGGTCTGCCCGATGCGATGCGCTCGGTCGGTGGCCTGGCGTTCGACGGCAGGATTCCACCAGGGATCCACATGGATCACCGTGTCGGCCGCGGTCAGGTTCAAGCCCACTCCGCCGGCCTTCAGGCTCAGCAGCAGCAATGGCACGCGACCGGCCTGGAAGTCGCCGACGATCTGGCCACGCTGTGCAGGCGGCGTCTCGCCGGTCAACGCGAGCCACGGCAGGCCGAGCGCCGCGAGGTCCTCCTGCAGCAACGACAGCATCGCGGTGAACTGGGAGAACACGAGCACCCGGCGGCCGTCGGCCACGAGCGACGGGAGCAGGTCGCGCAGCAGCTCGCGCTTGGCGCTTTCGATGGCCTTGGGGACGCGCCGGCCCTGGAGCAGCCGGGGGTCGTTGCACACCTGGCGCAGTTTCAGCAAGGCGTCGAGGATGGTGATGAGCCCGCCGGCCAGGCCGCTCTTTTGAAGCACGCGGCGAACCAATTCGTCGGCGGCGACCCGCACGCTTTCGTACATCGCGCGTTGGCGGCCTTGCAGCTCCACCCGTTCGATCACCTCGGTCTTCGGCGGCAGTTCGGCGGCCACCTCGTCCTTGCGCCGGCGCAGGATGAACGGGCGCACGCGGCGGCGCAGCAATTCGGCGCGCAGCGTCTCGCCGTTTTCCTCGATGGGCTTGCGCCAGCGGCGCGCGAAGGTGCGCTGATCGCCGAGGAAGCCCGGCAGCAGGAAATCGAATTGCGCCCACAACTCGCCCAGGTGGTTCTCGAGCGGCGTGCCGGTCAGGCACAGGCGGTGTGCGGCGTTCAGGCGGCGCAGCGCATGTGCGGCACGCCCGGCCGGATTCTTGACCGTCTGCGCCTCATCGAGGATCAACATGTGGAAGGACGCCGAAGCGAGCACGTCGATGTCGCGCCACACGAGCGGGTAGGTCGTCAACACCACGTCATGGTGGCCGATGTCGGCCACGCGGTGGGCGCGATCGGCACCGTGCAGCGTCAGCAGGCGCAGCCCGGGCGCCATGCGGGCGGCCTCGGCCTGCCAATTGAAAAGAAGCGATGTGGGCACCACGACCAATGCCGGCTTGCCATCGAGCCGGCCGGCCTGCTGCTCGATCAGCAGGTGCGCCAAGGCCTGCGCCGTCTTGCCGAGGCCCATGTCGTCGGCCAGGATGCCGGCAAGATGGTGCTCGCGCAGGTGCTGCAGCCAGGCGAGGCCGCGCCGCTGGTAGTCGCGCAAGGTCACGCCGAGACCCGCCGGATCGGGAACGGTTGGGGGTTCATCGGCACGTTGCATGCGCAGTGCAAGTTCCCGCAGGCCAGCGTCGCCGGTCAGCTGCCACGCGCCGTGGGTTCCTGCACGCACGGCCTGGGTGTCGTGCAGGCTCACGCGCAAGGCGTCGAGCCGCCGGGCCTCCCATGCAGACAGCCGCAGGGGGCCCGTGCGTGGCTCGGTGTCGGTCAACAGGTCCACCATCGTGCCCACGATGGCCTTGAGCGGCGCGGCTGGCGCTTCCACGCGGCGGCCGCCAGGGGCACGCAGGGTGACGATGGCGTCATCGGGGATGGCGGCGATCGCCTGGACATCGAGCCAGCGGCTGTCGCGGCGCAACAGGTCCCACAGCAATGGAGCAAGGTCCCATGTCTCGCCATCGATCTCGACCCCGAGGCTCAACAGGAACGAGCCTTCCCGCCGGGGCTGCCCCAAGGCCTCGACGCCTGCGGACCGGACGCCCATCGGGCCCGTCACCTCTTTGCCGATCACGTCGCCCGAATCGTGATCGAGCACGAGGCGCCATGCCGTCACGGGCACGCTTTCGTGTGCGAAGCCCGGGCGCACCACGATGCGCCAGCCGCTCGCCCGCAGGCCCGGCACGGCATCGGACCAGAGGTCGGCAAAGCGGGCCTCCTGTTCGAGGGTCCAGACCTTGGCGTCCGGGCCGATGAAGGGCCGGCCTCGCCATTGCAGCGTGGAGGCATCGAGCGGATGCAGGCCCAGCCC